>Ga0210003_1003798_pt1 | contig 12130 bp, 16 predicted proteins | sample LantaG_FD_182804 | JGI IMG/M metagenome (GOLD analysis project Ga0210003, IMG submission 182804) | Deep subsurface microbial communities from Baltic Sea to uncover new lineages of life (NeLLi) - Landsort_02402 metaG (SPAdes) (version 2) | ecosystem: Environmental > Aquatic > Marine > Oceanic >...
GGTGTAAACCAGGATCACTACCATTATTAATTGAAAAAGGATTTACTGAAGGAGAAACATCAACTTATGTTGAAAAAACAATATATTAAACAAATAAATAATTAAAAATGAAAACACTATTAGTACTATCTTTTCTATGTATTAGCCACATTGTTACATCACAGTGGCAAAAAAGTATAATCGGAAATCCATATAAACTTGATGATATGCAAGTCGCTCAGTTTGATTTTCCAAATAGTATGACATACGAAGACGCAAAATGGGCATGTAAAAAGCTAGGATCAGATTGGAGATTGCCAACTAAATTTGAACTCAATCAAATATATAATAACAAGGACACAATCCGAGGATTCGTATCGCAACTACAAATACAAAACGACTCAGACTACTATACAGATCCTAATATATATTATTGGAGCGGAACCGAATACGGCAACAATTATGTTTGGGCTCAAGGGTTTACAAATACAGCTGTGGGCATAAGTGAAAAGACACAATACTTTTTTGTTAGAGCAGTAAAAACTGAATTTACTATTTTTAAATTTAGATTTTAAATTTATTAAGTTATGAATAAATTCATTGAGATATTTAAACAACCGACATTTTAAAAAGACTTAAATAAAAAAATTAAACAAAACAAATATAAAAAATAAAAAATGAAATATACGATTGATTTAAATAATATATCCCTAACTGATATTAACATTGTTGGAGGAAAAAATGCCTCATTAGGAGAAATGATTCAACACCTTGGAGATTTAGGCATACAAGTACCAAACGGGTTTGCAATAACTGTGGATGGGTATCATGATTTCATTGGTCACAATGAATTGGATAAATCAATCAGAAAAATGGTTTCTGAATTAAATCCTGATGATATTATTGCGTTACGTAAAACGGGGCTTGCTATCAGGGAGTTAATTAGAAATGGAGTCTTTCCTGAAAATTTAAAAAATGAAATACAATCAAAATATAGAGAATTATCAGAAACTTATGGGCAGAAAATGACAGACGTTGCCGTTAGGTCTTCAGCAACTGCTGAGGATTTACCTGACGCTAGTTTTGCCGGTCAACAAGAAACTTTCTTAAATGTAAGAGGTGCTGAATCTATTTTGGAATCCGTAAGAAATTGTTTTGCATCTCTGTTTACCGATAGAGCGATATCATATAGAACTTCTTTTGGTTATGACCATTTTGATGTTGGTTTGTCCGTTTGTGTTCAAAAAATGGTTCGTTCTGATTTATCATCTTCAGGAGTTGCTTTTTCCTTAGACACTGAAAGTGGATTTAAAGATATAGTAATGATAAACGGAAGTTATGGTTTAGGTGAGATGATTGTACAAGGTTCAGTATCACCGGATGAATTTATAGTATTCAAACCATTGCTAGATAAAGGTTTTTCTCCTATTATTGAAAAAAAATTAGGAAATAAAGACAAAAAAATGGTTTATGGTGATGGACAAGGTAAATTAACCAAAATCATTAACATAGACGAAGAACACCAAAACACATTCTGTATCAACGATAATCAAGTATTACAAATTGCAAAATGGGTAGCATCTATTGAAAAATATTACTCGAACCTAAAAGGACATTGGTGTCCTATGGATGTAGAATGGGCAATTGACGGATTGACAAATGAATTATATATTGTTCAAGCAAGACCTGAAACAATTCATTCAAGAAAAAGAACAGATACATTAGTTGAATATAAAGTTAACAGTGAAAATTTAACACCAATCATTAAAGGAAGTGCAATTGGTGATAGAGTTGCTTGTGGAGAAGTTGTTATTATGCATTCTTTGGATGGTAGAGACGGGACAACAGATGTTTCAGAATTTATTGAAGGTAGTATTTTGGTGACTGAGATGACTGATCCTGATTGGGAACCTATTATGAAAAAGGCATCGGCAATTATTACAAACAAAGGGGGTAGAACTTGTCACGCAGCAATTGTCGCTCGAGAAATGGGATTACCTGCAATTGTTGGAACAATGAATGCTACCAAAATATTAAAAAACCACCAAAAAGTTACTGCATCTTGTGCTGAAGGAGATGTTGGGTTTGTTTATGATGGATTTGTTGATTATGAAAAAATAGAAACAAATTTAGAAGAGTTACCTAAAATAGATACGCCAATAATGTTGAACGTAGGGTCACCAGAAATTGCATTTAAGTTTTCTAATTTACCAAATGCGGGTGTTGGATTGGCTCGAGAAGAATTTATAATTAATAACTACATTAAGGCTCACCCAATGGCATTATTAAAACATCATGAAATTGGAGATAAAAAATTAACAGATGAAATTAATTTAATTACAAAAGGATATGAGGATGGAGAAACTTTCTTTGTAAAAAAATTGAGTTATGGTATTGCACGAATAGCATCAGCATTTTATCCTAATAAAGTTATTGTAAGACTTTCTGATTTTAAAACTAATGAATATAAAAATTTATTGGGTGGGACTTATTTTGAACCAGATGAAGAAAACCCTATGATTGGATGGAGAGGAGCGTCAAGATATTACTCTGATAAATATAAAGACGCTTTTGGAATGGAAGTTAAAGCAATTAAAAGAGTTAGAGAAAAAATGGGATTAGATAACTTGGTTGTTATGATACCTTTTTGTAGAACTGTTGAAGAATTATTAAAAGTGTATAAAGTAATGGAATCATATGGATTAAAAAGAGGTGAAAAAGGGTTAGAGATATATCTAATGGCTGAATTACCATCTAATATATTTATGGCTGAGGAATTTTCAGAACACATTGATGGATTTTCAATAGGATCAAACGATTTAACACAATTGATATTGGGATTAGACAGAGATTCGGCACTTGTATCCTCAATTTACGATGAAAGAAATGTTTCAGTAAAAAGAGCAATATCTCACTTAATTTCTGTTGGTAAAAAAACAAATACAAAAGTTGGGATTTGTGGACAAGGACCATCTGATTTCCCTGACTTTGCGGAGTTTTTAGTAAATGAAGGAATTGACAGTATTTCAGTTACACCAGATTCTTTATTGAAAACTTTAAAAACGTTAAGTAAATTGCCAAACCAAAAAAACGATTATAATATTTTATTAAATTAATAAAAACATAAAAAATGAAAAAAAGAACACTTAACTAGTTAAGACAAGAAAAAGAATTTGGTTACAAACCACCGGTATATAAAAAAACAAATACAGAAGAAATAGAGTTACCTAAAAATTCAAAACTTGACATTGATTGGGAAATTAAAATTACTATTACCAACGGTAAAAAAAAGATGAAGGCAAAAATTAACCTTGATGATTATATAGTTGCTTTTGGTTTACATGGTGTTAGTTTAGTTGATGAGACGATTGATATTTTATTAAAAGAAATTGATAAATCTGTTATAAAAAAAACCAAATTATGAAACAAGAAATTAATGAGTTGTCAATAACTCAACAAATTAAAACCCAATTAGAAAACGCTAACATAAATGTTATTATTACACCAGTTATGTATGACCCAGAATCATTTACACCAACTTTAGGTGTGTTAGTAAAAAACGAAGATTCTAGCTATACTAAAAAATATACAATAACGGTTAAACCTAACAATTAAATTATGAAAAGATACCCCGCATTATTCATTAAATGGTTGGCAAACCGTTTTGGATACAAAATTACATTATTAAAATCAGGAAAAGGTACAACTACGGTTGAAGGAGACAAAGAATTACTTCGTTATTTAGATATCTCAGGATACTTTTTTAAAAAAGAACCATTTGATAGATTTAAAAAATGATTGATATGTTATATAGATTAAGATAGTTGACCACATTATTACAATATCAACAGAAGAGGCAACTCAAATGAGTCGTAGATTATCTAAAGATTATGGAATTTTTGTTGGAATTTCTGCGGGAGCAAATGTTTTGGCTTCAGTTAAATACGGACAAAAGTTTGATAAGACAAACATTTTTACTATACTTTGTGATAGAGGAGACAGATACCTTTCAATATTATGATTAAAACTTTAGTACACTTTTCTGATTTACATATCAGATTATATAAGGATCACGATTTATACCGTTCAATATTAGAAACGGCAATTGAACAATGGCAAGAATTGTCTCCTGACCGTATTATATTTACGGGAGATTTAGTTCATTCTAAAAACCAAATGACACCTGAACTTATTGAGTTTGTTGCTTGGATTTTAAGTGAATGTTCATCAATTGCTAAAACAATTATTATACCAGGTAACCACGACTTTTTGGTAAACAACACCGAAAGAATGGATGCTCTTACTCCTATCATTAACTCTTTGAATAATGATAATATTGTATACTACAGAGATAGAGGTGTGTATGAGGATGATAACATTAGTTGGTGTGTTTATTCACAATATCAAGGAAATATTCCACCTGATATTATTGAAGGTAAGGGTAAAAAAATTGGATTATTTCACGGACCTATTTCAGGTTTAAAAACAGATCTTGGATTTGAGTTTGGTGAAGAGGCGTATGATATTGAAAAGTTTGATGGGTTGGAAACCGTATTATGTGGTGACATTCATAAACGAGCTGAGTTCCAAATTAAAGGTGGTAAGGGTTATATGATTGGATCAACCATTCAAAATAACATTGGTGAAAGTATAGGTAGACATGGATATGGTATGTACGATGTTGAAACAAAGGATTATAATTATATTGATTTACCTAATCCAAAACCATTTTTGAAGTTCTCCATTAAATCATTTGAAGATATTGAGAATGGAACAGAAAGACTCCAAAATATTTAATAAAGAAACTCTCGGCAGCGTCGAGAGTTTTTGTAAACTCAATAATATTGAGGATAAGGAAGATTTTATCTACCTTTGTTTTAAACAAGGTTTTGACATTAAGAAGTTTGGTCTTTTGGGAGAAACACTTAATGAAGGTGAAAAACACTTAAAAACGGATGGGATTCAGGAAAAACCTGTAGAAATTGAGGTAATCCGAGAAATACGGGTGGAAATACCGGTTGAAGTTATCAAAGAGGTTGAGAAAATAGTTGAGGTCATTAAAGAAGTTACTGTAGAAAAAATAGTAATTAAAGAGGTTCCTGTGGATAGAGTGGTTGAAAAAATAATCTATACCACTGATAATATTCAAATAAACGAACTTGGCGGAAAAATTGCCGAGTTGGAACAAGAACTTTCTACTAAAACTACCGAAATTGGTACAATTAGACAAGAATTTTCCACTAAAACGGAAGAAACAAAAAATATTTTCCAAAATGAAATATCTAAAAAGGATGAAGAGTTAGACGAACTTAGACAAACTTTAGACGAAAAGAATAATAACGACAAGTCAAAACTCCTCCAAGAAACACTCCAAAACTTGAGAGGTGAGTTACAACAAAAAAACGAACAAATAAGGGAGTTAGAAAAAATAAACCAAGACCTTTTGAATGGTAATCAAAATCAAGCATACCTTCTGAGGGGATCAAATTTAAATAAAAGAGTATGATTTTACCAAAACATAGAATACATATATTTATAAATGTAAATAAATTAATTATGAAAAAGTGTAAAAAATGTTTAATAGAACAAGATGACTCTAATTTTTCTAAAAATAAAAATAACAAAGATGGGTTTGTAAATTATTGTAAAAAATGTGAAAAAATAAGAACCTCTAATTATAGAATTAAAAATCGAGAAAAAATAAACTTAAAAAGTAAAATTTATAGAAATAATAACCCTGAAAAATATAAAGAACAACAAAAAAAATATTTAGAAAAAAATCCACACATGACATCTAAGGAAAGAATGCGAAAATATAGAGAAAATCAAGAATGGATAGAGAAATTTAAAGAGTCTAGAAGAAAATATTATCTAAATAATGTAGATGAAGAAAGAGAAAAAAGAAAAGAATATTATTATAAAAACAGGCAAACCGAAAGAAAAAAAAATGATCAATGGAGAAAAAATAAATTAAAAACCGATGGTTTTTTTAGAATGAAAAGGAGATTAAGAGAAAGAATCAGGGATTACATGAAAGGAAACCATATTGGTAAAAAAACCAAAGAAATTGTGGGTCTTGATTATGAAGAATTTAAAACTTATATTTCTAATAAGTTCACTGAAAATATGGATTGGGATAATTATGGTGATTGGCATTTAGACCATATTATACCACTCTGTGAGGTTAAGACTGAAGAAGAACTATTTAAACTAAATCACTATACAAACCTTCAACCGTTATGGGCTGAAGATAATTTAAAAAAAAATAGAAAATTATGACACAATTGATACTATGGATTATTATTGCTTACGGATTAAGTAATATTGTTGTTTACGGAAGTATTTTTAACGGACCAAAAAATAAAATTAATAAGTGGGCGGAAAATGAATGGACAGCATTTAATGGTATTTGGGTTTTTATATCTAATATGATTAAATGTATGATGTGTTTTGGGTTTCATTGTGGATGGTTCCTATCAATTACAATTTACTCACCAACATACCAAATATTGGAAGTTACTCCTTGGGCATCTTGGTTCTTCGATGCTTTTTTGGCTTCAGGTGCTGTATGGGCGATAAATGGTATAATAGAATGGTTTGAAGAAAATAGACCAAGTAATAATAATTAATAATTTATAAAATGGGAAAATCGGCAAAAGAACACAGAAAAAAAGTTGCAAAAAGAAATGCAAAAGTAAAAGAACAAAAATCAGGAATGCAAAAAGCCTTTGATTTATTACTTCAACAACAGATTGATAAAATGAAAGAAGAAGAGATTAAAGCTCAGGTTGGTGAACAAGATTTAAATATGGAGATTGTTGAAGATAGAGTTATTGATCATGCGTTTAAATTCACACCTAATGAGGGGGAATCTGCAAAAATTAATAAAGAATTTGAAGAAACAGAAGAACAACAAACTGAGGCATAAAAAATGGATTTATTTAATCCGCCAAAATTATTCAATTACAAAATCATGATAAAAGATTTGGACTTCTCTTTATACGAAAACCCAATTATACAAGTTGTTTGGGAAGATTTACCTGAAAACTTTACACAAGATAAGATTAAAAGTGTTAAACATTACTTTTCAAAAAAATATAACACAACGAATGTAAATGTTTTAACAAAGGCAAAAGTAACTCAAAATGAAGATATTCAATCTATTGATGTTTCAGTTAACATCAGTGATGTGAATTATCAGTTGGATCTTTTAAAAAACTTTATTGATTCTAAAGGATATAAAGACAAAACAGATGATGTGTTATCAATCAATAAAATGGTTGAAAACAAAATGGATGGCGATGAAGAAAACCAATCACAATTCAAGAAGTGGTATATTAGAAATATTGAGTTTTCAAACTTTCTATCATATGGTGAAAATCAAAAGTTAGATTTTGATAAATTAAACGGAATTGTTGTGGTTGAATCTGATCCACCAAACTTTGGGGGGAAAACAGTGTTAACCGTTGACCTACTAATGTTCTTATTCTTTAATGAAACCACAAAAACAACAAAGGCGGAAGAAATATTTAATCGATTTACAGATAAAGACAAAGTACATGTAAAAGGTGAAATAACAATTGATGGTGAAGACTATGTGATTGTTAGAAACATTGAAAGAAAGTTATCCAAAAAAAATGAATGGAATGTTAAAACTGAATTGGATTTTTTTAAAAAATTATCTGACGGAACATTACTGAACTTCACTGGCGAACAAAGAAGAGAAACCGAATCATTTATTAAAACTTCAATTGGGACAAAAGAAGATTTCTTAATGACAATATTAACCACAGGATCTAACCTTGAAGAATTATTGGAATCAAAACCAACCGCAAGGGGTCAGGTGTTATCTCGTTTTATGGGTCTTGAGTTTCTAAAGAAAAAAGAAGAGGTATCAAAAGAAATTTATTCTGAGTTTTCAAAACAAAAGTTGTCAAACATATATTCATCTGAACAACTAAAAGACGACATAACAACTAACGAAACATCAATTCAAACACTTAAAACTCAAATTGGTGAAAGTAAAAAAGATTTATCAAATGTTGAAGACGCAATAGTAAAAGGTAAGTCTTATCGTGATGATATGTTGAAACAAAAACATACCAACATAGATCAAGAAATTAGTAGATTGAATCCTACTAAAACACAAGAGGAAATTAATGTAATTGATTTTGATAAGAAAGGTTATATTTTCAAAATAAAAGAACTAAAAGTGGTTGAACCAAGTGAGTTTTACCATGAGGATAAACATGATGAGGTTAAAGATCAATACGACGAGTTTTATAAGAATGTAGTTCAGATTGATACTGAAATTGCATCAATTAATAAGTTGAAATCTGAAGTTGAGGGTGGTATTAAGTGTGAACACTGTGGAATTGAGTTAATGAATGCAAAAATTACAAATGCAAAAATTGCAGAATTAGATGGACTTATTGTGCAAAAAACCACAAAAACAACATTTATGCAGGATTTATCCCGCAAAGAACAAAGTTTTGTTCAGTTAAAAAAAGAATTTGACGAATACGAAAAAAACAAACTTGTTAAAGAAAAGTACGAGATATTGGTTGAAAGTTGTGATTTGAAAATAAATGCTTTGAAAGATAAAATTAAGAGGTGGGAAGAGATTCAAGATAAGATCCAAGAAAACCAAAAGATTGATGGTCAGTTAATTAAAGCCGATTTAAGACTTGAAGAACTTGAAATAGAAAAAACAAGAATAAATTTTTTAATTTCTGGTAACCAAGTTTCAATCTCTTCGTATAATGAAAAGATTGATAACAATAAAAAAATGATTATCAAAATCAAAGAGGAAGAGGAGAAGGAAAAAATTTACAAAATTTATATGGAGGCCTTTGGTAAAAATGGATTGTCAAAAATCATTATGAAAACAATGATGCCTTTGATTAACTCTGAACTACAAAGATTGATGGAAGATAGTTGTTACTTTAAATTAGTGATTAATATAAATGACAAAAATGATGTTGAATTTTTAATGATTGATAATAGTACTGGTATTGAAAAATTAATGGTTTCAGGATCAGGATATGAAAGAACAATCGCATCATTGGCATTACGATCGGTACTTAGTAAGGTATGTACTTTGCCAAAACCAAATATTGTTGTGTTCGATGAGGTCTTTGGTAAAATCAGTAATGATAACTTAGAAATGGTATCTGAGTTCTTCCAAAAAATTAAAGAATATTTTGATAAAGTGTTCCTTATTAGTCATAATCCAATGATTAGTCAATGGTCGGATACTATCGTTAAGATTAAAAAAGAAAATAATAAATCAAAAGTTTTGTAGTTAATTGAGATATTATCCGTAAGTTTACATTATAAAATATAATTATATGTCAAGTGTTTCAAGTGTACAAAAACAAAAATATTTTGAGAGAGGACATACATTACCAAAATGTGTTAATCCCGGTTGTAATAATGATGTTGCAGTACGTAACTGGTCAAATTGGTCATTTAAATCAGAATGTGGTAGATGTCAAACTGACCGAAAAAAAAGATATATAAGAGAGGGTGTTGAAATCCATAAAAAAAAATATTGTGAAAATATAGATGGTCACTTAGGTTTCACTTGTCCAGTACTAACTAAAGAATCTTGGGTTGGTTTTGAAATTGGGTGTTTAGATTTAGACCATGTTGACGGAAATCATAATAATAACACACCTGACAATGTAAAAACTTATTGTAAGTTATGTCATAATAAAAAGAGTATTGAAAGTGGTGATTGCTCTAATAAAAAAAAATCCGCTAGAAAATTTAATAATTGATGAGTATTGAAATTATAAATGAGGACTGCCTTATTGGTTTAAAAAAAATAAATGAAGTCTGTGTTGATTTGACATGGACTTCACCTCCATATTACAATGCTAAATCATATAGTAAATGGAACACATATCAAGACTATCTTGATTTCTTGGAAAATGTTTTTTCTGAGATATATAGAATAACTAAAGAGGGTAGGATGTGTGTTGTTAATTTATCTCCTGTTATAGTGCAAAGAAAGTCTAGGGCGCACGAAAGTAAAAGATTGGCAATTCCTTTTCATTTTTTTAGTATAATGGAAAAAATGGGTTGGAAATATATTGATGATATCGTATGGGTAAAACCTGAAGGTGCGGCAATAAATAGAAACGGAGGGTTTTTTCAACACAGAAAACCCGTTGCATATAAACCTAATTTAGTCTCAGAAACGATATTAGTTTTTCAAAAACCGGCTAAATTTTTAATAGATAAAATTGTTAGGTCCTATAAAGATGAAGTACTTGAAAAATCATTAGTACTTGAAGAATATGAAAGAAGTAATGTGTGGTTAATAAATCCTGAAACTAAATCTAAACACTTGGCACCTTACCCTGAAAAACTTTCGGATAATATAATTAAGTATTATTCATTTTATGGTGATTTAATTTTAGATCCATTTTTAGGGTCAGGAACAACACTTGTTTCATGTAAAAAGTACGGTAGAAATGGTATTGGTTTTGAAATACATAAAGAATATGTGGATATGAGTAAAACAAGATTAGATAATGTTGAAAAAAAATCAAAATAATTAAAACCAATTCCAATTTTACCACTATATTTGTAAAAAAATTAAAAACACATATGAATTACTTACTTTTTGTATATTACGACAGCACCGTAGAAAACTCAGAAGAGAAAACAAACGAAATTGGAGGATTAATTGCTGATCAAATGACTTCTAAGGAAGTTAAGTTCATCTTTGGGGATAGACACGCAATATTTCACTTCGCATCGGCATTACCCATTGATGAAATGGCGGGATGGATAGACATTATCGTAGATGACTTGGATTGTTTTGAGTATTTTTTAATACCAAAACCAAGAAATTCAGCATCAAATCTTGATAAAGACAACTTAGATTACCTTCTTTCGTTAAAGAAGACTATTAAGAAAAAACACACACCAACACCACCTAAGTTAAAAACAAAAAATCTTGATAATGGTGAAATATTTATGGATCTTTCTGATATAATTTTTAATCTAAAAAAACCTAATGTTTGTAACTTAACAATTGATGAACTGTTAGATAAAATTGGTAATCAAGGCATTGGGTCATTAACAGAATTAGAAAAACAAAAGTTAGACGAATATTCAAAATCACTATAATTATATACATATGAAAGACAAAAACACAGGAGCACCAATTAATCAAGAAGAAATTTCTCACTACCTTAAAGACATTAGAAGAATTAAGGTAATGACAGCGGAGAGAGAAAAAGAACTGGCAAAAAAAATGAAGTCAGACAATACCCCACTTTATGAAAGACAAAGAATTGAACAAGAATTAATTCAAGGAAACCTTCGTTTTGTTATTACAGTTGCAAAACAATATCAAAATCAAGGACTTGATTTGTCAGATTTGATCGCTGAAGGTAATTTAGGTCTTATGAAAGCAATTAAACACTTTGATTGGAATAAAGACCTCCGTTTCATTTCATACGGTGTGTGGTGGATAAAACAATCTATCATCCAATCATTAAATGATAATTCAAGAACAATTCGACTACCGGTAAACGTTGTTCAAGATTTACAAAGAGCAAAAAAAGAAGTTGAACAATCAGGCAAAAAGTTAGAAGATAAATTTTCTACATTACCTTCAATTATTGATCTTGATATGTACATCAATGAAGATGGAGACACATTATTAGACATGATTGAAAACAAAGATGCCGAACTTCCTGACGCAGTATTTAACACCAAAGACATGTTAAAACAAAAACTTTTTGGGTTATTAGATGTTTTAGATGATCGTGAAAGAGCAATTGTTGGTGATTATTTTGGACTAACAGGAACACCACGAACATTGGAAGATATTGGTTCTGACTTTGGTTTAACAAAAGAGCGTGTTCGTCAGATTAAAGAAAAAGCTCTTCGTAGGTTAAGAAATGATTCTTCAGAATTGTTTGACTATTTATAGTACTGGGTTGAACCGAGATTACCCATACAACTCGGCGGAATGAGACACGAGGTTCTCAGGGTGAAAATCCACAATCTTATCTATATGGTAAGATGAAATTACACTCCCCCATTGGTACCAGTGGGGGTTTTATTGTTTTATAGGGTTTATATTTTTCCTTAATTCAGTTACTTTAATATTTATCTAATAAACTAAATC
>Ga0210003_1003799_pt1 | contig 12129 bp, 11 predicted proteins | sample LantaG_FD_182804 | JGI IMG/M metagenome (GOLD analysis project Ga0210003, IMG submission 182804) | Deep subsurface microbial communities from Baltic Sea to uncover new lineages of life (NeLLi) - Landsort_02402 metaG (SPAdes) (version 2) | ecosystem: Environmental > Aquatic > Marine > Oceanic >...
CAGGGCTTTTTCATTCCTGACGCAGGGTATCGCCGCCCAGGTGGATGGTCGACAAATACGATTTCTCATATTCGCATCATGTTGAAGGTATAGATTTATGGCTATTGAAGAATTTGGCAGAATGAAGCAAAGGCAGGGGAGTGAATCCCTTTGGGACCTGTCTGCAGAAATACCCCTTGATGGTGAATTTTGTCTCGCCCGAACTAGTGGGCCGACTGACAGGTTTAAGATTGGCGATGGCACTACCGAGTGGACCGCCCTTGATTGGTTTGGGACCGATGATTGGAGCACTGCAGATGGCGATGATCTAGTCCGTAAGTCTGCCATTGAGTCCGGCGTAACTATCATATTGGACGCTGATACTAGAATTCCAACTGCAGATGAGAATAATGCACTCCAGGGTACTTCAGGTAGTCCTTCGAACACAAATAGATACGTTACTGATCAAGATACTCGAATAGTAAGGACTCCAGCACCAATAATTCTTATCCAGGGTTCCAAAGAGGATAATGTCACTAACGAAGGCTATGTCGACTCAACTGACGTTGCTGAAGATGGTGCAAGTGAAAATGGAATTATTTTTTGTTCATCGCTCAACTCTGGTGCTGGTGGCACTGTTTATAATTGGTCTGAAGTATTGCCGATAACGTGCGATTCTGATGCCAAAAGGACTGTTATAGAGCTTGAGTGTGCACCTACTGATATAGCTCTTCCAGCCGATGAAGATTTGTTTATTGCAAGGTTCATTATTGATTGGGACAATGGCAATGTCATTGGCTGCGGGTTGCATTCAATTGGTCATGGTTACCCATATTTGAATGGATATCGGGTAACTGGAACTATTGCGGCCAGTACCGCAAATCAGACATTTACCATGACTAGGCAAAATGGTTCTTACGCCCTTTCTGACGATCCGCCTAGAATTAAGATAAGTAACAACTCTGGATTGGTAATAAACGAACTTCCGATTATGGGAACTCATAATAACTTCCAATTCATGATTCGAGATGAATTGTTCTGATGCTGGAATTTGGCAACGGATAAATCTAAATGGCAGATGGCTATGACAACGAATTTGGCGGAAAACAGGTCTCAAAGACTTTGTTTGGAGAAGAATGAATATACGGATACTCGTCTGTATTCCATCGACTCATCTTCGTTGTTCAATCTTGGATACGGCACGGTAACCATTCACATTTCACTCCCTCGAAGGATATGCAATGGTGTTTACGCGGCTTGTGATCCAACGAAGTATTTTTCCGACTATCTTCTTTTTGCAATTTCCCCAGTTGGTCAATATGTTTCAAATCCAGGGATTTACGCAGCATTCACTCATGAAGGAATTGAGTTTACTTTATGGAATAGTAACGGTCGTTTCAAGATCTTGGATACGACAACTACAATTGAATCAAACACACCGTTCATAATTGACTTTTGTTGGGATTGGTCTTCAAAAAATATTGGAGCTGGTGCCAAGGTAGCTATTGCTGTAGACGATGTGATTACTGCATCTTGCAATTATCCAATATATGCCGACGATCTTGATGACGTGGAGTTTACGGTGTTGGACAATTCTGAGATGGATTACCAAACGAATAGCAAATTGTTTGATTTGGTTACGTACTCCAATGTTCCAATGAGATTGCGTAATAAGGCGATTCATTTGACGAAAGCTTACTTGGGTAATAAGTATGTGGTTGCTTGCGGTAGAGATTCGATTCGTATTTTCACTGATAATTGGACAGACACTCCAATCGATGTTGGGTTGGGGTCGGCCACATCCCTTAAGACTTCATTAGCTTGTTGCGACACCAGCGGAGACATATATTTGATTTCGTCATACGGATCTAGCGATGGGTCGATTTCTAGATTTTCATCGTCGTCTGGTATAATTACCGACATATATGGCGGTTTTAGTAACCCTAAATGCTTGGCTATTACACAATTGGACGGCATGGACTATCCTAGAATATATGACACTGTGCCAAGATACTGCAAATATGTTTGGGTTGGTGATGGTTCAGATCTGTATCTGTTTGATAGCGACCTCAATCTTAAGAAAAAAGTTTCAACCTATTCCAATATTGTTAAGATTCTGCCGACTAGCGACGGGCGGGCATGGATTATCGATCGAGGCCTTGAGTCTGTCACTTTAGTTGAAGAAGATACCCTTAATGTTCTAGAATCTATACCTGTTGCTGAACCTGAGAATGGTGTCGTCAATCTTCGTAATGAGATTTTCATATATGACGCCAAAAACTCTAGGATAAGAAAGTTTTTTGAGGGAGTTCAGCAAACATCAATAATAGTGTCTTCTGACATAGTGGACTTTGATGTTAATCCGAACACTGGCAAGATTGTGGTCATTTATGACGATGGAACCGTTTCCATATTAAGTAGGAACCTTTCGCCGATCACATCATGGTTACTCAATACCTGTTCTGCCGTTTCGGTTGGCAGGGGATATTTGCGAGATTCGATATTTTTGGTTGATGATCAAGACAAAGCCCTTTATGAATATGATTTTTCTGGATCACAAATTAGGTCGACCTTTTTAGACTATCCATTATTTAACGGATCATTATCTTCGATCGCATATAACAATACCACTTTAGAAGCGAATGCTGAAAAATCAGGTACAGCACAGTCGACCGATTCATCAATTTACAATGTTATGGTCAAGCAATTTAATGTCGACACAATTGACGTGGATTTATCTGGCAATCGTGAAAATAGTGAAGATGGAGTTCAGTCTTCTGATATTCCAACTGATCTACAAGAGGGAGTTCTCCGCGGAGCGAGGTTACCTGAATGAATAAGGCTATGTCAGCAAAATTCAGCATTTTAGACGCATCTCCAATTATGGCGTTTACCGAGTATGATTCATATGCTTATGTTGGCGGAGGGAACGGCATTGTCTATCGTACAATTGATGGATTTTCTTACGAGGAGTTCTGGCGCCTAGACGGACCCATCACTAGCATGTCCGTGTATGCCAGTGCTCTATTTGTCTCAATTTCTCTTCCATCATGCAAGATTATGATGCACAATTTCAGTACTGGCAATCGCTTTGAATACGTCAATTGCAATGATAATTCAGTCTCTTCAATGATTACGTTTAATAATACCTTATATGCTGCCACATCTCCATCAGGCATGGTCTTATCGTTCAATGGTGAAATCTGGGAAAAGCAGTATGAATCGTTCTATGATGTTTCAACAATGTCCGTATTCAACGACTTTTTATATGTGTTTTTCAGAGATTCGTTTGCGGTCCTAAAATACTCATCTGGTACATGGTCGTTCATGAATGATGTCGATTCTCCATTTTCGGTAGCTGGCAAGATTGGGGTAAAAACCAGTATTTCTCAACTTTCTTCTCCTAGTGTATATGATACTGGAATAGTTTCTTCTGCTACTATGGGAGGGAAGCTGTATTTCTGTGGAAACGTTAAGTCTTCAGTCTATTCGTATGATGGAAGTTCCGTTTCAGTAGAGTATCAATTTGGTCGTACTCCAATCAGTTCATTGTCGGCGTCTGAAACACAGGTTTTCGCAGCCGTTGGCGATTTGGTATATGTTGCTGGAGGTTCGGAATGATCATATCAGATCCAACTCAATACCCTGTTGTATTTAAGCTTTCAGAACGGGCAGACAGTCCGCTAGTTGACGATGTGGCGGACGCGTTGATAACGGTAGATGGCGACATACCATTAACATCTGCCGTGTGTAGATATTCTGACCGCTATCTTTTGGATTATGATCCGTTTTCATCTAGTACCCCATCTGCATCTTCAGGACGTAAAGTCATATTCGAGTTCCATTCTACGTCAAGCAATCCTGCTTCGGCCCAAGTATTATCTAAGGTGTGGCTATCTTCTACTTCTTCATACTCCTATTACGATGGAAGAATCAACTTGAGACAGTCGGTGTCGAGCGATAGCACCGAACATACGGCGTATGTTTCCAATTCGTTTAATTCGATGTCTGCAGTAAATGTATCCGATGTCGACTATTGGCCGTCATTGTTAGTCTCATATTCTGGAACTCCTTTGATGGATGGTTCGACTGTGTCGTTTTCAGGAACTGCTTCCCCATCATCTTCGTCTGATTACGTTGTTTGTGCAGCATCTGACACTGGCCTAGTTATGATTTTGTTCAGTTGGGAGTACCAGTGGTATCTTGATGAGGCGAGAACTATTTTAGCCGGATCTACTCCTGCTTCATTACCTGATATTGATGGTCACATTTTATGCTGCTTATCTATTCCATCGGCTGGAAACTCTATGAAGTCTGGAGAAATTTTGACTTCTGGATTAGCATCATTCTCAAATGTTCCAAAGGGCGATTCGGCTCCACAGGTGGAAATAATGTATGCGTCGGGATCTGACACTTTGTCAATTCTTAATTCAACCATCAAAATTGGTGAAGATGGAATGCCTGATCAGTCGGGTAATACTTCAGCAATATATGTACTGTCAGCTACATAGGAGTAGGAATGATCTTTAGACCTAAAATTAAATCAGAAGACAGCGGCGACTTCAGTTTGCTTGGATACTTATGGTCACGAGCTCGACTCTTTTCGTTTACTGATAGGGGCGATACCTATGTCATGAACGAAGTCCCAGATAATGCGTTCGGGTATGGTCAAAAGTCAGTCTATTCATATATTCAGGACGGCTTGGGAGATGCGACCGACATTACTGCTTTTGATGTTGCTTTTGAACTTTATCGGTCAGTAACAAATGTGTCGGAAACTAGTTACGACTTCATAAAGAGTGGGGACTATTATGGAGCCACATCTTCCAACCAAGCTACTGCCACATACATTTCTAACGTCTTGTCGGTTAATGACGACTTTGGCTATTGGAAGACGATCTCATGGTTTCAGACTTGTCGTGACGCTCGGGTAGTTGTGGCGGTAAAAACTGCGGATACGGTCGCTGAACTTTTGGAAAAGGATTGGGATCGTTACTTTGAACAACCATGCACCTATTATTCAGGTAGCTACACGGGGACGTTGGTAACGAGAGATTTGGACTTTTTCAATCTCCGTGGCGGCCACATGATGTTTAAGATCGAATTTTCTACTGATTCACCCACTACATTGCCGTCTGTACGTGATCTTGTCGTAAGCTATGCTGGAAAGCATTCTGTTTTCTTTTTCAGCAACAAGATAATAATTGATTCGACATCATTTGATGAGTTGATTATGACCGCATCGGTGACGCTTCCGGCGAAAACGGAAATTGCTTTTGGAATCGGACCTGGAGATTCTGTCGACTGGAAGGATTATGAAATTGTCGATTTAGGACGCTTGAAGTCGGTCCCTGACTTATTTAGAAGTAGAATGCGTGTAGGAGTGCGTTTTAGCTCGTACGACATCGAAAAGTATCCTGTCGTACATGAGTATGCATTGTCTTTCCAAGGGGACGCCACCGAACAGATGAACGTGGAGGCCTAATATGCAATACCTTGCCCTTGCTTCAAGGCCTTATGGATCTGGTAGGATAATGTTCATGCCCAGCAGGTTGAATTATCGCAATACTGGTGGAGATTCGGTATATTCCAGCTTTATACGTTCGTGTTTGGAATGGTTATCTCAATCTGATGAATATTCCAATATTGAACTATGCTATGTTGCGATCGGCACTGTTGATGGAACGTCTCCAGTGATGGACGCTTCTTATCGTGTTGGAGTAGCTAGGCACGACGCCGAATATCTTTCATCTTTAGATAACCTTTATCAGCATGAATGCATCGTTGTTTCTGGAACGGAAATGTCCCCCATCATACGATCTAATCTACTTTCTTATGTTTCTTCTGGTGGTGGTCTATTGGTTACTGATGCGACCGACTCTGGCTACATTGATTTGTTTTCCGACTCTCCAATAAGTGCTTCTTCAGATAGCTACATTAGGCAGGAAGGAAGCTATGTGTGGACATCATCTGGCCGGTCTCACCAAGTATTCTCCGACAACTTTGTACCGATGACTGTGCCTTTGCTGAACACTGTTTATTTGTCTGACGTTGGGTCGTCTTGGACTAATTTGATTATTTTTGATACCGATATTGAGCAACTTGACGATAGTCAGGTGGACGAATTGACCCTAGTTTCTTCAGACGATGCCGTTATTTACGGTTTGCACTTTACTGCCTATTTCTCGTCTACCTATGAAAATGGTATAATTGAACTTGATGAATGAAGACAGAGTTAGAGATATCGGCTTGCTTTTAGCTGGAAAGAAAAATTTTGTCATGGCGACCACTGGAACGAAAGTGTCAAATTGCCATGACACTGGCATAGAGTGCCTTGTGGTCATGGTGTCAAGGAAGGTTCCAGCAGAAGAATTATCGTATGCTGATATTATTCCCACAGAGATTGATGGAGTGTTGACAGACGTACAGTCTGCGGAGGAATTCCGTGCCCAAGTATGACACATATGAAGAAGCGTGCTTGAATATTGAGCACATCCAATATAGCGACAAGCCAGGTGTTACGGTTGCTTACCATGGAACTAAAAAGATCAATGGTCAGGAAACCGACATACCATGCATTATTGTCGGCGTTGAGACTAAAATTCCAAAGGAACAGTTGAATGAGTCGGAGCTAATTCCCTCTAAGGTATATGGTATTCCTACTGACATTATCGAGTTTCCAAGATTCTATTCTTCTTCGACATGTACTGGTGGATCTGGAGCTGGGTGTTCTCCGCATGATGAAAGGCATCGCCCTCTTGTTGGAGGAATTAGTGCAGTTGAAGAGACTTCGACCGCTTGTACTCTTGGCTTAATTGTCCGTGATACGACAGATGGCGACTTGGTGGCATTAACTAATAATCACTGTGGCGGTCTTCTGTACGATTCGTATTATATGGTGCCAACATATGGAAATTCTTCAGTAGTTGGCCTTGGCATGATGCAACCTTCTCCTTATGATGGTGGCGGCGCCGCAGATCTATATGGTTCCGTTAAGCGTGCAGTAGCAATGCAGTTCGGCACTGGAATTGGCGCTACAAATTTAGTAGACTGCTCTATTTCAACCGTACCTATAGATGGAACTGACTTTTCGATACTGGAACTTAATGAAGGTCCGTTCCCATTTGTGGACAAGTCTTATTACTCTGTTGGCGAAGCTATTTACAAAAGCGGCAGGACGACTGGAAATACTCCTCCCCCCGTAACCACGGTCTCTAGCAAGAGTATCGTAGTTAATGTCGATTACGGTGGCGGAGTTGGAGGCATTAACAATATTGCTACGTTTACTGACCAGATTTTGTATACGGCAGCTACGAGATTTTCGCAAGGTGGAGATTCAGGTTCTGCTATTCTGATTTTCAAGAATGGAAGGTATCGTTTGATTGGGCTTCACTTTGCAGGTGATGCGACTGGAACCATGGGCATAGCAAATCCGATTGAGGACGTTGCCAGCTTATTGGATATTGAGTGGTGGGACGGATCCGTCGTAGTTCCGTATACTGAAGATACTAATATCTATGTAAATGGCAAGGAATATGTCCGCGTCGGATCGACTTCATATGACGTTAGTCACACTGCCGGCTCGTCATCATCATCTTCTGAAAGTGGGAGTAGCAGTAGCTCATGATGACATTTATTAATCACGTAGTAGTTAGGCGAGCTAAGAATTTGGCCAAAACTTTTTTTGACGTTTCGTCGTTTGCGGCAAAAAATAGGAAGGTGATCTGTAGCTCCAAACTTGAACGTGAACGCCTGTCTATTTGCGAGACATGCGAACGATATGGGAACGGTATGTGTGACGTCTGTGGATGCGTTATGAAAGTAAAGGTCAAATTTGTTGCCGCCAAATGTCCGTTGGCAGACGAAGGACAGGAGCCTAAGTGGTGAGTCATGATTTGACAAAAATTAGGGATGGACAGATTACCTGGTTTAAGGGCGATCCGCATATTACCCTACTTGACTCTGGACAGATTCATACTGGTACATTTCCTTGTAAGGGAGATAAGCTTAACGACTTGAACGTCGCCTCCATGTCAGTTGTCGCATTCGACGGGTATCATTACCTTGTCCGTATGCGTGTTCCAGAGTCTTCTGTATTGTATGATAATGTTCACTTTGACCTTATTATTTCGACCGATTCAGATGCTGTAGAGTCCGGCGTCATTGATGAATCAAAAGTACTCCTTAGGTTTGAATCGGAATTGGTCTATGGATGGTATCTTGAGTCAACCTCCGTGTATGACATACCTTCCGCTGGTGTCAACATAGCTTCTGGATCTCCTTATGCAGGAAATAATGTGGTGAAGGTAGTGACCAATGTGTCCACTTCTCCATCAGTGCCTGTATATGCGTATTGGCGCCCAAAATACTATAAGAATGATGTCATTGTAACTACTGGTGATTATGAGGGAACTAGGACGTATCTGTTTAAGTCGTCGGCCAACAACACTTTATCGTCGGAGGTGTCGAATCAGCTTATTCGACTATCTGGAGATAGAATGTCATGGTCTGGAAATTCTCATTTTGATGTAATTGTAGGAGACAAGCCGTCCCCGTCTCTTTATTCAGGTGTCGGTTACGAACTGTATCGTCAGAGTTCGGCTAATCCAAGTGGATTTAGGTATTATGATGGAAATGAAGTTAATCCAGTTCCAGAGTCTGGAGTATCTTCAGCTTATTCATCCGAAGATGTGTATTTGATCACAAATCCCATCGGACTGACTAAACCGATGTTCATTTGTTACCGTCCGTCATCTTCATCAGACTGGGCTTCTGAAATTTTCATTCCAATCGAATGCTATGTTGACCCTGGAGAAGACTTTACTCCAACTTGGACGATAGACGTAAAGGCGTCAGAATTGGCAACGCGATTTCATGTCCAGGTTATTGTTGGAACTAGCCCTGATTTAGATGACTATTTTTCCGTTGGTTCGCCAGCTTCTCCAGAACCATATCTATTTTCCCCCAGTTTGCTAGAGTATTCTAACACTTATGCGATCGCAGACCGTTTGAGGTTTTTGTATTATGACGGAACTGAGTTTTTAAACCCCAATTATTTAGGGTTTCCAAATGACAGAAATGTTAGCATTTCTTATCGGTCTAGCAGGAATCATAGTACAGTGGAACAGCTTTATGTATTTTGGCGTTTCATTACGACGTCCGCGTCGTCATTCTCGTCATCTAGCAGTTCGTCATCTAGCACTTCTATGTGGAGCTTTAGTTCTTCATCAAGTAGTAAATCAGTCAGTAGTTCGTCAAATAGCAACAGCTTAAGTAGTGACTCATTAAGTTTGTCATCATCTAGTGGAGAGGTAAGCTCGTCGAGCTCTTCGAGCAGCAGTTCCAGCAGCTCCAGCAGCAGCTCGTCCTCCTCGGCAGTTGAGTGCCCGGTCGATTGTGATGGTTGTTCCGATACCTACACCTTGACCGTCACACTGTCGGGGTGGTGCTCGTATCTCAGCACGTACGGGGGCACGATGACAAGGTCCACATGTGAATGGACAACGGCTGAAGTTTATCAGTGGCGGCTCTACTGCTCCTCAGGGAGATGGTATCTCCTCGACGTCACGTCGTCCGACGTGGAATGCGACATTGGTACCGGGAGCTGCCCGCCGACTGGTAGCGGGTCGTGTGTTCTACCTGTAGGTTCCGACTGTGCCGGACAGACACTTAGCTGGGTATTGACGTAGTAACGGAGAGCATATGCCTTTGATACTTGATCACGACGGAGGAGCGGTTGTTAAGGTCGACGGTTGCCTGTGAATGCCCCTGATGCCGATAACGACGACTCGATCATCTGTAGGCGGCGCCTTTAGGGTCAGGCACATTGACTATGTACTTCCAACTGTGCAGGGTATAGTATCTAAGCGAACGAAGGACTTGAGATGCCTGTAGTCTTACCAGAAAACTTTGGCGATGTCATCATGGTTAACAGGGGAAAACTGAGCAATTGCCGCGGGCTGGTTGCCAGTGTATGGTAACAGATCAACTGAAGGACTGAGTATGCCGGTAATTCTGACAGCTCGTCGTCCAGCGATATGATACTTCATCATGTTAATTATGTTGACCATAGAGGTGAGACTTGATATTTGCTTGAATAATGAGCAAAGGAGAATTTAGAAATTATGGCTACAGCAATTATAAGGGAATATAATCCTACGACAGGAAGGATCATCGGAAATATCAATCAATTGTCCTTTGGTCACGTTCCACGTGGACAAGTTAGCTCCGTGAAGGTAGTCGATCTTCAAGTTCAAGACGCAGATGCGATTTCTAATGTTAGGCTTCAGATTACGTCTTCCGACACTATTGCCGTAAATGACAGTCCGTCTGACATTAGAGCCGATGGCTCTGCTGGAAATGGCAATTTTGGAATCGAGCATGAAGAGAACTTTATACCACGTAGTACGTTAACGCGTTTTTTTGCTGGCACCGAATCTCCAGTCGAAGTTGGAACTAGGAGTGCAACTGTTTCTGAATTTGTACACCTGAACATGAGGATGAACACTTCATCCATTGGTTCGGGATCAACCACCTATCAGTGGATTTTCGATATTTCCTGATATGAGCGATGTAATCACATGCAACTCAAGTGATTTAGAGCTACTTTCAGTTGGAACAGACGTCGTCTCTTTCAATATGATTGCTGGCAAACGCTTACATGTCGTCATGACGGACGATTCAAGTAACATAAATTACGTTGGTTTTAATCATGGCCAGAATGAGCTGGTGCCATTTACCGAAGGCACCAATCGTCGTTCTGGCAGCTTCGCATCTTCCAACCCGTATGTATGCGAGGATCGCTTAGGTGAACCGCTTCTGGGAGTTGCTGGACTCGATACAAGAGAGTTGATATACGGTAACCCTTCGTTTGATTCTCCATATATGATGAAGAGATCAGAGCCAGACTCGTGGTCGACCGTTGTTGGCGACGACATCTCTGTACCTAATATTTCAGCTTCGATCGTCAGGCCGTTAATTGACGGCTCTGGTCAAAACCGTATGGTGGCCCAGATGGGTTCGTCGATTGGATTGTATTCACTCTCATCAAAGCCTGTCCGAAGGGTTTCTGTTATTGACGGATTCGAACTTATTGACGCCGTTCATTATGGAGATGACATTCTTGTTTTAGCCATAAAGAGAGATGTTGATTATCCAAGACAAATGATTGAGCTTTCAGAGTTTGGTGGCGATGCCTTTACATTCTGGCAAAATGCCCCGTTCGTCTTCGTGTTACGTAGTTCTGAAAGCTATCAGTATTTTCGAAGCTTCTCCACTTCCAACGAAACTCCGTTCCGTTCAATATCGACCCCCAATTTCGTCACTAAGATGAATGCATTTGCCATCGAAGGCAATACAGTGTCGGTCACGTCTCTAATTTATGATGATGGAACTAAGTTTTGGCGTCAGGCTGTAGCAATATGTGTGGAGAACGCGTCTTGGAATTTGATGGGTGGAAATCCTTATCCATTTGGATGGCAAATGTCTGGCAACTACCGTTGTGACATTTCAATTAATGAGGAAACTAGATCGCCACTTGCATTGTCGGTCGGACCATCTGGTGTTAGTGCGTCGTACTTTGAATTTTCGACTGGGCAGTGGCATGCTTGGCGTAAGGATCGCTATTTATGTTTTACTGGAGTTACTTCATTATCCAATAGTTCTAGTCAGTCTTCTAGCTCATGCAGTTCAAGTTCATATTCTTTTAGCTTGTCATCTAGTTCGTACAGTTCATTGTCTGATAGTTTAAGTAGTTCGTCTAGTTCATACAGTTCGTCAAGCGATTCGTCCAGCTCGAGCGAATCTTTTAGCTCAAGCAGTTCAATGTCAACTTCCGACTCTTCTGAGTCGTCAAGTTCCTACAGTTCGAACTCTTACAGTTCGAATTCAATTTCATCTAGCGAGTCATTAAGTAGCTCAAGCGATTCACTCAGCTCTTCTAGTTCATTTAGTTTAAGTTCATCTAGCGAGTCATTAAGTAGCTCAAGCGATTCACTCAGCTCTTCTAGTTCATTTAGTTTAAGTTCATCTAGCGAGTCATTAAGTAGCTCAAGCGATTCACTCAGCTCTTCTAGTTCATTTAGTTTAAGTTCATCTAGCGAGTCATTAAGTAGCTCAAGCGATTCACTCAGCTCTTCTAGTTCATTTAGT
>Ga0210003_1003800_pt1 | contig 12128 bp, 7 predicted proteins | sample LantaG_FD_182804 | JGI IMG/M metagenome (GOLD analysis project Ga0210003, IMG submission 182804) | Deep subsurface microbial communities from Baltic Sea to uncover new lineages of life (NeLLi) - Landsort_02402 metaG (SPAdes) (version 2) | ecosystem: Environmental > Aquatic > Marine > Oceanic >...
AACAAAAAAAAAAAAAAAAAAAGGCCTCCGCCGACCTCCAGCGCCAGCTCGAGTCCCAGGCCTCCGCGCTCTCCGCCCTGCAGCGCAAGGAGTCCGAGGAGCTCAGGGAGCTCGCCCAGGCGAAGAAAGAGCTCGCCGAAGCCAGAGTGGCGGCGGAAAAGGCCTCCGCTTCTTCCTCTGTCTCGGAGGAAGAGCTGGCGCGGCTCCGGGAGAAGGCTCAGGCCGACGTCGCCGCGGCCGAGGCCTCCGCGCGCTCGTGGCAGGCCGAGGCGCGGAGGGCGCAGGCCGTCGCGTCGCAGGCCCTGGCGAACGCCGATGAGGCCGCAGCGCTCGTGAGGGCGTCGACGAGGCTGGAGGGGCTCCTGGACGCGAAGAGGGGGGGTGCGGCGGGGAAGCAGCAGCAGAAGAAGAGCGGCGACGCCGCCGCCGCCGCCGCCGCCGAAGCAAAACAACTCTCGGCGGAGCTGTCGGCGGCCAAGAAAGCGCTTGCGAAGGCAGAATCCGAGGCCCAGTCTTCCCTCTCGGAGGCCGGCGCCGCCAAGGCCGAAGCCGAACGGGCTGCGGACGCCGCGCAGGAGGCCCGAGAGAGCCTCTCCGCTGCCCTCGAAGAGCTCGCCGCTGCGAGGGCCGCGGCCTCGGCCGACGCAACGGCCGCCGCCGCCGCCGTCGACTTGGTCCGCAAGGCCGCCGCCGAGGCCGGCGCCGCCGGGGACCTGCTTGAGCGCGCCAGGGAGGCCGCGGTGGCCTCCAGGGAGCAGCTAGAGCGGGTCAAGGCCGCCGCGGCGGATGAGGTGGCGGCGCTCCAGTCTCGGCTCGAGGCGGCAGAGGCGGAGGCAGGAGAGGCGACGGCAGCGGCGGAGCGAGCCGCGAGCGCCGCTGCCGAGGGAGGGGAAACCGCGAGGGAAGCCGCCGCTGAGCTCGCGAGGGCCCGGGCAGCCAGCGCCAAGCGCGTCGCGGAGGCCGAGGCCCGAGCCGCCGCCGCGACGGCGGACGCGCAGGCGTCGAGGGCGGAGGCGGCGGCGGCGAGGAGCGCGGCCGCGGCCGAGCGCGCGCGGGCCGCCGCCGCCGCGAGGGCGGCCGCCGGCGCGGCGGCCGAGCGGGGCGCGCTCGCTGCGGCCTTGGCCCGCGCCGAGGCCGCCGAGGCCGCCGCGGCGGAGGCCCGAGCCGCCGCGGACGCGCGCGCCGCCGCGCTGTCGAGGTCCAAGGCGTTCGTCGCGGGGTACTTGGAGAAGTTCGAGGCGGCGGCGGCCGGGGCGGCGGCGGCGGAAGAGTAGGGAGAGGAAACCCTTTTCTTTTTTTGCGCGCGCTTTTTCTCCTTTCTTCTCCTTTCTTCTTTCTCTCCTTTGTTTGCAAAAAAAGGCAAGTGTGTACTAAAGACGTAAATAAAAGTGATAAAACAGAGCCAATCGACGAAATCTCAAGGAGCCAGGACCAGCCTCTCGGTCACGAAGCGGGTGACTCCGACGGGGGCCACCGCCGAGAGCGCCTGCGCCGCCGCGTCGGCGTCGGCGTAGGCCCCCGCCCCCCTCTCTCCCGCGTCCCCGCGGCCCGCTCCCGCGCCGGCGGGCCCGGGCGCTCCTGCGGCGACGAGCGCCTCGAAGTTCCCCCCCGAGTGCGTCGTCTCCCGCAGCACGTCGAGGGTCTCGGCGCCGCCGCGCTCCCCGAACGTGGCGACGACGCGGGACTCGAGCAGGCGGACGAGCACGCCGTCGACGCGGACGAAGCACCGCACGACGGCGTACCACCTGCGCGGCATCGCGCGGATCCTCACGGTGACCTCGGAGAGGCCGCAGTCGTCGAGCTCCGAGGCGCAGAGGAGCACCTCGTCCCAGAGCAGGAGCGGGTCCCTGGCGCTGAGTGCGGCGCGGTCGAGGCGGTCCGACGTCGGGATCCAGGCCGGGTTCGGCTCCGTTTTCCTCCGGGTGGAGTCTTCGGCGGCGGGCTCCGCTGCCGCTGCTGCTGCTGCTGCCGCTGCTGCTGCTGCTTCGTCGCCCTCCTCTCCCTCTCCCTCTTCTTCCTCCCCCTTCCTCCTCCTCACCTCGACGTCCCCGCCGTAGGGGCAGGTGAACGTCCAGTCGTACTCGAGCTCGGGAGCGCCGTGCTCGGCGATCTCCCTGGCGCGGGAGGCGCGCCACCTCTCCGCGGCCGGGACCTTTGGCCGCGTCAGCGCCGCCGCTCCTCCCCCTGCTCCTTCTCCCCCGTCGCCGCCCTCGCCGCTCCCCCCTCCCCTCCCTTGGGCTCGCATCCACGCCTGCAGCGCGCCCTCGGCGCTGAACGACACCGTCACTCCCGTCGCCTCGTGGGTCGCCTCGACGGCGGAGGAGCCGTGGAGCTGCTCGGGCAGCGCCGGCGCGCTGCCGAGCGAGGCGCGGAGGAGGGAGCGGGCCCGCTCGGCAGCGATGGGGCCCTTCGCCGTCCGGATCTCCCAGCCTCCGACGCGAATTCCTCCTCCTGCTGCGTCTGCGTCGGAGGGGAGCAGGGAGCCTCCCGCAGCCCTGGTCGCGGCTTCGTCGATCCTAGGGCCGTGCGGAGGCACTTCCGCCGAGGACATGATGAAAGATAAATCGGGCGATCGAGAGAGGGAGAGCGAAAGATGGAAAAATGACGAGGGGACAAAAAAAAGGAAAAGGAAAAAAACGTTTTTTTTTTTTTACAGCATCGGAGCAGAAAAGCAGAAAAGCGGAGAGGGCGCGCGCAGGACAGGTCCCAGGACACTGAGGAAGGAGGAGACGTCAGAGGACGGAGAGAGCTCCAGTCCTCTCAACTCCCGCACTAGTACTCCCGGTCCCCCTTCCCCAGCAGCCTGGCGGCGAGGCTGCCCGCCCTGCCGCCGCCGCCGCTCCCTCGCCTCGACGAGGAGGCGATCGCCGCCGCGGTCGCCGACGTGCCCCTCCCGCCGCCGCCGCCCCTCCTTCGTAGCCGGCGCCTCCTCCTCGAGGAAGAGAGGGAGACGAGTCCGAGGACGGCAGCCCCCGCGAACGCGAAGAGCACCGCCGAGCCCTTCCGCCTCCCCTGCTGGCTGCCGGCGCCGCCGTCGAGGGGGGGGTCCTCGCCCGGGGCCGCTGCGGCGGCCGAGGAGGAAGAAGAAAAAGAAGACGAAGACGCGGCAGAGGGCAGCGAGGAGGCCCTCGCTCGCCGCGCCCTCGCGTAGACGGTTGCGAACTTGGCGGCGGAGGCGGCGGCGGCGGCAGTGGCTGCAGCGGCGGCGGCGTCCTCCTTCGTGGAGCCCATCGGCGCCGCGGTCGTCGTCGCCGCGAGAGAGGGCGGCGGGAGGGGCCGCGCCGTCGCCCTGGCCTCCTCCCCGCTCTCCTTCGTCGCGGGAACCGCCGACAGCCTCTGCTCCGCGCTCGCGTCCGCCGCCGCCGCCGAGGCCGCGGCGCCGCCGCCGCCGCCGCCGCCGCCGCCGCCGCCGCCGAGGGCGGGCGGGGGCTGCACCGGGGCGCACGAGACGGACACGGAGGGGGCCGACGCGTACCCTCCGGCGTCCGCCTTGACGGCCTTGGCGGCGCCCTCCGACATCAGGTCGGCGGCGAGCCTCCAAGAGCCCCGAGGGACGCCCTGCGGCGCCCGCTCGCCGGCGGTCGTCGCCGCGGCCGCGCCGCCGTAGAGCGCGACGTCCCTCTCGTTGGGCGAGGCGTGCAGGGCGAGGTCCCAGTCGTTGAAGGTGCGCGAGAACCAGAGGACTCGAGGGGGCGCTCCTTCGCTCCCGGACGCATCGGCGGCGGCGGGCTCGCCCTCCTGCTCCGCCCGGCGGCGGTAGACCCCCCTGCCGTGGAGGCACCCCGAGAGGTCGTAGGCGCCGTCGACGGGCCCCTCGTCCTCTGGCCTCAGGCCGCCGCGCACGAGGGCGTCGACGCCCGAGACGAGGACCGTGGAGCAGGGGCGCGGGGCGTTCGGGTCGCGGGCGAGGACGGGAGGGAGGTCGAGGTCGAGGTCGTCGTCGAAGTTGAAGGAAGAAGAGGGAGGAGGAGGGGAAGAGCGGCACCAGCCTCCGTCTGCTTCGTCGTCTTCCTCCTCCTCGTCGTCGTCGTCGAAATCGTCGTCATCGTCATCGTCAGACATGCCGTCTACGTCGTCGATAAAGTCCTCGTCGATGTCCTCGTCGTCGGCGTCGTCGTCGGCGTCCTCCTGGAATAGGAGAATTCGTTTGTTCTCGGAGGAGTTTTTCGCGAGCGAGAGAGAAAAAGGCTGAGCGCGAGAAAGTGGGCGAGCCAGGGGGAAAAGGAGACCCTCTCTTTCCTCCTCTCCCTCTCTGCCGTTTTTTTTATTCGTACCTCTTCCCCTTGAAGCCACAGGTCGACCTGGCGCTCGATCTCGGCGTCTGCTTTTTTGGTGTGTTGTTTTTGTCGTCGTCGTTGTTGTTTGTTGTTGTTGTTGTTGTTGTTGTTTCGGCGTTTCTTGGTGAGGCAAGCGAGAAAAGGTTCAGGTAGACGAGAGGGGGAAAAAACTCTGCTTGCGCGATCGGGGTTGCCTTTCGCCATCCTTTCCAACGCAATTGCGCCACGAAGACGGGTTCAGTTCGTCTCCTTCGAGCCGCCAGAGCAAGGATATCATCAGAACTGATCCCTGGCGCATTGAGGAACGAAGTGAGAACGACTCCAAGAGTGCGGGAAAAGGAGCTGCCTCTCTTTGCTCTCTGATCGTCGGCGAGCAGCATTCGAAAAAGAGAAGAAAAAGCTCAAAATCGCCTTCTCTCTCCCCTCCCAAACCGATTCTCCACGGACCTGTCAGCTCCGCCGTCGAGTCCACGGGGAGCTGAACATCTTTTCCAGTCGATGACGCCGCGGCGGGAGGAGGGAGAGTGTCGGCCGCGGCGGCCACGGCCAGCAGCAGCAGCAGCAGCAGCGCGAAAGCGACGAGGGGGAACCTCATCTTGAAAAAGTGGGAGAGCAAAAGATCGAAGGGAAGAGAACCTCTTCCCTTTCCTCTCGGCGTCCAACTCATTTTCTCGAAAGAAAACAAAACAAAACAAAAGCTCTCTCGCCCCCCCCTTATCTCTGCCCTATTTTCAAGCCCCGCGACATGCGCATTCTCGCCTCCAGCCGCGGGACGAGGCCCGCGCTGCCCGGGGCGTCGAAATCGGCGCCGTCGCAGCGCGCGGTCGCGCCAAAGGCGGCGCCCAACGCCAATGGAAAGACCGAAGCCGCCGCCGGCGCCGCCGACGTCGGTGTTGCTCCCTCCTCCGACGCGACGTCGTCGGCGCAGCGTCGCGCCCTCGCCGCTGCGGGTCTCGCGGCCTCGATCATCATGGTGCGTAGAGAGTATCGTGATCTAAGCAGCACCTGGAGGTCCCGATTCCCTGTCGAAGCTCTGTCGGCAGTACTTTGGGCGCGGAAGAGAGGCCCTGCATTTGTCCATACATCGTCGCTTTATCGCCTTGATTCGAAAAATTCCAACTCAGCCTCGCCCCCTCCCCTCCCCCCTCTTCTCCTTCCTCCCTTCAACCTCGACCTCCTCCAGGCCGCCCCCTCCGCCTTCGCCGCGTCGCCCACCTCCGCCTACGCCTCGGAGCTCTCCGCCCTGGCAAATGGGGGCAAGGGGCTGCCGGAGCTCACCGCCTCCCCGGCAGACAACGTCCGCATCCTGCAGCGCGCGAGGGGCGCGCGCTCGGGCCCCGCGACCTCGGACGAGCTCGAGGTGCTGCGCGCCAGGGTCCAGGCCCTGCAGCAGCAGCAGGGGGAGAGGGGAGTGGCGCCTGTCCCCTCGCTCGCCGCCCCCGCCGCCACCGCCGCCGCGCCCGCGCCCGCGCCCGCGCCCGCTCCCTCGGGGGGGGAGCAGCCCTCCTCCCCCGCCGCCGCTGCGTTCTCCGCGGCCAACGCCGTCGGCATCGTCGCCGCCGGGGGCCTCGCGGGGGCCTGGCGCCTCGCCTCGACCAGGGCCGCTGCCGTCGAGGAGGCGGCCTCGGAGGCGGAAACGGCAGCGAAGGCCGCGCTCTCGAAGCTGAAGAGCGAGGTCTCTCTAGCCTTTGAGGCGGCAGAAAAGGAAAAGGAAATGCGCGCCGCCACAAAGGCCAAGGCAAACGACGCGGCCACGGAAGCAGCTCGCGCCCTGAGGCTGCAGGAAGCGGCGACTGTCGCAGCGGGGGCAGAAGCAGCAGCAGCCGCCAAGGCTCTCGAGGCGGAGAAGGAGCGCGCGAGGGCCGCGCGGGCATCTGCCGCGGCTGCGCTCGACGCGCGCGATGCCGAGCGCGCCGCCAAGTTCGCGAGCGCCGCCGAGGCGAAAGAGCTCCGCGCGCAGCTCGACGATGTCATCGTCAACCTCGCGATGGAGCGCTCGTCGTCCGCGGTGGTCGGCGAGAGGGCCGTGGCGCTCGAGGGGAAGCTCGGCGAGGCGAGGCTCGGCGCGGCGGCGCTGGCGGCCGACGTGCGGACGCTGCGGGACGAGGTTGTTTCCGCCAAGGACGCGGCCGCGCTGGCAGAGGCGGCGTCGTCCGAAGCAAGCAAGATCGCGAAGCGCCAGCTGACCGACATGACGTATGCCAAAGAGGCTGCCGCAGCGAAAGCAGATGAGGAGGGGGCCGCGCGGCGGGAGGCGGAGGCCGCGGCGAGGGCGCTCGCGTCGGACGTCGCGTCGCTGAAGAGCGAGTTGGTCGTTGCCCGCGACGCCGCCGCCGCCGCCGCCGCCGCTTCCTCCGAGGCATCCAAAATCGCGACGCGGAAGGAAAACGAGGCCACCTGGGCGATGGAGGCACTTTCGGAGAAACTGGGAGAAGAATCCGAGGCGCGAAAGCTCGCCGAAGACGCCGCCGCGAGGGCCAGCGCCGCTGCCGACGACGCCCGCAGAAGGGCTTCCGCCGCAGCAGCAGCGGAAGATGCGGCACGCGCCGAGGCAGCCGCCGTCGAGCGTCGCGCCTTGGCAGCCGCATCGGCCGCCGCCGTCTCGGACGCCGAACTTAAAAAGGAGAAGAGGGAATCGCTTTCGCTCCGGGAGGCGATGGCCGTCATGAAGGTAAGGTTTCGGGGAGAGAGGGGGGAGAGAAGGAGAAGGAGAGAGCGAGAAAGAAGGACAGGACCAAGGACAGCAAGAGAACTCACCTTTTGCCTTCCCTCTTCAAACTCTTATTAAAGACCAAGGCCGCAGAGGAGGCCGCCCTCGCCTCGGCGGCTGCGGCAGAGGCCGACGCCGAGTCCACCCGCAGCGAGGCGCTGCTGCGCGCCGCCGCCGCCGACCTCGCCGAGGCGCGCAGCGCGCGCGAGTCGCTCGAGCGCGAGCTGGCCGATAGCCGCGGCGCGCGTGCGGCGGCACTCGAGGAGATCGAGCGCCTGACGCGGCAGCTGACCGAGGCGCGCGCCGCCGCGGAGGAGGCGAACGCGCGCGTCGCCGTCGCCGAGGAGGCCGCCGAGCGGGCGGCCGAGGCGGCCGCGGCGGACCGCGCCGCGCGCGTGGCGGCCGAGCGGAGCGCCGAGGAGGCCACTCGCAGGGCGGAACTGGACCGTGCCGCGCTCGTGATGGCGCGCACCGAGCTCGGGGCCGAGAAGGCGCAGGCCGCGGAGCTCCGCGAGGCCGTCGCGGCCCTGCGCAACGCCTACGGCGACGCCTCCGACGCGCTCGAGGCGGGGCAGGGCGCGGCGGCGATCGCGGAGCGCGCTGCCGCGGTGGCTGCGCGCAGGGCCGCCGAGGCCGAGGCCACGGCGAGCGCCAACAGGAGGGCGCTGTCGTCGGCCGACCAGCGCGCGTTTGACGCGGAGCGCGAGGCCGGCGACGCGCGCAAGGCGGCCGACGACGCCGCCGCTCGCGCTGCCGACGCGACGCGGGCCCTCGAGACTCTGCAGTCCGCGCTTTCCGAGGCGAGCTCCGAGATGGAGTCTGCGCGTCAAGCGGCGGAGGACGCCGCCGCCGACCTCCTCCGCGAGAGGGAGTCGCGGGCCGCGGCCGAGGGGGAGGCGCTGCGGCTGCAGGAGGAGCTCGTCGAGGCGAGGCAGCGGGCCGAGCGCGAGGCGGCGGTCGCGGCCGGCGCGGGCTCCATCCTCTCCGGCGGCGGCGGCGGAGGCGCCGCCAAGCGGAAGAAGTCGACCATGGTCGTCGCAGACGGGGCTCCCTCTGCTCCTCGCCGCGGTGCTGCCAAGGAAGGCGCAGAGGCGAAGCCCAGGGGCAGGCCGCGCAAGACCGCGGCGGCAAAGGCCGACGAGTGAAGAGGGAAAACAAAACCGACAGAAAAAACGAAAACAATGAAAAACACAAAACAAAATCACACACTTTTGAACATCCGTCCTTCCGATAAACCCCCCACCCCACACACAGACGCAAACAAAATTAGTCAGTTAAAAATCCCAGAGAGAGAGAGAGAGATTGAAAGAGAGATACCGCGATTGAGCGCGCGGGTCATGTGATTGCCCCGCGTTTTCGCTGAAACAGTTTTGATCAGATGAGAGACAGGGGGGGCACCTTGATCGTTTTTTTCGCCTCTTGTTCTTAGGTTTTGCATTTTTCGACAAACACGACAAACAGAGAGAGAAGCACGGGGAGAGAGAAAGTGTAATCAGAGAGCGACACCAAAAAGAGAGAGATAGTGGTCTTCGGAGGGGGCGAGGAGAGAGAGGGTTCGCGGAAAAAGAAGAGGGGGTCAAGACGAGATCGACCCACGACGCTTGCTCACTCTTGAAAAAACTATCTCTCTCTCTCTCTCTCTCTCGAGCCGAATTTGCGGCTGCTTAGCTCTTGAAAGATGCTCGCGCCTTCCTTCACGGCGCCTGTCGCCTCCGCTGCGTCGGCCTGCGCAGCCGGGGCATCGCCGCGATGCCTCGCGGCAGCTGCTCCGCCGCATTACCAACTCGGACGACGACGACGACGAATTCACTCGCCGGACGAGGCATTGTCGCCCGTCTTGGTCAGCAATGCCGATCGGCGGTCATCATTCCTCCGCGCCTCGACCTCCGACGACGTCGACGCGCTCCCCATCGAAGGGATCCCCCCGCGCAGGGGCGGCGAGTGCGACGAAGAGGTCTGCACCGTCTCCCCCGCTGTGGAGGCCACTGTCCGCTCGCTCGGCCGCGACGTCGCCCGGTGCGCCGGCCAGGCTTCCTTCTTCGCGTCCAAGGACGCCGAGGGCGGCTCGAGGAGGCCGCGCTCGACCTGGAACAGGGTCCGGTTCTCGCCCGGCGTTCGCTACACCGACGGGTTCCGAACGTTCGTGGGATTCGATGGCTATGATAAGCTGACGTGGATCAGGGAGCTGCTGGACAAGCCCGACGTCGTGAGTTTGGTGTTTCTTTTTTTTTCCTTTTCCAGTGTTTCCTCTTCTTTTTCTTCTCATTCTTCTTCTTCGAGTCTCTTTTCTCTCTGTCCGTTTCCTCTCACCTCGTTCTAAAAACCTCATCCACAGACAGTCATCCGAATCAGCATGCCGGATATGGCCACGGCCATCATCGAATGGGAGCTCAAGGGGAAACTCCGCTCTCCGCCGGGCGGGAGCCTCGCCGCCGCGATGACATCGACGTTCGAGCTCGACCAGATCACGGGGAGGGTCAAGGCGCACTCCGAGTCGTGGGACCTCGGGAGCAACGAGTCAACTTCCCTTCCCGCAAAGATCACCGCCAACGCCGCCCGGAGGGCCTGGGCCGCCGCCAGGGCCGCCGAGGACGCCGCGGACATGTCCTCGAAGCTCCTGGACTCGCTGTCGTCGTTCGACTCGGACGACGAGGGAGAGTACTTCGAGCCCGACCCCACGGACCCGACCAAGTTCTTCCAGGGCGGCAGCGACGAGGACCAGATGATGCGGGACGCGTTCACGTTCGCCGGAGTGCTGGCGATCTTCTGGGCGCTGTCGAGGGCGTGGGGGCAGCTCGAAGGGATGAAGTTTTGAAAAGGGCGAGGAGAGAAAAAAAGGATTTTTTCTGCTGTTTTTTGCACAATTTTTTTAGTTTTTTTGAATGAAAACGAAACAGTACTTTTTTCTTCGACTGGTCTTCCGCCGGCTCCGGCCGGCAAGGGCAGTCTTTCAAAGCTCTTTTACACCTCCCTCTCGCCCCCGATCTCTTTCTCTCTTTCTCTCTTGATGTTTAATGTGGCAGATAGTATTGGAATGAAGGGAAAAGGCAGTGATGATGCAAGTGTGTTAAAAAAAAGAGAAAGAAAAAAAGGAGAAAAAATGTGGAGACAAAAAAGAGAAAGAAAATGCGCGCAAGGCTCTGTTCTCCACCTCGTTCTCTGGTTCTCTCTCTCTCCTTTCCTCCTCCGAAAAACAAAACAAAAAAGGGGAGGCAGAGAACTCTCTCTCTCTCTCTCTCTCTCTCTCTCTCTCAAGTGCACAAGTGTAGTTAATTGATGAAATGGAACGGGAAACAAAAAGAAGGGGGAAAGGGTACAGTCGTGTAGTGTCGTTGTCCGTCAAAATTTATTTTTTCGTCTTTCTTGTTTCTTCGTCCTCCTCTTTTCTAAATCGCATGCTGCTGCCTGGCACCCAGCGCCGCGCGCTTCTCGGCCCGCCGAGCCCGCCGGCCCTTCTCCGCCGAGGAGGACATGGCCCCGGCGCTCGTCCCTGCCACGGCGTCGAAGGATGAGCCCGGGACGAACGAGCCGAAGCGGGCGCCGCCGCTGTTGTCGAGCGAGGAGAACGAGGCGCCGCCGGCACCGCAGCCCACAGCGAGGACGGCGGGGGCCTTGCCCTTGCTGTTGATCGCGACGGGAGCGCTCGCAGAAGCAGCAGAAGACGAACAAGAGGATCCTTCTCCCGTCGAAGGGCCGGCTGCCGCAGCCGAAGGAGAAGGAGAGGCAGCAGCAGCACCGGGCGCCTTGCCCTTGTTGCCGTTCTTCGCCGCCGCCTTCCCCTTGCCCTTGCTCTCGAGCAGCTGCTTCTGCCGCTGCTGCAGCTGCTGCTGCTGGTGGTTGCGCGAGGGGCGCGCGCGCATCCTCCCCGCCGCGACGTAGCCGTGCTCGCCCCACCTGCGGTTTCCCAAGACCACGCGGGCGGAGCCGGCCGCGGCCGAGAAGTAGAAGGACTCGTCGTCGTCGTCGAGGTCGTCGTCGTCGAGGTCGTCGTCGTCGTCGTCGTAGTAATGCTGGCGTCGGCTGTAGGTTCTCCCGCTCCCGCTCCCGCCGATCCCGCCCCCGTTGGCATGAATCCTGTCCGCCTGGTCGATGTCCGAGGGCGCCATCGGAGGCGACCGCGGCCTCGCCGCCGCGGCCGCGGCCGCCGCGGCCACGGCCGCCCCGGCCCCCGCGCAAAACCACCGCGCCCGGCGGAGCAGGCACACGGATTCCTCTACGGGGTAGTCGCTCAGCGTCCCGTCGAGCCTGCGGTGCGTGGCCACCGACGCGTACTCTCTCTTGCACTGCGGGCACTTGCCGCAAACGTCGGACCCGGAAGCGTCCGCCGGGGAAGAGGCGACGGCCCAGCCGACGATGCACGCGGCGCAGTAGGCGTGCTCGCAGCCTGGGACCGTCGCGAGATCCTCGAGAGGGATGGCGTCAAGGCAGATGGCGCAGGTTAGGTCGCCCGCCGAAGAGGAGGCGGCGGAGGCGGCCGAGGCGGGGCGAGAGGAGGAGGAGGGTTTTTTGGGAGGCGACACGTTCTCCTCCTCCTCTTCTCCCTCCTCTTCTTCCTCTTCCTCTTCCTCTTCGTGCTGTGCCGTTTTCGGGTCCTCCTGCTCTTCCTGGAAGCCCTCGTCCCACTCGTCTTCGTCGCCGTCTGCTGCTGCTGCTGCCGCCTTTCCGACGACGGCGGCGGGCAGCGAGGAGCCCGGGGACCATGGGCCTGGGCGCTGCTGGGAAGGAAGGGCAGCGGGCGACGGCAACGGCAAGGCGCCGGTGCCGGCAGCGCCGTGCGGCGGCGGCAAGGGCTGCTGCGGTGTTTTCTTTTGCAAGGGATTACCGTTCGGCGTGTGAGTGAGCAGAAGAAAGAGGGGCTGGGGACAGAGAGCCTTCGTTGAGCGCGAGTGCGGGGGGAAGCGGCGGCAGCAACACGGCCGCGGGAGGGTCGGGGGTTGGAAAAAAAAAAGGTATCTCTCTCCTCAGCGCCACGGCGACGGACGAAAACGGGAAAAAAAAAAAAAAAAAAAAAAAAAAAAAAAAAAGCCGTGTTGAAGCTCTCCCCTTTCTTCATCTCTTCTCGCTTCTTCTCTCCCGCAAGCCGCCTCTGCTCCAACGTCTCGTCGCTTGGAAAGAAACGCATCGAGCTTCTCTGTGCTTCC
>Ga0210003_1003801_pt1 | contig 12124 bp, 9 predicted proteins | sample LantaG_FD_182804 | JGI IMG/M metagenome (GOLD analysis project Ga0210003, IMG submission 182804) | Deep subsurface microbial communities from Baltic Sea to uncover new lineages of life (NeLLi) - Landsort_02402 metaG (SPAdes) (version 2) | ecosystem: Environmental > Aquatic > Marine > Oceanic >...
CCTTTACCTCCACAGGAAACAACAACAACAACCTAGCAGCCATGACGGACGCTCCCGAGACCTTTGCCTTCCAGGGTGAGTTAAAACAAAAGAAGAAGAAGGGAGAGAGAGTGAGCGCGGGAGAGCGTAGAGATCGATCGATCGAAGAAGGAAGAAAGGAAGAAGCATGGATCGCACGATCGCTCTCATCGACCGACGGCTCGCTCGCTCGCTCGAAGCTTCTTCGGGCCTGCCTCCTCTTTTCTCAACCTCCTCTTCCTTCTCTTTTCTCAACCTCCTCTTCCTCCTCTTTTTTTTCTCTCTTCCATCTCACACTCTTTCTTCTCCCCACCGAACCACCACCACCACCTAAAAAACCTCCTCAACAACCACCAGCCGAGATCAACCAGCTGATGTCGCTGATCGTCAACACCTTCTACTCCAACAAGGAGGTCGCGATCCGCGAGCTGATCTCCAACGCCTCGGACGCGCTCGACAAGATCCGCCATGCCTCTCTCACGGACAAGGCCGCGCTCGCCGCCGAGCCCGAGCTGTTCATCCACCTGATCCCGGACAAGGAGGCCAAGACGCTGACAATCGCCGACTCCGGCGTCGGGATGACCAAGGCCGACCTGGTGAACAACCTGGGAACGATCGCTCGCTCGGGCACCAAGGCCTTTATGGAGGCGCTGTCGGCCGGCGCCGACGTTTCGATGATCGGACAGTTCGGCGTCGGGTTCTACTCTGCCTACCTGATCGCCGACCGCGTCACGGTAAGAGGATTAGGAGTTTTTGTTTGTTTTTGGGGGCAGCGGGAGAGCAGCAGCAGCAGCAGCAAGAGAGAAGAAAGGAAGGAAAAAAAAAGCTCACTTTTCGAAAATAAAAAACTCGCTTTTCGGAAAAAACTCTTCCAAACAGGTCGTCACCAAGAACAACGACGACGAGCAGTACATCTGGGAGTCGCAGGCCGGCGGCTCGTTCACGATCGCGCGCGACACCTCGGGCGAGTCGATCGGGCGCGGGACCAAGATCGTGCTGCACCTCAAGGAGGACCAGCAGGAGTACCTCGAGGAGCGCCGCCTCAAGGACCTCGTCAAGAAGCACTCCGAGTTCATCTCCTACCCCATCTCAATCTGGCACGAGCGCACAGTCGAGAAGGAGGTCTCGGACGACGAGGCCGAGGAGGAGGAGGAGATCAAGGAGAAGAAAGAGGGCGAGGAAGGCGAGGAGGAGGGCAAGGTCGAGGAGGTCGACGACGACGCCGAGAAGGAGAAGAAGAAGAAGACCAAGACGGTCACCGAGGTCGAGCACGAGTGGCAGCTGATCAACAAGCAGAAGCCCATCTGGATGCGCCCGCCCGAGGAGGTCTCCAAGGAAGAATACGACGCGTTCTACAAGTCGCTCACGAATGACTGGGAGGAGCCGCTCGCGACCAAGCACTTCGCGGTCGAGGGCCAGCTCGAGTTCAAGGCGGTGCTGTTCCTGCCCAAGCGCGCGCCGTTCGACCTGTTCGACACGAGGAAGAAGGCGAACAACATCAAGCTCTACGTGAGGCGCGTGTTTATCATGGTAAGGATAAGGAAGAGGAAGCGGTGGTGTTGAAGTTTTGGAGGTTTTCTTTTCTCTCTCTTTTTTCCGTTGAGCGCGTGCGCAAGCGAGCGAAAAAAAACCCGACTTTCTCGCCCCAAACTCATTTTTTTCTCTCTCTCTCTCTATTCCCCCGCCCCCTCCCTCAACAACAACAACAGGACAACTGCGAGGAACTGATCCCGGAGTGGCTCGGCTTCGTCCGCGGCATCGTCGACTCCGAGGACCTCCCGCTCAACATCTCTCGCGAGACCTTGCAGCAGAACAAGATCCTCAAGGTCATCCGCAAGAACCTGGTCAAGAAGTGCCTCGAGCTGTTCGCCGAGGTCGCCGAGAACAAGGACGACTACGCCAAGCTCTACGACGCGTTCTCCAAGAACCTCAAGCTGGGCATCCACGAGGACGCGGCCAACAGGGCCAGGCTCGCCGACCTCTTGCGCTACCACTCGACCAAGTCGGGAGAGGAGCAGACCTCCCTTAAAGACTACGTCACCAGGATGAAGGAGGGCCAGAAGGCTATCTACTACATCACGGGAGAGTCTCGCAAGGCGGTGGAGTCGTCGCCGTTCCTGGAGAAGCTGAGGAGCAAGGGGCTGGAGGTGCTGTTCATGGTAAGAAAGAGAGGAAGGAGTTTCTTTTTGGTCCGTCGAGAGAGCGTCGTCGAAGAAAAGAAACAAAACAAAAAAAAGCTCACCCCCTTCCTTCTACTTCTCTTTCTCTTCTCTTCTTCTCAACCTTTTCCCCTCACCACCACCATTAGGTCGACCCCATTGACGAGTACTGCGTCCAGCAGCTCAAGGAGTACGACGGCAAGAAGCTGGTCTCGTGCACCAAGGGTGAGGAGAAGAAGTTTGAGTTTTTTCTTCGTTTTTTTTTGTTTTCGAAGTCATTTTTTTTTGTTCTCGAAAGTGAGAAAACCTCAACCTCACTCTTCTCTTTCTCTTCCTCTCTCTTTTTTCTCTCCCACCCCCGACCCCCCCACTCCACCAAACACAGAGGGCCTCGACCTCGGCGACGTCGACACTGAGGAGGAGAAGGCCAAGAAGGAGGAGCAGCGCGCCGCCCTCGAGCCCCTCTGCTCGCTCGTCAAGGACGTCCTCGGCGACCGCGTCGAAAAAGTTGTCGTCTCGGACCGCATCGTCGACTCCCCCTGCGTGCTCGTCACGGGAGAGTACGGCTGGTCCGCCAACATGGAGCGCATCATGAAGGCGCAGGCGCTGCGCGACAACTCGATGTCGGCCTACATGGCGTCGAAGAAGACCCTCGAAATCAACCCTGACAACGCGATCGTGCAGGAGCTGCGCAAGCGCGCCGACGCAGACAAGGGCGACAAGACGGTGCGCGACCTGGTGCTGCTGCTGTTCGAGACGGCCCTGCTGACCTCCGGGTTCTCGCTGGACGAGCCGGCGACCTTCGGGGCGCGCATCCACCGGATGGTCAAGCTGGGCCTGGCGATCGAGGAAGGGGAGGACGAGGACGGCGAGGAGGGAACTGGTGCCGGCGGAGACGAGGACCTGCCGGCGCTCGAGGAGGACGCGGCCGAGGGCTCGCGCATGGAGGAGGTCGACTAAACGAATAATGAGGTTCTTGGATTGATTTGTCGGTGTTTTGTTTTGATCGGGGAGAGATAAAGAGATAAAGAGAGAGATAAAAGAGGAACGAGGGGGTTGCGAAGTTGAGGGAGAAGTGAAGAGGGAGAGAGAGGAGGTCGAAGTCGTTTTTTTGCGGCGAGCGACTTGTTCTTCTCCTCTTTCTCTTTCTCTATTTCTTCCTTCTTCTTCTTCACTTCGCCTTTGGGAGTGTTTTTCTTAGACTGTTTTTTAGACCTTGTTTTGTTTATTTTACACGAGAGAGAGAACACGGGCGCAGCAAAGCAGGGAGAGAGAAAGAGAAAAGAGAAAAGAGAAAAAAATAGAGAAAAAGTAAACAAAAAAAATCTGATTTTTTCAAAAAAATCTTTGTTCTCTCTTTCTCTCTTCATCACCTCCCGCCGACCCACCTCCTGTCGATAAAGTCCTTGAGCAGCCACACCCAGTACCCGGCGACCGGAGGCAACCGCTTCCACGGCCACAGAGCCACGGCTCTCTTGCTGCCCAGCGAAGACGGCAGCGATAGCAGCGAGAGCGCCGGCCTGCCCTGGCGCGAGGGGCACCACCTTGCCGGCAGCAGCGCAAGGGGTTTATTTCTCGTCTGCTCCTCCGTCTTCTTCCTTTTCTTCTCTTCTTCCCCGTGGAGGACGGTCGCCAGGAGGTTCGGGAACAGCACCTGCTCCCCGGCACGCACCGCGGAGACCCCGGACTTTGGAGGGGGAGGAGAAGAAGAAGAAACGATGATGCTGGCGCAGTCTCCCGCTGCGAAAACGGAAGAAGAAAAGTTGTTGTTTTCGTCGTCGTTTTCGTCGTTTTCGTTTTCGTCGTTCTCGCCCTCGTTTCCTCCGCAGCACCTCAGGCTCGAGTCCACCCTGATAAACCCCCTCTCGTCCAGGGGCAGGTCCGTGCTCTCCCGCAGCCAGGGGTGAGCCGCGGCCCCCGTGCTCCAGAACACGAAATCCGCCTCCGGGAGCCGCTCTGCCTCTCCCTCTCCGGCCTCTCCCTCTCCCTCTCCCTCTCCCTCTCCCTCGTCGTCGTCGTCGTCGTCGTCGTCATTGCCGCCGCCGCGGAACAACGCCTTCTCCGGCGCCGCGAGCGCCTTCTCGCGCTCCACGACCCGCACGCCCGCCCCTTCGAGCTCGCGGCGCACGAGGGCCGCGGCGGCGGCGGGGCTAGGAGCGTCAGGGAGAAGGCCGCGGGGGCCAGCGACGAGCGAGACGAGAGGGGGTTCCTTTTTTTCCTTTTCCTTTTCGTTCTCGTTCTTCTCTTTCTCGTTCGCCGCCACCGCAGCCTTTTTCGCCGCCGCTGCCCTCCCGATCCTCGCCGCGACCGCCGCCGCGATCTCGATCCCTCCGGCCCCGGCCCCGAAGACGACGACGCGGGGCAGAGCAGGAGCAGGAGAAGACTCGGAAGGAGAGGAGGACGAGAAAGCGTCGCACGAGTCGAAAAAGGGCTTCATCCTCTGCAACAGAGAGCCGACCGGCCTCACCGGTATCGCCCTCGCCTTTGTCGTCGCCGCCGCCGAAGCGCCGCCAAAAAACTCCCCGGCGTCAGCGTCGGCGGCGACCGTCGAGCCGACGTCCAGGGAGAGCGTCTCGTAAGAGAGGCGGAGGAGAGAAGGAGGAGGGGGAGCAGAAGGAGAAGAGGAGGACGAGGAAGAAGAGGTCGAGGTCTCTTCAAAGACCTCGACCTCGACCTCGACCTCGACCTCCTTCCTCCTTACGCTCCTCACCTTCCCCACTATCAGCTCGAACCCCGCAGCGGCGCAGAGGGGCTCCAGGGGCACCAGGGCCTGCTCGGGAGCGTAGATGCCCGCGATGACGCCCGGGATCATCCCGGAGTAGCACGAGGCCGGGGAGTCGGAGACGAGGGCGAGTTTCGGAAGAGGTGAAGCTGGTGATGATGCTTCGCTCGATCGAGCCCTCTCTCCTCCTCCTCCTCCTCCTCCTCCGCCGCCTCCTCCTCCGAATCTCGGCTTCTCTCGAGCCCAGCGCCTCAGTACCATCATGTGCGAGTGTCCGCCTCCGACCAGGAGCAAGTCGTAGTTCGAGGGCATCGGGAAAGCGTGCTGGAAAGCGTGCGGGAAACGCTTTTTACTAGATGACGAAGTGATTTTGATTTTCTTTCTTTCTTTCTTCGCTCCTTTCTTCTTCTTCACTTTCGAAAAAAAATTTCAGTTTCGAGAGACACTTCAAACTCTTTTTCTTCCCGCTTCCAACCCGAGCTTCGCAGAGCCTTTCTGTCCTCTGACAGAGCGGCAGCTCCGTCCTTCCTTCTCCACCTCAAAGAAAGAAAGCGAGAAACTGGGAGTAGCAGCGATGATGAGGACGAACGGCGGCAGGGCATCTGCTCTCTTCGTCTTTGTCGTCTTCGCCGTCGCGACGGTGATCGCGTCTGCATCGGCTGCCTCGGCCCCGCGCCGCCTCTCCTCGCCTTCTTCCTCTTCTTCCTCGTCGTCGTCGTCTTCCATGCACTCTAGCAACAGCATGAAGACCCTCAAGTGCGAGGACGAAGGGAAGCCAGTCACGCACCTCTTCGGGCGAGCAGCTCTCCCGCAAAAGTCGTGCTCGAGCGTCGGCGTCGTCCTCGCGAACGAGCGAGCGAGGTTTTCGTTCGAGGTCGCAAAGGGGCGCACGGTCGCCTGCGAGCTCAACGCGCTGTCCGGAGACGCCGACCTGGAGGTCTCGCCGCCGGCTCACGAGGGTGGGCCGGGACCCAAGAGCAGCAGGGAGGTAAGGAGAAGAAGGGGGAGATGGTCGTTCGTTCGATCGAGCATCATCACCATCTTGTTTTTTTCGATTTCAAACGAAGAAGAAAAAGAGAGGGAAAGAACCGAAAACCTCTCTCAAACTTTTCTCAACCTCCTCGCCCTCAACCCACACCACTCTCCCACGACCATGCCCTCCATCCACTTCCAACAAACACCAGGCCTTTGGCATCGACCGCGTCGCCTTCTCCGCCTCCGAGGCCTCCCTCGCAGGACCTGGAACCTACGTCGCGGAGGTCTTCGGCTTCGCCGACGAGACCAGCTTCGAGCTCCGCTGCGCCGTCGGCAGCGCGCCGGCCTCGACAGCCAAATCGCCCGACCTCAAGAGTCTCAAGTCGGTCCTCGACCAGTGCTGCGCCCACGGGTCGAGTTCGTCCTCCTGCCCCGCCCTGCGTGCCTCCCTCGAAGACGCCGAGGCTGGAGGGCCCGGTCCCTGCGGCGTGCCCCCCAACGAGTGCGACGAGAATGGCCACCTGACGACGCTGTCTCTGGCGGGCGACGGCCTGCGCTGCGCGTTCCCCGATGCGCTCGCCGATCTTTCCGGAACTCTCAGGGAGCTCGACCTGGGCCTCAACGACCTCGACGGCGAGGTTGGGTCGCACGTCGCGCCGGTGCTGTCGAAGTTGCCAAAACTGGAGGCCGTCTCCCTCAGTCTCAACAGGATCCGGGGGCAGCTCTCGTGCGAGATGATCGGGGCTTCCTCTTCTTCCTCTGATGGCGACGAAGAGAGCTCGAGCAGCAAGAAACGCCACTCTTCTTCTTCCTCCCCCCTGCCCTCTCGCCTCTCCCGCCTCACGGCCACGCACAACAGGCTCAGCGGGCCCATCCCTTCCTGCCTGCTCGACCCCTCCAAGTCCCCGATCCAGGAGCTGTCGCTGGCGGCGAACGAGCTCTCCGGCAGGCTGCCGCGGATCGGCGACGAGCGCGACGTCGCCGAAGAGGACGAAGGAAAGAGGAAATCCTCTTCCAGTACTTCTTTCTCTCCTCTTCGCGTCCTCTCCCTGGGGGACCAGGCCGGCGGGGGCTTCGAGGGGCAGATCCCCTGCCTCGCCTGCGCCCCGGGGCTCGAGGTGGTCCAGCTTCAGGGCAACTCCCTGGGGGGGCACCTCCCGAAAATCCTGCCCCCGCGCCTGAAGGAACTCAGGCTCTCCGGGAACAGCATCGGCGGAGGGATCCCCGCCTGGAGCCCGGACTCGCTTGCTTTACTCGAGGTGCTGTCTCTGGACGGTAACGCGTTCGAAGACAAGGCCGAGATCCCCGCTTCCGTCTCCGGGGCGCCGTCGCTGCGCCTGCTGTCTGCCGCGGGTTCGGGTCTCGGCGGCGACCTCCCCTCGGAGAGCTGGGGCCCTTCCCTCGAGCGCGTGCTGCTGGGCAACAACTCGTTCACGGGCGAGCTCCCGGCCGCCCTGGCCCGCGTCCCCGGCCTGGAGCTGCTCGACCTCAGCAGCAACCAGCTCAGCGGCGAGCTGGGGGCCTTTGCCGACGCTCTGGAAGGGGCGCAGGGAGCGAGGCGCGGCGCGCTGCGGTACCTGAATCTGGCCTCGAACGATCTTGAGGGTAAAGTCCCGCAGGGGCTCGCCGCTGCCGGCGCTCTGTCTCCTGGCGCGTGGGGCGCGATCCCCGTGTTCTCCGGGGGCTCGCACGGCGGAGGTGGCAGCGGGAGGAGGTCGGGTTCTTCTTCGACCTCTGCCGCATCTGCGGCCGGCGTCGTCGTGCTGCGCAAGACGCTCAACCTCACCGACAACAGGCTCACGGGGCCCTTGCCTGACTTCCTCGTGCGCGCCATGGCCGAAGACAAGGACGTCGAGATCGGGCTCGGGGGAGAACGCAACGAGTTCGACTGTCCCGAGAGGGGGAACAAGATCGCTGTCTCGAGGGCGATGCCGAGGTCGGTCGCCGAGGGAGTCAGCTGCCGCGTGCGCGGCGGCGGCGGCGAGCGCAGGAACGTCGAGGAGGTGATCGAAGTGAGGGAGGACGCCGATGATAGGCGGAGCTCGAGCTCTTCCTCCTCGAAGGATGAAGATGAGGACGACGACAAGCGCAGCAGTAGCAGCAGCAGCAGCAGCTCCAAGTCCAAGAAGAGCGGCTTCGCGCCCAAGGCCGCGGAGGCCAAGAGCGGGCTCTCGAGGCCCGGCGGAGGCGACGACGACGAGGGCGACAACCCCCGCCGCCGCGCTTCTCCTTCGTCTTCCTCTCACGACAGCAACAACGGCAGCTACAACCACAGCCACCACCGCTCGCTCGCCGCCACCCTGGGGCTCGCCCTGGCCCACCTGGTCGGCTGGTGCTCGCTCGCGGCGCTGGGGCTCGCGGCGTGGAGGCACAGGGAGGCGTTGCTGGAGAAGGCCGCGGCGCTCCGCGCGGCGCTTCCTCCGCCGCTCTCGGGCCTCCTCGGCGGCGGAAGCGGAAGCGGCAGCTCTTCTTCGTTTTCCGCAAACGGCTACAGCGGCCTCGGCGGCGGCTCCAACGGCCTCCACGACGACACCCTAGAGATGATCGACGTCGACTTCGCCGCCGACGCGTTCCAGCCCGACGCGAGGGCGTTCTCCGGGAAGGACTCGCTTCTTGCGGCTTCGGGCGGCGCCGTCGTCGAGGTCAAGGTGAGAGCCGGCGGAGGAGGAGGTGACGAGGAGAGCGGTGGTGGTTCTTCTTCTTCCTCTTCTTCGCAGCCTGCTGCTGCTGCTGCTCCTGCGCCTCCGCCTCCGCCTTCCGAGAACGGCGCCCCGTCGGAGACGATCGGGGCCTACAGGCCGCCGCAGCCGCCTCCCGCCGGGTACCAGGACTAAAAAGAGAAAGAGAGAGAGAAAGAGAGAAAGAAGAGAAAGTTCTTTTTCTTTTTCCTTTCTTTCTTTCAAACGACCTCTTTTTCGTTGATGTTTTTTCCTATTTCCTTTTTTCTTCCCACCCCCCGCTTTCTCGCTTTTACTACCGTTTCCCCTTTCCATTCGAGTGTGTGTAACTAAAAATAAAACAAAGCCCAAAAGAGCGGGGTTTTTCTTAAATCCATTTTGCATATGATCTACAGTTTTGTTTTGAATATCGAAAAAAGCCAAAAAAGTCATTTGTTTCGTTCGTTTTTCATTTTTCTCTCTCCATCACAGCTCCCCACCGCCGCCACCAAAGCAGCTGCTCACGGCCCCGGCCACCATCGTCCTGGCGTAAGGGATGTACGCCAGCACGTACCAGATCAGCGCGAGGAACTGTACGAGGGCGAACAGCAGAGTCAAGATCAGCGACCGCAGCCTCAACGCCGCGACGAGGGTCAAAACCGCCGACGACAGGTACACGAGCGACGCCACGAGCCGCGCGGGCTCTGCCATCTTCGCGCACTGCTTGGCGGGCCCCACCACGAACAGCGTCGCCCCCAGGCCGCAGAGGTTCGACAGAGTGTAGAGAGCGGCGAACTTGCGCGGCGAGACGACGACGAACAGCGACGAGAGCGAGCCGAAGAGCACGCCGACAAAGAGCATCGTCCCGGCGCAGAGGTAGCGGTTGGTGCGGGACATCTGCGTTGCCTCGGCGAAGGAGGTCTGCAGCGAGCCGAGGAGGCCCTGCTCGGGCTCCGGTTCCGGGTCTGCCGCCGAAGAAATCAGCGAGGTGACCTTTTCCCGCGCCGAGGCCCAGAGCTGCGCCATGGAGGAAAAAAAGATGCCTTTTCTCTTCACTTTTCAACCCCTTTCTCGGGCTCGCTTCGATCTGAAAACGGCAAGCGGAGTGCGAGGACGAAGGCCTTGACCTCTGCGGGTGGTTGCCTTGGCGACAGAAGCAGCAGACAGCGAGCGCGCGCGAGGGGAGAGAGAGAGGCGTTTTTTTTTCCTGATGGGAATCGTTTTTTCCCGTCAAAAACTTGTGTTTTCGCTCCACAATCGAGAATTCTCTTCTTCTTTCCTTTCTCCTGCTTCTTCTTCTTTCTTCTTTCCTTCTTACCTTCCTTCAATCCCAACCATGGCGTCGACCACTGCCGACTGGTCCCTCGACCAGGCCACGCGAGAGGCCACGGTCGCGCGCCTCTCGGCCAACCTGGTGTCGATGGCCTTCGCCCGCGGTGCCGTGCTCGACGTCGCCGACGTACTGGAAAAATCAAAGACCGCCGAGCGCAGGGCGTACACCACAGCGCAGGTCGAGTCCCGCACGACGACGGGCGTGCGGCCGCACGCAGAGACGCTCAGGGCGTACGCGAGGTGAGATTGGTTTGATGGCTGGGTGTGTGTGTGGAGAGAAAGAGAAGAAGAGATAGGAAGGAAAAAACTCGATCGAAATCAATCAGCCGTCGCCGTCGAAGGCGCGCCTTCCGACCTTCTTCTCTCAACCTTCTTCTTCTCCAACCTCTCGACCAAACCTCCCTCTCTCCCGCTCTCCAGGAAACTCGCCGAGATCGCGCTGGACGTCGTCAAGGAGGCCGCGGCACCCAAGGAAGGGTCCGAAGTCGGCAAAGGCGGCGGCCAGAACGAGAACGGAGACGAAAACTCGGAAGAAGAGTCGCACGACCACGACCTCTTCGGCGACCGCGAGTTCCTCACCGCCGCCTCCGCCGAGGAGGTGCTGGGCCCCATGCTGCTTCCCGGAGCCTCCCACGCGCGCATCCGCTTCTCCACCAAGTCCTTCGGCGCCGAGGCTGCCGCCGTGGCCGCGAAGGCTCTTGCCAACGTCAGCTCGACCCTGAGGCACGCCGACCTCTCCGACATCATCGCGGGACGCAACGAGAACGACGCGCTCGAAGCTTTAAGGACGATCGCCGCGGCGCTGGCCGAGGCGCCCTTGCTGGAGTCGCTGGACGTGTCTGACAACGCGCTCGGGGAGAAAGGTGTGAGGGCGCTGGCGGCCGCGCTGAGGCGCGGGGCGGCTGCGGCGGCAGCGGCGAATTCTTCGCGCCACGCCCCCCTCCGCAGCGTCGCGATGAGAAACGTCGGGGCCTCGGTCCACGCCTGCGCCGCCCTGGCCGAGACCTTAGAGCACGCCGGCGAGCTCCGGTCCCTGCACTTCCACAACAACATGAGCGGAGACGAAGGGGCGACTTTCCTGGCCTCGATCGTCGAGAGGGCCCCGAAGCTGGAGTTCCTCCGGGTCGCGAGCTCCCGCGTGGGAGAAGGCGGAGGCAAGGCCCTGGCCGAAGCGCTCTGTGCTGCCGCGAGGGGGAACAGCAGCGGAAACGGCGGTGGCTGTCTGCTGTCGCTGGACCTGTCCGACAACCCCCTGACCTCGGCCGCGGGCCCCTCTCTGGCGCTCGCGGTCGCCTCTCATAAAAGGTTGAAGAGACTGGTGCTTGCCGACACGGGCTTGCTGGACTCTGGCGTTTCCCAGGTCTGTGCCGCGCTCGCTCGTGGGGCTGCTCCCGACTTGGAGGAGCTCGACCTGAGCCTGAACGAGGTCACGGCCGTGGGCGCTCGCTCGATCGCCGCGGCGCTCTCGAAATCTCTCAAGAACCTGAAAGTCCTCAACATGCGGGAGAACGAGCTCGAGAACTCGGGCGCAAAGACCCTGGCGGCGGGAATCGCCGCCTCGTCCGCGTCGCTGGTGACTCTTGATGCTTCGAACAACCAGGTGCGCAGGCCCGGCGCCGTGGCCCTCGCGAAAGCCCTTTCCTCGAAAGCCGAAAACCTCAGGCTCTTGGCCCTGGACGAGAACGAGATCTCGGAGGAAGGGGTCGAGGAGGTGCGGGAGATCCTGCGCGGCGTCGAGAAGGCGGAGGCGCTGGGCCCGCTGGACGATAACGACGGGGACGGGGTTGATGACGATGATCAGGAGGAGGACGAGGAGGAGGAAGAGGAAGAAGAAGGAGGAGGAAACGCGGGAGGAGACGGAATCGACCTCGACCTCTCCAAGGCCCTTGACGCGGCGCTCAAGATCTGAGGTTTCGTTGTTGCTTCTTTTCCCCCCTTGTTCTCTATTGTTGGCGTCTTCATTCTTTCTTGTAACGAGAAAAAGAAGGGGGTGGAAATCGAAAAAACCAGTTGTCGGGGTCGAGGGAGAGAGAGGTTGGGTCGGGGGTCGAGGGGGGAAAAAAATCGACGCCGGCTGCTTTTCTCTCTACACTCTCTCTCTCTCTGGCAAAGAAAAAAAGCTAGTTCTCAATCCCTCTTCCCCCCCCCCCGCGCGCCCTCGCCCTCCAAATGCAGAGCGCCCTCTCCGGCCGCGCCCTGGGCGTCGCGCCCTCGCGCAGCACGCAGCCGGTACGTTGAAATGCGGAGCGCGGAAGCGCAGA
>Ga0210003_1003803_pt1 | contig 12123 bp, 10 predicted proteins | sample LantaG_FD_182804 | JGI IMG/M metagenome (GOLD analysis project Ga0210003, IMG submission 182804) | Deep subsurface microbial communities from Baltic Sea to uncover new lineages of life (NeLLi) - Landsort_02402 metaG (SPAdes) (version 2) | ecosystem: Environmental > Aquatic > Marine > Oceanic >...
TTAATCCCGGCAGTAAATAAGAGTAGATCCCGGGGATTCTTCCTCCTCTTCAAGTTTCCCTTAATCTTTTGTATCCGGTTTAAGTCCCGGATCGGCTCGACGATCCTCATATTCTGACACCCCTTTTTAATATTTAACACATCGTATTTAACTTATTTTTTAAAAAGACCCGAAAAGTCCCTAAAAAAGCTCTACAACCCTTAATATATAAGGCTTTCTTTTATTTAACTCCTCAATCTTTAATCCCCTTTTACAGTTTACTTATCGGCTATATTATAACACAAGTAAACTAAAATATCAAGAATTGAAGATTATCACATTTTGAGACCATCAAACCCTTATATTTAAAGGTTACAGGCACTTAACAGATTAGCCCTTGTGTTAAATGAAAAAAGGGCAAAAAAAATTATAGGGTCCCGAGTTCTACCAACTTCTTTTTTAAAGAAGAATCCTTATTATCATTAAGTAATTAAAAAAACATAGTTATCTACATCCTGCAGCTTTCATAAATGCTGTTATATTTCCGCTAAATCTTTATTTATATCATTAAAATTAGATATAAAATCTTCTTTCTTTCAAGCAGAATATTGCTTATCTATTTTCAATTTTACAAATTGTATCCCACATTTTAAAAACTTGTTGAATATTTTCAGGTTTAGCACCAGGACCAAACTCGCACTGAGCAATTACACCTCCGTTGAGATATAAATTCTCGTAAACTTCTTTTACCGCTAATTCAATATCTTTCATACTGCCATAAGGCAAAAGATGCTGACGGTCAATCTCTCCCCAGAATGTTATTTTCCCTTTGAATTTTTCTCCTATTTCCTCTATATTCATACAAAATAATTGAGAATTGATAGCATCTAGACCTATCTCTATTAAATCACCTATTATTGGTAAAATATAACCGTCAGAATGCATAAAAACAAATTTGTTATTTGTATGGGCAATTTGTATATACTCTCTATAGAGCGGCTTAAAAAGCTTACGCCATATCAATGGATTTATTAATAAGGAATTTTGAGCCCCCCAATCATCCATTAAAAATATTCCATCTACATTTGTTTTACACCATAGTTTGATTTCTTCTATATAAAACTGATGTACCTTATCTAATAAAATGCGAAATTCTTTAGGCTGTTCTAATAAATCTATAAATAAATTCTCTGTTTTACGAAGAAATTGTAATCTTTCAAAAGGTCGCTGAAAAACCTCAGGTAAAACGAACTTATCAGCATCAGCACAAAATTTATTAATCTTTTCTATGTCTATACTAAGTCGCTCTTCAGGAACATGGACTTTACGAACCTGGCTCCAATCACTTAACAAAGGTTTTTCTACTTCCCCTGCTATGCCATCCTGTAAATTGTGTCTAATGCAACCCCATTCATCCGTATATTTACCCATTTTGAATTTACCCCCTTTTATAGGGAGGGGTTTCTTTAAAAATGATGGAGAATAGATGACATCATCAGGGTAAGAATTTTTAATTTCCTTTAATTCATCAGGATATTTTATTTCTGCCCAGGGTAAAATCCACAATTGCCTTGGGATACGCTCAGGATTTTTGAATTTTAGGCTTTCGACAACTAAATTTCGTGAATTCAATATTATTGACCTCCAATTACCATTTTTAATATTTGATAAAAATCATTCTTCCATTCTATCTTGTATTATTCACATACTCTAAAAACCCATTTTTTTCCACAGCCTCTTTTATCTTTTCTTTATAATGCTGGGGGATAGAAATAATAGGCAACCGGGTGCCTCCTAGTTTGAAACCCAGACTAATAGCAATCTCCTTATATATTCTACCAGCCTGTTCAGGACCAACATCATTAATATATTTATAAATAATCTTTTTAAGCGTATTGAATCTCCTAATTAATTGCACTACTCGTGTATAATTTTTATTTGAAGCCTCTTTATGAATTTCTACACATAAACTAGGTACAAAATTACCATAGGCGGTTATAAATCCTTTCGTACCCATCCTATAACTATTAGGTTCTGTATCCTCTCCTGCTCCATTAATGACAACAATTTTATCTCCTAAAGTTTCAACAACTTGTTTATATTTTATTCTATATGGAGTACATTCTTTGATGGCCAATACACTCTTTAATTCACTTAGTTTTAGAAGAAGATCAATAGATAAATCATTATCAAGCATATTAGGATTGTTATAAATCATTATCCCAATATTTATTTGATCTGATATAGCTTTATAGTGTTCATATACCGCTTTATCAGATATTGTTTTATAATAAAATGGTGGTGCATTCATAATACCATCGGCTCCGATTTCTTCGGCAAATTTACTTAATTCAATGGCTATGTTTGTGCTAGTATGATTAGTACCACAAACAACAGGAACTTCTCCGTTGGCTTCTTCTATTACAATTTCAAATAACCTTTTTCTTTCTTTTAATGATAAAACAAAACTATCTCCCACACTTCCTCCAGGAATCAAAACGCCACTATAATTTTGTATCCCATTATCGATCATATAACGTACATTTTTTCTAAGTTCTCTTTCGTTTATGGAAATTCCCTCATCATCAAAGGGAGTAAATACAACTACAACAGGTCCACACATTAAATTTTTAAATCTTTTCGAATCCATTTTTCTTCCCCCCTAAAATAATAAAATTATAACGATTGAACGGTAGCTTGAGCCATACCCATTTTGAGACTTAAAAACGGAAAACTTGAGATTTTCCGTACAGTGGTCCGAAGTTAGCACAGGCTCTAAAGTCTGCTCCTTCTAAATCAGAAGTGCCAAAAGAGACCCAGGCCTTGGGTCTAAATATCTTCTCTTCGGACACATTATGCATCGTAACCGGTATTCTAAGCATCGAAGATAAGGTAATAAGGGCTTTTCCGATATGTCCATAACTAATCGCACCGTGATTAGCTCCCCAATTGTTCATCACCGAATAGACATCTCTAAAGGCTCCTTTGCCGGTTAAGATAGGAGCAAACCAGGTGGTAGGCCAGGTAGGATCAGTCCGTTCATCTAAAATTTGGTGAATTTTTGCAGGGAGGTCTATGGTATAACCTTCGGCAATCTGGATTACCGGGCCCAGGCCGTTAATAAGATTTATTCTTACCATAGTTACTGGCATAACCCCTTTGGTATAGAAAGTAGAGGAATATCCGCCTCCCCGGAAGTATTCTAAGTTGGCGGGAGACCATCGGGTATTAGATAGACATCTCTTGGTTTCTTCTTGGGTGATCTCCCAGAAAGGTTTCATCACTGATTTACCATTTAATTTTTGTTCTCCAGTAGCATCTAAGGTAGTAGAGCCAGAATTAATCAGATGTAGGAATCCGTTTTGGGCTAGACCGCTTAATTTAATGCCAGTAACTCTTTTAACTGCTTCAGGACTCCAGTAAGTTCTGATATCAGAGAACATCTGGGCACGATTGGTTAAAAGATGATTAAATAACATGGATATTCCGTTTAAGCTATCGTTTTCAGTAGCAAAGATAAAAGGTTCTCTTATCCCATTCCAATCAAAAGAGGTATTTAAAATCGTCTCCATAAAATCACCGTTGGGAAGATAATCAGTCCATTGTCTTTGACCCTGGAAACCAGCAGCCAGGGCATTATGTCCTTCGGCCTCTTCGGCATAATTTAAATTAATTAGTTTCTTATTACCGATCATAAGATCTCGGGCAATCAGAGTCATCTTCACTACCATCTCCCATTCATCATCCTTTTGGAAACGGGAGTGTTTGAGAGATTCTTTATTTCTATCTTTTCCTTTAAGCCAATTCTCTTTGACCCAGGAGAGGGCTTTTTCATATTCTTCTTGGTCATATATTTCCTCTTCTATCCTTCTTATAATCTCAGTCATATCTACAGATTCGGTTCTCATTCCTAGATAATCATGAAAGAAGAAAGGGGTAACCTGGGAACCAGCTATACCCATAGCTACGTTTCCGATAGAAAGATAGGATTTTCCTCTCATGGTGGCTGCGGCCAGTCCGGCTTTGGTGAATTGTAATAGTCTTTGTTCTACATCTTCAGGGATACTATTATCATTCTGATCTTGAACATCTTTACCATAGATACCAAAAGCCGGTAGCCCTATCTGGTCATGACCGGCAAGGGCAGCAGATAAGTATACTGCTCCCGGTCTTTCAGTGCCGTTAAAACCCCAGATAGCCTTGGGGATAAGAGGGTCCATATCTATGGTTTCCATCCCATAACACCAACAAGGGGTTACACTTATCGATACTCCCACTCCTTCTTGGGCGAATTTATCGGCACATCTGGCGGCCTCAGCTACTCCGCCGATAGTGGTATCGGAGATTACACATTTTACCGGTAAGCCATTAGAATGTCTTAGCTTTTTACTAATCAAATCTGCGGTAGACTTCGCCATTTTCATAGTTTGTTCTTCAAGTGATTCTCTAATCCCCTTTCGACGTCCATCGATGATGGGACGGATACCGACTTTGGGGAGAGTACCGACTAATCTATTTTGGATACTTAACATTTTGTAACCTCTCTATGATAATTATTATTAATAAATCTAATATTTCATTAATCTGGGGTAAATTGATTCTTTAATCCTTTTTCTTGTAATAGAAATTTATAATCATCATGTATTCTAGCTCTAGATATTCGTTTTTCTCCAGCCATCATTGTAAGTTGATATAAATAAGAACCTGGCCCTGCTACAACTGGGTGATACCCCTTTTTTATAAAAGCTAGATCATTACTTTTTATACTAAACGCTTGGTCCATTTTCCCTGAATCATCAAATTGCCATATTAAACCAAAACCTTCTTGACGAGAAAATCGGAAAAAATATATCTCTTCGTAGCATGCTTCTTCTCCTAAAGTATTATATTGATGGCGGTGAGGGGGTATAGTTCCCCAATTTCCAGAAGGTATAATAGTTTCTGCAACCAAAATATAATTTGCATTCGTATTATCTGACCAGCATACTTTCCTAATTTCCCTTTTCCAATTGTCCGCACCTCTAGTAGCGCTCCTTACTTCATTTGGAGTAATCAATGAAAAATCATATTTTTTTTCGGCTGGAGAGCTTCCAATGGCGATTAAAGAATTCTGTAATGCATTAATCGCAATTTCTTCATCTCTAGAAATTAATAATGTAAATGGTAAATTATTAAAGGGGTCCTTTCTTGGTCCAATAAGCTTTTTAATCCCACTACCTTTAATTAACAGTGAACACAATCCTTCAACCAAAACTATAGCATATTCTCTATTAACAGTATTTTGAGTATAAGTTTCTCCCTTTTTGAGACTTAAAACGGAAAACTTGAGATTTTCTAACTCATTTACTATAATATTATTTATACCAGATTTAATTTGTTTACGCACTCTTCCACAAGACCTTTTCATATTTTCCCTCTTCCTCCATTAAAAATACCTCTTAACATTTAAGTCCTAATTGCTCACATGAAATTTTCCAACTTTTCTTAAATATTCTAATAATTTGTTCAACAATTTTAAATGATTCATCTTCATCTCTTTTAAATATTTCACAAAAAACCGAGGGCTTCTGTCTTTCATTAAAAAATCCCATCTTATATGCCTCTTTCATTATTTCAGCAACCTCCTTAACTCCGATATCTCCAGGAAATCCAAACGGTATATGAAAGTCACCAAAAAATATTTGCTTAGGATTGGTAATGCAATTACAAAAATGATATTCTGATACATATTTTTTCGATTTTCGTAAAGACATTATTGGATCTTCATTATTAAGTAACATATGAGCTGTATCTAAGCATAAATTTAATTTTAAACCTTTTTCCCTTAATGTACCGCATAAATAAATTCCTTCTTCAGTAAATCCTAAAGAGTTTTTTTTATGTACATTAATATCCATCGGCTCAATTATAATTTCCATTTCAGGATATGACGAAGCAGCTACTTCACATATATTAATAAGAGAATCTTCAAGTTTTTGAAGGGCAATTTTTCTGTCCTTTAGGTCTTTTGGACAGGGACCACTAATAACGGCAAACCTTTTTGCACCTGCTTCATCCGCTTCATCTAGTCTTTTAATCACTTCCATATAGCTTCTTCTTCGGTTTTCTTCATCTAAATCTGATAAATTAAAATTGCCATTGTTTAATATTCTTGAAATGCAATAGGTAAGAATTATTTTATTAGATTTAATTAAATTTGCAATTTTTTTTCTCTCACTTGAAAAAGGGATATGTACCGTTTGAATGCTATTAAAAAAATCTTTTTTGATGGCATATTCAATTGCTTCCAATGTTTTATCTTCTTCCTTATTGGAGTTAGGCCATGTTTGAGAAATCATTATACCGACTTTAGCTATATCATTTAATGCTACCATATATATCCCTCCTCTCAAATATTTTTATCTCTAATAAATTATATTAACTATTCACACCCATCAAATTATCCCCAGCTCCTCCATTACCCTCTTAATTCCTGCAATTTCCTCCACAGTACCAGGAGTTAAAGGTAGACGGGGAATACCGGCATTATATCCCACCATTTTCATAGCTTCTTTTAAAAGAGCACAAGGATTAAAACGACCATTTTGTCCCAGTACTCTATATAAAGGTAAATATTTCTGTTGCATCTTTGCCGTTTCTTGAACATTACCTTCATTAAACATTTCAATCATCTTTCGAAGCTGAATCCCAATAATATGAGATGCCCCACTAATAATGCCACCTATCCGCTCTGTACCTCCTTGGGCATAAGCTTCCAAAACCATCGAGTCGTCTCCGCAATAAATTACAAAATCAGAGGAGATAACATTAATAAAATCAGTCATCTGTTTTGGATTGAATTCCGCCTCTTCTTTTACAGCAACAATATTTTTTATTTCTGCAAGTTTGGCCAATGTTTCAGGATTTACATTAACCCCGGCAAATATTGGAATATTGTAAACTATAATATTAATATTCACTGATTCTGCGACCTTTTTAAAATGAAGATAAAGTTGGTTTTGGTTAGGTTTAGTATAGTAAGGTGAAACAACCATCGCTGTTTCAAAACCTAACTCCTCAGCCTTTTTAGCCAAGGCCATAGTTTCAATAGTAGAAGTGCATCCTGTTCCTACAATTAATGGTATTTTATCGCCTACTGCTTCTTTGATCACTTTAAAAAGCTTTACCCTCTCTTCAAAGCTCATAGTAAAAAATTCTCCAGTTGTTCCACCGATTACTATAGTATCTGACATATTATCTTCAACTAACTTTTTAGCGATCGATACCGCTGCTTCATAATCCACACCCTGGTCCTCTTTAAATGGGGTCACTATTGGGGTTAATATTTTTCCGTATTTTTCTTTATTAAACATTACAAATCAATCCTCCTAATTATTTAATTAATTTTAATTTTATATATTTTTCCTTAGAAAAATAATTTAAATTTACAATCTATATTATAAATTAAAAAAATAGATTAATTAAAATACCTCCTTTCTTCTAAATTAAAGGAAGAAGTCAAATAAATAACTAGCATTAATTACATTAAATAACTTCTTCTTTTTTCAGGTCATTATACCCTGATAAATCAAGTTCTTTGGCATAATGACACGCAACATAATGATTTTTTTTATCTGGTAGTTCTTCCAGTTTTGGTTCCTCTTTTTTACACCTCCTTTTAACATAAGGACATCGGGACTGAAAATTGCATCCACTCGGGGGATTGGCTGGATCAGGCACCTCCCCCCCCAATGGTATTCTTTTTTTTCTGGAATGGGGATCTCCTAGTGGAATGGAACGCAATAAAGCTTCTGTATAAGGGTGATGAGGATCCTTATATATGCTCTCTTTATCGGCTATCTCCATTATCTTCCCCAGATACATTACCATTACTCTATCACTTATATATTCTACTACACTTAAGTCATGAGCAATAAAAAGATAGGTTAATCCTAAATCATCCTGAAGGTCTTTTAATAAATTTAATATCTGAGCCTGAATAGATACATCTAGAGCTGATACCGGCTCATCACAAATTATTAAATGGGGATTTAAAGCTAAAGCCCGAGCTATCCCTATCCTCTGTTTCTGGCCTCCACTAAATTCATTGGGATACCGATTCATCTGGTTGCTATTTAATCCTACTTTCTCCAGAAGTTCTTCTACCTTTTTTGTTCTTGACTTTTGGTTCCCTATCTTGTTAACTTTTAGGGGTTCAGCTATAATATCCCTAACTAACATCCTGGGATCAAGAGATGAAAATGGATCTTGAAATATAAACTGTATATTCCTCTTAATCTCTTTTAATTCTTCTTTTTCGGACTTTATTACATCTCTATATCTACCAGCCAAATAGAATTTTACCTTACCAGTTGTTGGTTCGATTAATTTACTGAGACAGTGGCCGATGGTTGTCTTCCCACAACCAGATTCTCCTACCAAACCCAGGGTTTCTCCTTTTCTAATGGAAAAGCTTATACCATCTACAGCTTTGACATAACCTACTACTTTTCTGAATACCCCCCTTTTAATGGGGAAATATTTTTTTAACCCTTCTACCTCTAATATATTTTTAACTTCTTTTCTATTTTTAAGTAATTCACTTTTTTGGGGGTTCATTCGGATATCCTTTCCTCTTTACCATAAAGCCAGCATTTAACTTCATGACCATCTCCTATCTTAAAAACAGGTGGTTCCTGACTGCGACAAATATCCATTGACTTGGAACAGCGTGGAGCAAAGTAACAGCTTTGAGGCAGATGTGTTAGTTTTGGTACTGATCCTTCTATAGAAACTAATCGTTTTTTGATCCCAATCTGGGGTATTGATTTTAATAGACCCTGGGTATAAGGGTGTTTACTATTATAAAAAATATCTTCTACACTGGCTTTTTCTACTATCTTCCCCGCGTACATAACAATTACCCAATCAGCCATCTCTCCAATCACCTTTAAGTCATGAGTAACAAAAATGATAGACATATTAAGCTTATCCCGTAGATCTTTCATCAAATATAAAATTTGGGCCTCAATTGTTACATCAAGAGCAGTGGTCGGTTCATCAGCTATTAAAAGACTCGGATTACGTGATAAGGCCATGGCTATCATTGCCCTTTGCCTCATCCCCCCACTAAATTGAAAAGAGTATTCAGCCATTCTTTGTTCAGGAGCAGGGATATCTACCAGTTTTAACATCTTTATAGCCCTTTCACGAACCTCACTTTTGGTGTATGCTTGCTGGCCTATTCTAATTGCTTCCATAATTTGTTCTCCCACTGGATAAACAGGATTTAAGGACGTCATCGGCTCCTGGAAGATCATGGCTATTTCCTTCCCTCGAATAGCCCTAATCTCCTCACCATGAGGATCAAGGGAAGTAATTTCAACAGCTTCTCTTCCTTCTTTATAATAATTAATATTACCGCCTTCTATTTTACCTCTGAGTGGTATTAAACCCATAATAGACAAACAAGTTACACTTTTACCGCAGCCACTTTCTCCAACTACACCTAGGGTTTCAACAGTGTCAATATGAAAACTAACATCATCTACTGCTTTAATTAAACCATCTTCATTATGGAAGTTTACCTTTAGGTTCTTTACCTCTAACAATATTTCCTTTGTTTTCATCCACTTTTATCCTCTCCACCTACTTCTTTTATATACAGCTACTTAAATTATTATTTATAATAAGGATCAGCCGCATCTCTCATTCCATCTCCAACAAAATTTAATGATAATATCACTACCGTTACAATTATTCCAGGGATTAATATCCAGGGATACATACTGACTGCTTGAAAACTTTGGGCATTTTGTAAGAGTACACCTAAACTGACTACCGGTGGACGCAAACCTATGCCTAAAAAACTTAAGGAAGTCTCCCCTAATATCATCGAAGGTACCGCTAAAGTTAAACCTACAATAATATAACTCATCATATTAGGAAGAAGGTGTTTCGTAATAATATAGCTGACTGGGGCATTAAAACTTTCAGCAGCTTTTATAAAATCTCTTTCTTTAATAGATAGTACATTACTTCTAATAACTCGGGCAAGTCCGGTCCAATTCGTAAATGAAAGGATTATTGTAATCATAAAATACACCTTTAGAGCACTCCAATTCTGGGGGATAGCTGCAGCCAAAGCCATCCAAAGAGGGATGGAAGGGATAGATTTTATAAACTCAATTGAACGCTGGATTAAGTTATCGACTACACCGCCTATTAGACCGGAAAGACCTCCTAATAACAAACCTAAAAAGAAACTAATACCTACCCCTACAAGTCCTATTGATAAAGAAATTCCGGTCCCATATATAATCCTACTAAACAAGTCTCTACCTAAATTATCAGTTCCAAAAAGGAAAAGATTAGCGTCTTTAACACCAAAAAGATGTATATCGGACTTAAATAAACCCAATAATTTATACTCTTCTCCTCTAACAAAAAAATATAGAGGATATCGGAAGCTTTTATCTAATCTACAAACTGCTGTCCAGGTATCGGGGTTTCTTTCTGTTTTCCATTCGTAAGTGAAAGGGCGTATATGGAAATTCCCTTCTTCATCAATAAATTTAATCGCTTGCGGTGGAAGATAAATATCTTCAAATTGCGTAAGCTTATTATAAGGAGCAAAAAATCCGGGGGCTAACAACCCCACTGAATAAATAAGTACTAATATATAAAAAGAGATAGTAGCTAATCTATGTTTTTTAAATCGCCTATAAATCAATTGCCAATAAGTCCAGGTATTTATCCCTTTTTCTACTAGTATTCCATTCCCCATATTAACCTGCGGTTCTACTCTACCCAATTTATTTTCTCCTTACTTTTAACTTCAATCATAGCGAATTCTTGGATCAAACATAGCTAATAATATATCTGAAATTAAAGTGCCAATTACTGTTAAAGTGCTAGCAAGTAAAATAAAACTCCCGGCAATATACATATCCTGATTTAATAATGATTGGTATAGGACTACTCCAAGGGTAGGTAAATTTAATACTATGGCAGTAATTACTTGTCCGGAAATTAATCCAGGTAAGACCCAGCCAATAGTACTAATGAGGGGTAAAACTGCAATTCTAACGACGTGTTTCCAAATCACAATACTTTCAGTTAATCCTTTTGCACGTGCGGTCCGGACATAATCTTTATTTAATTCATCTAACATCATCCCCCGCAAAACTCGAAACACTCCTGCTGTTCCGGCTGTACCAATCACAATTATAGGTAATACTAAATGTTTTGCTAAGTCTAAAATTTTGCCTATCCCCCAGGAACTTATAAGATATTCAGTAGAAAATAAACCTCCTAAACTCCATCCAAAACTAGAATAAAAAATATACATTAATACTAAGGCCAATAAAAAATTGGGGATAGATTGGCCAATAAAAGCAATAAGAGTAAAAATATAATCAAATATAGAATATTGCTTAATTGCTGAATAAACTCCTAAGGGTATAGCTACAATCCAAGTAAATAGTAAGGTGATAAAAGTTATTAAAAATGTATAAGGTAATCTTTCCATTATTATTTCTTTTACTGCTCTCCTTTGTTGAAATGACTGGCCAAAATCAAATCTTGTAAAAATTCCACTCATCCATTTAAAATATTGTACATATAAGGGTTGGTCTAACCCGTATTGAGATCTTAAAATATCTATATAACTTTGAACAGATTCTCCATATTGTTCTTCCAATGCCTGAAGCTGAGAAGTTAAAAAATCACCAGGTGGTAACTGAATTACTATAAATGAAACAATGGAAACTAGAATCAATATCGGAATCACGTAAAGGCATCTTCTTAAGATATAGACAAACATTCTCTCACCTTTTTTTGTTAATTATTAAATGGACAAATTACATAAAAGTAAATCTCAAAATATCATATAATTGGTTATAATTATGTTCTAGGGGCACGATACAACGTACCCCTAGACTACTGTGTACTTTTTTTGGGGTTTTTAATAATATATCAGACTTATTCACCCTCTAAATAAAACTGATACGGGAACATAGCGGTCATATACCCTAACGTACTATCCCATAACCCTTTTTCTGGTACATTTTTCAATTTTTTACTAACAATTATCGGTTGTGGAGCCATTGTTACAGTCCCTATTACCCATAAATTTTCAGCTTGAGATTCGCATAATTTTTCGCC
>Ga0210003_1003804_pt1 | contig 12123 bp, 12 predicted proteins | sample LantaG_FD_182804 | JGI IMG/M metagenome (GOLD analysis project Ga0210003, IMG submission 182804) | Deep subsurface microbial communities from Baltic Sea to uncover new lineages of life (NeLLi) - Landsort_02402 metaG (SPAdes) (version 2) | ecosystem: Environmental > Aquatic > Marine > Oceanic >...
GACCAGGCCGCAGACGAACGCCAGCGCGATGGCCAGCACTGACATCGCCAGCGTCGCCACCGAGAGCGACGCGAGACCGAGCGGCCCGCCGGCGCCGGACCCGCCGGGTCCGGTTGGTCCCGAACCGAACGTGGGTGGCCACGAGGCCGCCAGCAGCTCACCGGCCAGCTCCCACGACCGGGCGGCGAACAGCGGCGCGAAGTCCAGCGCGATCCACCACGCTGCCACCGGCAGGCAGGCGACGACGGCCACCACCGAGCCCACCAGGAGCGGGTCGCGTCCGGTTCTGCCGCGAGCGCCGTGATCGGCGAGTCGACTACGGATGGCCGATCCCCAGCTGTCAGCGGCCAGGCTCAAGACGATCAGCGCGTAAAGCAGCGTCCAGATCTCCGGGTAGGCCAGGGCGGAGAAGCTCAGCTGGAGCTGGAACCCGAGCCCGCCCACCCCGATCAGCCCCAGGATCACCGCGCTGCGGATCGCGCAGTCCAGGCGGTAGAACCCGTAGGACAGCAGTTCGCCGGTCGCGGCGGGCAGCACCGCGTAGCACAGCGCGCCCGACCGACTCGCTCCCGCCGCGATCAGCGTCTGGGCCGGCCGCGGGTCGACGTCGTCGATGATCTCGGAGAACACCTTCGCGGTGATCGCGCCGAAGGGAATGGCGATCGCCAGCACCGCCACCACCGGTTGGATGCCGAGCACGCTCAGCAGGAACAGACCCCACACCACTTCGTGGATACCGCGCGGCACCACCAGGGCCAACCTGGTGCCCGCCCAGGTGAACCGCTCCCGCCTGCCCAGCAGAGCCCGTCTGCGACCCAGTCGCCACCATGTCTGCGACCCGAGCACCCCGCCGACAGATCCGATCACCAGGCTGCCGGCCGTGCCCAGCACCGCGTAGGCCGTCGTCGTCAGCGCGGCGTCGGCGGTCAACGTCAGAAACTCAACGTCGATGCGCGGCCGCAGGGCAGCGGCGAAGAACTCGCCGACCTGTGTCAGGCCCGCCGGCCGGATGGCCGCGCCGCCGCCGCCGATCACCGATGCGAGGGTGGCGAGCACGGCCAGCACGACCCCGGCGGCCCACCACCTTCGGGTGTGCGAACCTGCGACCCGCGGGCTGCCCGCCTCGCGGACCGCGACGTCGGTCAGCACCTGCGCCAGGTGTCGCGCGGTGACGGGTGGGACGGCCCGTCGACCGCGCCCAGTTCGTAGAGTGCATCGGTCATCGACGATGTCAACTGGCTCGGGGCGGTGTCGAACATCAGCCGGCCCTCCCTCAGCCCGAGCACCCGGTCGAAGTCCCGCCGGGCCAGCTCGACGTCGTGCAGACTGGCCAGCAGGGTGGCGCCGGAGTCGGCGACCACCTGGTGTAACAGGGCGACGATCTCTGCGCCGCGGGCGGGGTCGAGGCTTGCCACCGGCTCGTCGGCAAGGACGAGTGCGGGCCGCTGAACCAGCACCCTGGCGATCGCGACTCGTTGCTGCTCGCCGCCCGACAGCGTCGAGGACCGCTGGGCGATCCGGTCGGCGAGACCCACCCGGTCCAGCGCGGACCGCGCCTCGGCGACCTCGTGCGGGCGCACCAGGGACGTGGCCGATCGCCACAGCGACCAATGGCCGAGCCGGCCCGCGTTGACGTTGTGCACCACCCGTAGCTCGCTGACCAGGTCGAACTGCTGCGCAATCGTCCCGATCCGACGCTGCACACCGCGCAGCACCCGCGCCGACGCCCCGCCGAGTTCTGCGCCGAGCACGCCGACGCTGCCCGCCGAGGGCCGCACGGTCCCGTTGAGCAGGCGGATCAGGGTGCTCTTCCCGGCGCCGCTGGGCCCGATCACGGCGACCCGCTCGCCGGCGGTGACCGTCAGGTCGAGCCGGTTGAGCGCGTGGCGGTCCGCAAAGCGGACATCGACACCGCGCAGCTCGATGACCACCGGAGGACCTACTGGAGGAGGCCGAGCTCGCGGGCCGTCGCCTCGATGTCAGCGTAGTTCTCAGGTGTGGTGGGAACGAACGAGCCAGCCTTGAACAGCTCCAGGATCTCCGTCTCCCGCTGGTCGCTGCCGTCGAGGCCGAGCAGGGCATCTTGGAGCCGGTCGGTGAAGCCGGCGCCGAACGTCTCGTCGAGATTCGGCCGCGCCAGCCAGTGATAGTCGTGATAGGGCGGGGTTCGGAAGATCTCCACCACGTCGGTGCCCACCTCGCCGTCGGCGACCCGGGAGTCCCACACCGACGAGTTCAGCGCGCCGACCTGGTACGTCCCGGCCTCGACGAGCTTGATGGTCTTGTCGTGGGAGCCGGAGAAGCCCGGGTCGCCGCCGAGGTCGGTGGGCGTAACCCCAGCTTGGGAGAGGAAGAACTGCGGCATCAGCCTGCCCGATGTCGACACCTCGCTGCCGAAGGTGAACGTCTTGCCCTTCAGCGCGGACAGCCCGGCGACATAGGTGACCGGCGCCAGCCCGGCAGCGGTGTTGGCGATGAACACGCTGCGGAACTTCTCGTCGACGTCGCGCTGGGCCAGCGTGACCGAGCCGGGAAGCTGCAGCCGGGCCTGCACACCGGTGAGCCCGCCGAAGAAGACCGCGTCGAGGTCACCGCGGCGGAACGCGGTCACCGCCGCGGTGTAGTCGGTGACCGGCTGGTAGCGCACGGTGACGCCGAGTTGCTCACCGAGGTATGAGCTGACCAGCTCGTACTGCCGTTGCAGTTCCTGCGGGTCCTGGTCGGGGATGGCGCTGATGACGAGTTCCCGGCCGGCGCCCTCCTCGCTGCTGGAGCCCCCGCATCCGGCGGCCAGCAGGACAGCGACGCACAGCACGGCGACCACGCGCCAGACACCCCGTCCGGGCACGGTCAGTTGCGTGCCGCGAACAGCACGCAGAAAACCCACGCTGGTTGGCATGGTTCGTACCTTATCCCGGGAGGTCACGATCCGAAGCCCGCGTCAACGATGAGCGATGCCCCACGGGATCGCGCGCCGCCAGCCCTCGTGCGAACGCGGCGAGGCCGACAGGCTGTACAGCACCAGGCTCAGCGTGACCGTCGATGCGCTGGACCCGAGGATCTCCTGCACGGCATCCTTGCGGATCTCGGCCTTGCTTCAGTTGGTCGTCCCTACGCTGGGTCTGCCACCGTGGGCGCCCCCGGGACGCATGCAAGACTGACGCCCGTGGCCAGTTTCGCCCAGTGGGTCGAGGGTGCGCGTCCCCGGACCCTGCCCAACGCCGTCGCGCCGGTGATCGCGGGGACCGGTGCCGCAGCATGGCTTGGCGCCGCCTCGTGGTGGAAGGCGCTGCTCGCGCTGTTCGTCGCGGTGGCGATGATCATTGGGGTGAACTACGCCAACGACTACTCCGACGGCATCCGCGGCACCGACGATGTGCGGGCCGGGCCACTGCGACTGGTCGGGGCGAAGCTCGCGGCGCCGCGTTCGGTGTTGACGGCCGCGGTCGCGAGCCTGGTCCTCGCCGCGTTCGCCGGCCTGACGCTGGCCTGGTTCAGCGCGCCGTGGCTGATCGCGGTCGGTGCGGTGTGCATCGCCGGGGCGTGGCTGTACACCGGCGGCTCCAAGCCCTATGGCTATCTGGGCCTCGGCGAGGTCGCCGTGTTCGTGTTCTTCGGGCTTGTCGCGGTGCTGGGCACCCAGTTCACCCAGGCGCTGCGCGTGGACTGGGTGGGCGGTGCGCTCGCCGTCGCGACGGGGTGTCTGTCCTCGGCGGTACTGGTGGCCAACAATCTGCGCGACATCCCCACCGACACCCAGTCCGGCAAGATCACGCTGGCTGTTCGGCTCGGTGACGCCAGGACACGGCGGCTGTTCCAGGGGCTGCTCGCGGTGGCCTTCGCGCTGACGGTGGTGCTGATGCTGGCGTCGCCGTGGTGCGCTGCAGGGCTGGTGGCGCTGCCACTGGCGGCGCGCGCCGCTAAGCCGGTTCGCGCCGGCCTGGGCGGCAAAGATCTGATCCCGGTGCTGCGCGATACCGGGCTGACCATGCTGGTATGGGCGCTGGCGGTGGCAACCGCGCTGGCGCTGGCCTGACCGATCCCGACTGTCAGGCGTCTGCGGGGTCTGCGGGGTCGCTTTTGCCGCGCAGCCTGGATTGCAATTGTTCGCGGTCGCTGCGGCGGCGTGCATCCAGCGTCGCGATGCTCTCGGTGGCCCGCCGTCGCAGCGGCGCGAACAACCAGATACCCAGCGGCAACGCGACCACGATGGCAAACAGCAAGGCCACCACCACCGGGAAGTCCCGCACCCCGAGAAGGTGTCCGACACCGAGGATTACCGCGGCCACGGCGCCGACGAGCACCAGTCGGGCAGCGACGTAGGCGAGAACGTCGAGCAGCATGCGGGATCCGGGCCCTCTGTCAGTCACGGACCGAGCCTACCGACGACGCGTATATTGAGAGGAAGGAGGTTTCCAGTGGCGTATTTGCTCCTGATTCTCGTTTTGACTGCGCTGGTCTACCTTGGCTGGCGGGTCACGCGGATGGCCGCGAACCGACCGCGCACCCGGGTGATCGGGCCAGACGACGATCCAGATTTTCTGCGGCGAATCAATCCGCGAGACGACCAGCCGCGGTCCTGACAGCGCAGTCACTGCCCTGTCGGCAACTGCCCTGTCGGCCCAGCCCGTCGTCTAGCCGTCGCGCGGGTCACCGCGCCGCCCCGCACCCGGAAAGCCCTCGGCGACCACTGCGGCCAGCTCGATGAGCGACTCCCTGGTCTCGGGCCGCAACCGGTCCAGGCTGATCTCGGCGCCCTCCTCCAAGTGTGGGTCGAACGGCACCTGGCGCACCGCACGACAACGCCGCGCGAAGTGGTCGATCACTTTGTTCAGGTCAACCTTGGTTCCCCGGCCCGAGCGGGAGCGCACGCCGTTGATCACCGCGATCGAGTTAGCCACCATGTCCTCGTGGCCGTGGGCCTCCAGCCAGTCCAGCGTCGCCGACGCGCTACGAGCCCCGTCCACCGAACCCGAGCTGATCACGACCAACACGTCGGCCTTCTCGATCACCGACGACATCGCCGAATGCAGCATTCCGGTGCCGCAGTCGGTGAGCACCAGGCTGTAGAACCGCTCGAGCACCTCCAGGGTGCGGTCGTAGTCGTCGGAGCTGAACGCCTCCGACACTGCGGGGTCGCTCTCCGAGGCGAGTACCTCCAGGCGGCTCGGACCCTGTGACGTGTAGTTCCGGACGTCGCTGTAGGCCGCGATTCCCTCCGCGTCACGCAGTAGGTGGCGCACGGTTGCCGGCGTCTCCAACGGCACCTTCTGGCTCAGCGTGCCGCGGTCGGGGTTGGCGTCCACAGCGACCACCCGATCCCCGCGCGTGGTGGCGAACGTCGCGCCCAGCGTCGCGGTGATGGTCGTCTTACCGACCCCGCCTTTCTGGGAGAGCAGGGCAATCCGGTAACAGCCGCGCAGCGGGCGTTGCACCTGCGCGACCAAGGCCTCGTGGCGCATCACCTTCGGGCTCTCGCCGAGGTCGATCAGCCGGGCCGAGGCCCAGTACACCCACTTACGCCAGCCGGCCGAGGGAGCCTGTCTGGCCTTGCCGAGCAGGGCGAGCGTCGACAGGTCGAAGTATGGGGGCGGATCGGGTGAACCCGGCTCGGGTGAATTCAGCTCAGGAAGCGCCACTTCGAGGTTCGGGGCCCGCCTGATCGACGAAGCGGGCGGTACTCCGTGTGGTGGCGTCGGGGCCGTCCACTCGGCAGGAAGATCGGCTGCGGGATCGACGAACCGTTGCTGCGCCCGAAACCCACCCGGCAGGTCAGACAACCGTTGATCCCCTGTCCTCGTGTCGGATCAGCCGACGCCGGCATACGAATGCAGCCCAGCGGTGACCAGGTTGATGAAGAACAGGTTGAATATCATCGCAATCAAACCGGCGACGTTGATCCACGCGGCTTTTCGGTCCCGCCAGCCCGCTGTCGAACGAGCGTGCAGGTAGGCCGCGTAGATGACCCAGGCGATGAACGCCATGGTCTCCTTGGGGTCCCAGCCCCAGTAGCGGCCCCACGCTTCCTCGGCCCAGATAGCGCCGAAAATCACCCCGAAGCCGAAAACCGGGAACGCAAAAATGGTTGTACGGTAGGCGATTTTGTCCAGGCTCCGGGCATCTGGAAGTTTCTGCACGAGGCGCCCTAGCGCATCGGAACGATCCGGGTCGCTCAAGCGGGACATCTTGAGCAGGAACAAGATGCTGGCCACCCCGGCGACCAGGAACACGCCGGACCCGAGGCTTACCACCGACACGTGGATCGGCAGCCAGTAGGACTGCAGGGCGGGCATCACCGGCGCGGCGTGCGAGTACAGCCAGCGACCCGAGACCGTCAGCAGGATCAGCACCGGGAGGAGAACGAACACCCACAGCGACCGGTACTGCGGTCGGCGTAGCACGACGGCGGCGGCGACCAGGCCGCAGAAACACGTCAGGTTGATGAACTCGTACATGTTGCCCCAGGGCGCCCGCGAGGTGGACAGGCCGCGCAACACGATGCACCCCAGCAACAGCGCGATGCCGACGTAGACCAGAGCGAGGCCGGCCGCCCCGACGCGCTCGTCGAACCGGCGGCTCGGGGCTTCGACGACAACACCGGGAGTCACACTGTTCACGGCCACCGGGGCGGCTCGGGTGTGAGCGAACTCCCGCGTCTCGACCCGTCGGCTACGGCTGTAGGCCAACTCGACGGCAAGCAGCAGCAGCGCGGCCACGAGCACCAGCACCGACGACGTGAACGCCCAGTCCGAGTAGCGGGCCAGCCCCATGTCGATGTCGCTGGTGTTCATACCCGATCCGCTTTCTTGTCTTGGCTGCCCGACTCTTCGCTGCCCGACCGAAGGCCGGCGAGCAGCCGCGCCGTCAACCGTTCAAACTCCTCGCCCCACCCCGAATTGTCCGTGCGCGCCAGGCCGCCCAACTCGACGTTCACGGTACCCGCCGGGCCGTGTGACAACCGTACCCAGACGCGCCGGCGCCGCACGATGAGCGATATCAGCAGCCCGGCCATCATCGTCATCGCGAACACCAGCACCCAGATCTGGGCCGGGTCGTGCGAAACCTGGAGATTCACGAAGGGCGTGGCGCCGTCAAAGCGGACCACGGTGCCGTCGTCAAGGCGCTTGTCCTCGCCGGCGCGTAGGTTGACTCGGGCGACCTTGGTCAGGCGGCCCTGATCAATCATGCGGGGATCCAACGAGAACAGCGACTGCGGCCGGCCGGTGTCCAGGCCGGCATCGCCCTGATACACATCGATGGCCACAGCCGGGTCGTTCAGCGCGGGAAAGCTGGACGACAGCAGCGTGCCGTCGAGCTCCCCGGTCGGCGCGAACAATCCCTGAATCGCGATCTGGTTCTTGCGGCGCTCCCGCTCGTCGGCATACGTACCGCCGGGGGGATCGAAACGCATCGCACCCGATGACAGGAAGGTGATCTGGTCGTCGGGCCGCCATTGCAGCGTCTGGGTGCGGGTCTGCCCGTCGGGGAATGTCACAGTGAATGTGGGGGCATAGCCATGGCCCTGCAGATAGATCCGATCGCCGCCGACGCGCAACGGCTCGTTGACCTTCAGCAGGTACGGCTGCCAGGTTCCGGTGTCGAGAGTGTCGCCGGCCTGGTAGTCGATGTCGGCCCGAAAAGACACCGCCTGCCCGTTGGGTAGGTACGAGGTTTCGAAGTCGTTGACCCGCACACAGATCGGATACAACGAAGTTCCGTCGACGGTGTTTCCCGCCCGGAAAGAGTCGAACGCGGCAGGTGAGGCCGAACAGAATCCGGGCCCCCCGTCGGCGATGACGATGACATTGCCTTCGTAACTGAACAGCTTTCCGGCGGCGATCGCGACCAGCAGACCGAGCAGTGAGAAGTGAAAGACGATGTTCCCGAACTCGTGCAGATACCCTTTCTCCGCTGAAATTTCGGCGGTGTCAGCGACTCCCGCGACTCCCGTGCCGTCACTGGTCGATCGGGTCACGCGCCGCCAACCCCGCAACCGTTCGCCTAGGGTCTGGGCCAACCCGGCGACATCTGCGCTGCCGGCGGGCACCTGGGTCCGGTGATGTTTGGGCAGCCGGCCCAAGTTGCGCGGCGCGGTCACCGGCGCGGTACGCAGGCTACGGACATGCTCGAACAGTCGCGGTGTCAAACAGCCCACCAGCGAGATGAAGAGCAGCACGTAGATCGCGGTGAACCAGAAGCTGGAGAAGACATCGAAGGCCTGTAGGCGATCAAGCCACGGACCGATGGTCGGGTACGCGGCGATGTACTCGGCGACCTTGGCCTCATTGAGATTCCGCTGCGGCAGCAGGGCCCCGGGTATCGCGGCGAGCGCGAGCAGGAACAGCAGCACGAGCGCGGTCCCCATGGACGTCAGGGTTCGCCACGTGTTGCGCGCCAGCGCGAACTGGGGCCACCTCCTCCTGCCCCTGGCGAGCAGACGCGAACTCGCACGATTGACCGCCTGACTACGCGACTTTGTGTCTGCTCGCGAGCGGGAGGTACCCCCCGCTCGCGGGGGGTAGGGGCCGGGCATCAGATCGGGAGCCTCACGTCGCTGACGAACGCATCGCGAACCCAGGACACGAACTCGTTCCACAATCCGGTGACCAACGCCGTACCCACCAGGATCAGCATGAGGCCGCCGAAGATCTGGATCGTGCGGGTATGTCGGCGCAGCCAGCTCAGTCCGGCCACGGCCCGCGCCGAGCCGAAAGCCAGCAACACGAACGGGATACCCAACCCGAGACAATAGGCGACCACGAGCACGACGCCGCGTGCCACGTTGCTGCCCTCGGTCGCCGACGCGACGGCGATCACTCCGGTGAGCGTCGGCCCCAGGCAGGGAGTCCATCCCAGCGCGAACACCGCGCCCAGCAGTGGGGCGCCCCCGAGTGTGGACAGCTGCCTCGGGGTGAACCGGGCGTCACGCTGCAATGCCGGGACCAGACCGATGAAGACCAGCCCCATCAGGATGGTTATCACCCCGCCGATCCGCTGGAGCAGAAGCCCATTGGTGATCAGCGACGTCGTCATTCCCAACACCGCGACGGTGCCGAGCACGAACACCACCGTGAAACCGGCGACGAACAACACCGCCGCGCCGGCCACCCGCAGTCGAGTCCCGCGCAGCGCGGCTGGGGCAACCGGAGCGCCGGGAGATGGAACGGAAGCAGACCCAGCGTCTGGTGACGTCTGTTTGGGGTCTACGCCGACCACCGCGGCCAGATAGGACAGGTACCCCGGAACCAACGGAATCACGCACGGCGAGGCGAACGACACCAAGCCCGCGAGCGCGCTGACCGCCATGGCCAGCAGTAGCGGGCCGCTGGCTGTCAGCTCGCCGACCGTGTCCAGGCTCATTTCGCCGGCGCCTCGGAGGCCAGCCGTTCGACTATCGGTTGCAGATCCTCGGCGAGAAGTTCACGCAGGAAAACCGCGGCTACCCGGTGCTCGCGATCCAGGACGACCGTTGACGGGATGACCGTCGTGGGATAGCGGCCGCCGAACGCGATCATCGTTCGCATCGCCGGGTCGTAGATCGACGGGAAGGTCACCCCGCGGTCGACGATGAAATCCCTTGGCGCATCGATGTTGTTGTCCCGCACATCGATACCCAGGAACGCCACCCCCTGGTCACGGGTAGCCTCGTACACCTGTTGCAGCTGGGTGATCTCGGTGCGGCATGGGGCGCACCACTGTCCCCACACGTTGATCACGACGACCTCGCCGGTGAAGTCGTCCAACGAGATCGTCTTGTCGGTATCCATCAAATCGGGCCCGCTGATGGGTCCGGGCCGGCCGCGGTCCTTGGGCGGATCATAGAAGATGTCGGTCTTGCCGCCCGGCGCCACGAACTCGAAGGTGCCGCCCTGGGCGACGGCATCGCTGCCGGTGGCGCATCCGGTGAACACAGCCACGGCCATTGCCACGGCCGCGCACACCGTCAGCAGCGCACGCCCCATGGCCACCGGCCGTGTCACTGTCCGGCCAACTCCGCATACCCCCAGCCCACACAGGCGTCGCCGTGGAAGTAAAACGACGTCACCGAGGCCAGATTGCACATCCGCCTGGTCGGAAAGTGGTGCAGCGGCTTGTCGGTCATCGACCGGCGCAACGTCTCGACGGGAAGCTGATGGCTGACGCACACCGCCTCGTGGCCGCCGGCCTCAGCCCTGGCGCGACGCAGCGCCCGCGTCATCCGCGCCGCGATCTGCAGGTAGTGCTCGCCCCAGGACGGGGTGCGCGGATTGCGCAGGTGCCACCAGTTTCGGGGATCGCGCAGCGCACCGTCTCCGGGTGAAACCCGTTGCCCCTCGAAGATGTTCGCCGACTCGATGAGCTCCACATCGGTGTTGACCGCCAGACCGTGGTGGGCCGCGATGGGTGCCGCGGTCTCTTGGGCGCGATCCAGCGGCGAGCCGACCACATAGGTGATGTCGCGCTGGACGAGCCAGTCGGCGACCGCCTGAGCCTGCGCCCGACCCCGATCGGACAGGTGATAGTCGGGCAGTCGGCCGTAGAGAATCTTCTCCGGGTTGTGCACCTCGCCGTGGCGCATTACGTGCACCACAGTTTTCTCGTGCACCGGGGTCTTATCGTTCTCGGTCATGCCGGCACCGAGGCCTGCGCCGCAGCGCGCGCCGCGCCGGGAAGGGCGGCAGCGATGCGGCCAAAGGCATCGTCGTCGAGTGCGGTTGAGACGAACCAGGATTCGTACGCGCTCGGCGGTGGGTAGATGCCCGCGTCGAGCAGACCGTGGAAGAACGCCGGGAACCGCCACGTCTCGGTGGCCCGCGCCCCCGCGAAGTCGGTCACCGGCTCATCGCCGAAGAACACACTGAACATATTTCCTGCCCGCGGAATCTGATGTGCGACACCGACATCGTTGAGAGAATCACCGATCAGTGCGGTCAGCCGATCAGCGTTGGCGTCCAGTGCGGCGTAGGCGGCGGCGTCGGCAGCGCGCAGCGTGGCCAGCCCGGCGGCCATCGCCACCGGATTCCCGGACAGCGTGCCCGCCTGATAGACCGGCCCGAGCGGCGCGAGCCGACCCATCACCTCGGCCTTGCCGCCGAATGCCGCGGCGGGCAGACCGCCGCTCATCACCTTGCCGAAAGTGAACAGGTCGGCATCTACCGGATCCAGCCCGTACCAACCGGATGGGCTGACCCGGAACCCGGTCATCACCTCGTCGACGACGAGCAAGGCCCCGTGTGCGGCGGTGACGCGGCGCAGAGCGGCGTTGAATCCCGGCAGCGGCGGCACCACACCCATGTTGCCCGGGCTGGCTTCGGTGATGACGCAGGCGATCTCGTCACCGAAGCGCCCGAACACATCATCGAGTGCGGGAATATTGTTGTACGGCAGCACGATCGTGTCGGCCGCTGCGGCGCCCGTCACCCCCGGCGAGGACGGCAGCCCCAGCGTCGCGACCCCCGAGCCGGCGTCGGCCAGCAGCGCATCGCTGTGGCCGTGGTAGCAGCCCGAGAACTTGATGATCTTCGCGCGGCCGGTGTACCCACGGGCGAGCCGGATCGCGCTCATGGTGGCCTCGGTACCGGAATTGACCAGCCGCAGCAGCTCGACCGGCGCAACCCGGTCGATGATCTCGTGCGCGAGCTCGGACTCCGACGGCGTCGGCGCCCCGAACGACAACCCGTCGGCGGCCGCGCGCTGTACCGCCTCGACCACGGCGGGGTGGGCGTGGCCGAGGAGCATCGGGCCCCACGAACACACCAGGTCGACGTAGCGGTTGCCGTCGGCATCGGTCAGCCAGCAACCCTTGGCCGAGGTGATGAACCGCGGGGTCCCGCCGACCGAGGAGAACGCTCGCACCGGCGAGTTCACGCCACCGGGGATCACCGAACACGCGTCGGCGAATAATCGGGCCGACGCGGCGGTGCCGGCTGCGGGGTGAGCTCGCATGTCACCAGTCTCCCAGCCCCGGCGGAACGCGCTAGCTTCAGGGTGTAGTGGTCACTCTCCCCAGGCTGCCGTACGCCCCGGAGCCATTGAACGTCTGCTATCGGCCAGTGATGGTGTCTCTAACAATGCTGAAAGGCACGGTGTCGATATCGACACCGTGCCTTTCAGAACGTCTGGTACGTAGGCGGCAGGCCTTCA
>Ga0210003_1003809_pt1 | contig 12114 bp, 9 predicted proteins | sample LantaG_FD_182804 | JGI IMG/M metagenome (GOLD analysis project Ga0210003, IMG submission 182804) | Deep subsurface microbial communities from Baltic Sea to uncover new lineages of life (NeLLi) - Landsort_02402 metaG (SPAdes) (version 2) | ecosystem: Environmental > Aquatic > Marine > Oceanic >...
AGAGTAGTCGCTAAATCAACATCTAAAGTTGAGTTTAGAGTAGTGGCACCATCTACATCTAAAGTATTATTAAGAGTAGTGGCACCATCTACATCTAAAGTATTATTAAGAGTAGTTGCACCATCTACATTTAGAGTGGAGTCAAAATCAACCGCACCAGTAGCATGAAGAGTTCCGGTAATATCTAAAGTTGATGTTGGATTATTATTTTGAATCCCTACATTTGACATTCTATAAACATCTGATCCAGATAAAGACCACCGATCAGAAATAGTAATGTTAGCAAAAGTGGGATTGGCATTAAGAGTAGCATTTACAAGATTGCCAGGATCAGTTCCATCAATAAAATTTAAGTTTGAGACTGTACCTATAAAAGCACCCTCATCATATATTCCAATCGTTTGTAGTGGAGTTCCTACTCCAGAAACATCAGACCAAAAAACTCCAATAGCATCTGTTAATAAAACCTGCCCCAAGGTTCCTTTATTTCTAAATCTATCTCGAAGAGGTCCATCAAGATAAATATCTCGATTAAATGTAGTAATACCAGAAATTAAAGCATCCCCAATTACTTCGAGTGCTCTTGATGGAGTTGTGGTTCCGATTCCAACTTTAGTACCGAATAATCCAACATTAGAAACTGTTATATTATCAGCGAGTAAGTTAATTAAGTCATCGGGTGGTTTATAAGTTTCACCAAAATTGGCATCAGGTTCGGTTACAAACTCTATTTCTTGCGAAACATAATATTTTTTGGCGTAAGTGAAAGTACTAAATGCTGCCATTTTTTATAAATTACTTTTTTTATCGTAGTGATATCCAGCAATTGATCTTTCAGTATTATCTCCGGGATAATCTTCTATATCTCCCTCATATTCTACTATTAATTTTTCGGTATCTATTCTTTCGCCAAATATATGATAAAAACAGCATACAGAAATATTTTCTTTAGATTCTAATACAATTTCTTTACTATCAAAGTATTTTACAAAAATATTATGATAGGAACCAATTGGAGTAACAGAGACAGTAATTGTATCGGGATCTACAAGATTTTCCCAGTATTCGGGAAGTTTAATTATATTTGTATTTATTAATTTTCCCCGAACATATACTGCCGCTTCCGGACCCTCAAGACAACTATGAGTTAGTCTCCAACCTTCCTTTGTTGGGTGAGGAATATCAAAGTTTTTCTTTGCCGAAAGTCTGTGTTTTCCTTTGCCAGAATAAACATCTCCATCCGCATTAACATTTCTATTAACATTCACAAATCCTTTGACATTAACATTTTTATCAACATTCACACTCTTCTTAACATTCACATTACCATCAGTATTAATATCAGGAGTAATGAGTTCTTTTGGATTTTTGATTACATTCAGAGTTCCATAAAGATTAGAAGCGGCACCATTTCCGGGATAAACTTCAAGACCCTGCCAGCAAACTGGAGGTTGATTAAAGTTTATTGAATTATCTAGATATGTCTTATCTGCCATATGACTATGCTATCGCCCCGTATTGAACCGTACCACCGGCATGGAAAGTTTTTTGAATATTATCGGCACCGCAGGGAGAATTGGCAGGAAATATTTTTTCTCCGGTAGAGGTTCCTTTAGGAGCAAGATTACCTGTTTTTGCTACACAATCTGCCTGATTTGATTGAATTACAAAACGAGAACCAGCCTTAATATTTACATTTCTACCTGCGGTCAAATTAATATTTTCATCGGCATCAATAATGATATTTTTTCCTCGGATTTTGATATTACCATTTTTTTCTGCCGTGATTGTTATATCACCATTCTTACCGGTAATTAGAATATCCACTCCTCCGCCAGAATTATTTTGCCCTGCAGTAATTTGAATTGATCGTTCATTAGAAATCTTAAACGTTCCACTGCCATCACTTAAACTCTGTATACAAATATCCTTATCGGTGGTAACACCGTACGAAGTATAAACATCAGGACCATCCAATCCTAACTGTGGATTTTTAACATCTAATCCAAAGTGAGGTCCCTTTTTACAATAACTTCTTTCTTCCCAATTTGCTTCTCTAGTCATTTTTATACCACACAATCAATAACTTGTTTTATTTCACCCTGGAATGAAGTTCTAAATCCAAATACTGGTTTTAATTTTGCTCCAGAACCAGTTTTACTTACCACTCTAAGTATTGGCAAATCTGTAATGTCACTAATATTTATTGGAGTAATACTAACGATTGATCCATTATCAATCACAACATTATATTCATTTCCAAAGTTGTCAGTTACGGTATCTCCTGATTGATAATTGTATCCGGGATTTAAAATTAAAACTTCAGAAATCGTGATGTTCTGTTGGTCTGCTAATGTTGTAGTATCGCCATCAGTACCAGTACCACCTCCAGTACTAGTACCACCATCAGTACCAATAATATCACCAACTTGTGGTTGGTTTCCTAATGTATAACCTTCACCATCAGAATTCATTACAATTGCCACAACCTGCCCGTTCTCGATGATAGATTGAGCCACGGCACCATATCCTTTTCCACAATTATCAGTAATTGATACAAATGGTGGATAGGTATAACCAGAACCTCCGGATGTAAGAATTGCTCCAATAATACTTCCGGTATCTCCACTAATAGACCCAAAGATTGGAAGTGCCGATGCCCCAATACCACCACCACCAAAAATATTAATCGATGGAGGATTGCATACTGTTGGTATTCCACCAAAACAATTACTCAATCCACTACCAATAAAGTCCGGATCACTAATTCCGGGATTTAAGAAATCGAGAGGTCCTATGATACTTTCAAGGGGTGATAATGGATTTTCGGTCACCGTATCTACAATTGATTTAGCATTATTTGCAAGATCCAAAATAGCATTTATATCAAAAGATGAGGATTGAATTGGTCCATAACCAATCATCCATTTCTCAACACCAAGATCCGGTTCTTCTTCTCCACAATTGAGTGACGTTGGAATACCAAGAAGACCTCCGGCAAGTTCTCTTATAGAATCTTCAAGATTAAAATTACTAAAACTTAAGATAAAAGAAAGTGCTCCAAGAACAGCGGACATTCCTGCTATGATTAAATCAATAATTCCGTTAAGCAATCCTCCAAGAAATTGGTCGATGACACAGGACACAACATTCGCAACATTTTCTAATAGGGAGCAAACCATATCACTTATAAGTCCACCAAGACTTTCTATAATACTAGCAATTAAACATGGAATTAATTTTTGTAATTGTTTTATGGGCTCAATTGTTGCCTTCTGCGCTTCTACTCCCACTAAATGTGACGTAGATTCACCTTGAGATTGTGCCGCTGCTTTTGCTGTGTCATATACTTGTGCCACACCTTGTTGTAAAGCTGGTTCTAATTTCTCATAAGTACCATTCACAACTCCTGAAACTATTTCCGTGCTAATCCCCTGTATTTTTTGAGAGATCTGTTCGCATAATTCTTCAACTCTAGCATCAATCCATTCTTGTGCCAGATTTGGAAATGATTTTAGGTCCTGTAGATACTTAATCGCATTTTCCAGTTCTGTGGAAATTTTTTCCATCTTGGAACCGGGTTTTGTTGTCGCAAATTGGATTATATCTCCATCTCCACCAAACTGAGGAAGTGCGCCAATACTATTTGCAATTTGTGGTGGTAGAGGACTAGGAGTTGTTTGTGCCGTTCTTGTCTGTTCGTTTGTTTGACCTGCTTCTACTCTGGATCCATCATTTTGGATTCGTGTTGTGAATCCTGTAAAAGGAACAAATGGAGATTTATATTCTTCATCTGTGTATTGAGTTGTTCTTCCAAAACACCCTGCGATCACGGGGATTTGAGCGTTATCTCCGTCCAGAAAAAATCCAAATACAACATCACTCGGTCTTACTGTATGACTAGTACCATAATTTGCCGCACCAGTTCCATCAGATGTTGATAAAAGAATTTGAGCCCACGGAAGATCTTCATTTGGTAGTTCATTTACGTCTTCTGGATGGTATCCCAAAATACGAACCTTAAGTCTATTTCCCCATCCATCTTTATTGAGTTGTATTCCTTGAACTTCTTCTGGCGCGACCTGCCCTATCCACCAACGGAATCCGTCTCTACCAATAAAATGACTTTGAAGTAGTGATTGATCTAACATTTATTTTTTAATTCCAAAAGTGTCTCTTATTAATTTTAATGATGTATATGAGTTATTAGCATCAAAATGATGACAAAGTTCTTTAATCATATATAGACCACTTGTTTCAGTATCATATTCCGTAGCAGAACCTCTTGTGATTCTAGGGAACAAACATTCAATCTTATCACCTGCCCTTAAATTTGTATTAGATGGAATCATCACATTTAATGACTGGGTGAATAAAAAATTATATCTCATTAATGCCTGAGATTGGTGCTCCATAGGGTCGGCGTTTGCTGCTGTTGAAACTCCAACTTCTACAGTACCAATATCCAATATTCCGGTAATAATTCTGGATGGAATATCTCCAAGATTTACTGAAGAATTATCATCAATATTTGGCAATTTAAGTTCTTCTTGTCCTAGATTTATCGTTTTATTTTTATACTGCGATAGTTTAAAATCTGTTTTTCCAGGAGACGTAATTGTTCCATAAAGAGGATTAAAGAATACTCTATGACAGGCATAAGAACCTAGTCTTAATTTTTCAATTAAATTTTGATTTCTTTCTGTGTTATAATTGAGAATTTTAAAATTATTTTGATCGGCAGATCTTTCACCATCAACACCATAAGATACAGTTGCTTCACTATAAGTAATTGTTGTTTTTTTGGGTTGTGAACTTAAAAAATCAATCGATCTAAATTGAAATCCATCTACAGTTTGATAAAAGAAAAATCCCGCAGTTCCTTCTCCTGTTACTGAACTTGTTTTATCATCAGAAGAAGAAGGAACACTTTTTGCCGCCAACCAAGTTAATACCGTAAAGGGTTTTCTCATATTTCCAATAAAATTATAACGATTTGATGTTTTATCAATTGTACCAATTTTATTTGCCTTTAGAACATCATTTAGAATTTTAGATACCGATTCATTTATGGGTAATGAATATTTTTTTGCCACTCTTGTAGTTTCATTTGTAATTGCCTCCCTTGATACTAAGTGTAATGTAAAACTTTCCGTATTATTTTCAGAAATTACATCAGAAATACTGGATACATAAAGATAAGTTTTTGAATCTGTAGAAAAATCTAATCCAGGATTCGTTGAAGAATTGCCGGCAATTTTTATAGAAACTCTTTCTCCACCTCTTAAAGGAAGTCCGTTGTAAATGGATTGTTTTTGTGTGTCTTTACTATTTGGTGCTACAACAGTATTTCCGGTATTTACAACTCTTATTTTAGCGGTAATGGTTGGTGAAAAAATATCTTCATAATAATCAATCATCACAGATCCCAGAGCAATATCAACTCTTCGTGACCTGTCATTAGATTCTATAATTATTTCTTCGAATACCGATTGCTTTATTGACATTTATAGGTAAGTTAAATCTAATAAGAGTTTGTTTTTCATAAAGGTATTTAACATAGAATATTCAGAACTCATTTGTATATAACTTCCACCACCCCCGCCAGAGGATATCATTTGCTGTACGGTTGATGAACGATCATCAATAACAACTATTTTCCTACCTTGTCTTTCTTGAACTATTCCTTGTAAAAGATTCATAGTATAATCATTATTTTGCATTTCAATTGACTGTTCTTGATTAGGAATAGAAGGTTGTTGAGTACTGGGGACTAGAGAAGTAGAAGGTTTTGGAGGATTTGGTGATGGTGCGGTTTGTGTTTGTCCTGATGATGAGGATGATTTTAAGGGATGATTTTTCAACCAAGACTTTATATCTTCACGAGAAGTGAAATTACCCCTAGAATCTGGCACACTATTAGAAATTTCCCAGTGAAGGTGTGGTCCTGTTGATCTTCCAGTGCTCCCAATATATCCCAATAAAGCACCTTGTTCAAATCTTTGTCCCTTTTTAACTTCAGCAGGTTTTAATAAATGCCCAAAGAAATGATATGACCCATAAACATCATCTTTCCATATAATCCAATATCCATATCCAGCGCCATGATATACATCACCAGCATATTCTGGGGGAATACGATTTTCGTGAGTAACGACTCCTGAAAAATAAGCATATAAAGGAGTTCCAGATTTTCCAGCAAGATCATATCCAGTATGTTCTCTTCCCTGCCTCTGCCCCATTACCGAAGTAATTGTAACACCGGACTTAGGTTTAACGGGACTATATGAAATAGATACTGGTCTATCCCCCATACTTACTCCACTAGTTCCACTTACAGGAGCAAAATTTCCAGATGGTCTAGAAGGTGATGTTGGAGTGGGTGTTTGGGTAACTCCAAAATTTGGAACGGGAGTTACGGTCGTTCCCGTATATCCATATTCCCATCCAAACCAATTGTCACCACTTTTTCTCTGAATACTTGGAGATTTTCCAATTGAAGCACCTTTAAAATCTGTTCTACCAGCAACAAATTCTGAAGCCTTTTTTTGTAAGGAAGGATTCATTATATTTCTGGCAACACCTTGTATTGTAGAAACTTCAAATCCAGTTGCTTTTGCTGCAGATTCTGCATCTTTAATCTGAAACCACTCCGGATTAGTCTTTTTACTTGGATTTACCATAGGACGCTCTCGTGTTGGTTGATACTGCCCATCTGCCAATATTACATTTCTAATACTTGTTCCTCCTGGAAACTTACCCGATCTCGCACGATTGTAAATTGATTGAGCGACATCTGCCTGCCCCTGAGCATCACCATCTTCTCTAGATGCAACTGCTACTAAGGTCCAAAAATCAGAGTTCTTACCGTCTATAGGAGATTGCTGTGAAGGTTGCTGTGGTGGATCAGTATATGCATCAGGTTCTTGAGTAATTTCACCGATTGGAGGAACATCCTTAAAAGGTGCAAATAAGACATCAAGAGCGGATGATAGTCCATCCCCTAAATCATCGAGAGATTTTGTCAATTCACCAATAGAACTTTCCATCAATCCAGAATTGTCACTAAAATCAAATGCAGAAAGATTTTTTAAAGCTGAATCAAAAATGCCTGTTATACTTTTCATCACCTTAAGTGTTTCATCACCATAATTTTTTAAAATAGACCCAACAGTTCCAAGTCTTCCAACAAATTGCCCCCCCAAACTAATCCAGGTAGGAAGATTTCCCAATATCCATCCGGCAGTAAGATACTTAACGAATCCAAATAATCTATCTGTAATACTTAAACCTCTATCAGATAAAGATAAAGATCTAGCACCACCAGATTTAGTAAGAAAAGCAGGACTAGTAATTACATTTTTTTGGACTTCTCTTCTGTCAAAATCACGGCGTCTATTCTTAAAAATTTTAACGCTAGATAATAAATTTTTCTTTTTGGATACTCCTACGGTTAATGTATTTTGAATTGATTTTGATGTCTTTGTAGTTTGTGAAGCAGTAGATCTCAACAAAGAAATTGGTGATGATATTGCCATTTTAGAACACTACATTATAATTAACCTGAGAATATAATGTATAAAAATTATCAGGATTCCCAGAAGGAATGAGAGGGACATCCGTAATTGTTTGTGAATCACTTGCGATGACAGATGATGGTTGCTCCTTATTATTCCCAAGTACCACCACATCTGCTGGTGGTTCTGGTAAATTTCCAAGATTCGGTTTTGGTGGTGATTGTGGGTCAAATGGAAGTACTTGAACTCTTTGTGGTCCAGATGGAGATTGTATTGGAATTGGATTTGGATCGGGCAATCTCATTACACTCCAAGAAAATCCTTTAGATTCCACCCATTGTTTTGCTTGATGTTGTTCTACCGGACTCATATTCTTCCAAGCGGATTCAATTCTGCCTCTTGCAATTGCTTTATCTCTATTGTCAAAAGCCATTTGGAATTTATTCACCATTTCAGGAGTTGGTGGAGGAATTGCCGGTGATTGTGGTTCTGCTGCTGGTGCTGATTTTGGAGCAGCAGAAGGAATCATAGGACTTTGTGGTTGGACTGATGATTGTGGCGATCCTTCTTCTACAGTACCTTTTACTTCTGGTGCCGGATTATTTAAAAAACCAAGATCCAATCCAGACCCAGACAAAAAATCTGCCCCAGATTTCATAAGTCCAGAAAATCCAGAACTTGCAGATTCTGCAATTTCAGAAAAATTAAAATTAGAAAGATCTAATTCGTTTCCGGTCGCTTTCGCAGTAGTAAGAGCAATAGCTGGCAATGAAAAAGGAAGAAAGGTTGCTGCGGCATTTATAGCACTTGTAGTATAATCTCCTTCTTGAAAATTTGCGACGGCATCTATTGCGGTAGAAGTTCTGGCACCAATACCAAGTGCTTTAGTTAAAAACGATAGTATACCAGATGCGCCAGCGCCAACAGCAGCGGCAGGGGCGGCAATTCTAAGTCCTGATAATAATGATTTGACTAAACCGGCGACTGCCTTAAATGGGGATGCAGCAAGTGCCGATAAAGATTTAATAACTTTCCCGGTAATTCCTCCGATTCCTGATAGTACAGAGGTAAAACCTTTACTTAATGTTCCTAATGTGGAGGTAATAAATCCAAAAGATCCTTTTAGAAGATTTCCAATTCCAGTAAGTGCTCCAATTCCAAGTTTGACACTTAATTGAAATCCTTGTATAACTTTATTACCAAAAAATCCAAATAATGCCCCAAGAGCAGTAGTTATTTTACTAAAAATTGAATTTAGATTTTTTTCTGTGGACTTTAACGGCGATTGAAGAGAGGCAGAAACTTTTTTTTCTAGTTCGTTTTCTGCCCCTTGTCTAATTTTTGATTCTAAAAGTTTTTTTTCTTTATTTGCTTCTTCTAAAAGATATCTTTGATCCTGTAAATTATCAAATTGGATTAACTTTCCAATACCTTGAAGATTAACATTAGTTGTAAAAATTTCCAAACGAATACTATTGAGTTGATCTTGAAGACCAACCAAAGAAGTTGATGGTACTGAATTTTCTTTATCCATTAGATTGGTTCTTCATATTTTCTTCTTCAATATACTGATGAAGTAAATTGATATAGATTTCTCTTTCCCAAGGAATCATATTTTCCAACTCTTCTAAAGAGTATTTATGATGCTGAATTAGAGAAAAATTAGTTTTATAATATGACGCAAGATCCTCGTGCGCCAATCCTAGGCGAAAAAAGATGTTAGTCCCTCCAATATAATATCGCTTTCCACACCAGTATTGGGATTTTTAATTGAAATTGTATGAGAAAGTTTAGGCATCGTATTAAAGAATTTTTCAATCTCTTTAAATTGTTGAGAAGTCAATTGCTCCAAAAATTCTTCTAGTTCTTTTTTGGTAGAATCTGATGAGGGCCAAGACTCTTCTTCTGAGTAAATTTGATCTATACAAGATACAATCATCTCAAAAGTATCATCTACACCCATTCCTCCATCATTTGAGAAATTATTTTTAATAAACTCCTTCATAGAAGGATACTTCATTCTTAATTTCAAAGTATCATCAAGTTTAATATCTCTAGAATGTTCGGGTTTTACCACAACCGAAATATCATCAAGATTTATTGTTACCGGAACTTGAGTTGTTCCATCATCCGGGCACGTTAAGAGTACATCAACGTCTTCTCCGACAGATTTTCCCCGAACATTTAAGAAAATATATTCAATATCAAAAATTGATAATTGATCTACTTTAATACCTCTGGTAATAATACAATTTCCAATTACGGTCTTAAGTGCTTCGGCAATTTGCTTTGGATCTTCACTCTCCATAGCAATAATTAAAATCTTTTCTTCTTTTACAAGAAAAGGTCTATATTTAATTTCTTTCTTAATAGATGGTATTTCTAAACTATATGTCGGCGTTACAATCTTTGGTAAAGGCATTTTTTTAATTCAAATCATATTAAGTATATTTAGTTGATAACTGGATCACCATAAGAATTGAAAAATCTTCTATTTACTTCTGCGGTAGTTTTCGTATCAATACTTCGATCATAAAAAACAACACCACTCGTTCCTCTAACTGGGACTAAAGTTCCAGTAGAATTACTCTTGACAGTACTTTCCTGATTATTATCATTACCAATAAATCTATTCAAGCTTAATGCTCTACCAGCAATATAACGATCATATTTAAAAGTTGCCGAAATCTTTAAAACATCTGATTGATTATAAGCAACTGCTGGAGGACTTATACTCACAGGCCAGAGTCCAACAAAAGTATATTCTATTTGCTTAAAGTATTCATAATTTCTGTCAAACTTAATAATTTTAGTAAAACTTGTCTTGTAAGTTTCTGGATACTGCATTCTTACGAAATAATTTGATTCTCCTTGATGTACGGGCCCTGCAAATTGATTTCCTATAGGATTATGAGACCCACTCGAAATAAACTCCATCCAAGACTCTAAAAATTTTATCATTAAGTAGTTTGAATCAACATAAAAATCAAGAGTTATTTCTCCATATGTTCTGGCAACGGCAAAGTTTTCAGAAACTCCAGTAAAATTTCCATCAACAGTTTTGGTAGTAAGATTAGACGCAGGTAATGATGCGTTATAGCACAAAAGACCAGCAGATTCACCAATAAAAAATGGAGAAACTCCTCTTTTTATAAGGTAACTTTGTAGATCTGATGGAAGACCGCCAAATATTAACTGATAATGGGAAGTTTGTGCTAAATTGGTAAATAGTGGTTTAAAGTCGGATATTCTGCGGATACTAGGCACTCTAAATACCTTTTATGAGTCTTAATAGTATAAGTATTTAGATGTCTTATAAGGGAAAGTTTAAACCATCATTTCCGGAAAAGTATGTTGGAGACCCGACCAATATTATCTACCGGTCTCTATGGGAATTGAAGTTTCTCAAATACTGTGATACGAATGAAAACATTTTAGAATATGCCTCTGAAGAACTTGCCATTCCTTATCGTTCCCCGATAGACGGGCGCATCCACAAATATTTTCCTGATGCTTATATAAAAGTCAAAGAACCAGATGGAAGCATTAAAAAATATTTGATTGAGATTAAACCTTATAAGCAAACGATGCCACCACCAAAACCAAAAAGGCAGACCAAAGGATATATTTATGAAGCATATGAGTACGCTAAGAACCAATCAAAATGGGAAGCAGCAAGAGAATATTGTAAGGACCAAGGATGGACCTTTAGAGTAATTACAGAAAAAGAACTTTATGGGAAATAGGCGAATCAATAAAACAAGTAAAATTAGAATAAATAACTAAAAAAGATAAATGGCAATCGCTGCTCCTTTTAATTATAGATATCCACGTACAAAACTCACAACATCTGATGATTACTTAAAAATTACTTTTCTTCAGTATGAGGCGCCAGGACTTATTCCGAGAGAAGGAACCTTTGCGCTACCTTCTTCTGATGATGTATATGCTAATGTAGGAGGCAAGGATGATAAGCAAAGGGAAAAGGGGACTGTTATACTGCCAATTCCCGATAATATACAAGATAGTAATAGTGTGTCCTGGGGCGGAAGTTCATTAGGAGTATTGGAAGCTGCCGCCGCCGGATTAACAGCTGGGGTACTTGATACAAAAGATAAGGAAGACTTTGAAAATAAGTTACGAGCAACAGGAACTAAATTAAAAGATGCTGCTATGTCCGGAACAACACAAAAAATGCTTCAGGCAATAGGCATAGGATTGGCAGCAAATGTTATTACTGGAAAGAATATTCCAACTTCACAAATTACTTCAAGATTTGCCGGAACAGTATTTAACTCAAATATTGAATTACTTTTTAGTGGAATTACTTTGAGACAACCATTTACTTTTGCCTATGATATTGTTCCTCGTTCTGAACGTGAAGCAACAGAGGTTAAGAATATAATTAGAAAATTTAAAGTACACAGTGCCGCAAAAAAAGGTACAATAGCGGAGGGTGCCGCTGGATTGTTTCTTAAGGCACCCGAAGTTTTTAAAATAGAATATATGAGTGGAGGAAGCCCACATCCATATCTAAATAGATTTAAGATGTGCGCTCTTATGAATATAACCGTGAATTATACTGGTTCAGGAACTT
>Ga0210003_1003810_pt1 | contig 12114 bp, 15 predicted proteins | sample LantaG_FD_182804 | JGI IMG/M metagenome (GOLD analysis project Ga0210003, IMG submission 182804) | Deep subsurface microbial communities from Baltic Sea to uncover new lineages of life (NeLLi) - Landsort_02402 metaG (SPAdes) (version 2) | ecosystem: Environmental > Aquatic > Marine > Oceanic >...
GGCCTTAAGTATAGTTAAAAACCAACGCATCAGTCTATCTCGAGCCAGGATAGAATGTTTTCTTTCCGGTTTTTCTTCCTATCGGGAGGTAGTAGAGGGGATAAGACTCCTAATCGGTGGCCCCCGATACTGCCTACCTGGAAGCAGATGCTACCTATATTAGTTTACAGCATAAGGATAAGAAGAAAAAAGAAAAGATGGAAGTAAAAGCGGGAGTGGGCTATACCGGTAAAGAAGCCCGCTATTCTACTGGTAAATCTAAAAGACTAACCGAGAAATTCACCTTTATCGGTACAGGAAAAGGCTTTATGGAAAGACTAAGTCTCCTAGCAGAGGAAAGACTCTCCCTCTCCAGAGTAAAAAAGGTCATCTTCGGAGGAGATGGAGATTCCTGGATCACCTCTGGGATAAAAGATTACTTCCCTTCTGCCACCTATATTCTCTGTCCCTACCATCTTTACAAAAGGTTTAAAGAATCCTTAAGTAGAAGGAAAGAGGAACAGAAGGTAATAAAAGACCTGCTGTTATCTAATCAGATAGATAAGGGTTTATCGGTAATAGACCAGCTAATCATAAATCCCTATGACCTTAAAGAGAAAGATAAACTAGTAAAACTTTATACCTACATATCCCGTAACCGTCAAGGGATTAGCAATCAGTTTATACTAAAAGATAAAGGAATAGAAAGGGCCGGAGCGATAGAATCAAACATAAATAAGGTGATAGCCTCCCGCTTTAAAAAAAGAGGGATGAGCTGGAGTAAACCGGGAGCCCTGGCTCTCTTAAAGATAAAAGAGACTATCATAAATGGAGAGTGGGATAAATGGTGGGAGACCGAAAGAGAACGAAATATTAAAGTAAGTAAGTATAAACCACCTCTATCTGCTTCCCATTTTAAGAAAGAGACAGAGACTTCTCCTCTTGTAGAGGTAACCATACCCGCTCTTTCCGGACCAGATCAGGACAAACCCTGGGTAGGTGTTTTGCGTAAACTCGCAGAAGTAGGATATTATTAATCAGTTAAAGAAAATATAAGAAAGAAGATTAAGATGTATTACTGTAACCTAAATAAAATAAGGACAATTATGCTTATTCGCACAAACAATAAGCTATAATAAAACAACCTGTCTGCGTGCGAACACGCACAGGCAGAGGGGTAGGTCTACCCAAAACCAGAAGAAATTTTTTCACCAAAGAAAACTACCCCCAAAAGGTTGACACAGACAATGACTGACAATGACTGATAAAGACTTGACATCAATCTAAATATATGCATAATTAAGTATATAAAGGAACGAGCCCGTTATCATCTTTTAGACTGAGATAAGCGGGCCCGAAACAGAGCCGAAGTCTTTTACTGTTCCTCGATCTCTTAATTTATTATAGCATACATAAGTGAAAAAACAATAGAGGGGCTTGACTTCGGTTAAGAGGTCAGGCCTTTTATTATTAGGAGGCAAAGGAAAAATGATAATCAATCTGATTAAAAAGAGGAGAGAAGAGAAGGGGCTCACGCAAGCAAATCTAGCTCTCCTGTTAGATATAACACAAATCTACGTTTCACAGTTTGAGACAGGAGGGCTTGTTCCTTCTAAGAACCAGATCAAAAAGATCGCTGAGATTCTGGGCCTTGATGAAGAAATATTTAATAAAGAGCTTTCCCAGTTCTATCAGGCAAAAAAGAAAGAGTTAAGGAAACAAATAAGGGAAAGGTAAGACAATATCAGAATAACGCTATAAAAAGTATAGGGACTAACCTAGGTGAATCTGGCTATCCTAGTGGGAGTCTCTCAAGTCTATATTTCCCAGTTTGAGACTATGGGACTTGTCCCTTCCGAGAGACAGATTAAAAAGGTTACCGAGATTCTGGGTATTGGTCCGGAAACACTAAACAAAGAACTCCGCCAATTTTACGAAGACAGAAAGAAGGAGCTAAGAAAAGGATAGAGAGGGACCGAGGAAGGCCGAAATATAAATGCTTAAATTGTGGAAATGACCGGAGAAGGCATTTTTAATATATTTAAATAGAGAAAGTAAATTCCGAACATTTTTAGCATTAAATAATAAAGGAGGTGAAGAACAAAATAGAGATACTCTAAAAAAGCCTTATAAGACAAGGGTTTTAGAGTTTTTTGAAAGGCACAAAAATTTTAACTTACAGGAGGTAATTATAGGAAAATATTTGTTTTATTAAATCTTTGATTATAATTTTTTAAGGAGGTTCTAAATGAGACATGTATTGAAAGTATCTGTATTGTGTGTTATGGTAGTTTTTGTAATTACTGCGTTCTCCCTAATAGGCTGCAAAACAGCTGCAGCTGAAACTACAACTAAAGCAGCAGGAGAAGTTACGTTGACTTGGACAGAGTGGTGGGATTCAGAATGGGGCGAAGAAATAATGGTTGATTTGATTGCCACATTCGAGAAGCAGAACACTGGGATTAAGATAAATCGGATTTATAATGCGTGGTTTGACACCTATAACAAAACTTTAGCAATGGCACAAGTTGGCAAGCCAGCTGATATAATGGGGATGGAAGGTATTTGGATGTCATCCCTGGATAAACTAGGGGCACTAGAAGATCTTGGGCCTTGGTTTGACAAGGAAGGACAGGCTTATAAGGACCGTTTTGTAGACCCAGCTTTTGTAAATTATAAAGGGAAGATTAAATCTGTGTACATGTATGTCTATCCTTTCTCTCTAGTATACAATATAAAAATCTTTAAAGATAAAGGATTGGAGCCTCCGAAGAATTTAGATGATCTCAAGGTAGTATTGAAGAATTTGAGGAACAAAACAACAAATACATACGGCACAGCTCTCCCAATGTCAGCTGAGGCAGCCTATCATGTAATGATGATCTATGGTCTTACACTTGCCCAATTTGGTGGTAAATATGTAGACGAGAACGGAATGGCAGCTTTTAACACTGAAGCGGGAGTCAAAGCTTTACAATATCTGAAGGATTTAGTAGATGCAGATTTAGTTGTACCTGGCACTCTTGGCATGACAGCTGTACAAACGCGGGAATTCTTTGGTTCAGAACAAATAGCACTGACGTATGATGGGCCATTCATTTCGGCAATTTCTAAACAACGTAATCCTGAAATTCAGCTTGCCTTTGTGCCACAAATGCATAGTACAACTGGAGGATATATTGTGGGGGGTAGTGGACTATCTATGTCGGCTAAGTCCGAGCATAAAGAAGAAGCATGGAAGTTTATCAAGTATATGATGAGTGATGAAGTGGCTGATAAATTGACGAAAACTACATTCCTACCTTGGGGTCTCAAGTCAACTTCGGAAAATCCATTTGTGAAGAACGACCCAGTTCTTAACGAATGTTCGGCTATGGTGGAGGATCCTGACACAATTCTATTCCCTGTAACACCAGAGGCGGACTCAGTTCAGCGTGAGTTTGTTTATAATATACAAGCGGCTCTGAATGGTGAAAAGGATGTCAATATCGCAATTGACGATGCTGCAAAAGAGTGGAATAAGATCATCGAAGCTAGTAGTAAGTAATAGTAAGTAAGAAATATTTTATAGTTATGTTTGCTCTCCTCTTATATAGGAGAGGAGAGCAAACATATTGCTTACAACATGGTATTGTTATAAATATGAAGAATTAGCTTGAGAGGATAAAATCTTGTATGTTTAAAGATGAATCAGCGCAAATTAGCTTTAGAGATCAAAGGTCCAGATTTCAGAATTACAAGCGCCAAAGTTTTCAACGTTTCGATGGATATTTATATATAGCTCCAGCTCTAATTTTATTGATTGCTATTATTATTTACCCAGTTTCGCGTGTTATCATCTTAAGTTTCTCTAACTATGACTTACAATCACATGCTACTTCTTTCGCAGGTATGAAATACTATGCTGCTATTATGGACGACTCATGGTTCTGGAGTAGTTTAGGAAACACTTTGATTTTCACTATAAGTTCGATAGTTTTACACTTAATGATTGCTTTCCCCTTAGCTCTAATATTGAATTATGACTGGAAGATAAAATGGCTGCGAAGTATATTTCGTGGTTTTTGGATACTTCCGTGGCTGTTTGCAACAGCAACTGCAGCTTTAATGTGGGGAATCCTATTCCATCCATTTGGAATTATAAACTACTATCTATTAAGTATTGGCTTAGTGAAGACTACGTTTAATTTTCTAGGTAATACCTCTATTGCTCTCTGCTCATTGATATTAATAAATGTATGGAGGACATTTCCTATTTACATGGTGTTAATATTGGGTGCACTACAATCTATTCCAAAAGATCTTAATGAGGCTGCAAAAATAGATGGTGCTACAGGATTAAAAATTACATTGCATATCACTCTTCCGTTAATTACTCCAACATTATTGACAATAATCACACTCGATTTTGTTACCTCATTTGGCCATTTTGATCTGGTTCGTCTAATGACTGGGGGTGGTCCTCTACGTGCCACAGAAACATTGGGTTACTACATATACAGAGTAGGATTAAAGTCAGTTAATTTTCCCTATGCATCGGCATTAAGCACCGTGATGTTTATTTTGCTGGCAATTTTTGCATTTATATATATTAAACTCTACATCAAGAGTAGTAACTATGCTTAAAGGGTTTAAAGTCAATAACTTAGTAAGAGAAATCTTATTATTTATATTTATTGTCATAATTACTTTCATGATCTTGTTGCCAGTTTTTTGGATGATTGTGACTTCCTTCAAACCAGTCGTTGAGATCTTTAGTGTACCACCTAATTGGTTTCCAAAAGCACCAACAATAGAAGCTTATCGAGATATTTTGAGTAAAGCTAAATATATGAAATATTTTATAAACAGTTATTTTATCTCGGCAATTGTAACCTTAGTTGCCTTAAGCCTGGCTTCCCTTGCGGCTTATGGCCTTTCACGTATGAAAATTGCTGGAAAGCAAGCCATTTTGCTTGGAACATTAGTACTCATGATGTTCCCAGGTGTAGTTTTACTCATACCATACTTTGAATTGGCCAGTTACTTTAATTTACTTAATACTTATACGATTTTGATACTTGTAAATATTTCTTTCGTATTGCCATTTTGCATATGGATGCTAAAGAGCTATATGGATAGTATCCCAGTTGAATTAGAAGAAGCCGCAATGGTGGATGGATGTACCCGTTTTTTAGCATTTTGGCGTATAACATTACCATTAATGCGTCCAGGCTTAATAGCTGTTGGCACATGGGCATTCTTGGGTGCTTGGAATGAATTCATGTTTTCTTCTATACTTACAACAGGTCCCGATAAGGCTCCAATCACTGTGGGTATTGCTGAATTCTTTGGGCAGTTTTCTATGAATTGGAATGCAATAATGGCAGTTGGTACATTGGCAAGTTTACCGCTTATGTTTATTTTTGTCTTCTTACAGCGTTATGTCATTCAAGGCATGATAAGTGGATCAGGGAAATAACGATTTGTAATCTATAACGCCAAAATATAAATGTTGTAAAAATAATATACATCAATGTATGCAGGGGCAGAAGGAAAAGGCAAAATTGTGATGGAGCTGATTTTATTTATCCTTAAATTACCACCTTCTTTGAAGGTGGTAATGGTGTGCGCCTGGTATGAATAATAGCTTGGCAGTGTGAAAGTCTGCTATGGGGTTTGGCAGTAGCAACCATTAGCTGAACAGCAAGAGTGTCCATCACGAAGTGGAATCTGAAGAAATTCGGAGGCAAAGCCCCGGCCTGAGGAACACGAACTACATATAAGGTCATGCAATTTGGATGAGTTTGTTTATCAAAACAAAATCTAATACTGCCAAAAGGTGGTATGCTAGATGTAGCAGGTATATGGGGTGAAGGCTATTATTCTTACCCAGGGATGTCTGACTTTAAATGGTCAGAAGTCAAAAGAAGCCATATTAGCTGGTTAATACTAGTAAAGGGCTGAACATGAAGTGAAGGATTAACATGGTAAGTTCGAGAAACATATCAAGAAGGCAGAAAACTCTACCAAGAGCCTACCCTGAAAAGAAAGCGGTGCAGCTGCCGATTAATCAGGGAGAGCCGAGTATGTATCCGGCACAAACCAGAGATAAATCCCGCGGAGAACAGAATAACGATTTAATGGAGGAGGTACTATCCAGGAAAAATATGCTAAAGGCATTAAGGAGGGTAGAAAAGAACAAAGGAGCTCCTGGTATAGATAACCTAACAGTAGAAAGCCTTAAACCCTATCTTTGTCAAAACTGGTTATCTATCCGCGAACAACTACTAAAAGGAGATTATAAACCTTAACCCGTTTTGCGGGTAAAAAATTCCTAAACCAAACGAAGGAAAGAGGCTATTGGTGATACCTACAGTCATTGACCGTCTCATCCAACAGGCATTACTACAAATACTGACAGAAATTTTTGACCCTAGATTTTCTCCCTTTAGTTTCGGCTTTCGTCCAAATCGAAAGTCACATGATGCCATAAGAAAAGCAAAACAATACATAGAAGAAGGATACCAGTGGGTAGTAGATTTAGATATAGAGAAATTTTTTGATCGCATAAACCATGACCTGCTTATGGCCAGAGTTGCCCGTAAGGTAAAGGACAAAAGAATACTAAAACTAATCCGTCTTTATCTTCAATCAGGAGTTATGGTGAACGGAGTTAAAGTACTCACCAGAGAAGGGACACTCCAAGGTGGACCCTTAAGCCCTCTACTTGCCAATATACTCCTTGATGACTTAGATAAGGAACTAGAGAGAAGAGGCCATAAATTCGTAAGGTATGCGGACGATAGTAATATCTACCTCAAAAGCAAAAGAGCAAGCCAAAGGGTAATGGAAAGTATAACTACCTTCTTAAAAGTAAAATTAAAACTAAAAGTTAATTTACTGTAAATATCAAATGAAAAGTACACCATATTTCAGTCGAAAAGTGCACCACTTTTTCTAAAAAAATAAATCAATCTAGACCATATTTCCCTCCTTCTTTCTTAGTTGACCATTAATTTTGTTTTGCCAGCCATTCTCTGGTCTCCTTCAACCGGTAAGAATTACCATTCATATTGAGAATATAGGATTTATGAGTAAGCCTGTCGATCATGGCTGCCGTTATCACCGAATCTGAAAAGATTTCATTCCACCTCTCGAAGGAGAGGTTGGTGGATGATGGTGGATTTTCTGCCGGCCCGCAGGGAGAGATGGGTAAAGAGTAGCTCTGACCCTTCCTTGTCAAAGGAAATATATCCCAACTCATCGGCTATAACCAGATCATACTTTTCAAATATAGATTCTAATCTAATTAAGGTCTTTTCTGATCTGGATTCTTTTAATTGATTGATCAGTAAGGGTATGGTGGCAAACAGTACCTTGTATCCAGCCATACAGGCTTTGATTCCCAGAGCGATGGCCAGATGTGTCTTGCCGGTACCGGGACTGCCGGCTAGAATTACATTCTGACCGTTTTCGATGAAATCAAGACTTTTAAGTACCTTGAACCTTTTCTTGGCATCAGGAGGGAGATCTTCAATCGATAATTCCTCCATGGTCTTCCCCCGATAAAACGGACACTCAGTTAAGCGACCATGGTCATTTTTTCGTATTCCTCAGGGCTATTATACCCGATAGAAGAATGTAATCTTTCTCTATTGTAAAATATTTCTATATATTCAAATATATCTCTTTTAGCTTCGATTCTCATTTCGTACTTTTTGAGATAAATTAGTTCTACTTTTAAAGTCCGATAGAAACTCTCCATTACTGCATTATCCCAACAATTCCCTTTTCTACTCATAGAACATAACATGCCGTATCTTTTAAGTAAAACCTGATAGCAGTAGCTGGCATATTGACTACCCCGGTCTGAATGTAGGAGTAAACCCCGGCCAGGCTTTCTCTGCTTAATAGCCATATTTAGTGCCTCAATGACTAAGTCTTGTGTTATCCGGTTTTTCATAGACCACCCCACGATCTTGCGGGAATACAGGTCCATAATAGTGGACAGGTAGAGCCAACCTTCCTGGGTATAGATATAGGTGATATCGGCCACCCAGAACTGATTGGGCTTATATACCCTAAAGTTGCGATTTAAAGAGTTTGCTGCCACCGGCAGTGAGTGCTTAGAGTCAGTAGTAGCCCGGTATTTCTTTTTGCTAACAGCATAAATGCCTGCTTCTTTCATTAATCTTTCTACCCGCTTTTTACTTAAATGATAACCCTCTCGTAACAGTTTCTTATAGATTCGGGGACTCCCATAAGTCCTACGACTATTATGGTATATTATAACTATTTTTTGTTTTAAGTCCATATCTTCTATCTTTCTCTGACTTTCAGGATATTTGATCCACTGGTAATATCCAGACCGGGAAACCTTTAGCACCTGGCACATCTTCCTGACACTGAAGCTATCAGTGTGTTTCCGGATAAACCGGAATAAATCTACGGTTTTTTGGTGAAGATGGCCAAGGCTTTTTTTAATATATCTCGCTCCTGCCTGACATCATAAAGTTCTTTCTTTAGCCTTCTGATCTCCTCTTCTTGGGGAGTGGGCCTCTGCTTCCCATTTCCGGGGAAGGCTAGTTCTCCCTTTTTACTAAATTGGGCACGCCATCTCCTTAGATTACTATGGGCTATCCCCAGGTCCTGGGCTACTTCTTCTACCGTCTTTTCTGATGTCATACTGTGCCCGACTGCATCTTTCTTAAATTCCTCACTATATTGTCTTCGAATTCCCTCCATCTTTTCTGAACCTCCTTTAATTTAATTATAGCTCTTAACCTGTTGTCCAGTAAAGCGGGGGAAGTTCAAGAATGGTAGATTCTTATCACAAAGTTTCTATCAATAATTTAGAATTAAAAGTGCCTGGTGCACCACTACACGAGAGAATACAACTTCGGATAATACCAGATAAAGAATCCGGCATATCTGAAGTAAGATTCTGGTATAGAGATAATTTTTTAGGTAGTCAAAAAGTTAAAAATTCTGACCTTAATTTAGTGCACTTTTGAAATTTAACTAACAGTTTTTTTAATCCAATACATTTGTAACTTTTCCCCATTTTTCACAGTATTTACAAAGAAAGAAAAAGTAACAATATGTTTTTCCGCATTCCTCTTTATGATTAAATCTAAATACTTTTTTAATTTTTCAACATCTAAAATTTCTTCTAATATCATTCTATGCTACTTCTCTCCCAATCTCTTAAAATCTTTTTTTAAATCCTGGTATAAAGACTGATATATTTTAAACTGTTGATTATAAATATCAACATTTTCAGGAATTGGTTTTATTTTTTCTTCTTTTAATTTTACTACTTTTTTACATCCATCTTCCACATCTTTATATATTCCTACTCCTACCCCGGCTAATATAGCAGCTCCCATTGCCGCCTGCTCGATAGATTGAGTAATAGATATCTCTTTATTAAAAATATCAGCCTGAATCTGTCTCCAGACTCTACTTTTTGCCCCTCCTCCGGAAGCAATTACCTGCTCAATCTTAATCCCTAATTCTTCAAAGACCTCCAGGCAATCCCTTAAGGCAAAAACCACTCCTTCCATAACCGCTCTAATCAGATGAGCCCGATGATGTTTTAGACTGAACCCGAAAAATACTCCTTTAGCCTGGGGGTTCATATAAGGAGACCTCTCTCCTAAAAGATAAGGAAGAAAAATTATGCCTTCACTCCCTGCTCTAATTTTTTCCACTTCCTCATCAAATACAGGATAAGAATCAGGAGTATGTAATATATTCTCCCTCAGCCATTTTAAAGATAACCCTGCGGAAAGAATCGCCCCTAGCAAGTGATAGCTATTGGGTATAGCATGACAAAAAGTATGAACTCTTAACTTAGGATCATAGGTAAATTTATCTATATTAATAAATAATTGCCCGCCTGTCCCGATAGTAGAAGAAAGAATACCCGGTCTAATCACTCCATTACCGACTGCCTGCATTGATTGGTCTCCTCCACCATAAATTACAGGAATCCCTTCTAATAATCCGATATCTCTTGCTGCCTCTGCTAACAGATAACCAGCCACCTCCTGAGATTCGTGTACTTCTCCCGGAAGTATTTTAAGTGGAAGGTTGAGAATATCCAATAACTCTTCTGACCAGCATCGTCTTTTTATATCCAACAACAGAGTACCGGAGGCATCGGTAACCTCTACTCCCAAATTTCCGGTTAATATATAACGGATGTAATCTTTGGCTAAAACTACTTTATATATTTGATTAAATTCTTCCGGCTGATTCTCTTTCATCCACAAAAGAGTGCTGCACATAAAACCGGTAGCTATCGGGTTCCCGGTCAGCTCAGCCAATCGCTCTTTCCCAATTTTCTGATAAATAAATTCACATTGGGAGCTGCTCCTTTGGTCTGCCCAGATAATAGCCGGGCGAAAAGGCTGTAAATTCTTATCTAAAAAGACCGTACCGTGCATCTGCCCAGATAATCCTATTCCTCTTACTTGTTTGGGGTTAACCTTTGATTCTTTTATTATTTCTCTTATTACCTGAATAGTTGCTTCCCACCACATTTTAGGGTTCTGTTCTGCCCAACCTGGCTGGGGTATATCTATAGAATATTCTCTCCCTGCTCGAGCATAAATTTTGCCCTCCCTATCCATAAGTACTCCCTTGGTCCCGGAAGTGCCTATATCTATACCCAATAAATAATCCATCTTTATCCCTTTCGCGATTAAAATTTCACTTCTATTATTTATATAATAATTTTGCCTTTTGTATCTTTTTATCAATTATAATTATAATAACAATTTCTAATCTTACAGTAACCTAAAATTAAAATAAGCTCAAAATTTTACACTATCTAAAAAGTCTTTAACAAAAACAACATTTGCAATAGTTTTAAAATTTAATAATTTAATTAATAGGAGGAAGGGAAATAACTATATCTAAACTACTTTTAGTTGCCACATATCTGTGCATGTCTATTGAAGCAGGAAGCATATAAGTCTCCCCCTCTTTTACTTTAAAATCTCCCACATTTGTTGAAATCATTCCTTCTCCTCTGGTAATTACTATAGAGGCAAATCTTCCTTCAAACGATATTTCTATATCTTTTACCTCTTCCATTAACATCATTTCAAAACATGATTTCATATATTCCCCGCCATTTAATCTATAAAGTTTTCCTCCTCTAATAGAAATTAGTATCTCTTTTTTTATATGATATCTCTCCTTAATTTCGGCAAGAGAATATCCTTGATAATCAAATATATCTAATGATTTATCCCAACCAAGACCTAAATGACAATCTTTTTCTTTTAAAATATGAATACCTATCTTTTTTTCTATAGAAAGAGTAAAATCCGTTGGTTCCTGAGTCTCTACCATAAAAACCCCTTCTCCGATAGCATGAGGAATACCTGGTGCTACAAAGATGGCATCTCCTGACTTTACTTCTATTTTATGCATAAAGCTGAGCATTCTTTTAATATCTTGTTCTTCTACCATTTTTCTCATTATATCTTTATTTATACCGGGTTTAAATCCTATAAATACATAAGGATTTTCTTTGTCTATCTTTCTGGTGGCAAGAATATACCAGGCTTCTGCTTTTCCAAAATTAGAATTTAAATATTTTCGGGAAAATATTTTACTGGGATGAGCTTGTAGGGGGAGACGAATAGATGAATCTAAAAGTTTTACTAAAAGATTTAAGGAATTACCAAGTTTCTTAACATAATCTTTACCTAAGATATCTTCTGGAAAATGTTTTAGCAGCACCTCTAAATTATCTATGCCTTTAATAGTTTTAATCTTAGAGATACTCTCATCAGATATGCCATAAGGCTGCATTGCCCTTACTGTAGAGAGGATCCAATCTTCAGGGTAATCAGAATCTTGAGGATTTTTTATACCTCTAAATTTTTCTAAAAGATGCCCCCCTCTATAAATTCTGAATACCCTGGTGGGAAGAACCTGAATAATTCCTATATCACTTTTCTTCATCTTGATATACCTCTTTTTTAAAATTGTTTTAAGAAATTATTCTCTTAGCCATTTTTTTAATTCTTCTTCATCTGGGTCTACCGCATCTGGAATTAATTCAGGGATATAACGACAGGCCTCATAGAGTACCGGAGAAAACTTTCCGTAAATACCGGAAAGAGGAATACGAAA
>Ga0210003_1003811_pt1 | contig 12113 bp, 10 predicted proteins | sample LantaG_FD_182804 | JGI IMG/M metagenome (GOLD analysis project Ga0210003, IMG submission 182804) | Deep subsurface microbial communities from Baltic Sea to uncover new lineages of life (NeLLi) - Landsort_02402 metaG (SPAdes) (version 2) | ecosystem: Environmental > Aquatic > Marine > Oceanic >...
TCCATCAGGGTCAGATATAGTAGCATCCTCAAAGGGTTTTTTAGTTTCGTGGTCATAACAATTTTTATCTGCTCCTGCATAAACTACTGGAGGGTCTCCTACTAATGCTATAAACTCCAAAGTATCTAATTCACACTGTTGTTCTCCATCACTTATTAAAAATGCTCTAAACATTATTTTCTCATTTGTAACTGGAAAACTTCCAATATTTGTATGAACAGTTGAAACATCATTATATTGGTCAGACGTAACTGCCCAAGAAGAACCATTCCAATAACGCCAATTAACACCTTCATCATCAGATAATTGATAGGCTAAATTTCCTTGATTACCTCCACCTAACGATTCTACAAAGGCTGTAAATTGAGAAAGACCACTAACTTCCCAAGAAGTTGTAGGTTTTATTGTTGGTTTATCGGCTGGATAATTATTTTCTCTACCAGTTCCAGAATTATATCTATAAGTAACTTCTTCTTGAGATAATTCTTTATCATAAATTATTAAATCATCAAATAATCCATTGTAATATCTAGTGCTAAAATTTCCAGTAATTAAAGACCCAGAATTTAAGATTGAACTAGCTAAATTATCGTGTAGAGTTGATAAACTTCTATTAACTCCATCAACATAAATATGTATTCCTGATGGCGAAGAATTGCCATTATAAGTCATTATAGCTTGATGCCAGTTATTATCATTAAAAGTATTACTTGTATGCACCATTATATAACCATCTGATACTCCCTTAGCATAAAATCTAACCTCTCCCGTATGTAAATAAAATATATAACCATTTCCATCATTCTTACCAAAAAATGGTCTATAATCTCCATTATCTGTGGTTTTAAACCAAGCCTCAAAACTAAATTTATCTGTTCTTTCAAATCCTGCAATATTACCATAATTTATAGTTTGATTTATTCCATTAAAAGATAAACAAGTATTTAATTTACCTACTACTGAAACTGGGTTATTTATAGGAGTTCCATCTCTTCCATTTCCAGAAGAATCTATAACTGTTTCTCCAGTTTCTTCATTCAAATGCCAGCGAGCATAAACATTATTTAAATCTTCTTTTAAAGAAACAATTCCTCCATCCACTAAAATCTTAGAAGTATCATAAATATATTCTGCTGGAATTGTAAATGGATAAATTTTATTCGCCATATTATTTCCTTAATTCTTTGTTTTATGAGTTAGCCACTACTATTCCATCTAAAATCGTCTTATCGCCAGCTATCAACTCATTGGTAAAAACTACTTTTAATAATGATGTGAGTTCATCCCAACGACACCACTCTATGGTTTTATCTGTCATCTCTGAGCTAGCAACATCTAAATGTATTTGGTCTAAATTCGGCATACTTGTTTTATCAGTATATTCGTATAACATTTATTTTGCCTCCAATTATATTTTTCTCATAGATAATCTAACTCTACGAATTGATGCAGTATCCGCTTCAGCTTTAAAATCTACATCTATTGTGTGTAAATTAGTATCAACAAAGTTTAATTTTTTAAATCCAGAACAATTAGTAAATTCACCCACTATAGCAGGTTCTCTAACGATATGATTGATTTGAGTTATATCATCTAATTCAATCTTGACATAAGTGCTTGAACCAGATTTACTATTGGTAATTTCTAGTGACCACTCTAATAAGTAATCTCCAGTAGAGGGAGGTGTAAAATTCATTCTAAACTTTTGTTGCCAAGCTATATCTGTAGTAGCTGATACTGTTTCATCTGCTACATAAGCAGTATCTATTATAGGTCCAGTTGGTCCAGTAACACCTTGAATACCTTGCGGACCTGTCGGACCAGTTGTGCCTGTGCTACCTTGTAGACCAGCCTGACCAGTAACTCCTTGTGGACCAGTGGGACCTGTAGTTCCCGTTCCTGTCGGACCAGTTGGACCTGTCTTTCCAGTTATATCAGTAACTCCATGAGGATTATCTGTACGAACATCGTGATTACCATCTGTTACTAAATCGAGTTCTGTTTTATTTGAATGTGCATGCTTTTTAGCTAAAAGGTCAGTATCTATTTCACCATCTTTAATTAATACTCCTTCAACTGTTATGCCCGCATCAAGTGTGTATTCATTTATTGTGTCTATAAATCCACAACCTGTTACATCAAGTCCACAATCAAATTTAAACTTGTCTTTGGTTTCCTGCCAAATAATTTCTCCATCCCCATTATTACCAGAAAATTTAATTCTATAATCTACACCAGTCGCACCATTTCCTATTCTAAGTGCTTCTGGTAGAGAGGTATCTATATGTGCTCTTCCATCGGCATCTACTATAAATTTATCTGTCCTCAAAGCTACATCAGTATTTTGAATGTGTTTTTTGGCGACAGCATCTGTTAAATCGTTCATATCTTCTATGATTACAAAATCTTTTATTTCAGATTCAGGATGAGTAGGGCAAGTGACATTCTCATCAATGGTCTCCTGTTCTAAATACTCATAATGGGCTCCGTCTATACAATAAAATCTAACTTTATACATAATTTATACTCCTTTAAAATTCTATTATTAGCCCTGAAACATATACTTCATCTGCTAAAGGGTCTTTTGCCTGAACTTCAAACATCGCTTCTCCAGAAGGTAAATTTGATAATGTTCCTAAATCTACTACAATAGGTACTAAACTACTTATTCCTGTTACTTCACAAATAGCATTAGCATTAGTTAAATCGTATATTCTAACATCTCCAGGTTTCGCTGCTGTTTTAACATGTATTATCGCTTTAATTTTAGTAGGGCTTCCTAATATAGTAGTTCCTTTAAAAATAAGACTGGTAAGAACTGTATAAGTAGTATTTTTGGCGAGTAAATAATTATTAGCATTACCACTCAGAGTAATCTCTATACATTTAGCACCATTAACTAAAGTATTTACTTCAGCTTGGGTATATGCCCCTACTTGAGCAGAAGTAACTGTATGAGGATTGTCGGTTAAATCTTTATGAGTAACAGCGTCTTTTACATCTGCCACAGCGACTTCATTGACCCCGCCTTCATCTAATTTTTGGTCTGTACCTTGAGTATGGGCTTTAGTAACCGCATCATCATAAGTGGTCTTTAAAGCACTTGTAAGAGCTTCCTCTATTAAATCGAGAATAGCCTTATTAGCATGCGTGTGCTCGTTAATAACACAGGAATCATAGGCGTCTTTTAAAGCAGTTGTAAATGCTTCCTCGATAGCATCTAACGTTACTTTGTTAGCATGAGTATGTTCATTCGTAACACAAGAATCGTAGGCAGTCTTTAATGCAGAAGTAAACGCTTCTTCTATCAAGTCTAAAGTAGCTTTATTTGAATGTTCATGTGCTTTTGTAACAGCATCGTCATATGCTGTTTTTAAAGCAGATGTCAATGCTTCCTCTATAATATCTAAGGTAACTTTATTGTCATGACTATGTTTTATATCAACTGCATCTTTAATATCTGCGACTGCTACTTCACTAGCCCCACCTTCGTCTAATTTGGTGTCTGTATTCTGGATATGTGCCTGTTCTACAGCTTCTGCTGTCTCATCATCCTGAATTTTGTCATACTTAGTTGGTTTAAATCTGTCCATTATTATTGCCTCCTAATTTTTATTTTGATAAGAGAGAGAGGCTTAACTGACTTCCCTTATTATTTTTAATTAAACAGTTGTATCGCTAACTATAATAGATGCAACTTTATCTTGGGCATTATAGCTGTAAGTCGATAATTTTGCAGGCTGTCCACCAGCTGCTCCTGTTGCGTATTCTTTGATAGTTTCAACCTTGCCAACCCCATTTCCAGCAGCTACATATGTATATTCTGCTGTAATATTAGCCTTATTTAATGGGTTCTCATCGACATCCACAACTCCTGAAATTGTAGAAACTCCTGTAACATGAACTGTTCCATCAGCATCTACTTTAATATACTTAGCATTGCCCACAGTTCCATCTGTAGAGGCAACTTTTAGATTATCTATATTGAGTGTCAGAGCATCCACTGATAATTCAGTATCAACCTTTAATACACCAAGTCCATCGGCATCTAATGTCGCTGCCAAGGGGACAAAGTTCACTGCCCCATTTGATTTGTGTGATCCATAGAGTCTCGCCATAACTTCCTCCTTTTATTTTTGATTAAATATTAATATTCGTTGTTCTACTTTACCTAAATTTTTTAACTCGTGCTCCCATACGATAAGAGTTTTATAACCTAATTTTTTAAAATAATTTATCCTTTGCTGTTCTTCTTGCTTCTTAGTTCGACCTGTTCTCTTTTTTGAATGCCAATAATCGCCATTCATTTCGATAACTTTTTTCTGACCATTTACATTTACAAAATCTGGAATTTTTGTTCCTAAAGTCATCACAGTACCTTTAACATTTATTTTATACTCATTTGGCAATAATCTTTGAAGAAGTTTATTCAATTGTTTTTCTGATTTATTTGGTATCGCTTGTCCAGCCTTCATAAAAGCTTTGATTTGTTTTTCTCTAAACTTTTTATTTTGCCATAATTTTTTCAGCGTCTTACTAATTTTAGGACATTTTTTACCCTTTTTCGCATGAGTTGGACACTTTTTTGCGTTCCAAGAAATTTCTGTCTTAATTCCTTTCTTAAGGCAATCTATACAAAAGTTTTTCCTTGCAGTTCGTCCATCTGTGAAATTGGGATTATTTGGTCCCGATAAATATGGTCGCTTCTTACCTATAAGAGCCTCGCTAATTGTCCTAATTGGAATATTATATTTCTTTAATTTATTAACAATAATGCTTGAACCACAACCAATTTCCTTTCTTATCTGCCACTTAGATTTTTGCTTTTGAACATATTCTCTTTCTAAAAATTCTTGATTTACTTGGGGATATTTATCATGTCCATAATTCCAATGCTCTTTGCCTATAGGGAAAATTGTCTTTCTTACTTTAGGATTTTTCATAGAAATACCAAATTCCCTCATCCGACGACAAACTGTACTCATACTGCAACCAAAAATTTTCCCTATTTCAGAAGTAGATAAATCTTGTTCCCAGTATAAATTATTAAGTTTTTCTTTAGACATTTTATATTTAACTGGTTTTATTCTAGATTTACCTTTAAGAGATTCACTAAGATTTCTTATCTTTATACCAAATCTTATCAGTGCTCTTCTCACTGTATTAGGTGAGTAACCAATTATTTCTGCTATTTTTCTTGGAGACAAATCCTGCTTCCAATATAAATCATAAAGTTTATTTTTTGATATTTTCATTTCGGATTCCGCATGGTTTTATTTATTTTTAAAAGGTGACTTGCGTCTTTACACCTTTGTTATCTCCACCGCAAAAAACAGAACATAATTACAGTCAAAGCAAAATAAATCGTTTGTAAAATTTTATCGAATTTGTGTTGTGATACATGATTGGTGAAGTGCGTCTCTAAATTCTGCAAACCTTTTTCTACCTTACCAACAGCATTAGATAGTTGAACCAATATATCTGTATGATTTTGCTCTATCATTTTATATCCTTCGTATACTTCTTTGCCAGCTTTTTACTTAATAATTCCTGATTTACATTTTCACCATTTAAGTATATTATAGCTAATGAATGTTCCTTCGCCAACTTTATATCAATTTCCGATTGCTTTCCTACAAGTTTAGTTTCCAAATATTTTACAGCCTCATCTGCTTTATCATTATTTTTGAGAGAAGAAATATCTTTTAAACGTAAAGTTGCATTAACTTTTATTCCAAATCCCAGAGATATTTCAGCATCAAAAGTATTAATATTCCTTATGTTATTTATTGTGGCTTCATATCTCATTAACTTTTCCCTGAACTTTTTTAAAACCAGTAGGAGTGAGGCTCGTAAGCCTCGCTCCCACCAGATTAATTATCAACTATTACACAAAGCTATTCTCCAAACCACTGATTCTCACGATTGACCCAACTCCAAGGGTCTGTTTAAAATCAATTCTTTCAGAGATTACCACTCTAAGAGCATCGGCTTCGATAATCTTATCAGATTCAAACTTTACCTTCCGTCTGTCCCCGATAATAACCGCATCCTTTCTCATTAGAATAGCAACACCTTTATCAGCCCCTGTAAGTGCTCCACCTTCCATTACGCTAACTGTCAATTCTTCAGGAATGTAAGGAGACTCAATGAGTTTAATACCCATATATTGCCCTAACTCACCTTTAAGAATCGTTGCATTCGGACCATATTTTTCAACGGTCAGAACAGAAGTTTCTTGGCGTAATTTAGAAGCAGTGTAAGGACTAACTAAAAGTATCAGCTTATCAACACCACGACCATACTTGCCCATCGAAACTCTAGCAACTTCAATAGTAGCTAACAAAGAAGTAGCATAAGCTACAATTTTTGCAGCACCCATTTTAAGAACTCCTTCAAGAGCTTCTCTAACATCCTGAGCATTAGACCAAACCAGTGCTGGATCGCCTTGAATCATAGCTTTCTCTTCAGCAGTAGCGACTCCTTCTGCAAAAGCATCCCTTATAAGGGGAAGCATTGCAACCTTGGAATCCTCTTCCACCTCGGTAGAAATATCAGTATACGCCATCAACTTTTTAGCCACCAAAGTAACCTTACCAGCAAAAGCAGTATCAAGACTGGATTTTGCAGTAGGGGCAGTAGCCTCACCAGAGACATAATATACCGTAGCATCCGCATCGATTCTAGGAATCTCAAAAGTAGCTGTAGGCATAGTTATCGTTCTGAAAAGTGCACGGGCATAATTCTTCTCCCTCACCAAGGCTACAAACTCTGTAGCATACTCAGTAGGTAAAAAGTTACCGATTTCAGATGATAACAAATCCTCAGCATCAGCTTTCTGTAATCCTATTCCAACAGCTTTCTTAATTGCATCGTCTAACATATCTTAAAACACCTCCTGTCTTTGTTGATTCAACCTAGCACAATTTTTCTAGGACTATTATTTTTGTGTTCCATATACAATTCGTGACCAACCTTTATCGGATGTCTTTTTTACATCCTTTTCCTTCTTCTCCTTGGCCTTTTCATCGTTGGCATAAGGAGCATCTGCTATAAAACTTTTTCTCTGCGGTTTTTCCTCTACTTTTTCTTCCACTTTCTTTTCAACCTTCGGCTCTTCTTTCTTTTCCTCGGCTTTAGGTTTCTCTGCTAAAAGTTTCTCACCACAATCTTGGCAAACTTGCTCAATACAAGGAGTACCTCTCTTATGAGCTACTTCTTTATCACATTTGGGGCAGTAACAAGTATCTCTACCACCATCCCCTTGTCTTGGCTTACCCTGTCCCTGACCTTCCCCAACTTCAGGGGCTTTTTCTTCCACTTTAGATTCTTCTAGTTCCTTTGTTGGAAGCCTTGAGAGAACCTCATCAATCTTTTTACCTAAATCCTTAAGACTCGCCAAAACTTCTTTTAGTGGAGCTTCAGGAGCGGGGTATTGCTTTCCAGCCTCCCCTTCCTTTTTAGGATATGGATATTTCTCAGGATAAGGATATTCCTGCCCAACCAATTTTGATACCTTCGCCTTTATCTCCTGCAATATAGCTTTTACATCTTCATTGGTTTCCTTTGCAATGAGTTTATCCAATAAGAAAATAATATCCTTGACCTCTTCACCTAATTTTGCATAAGGATAAGGATAGGGATAATAAGGATAAGGATATTGCTTAGCATCTTCTACCTCATCAATTAGATTTTCCCATCCTGCTGCGTCATCGTCTTCTACCTTTTCTTCCTTGGCTTTCGGCTCTTCCTTTACTGGCTCAGATTTTTCCTCTTTCACTTCAGAAACTATGTCCTCGGTTTTATCTGGTAAAAGATTAATTTGGATAGTAGAAGCAGGTTCAATCTTTGTATCCTCTACTTTTTCTTTTTCAGTAGCCTCTTTATCCTCTTTTTCATATTTCTCCAAATCCTTTTTCTGAACATCTTCTTTTTCCTCTACTACTTTAGTATCCTCTTTCTTTTCTACTTTTATAGTTTCCTCTGCTTTCTTCTCCACAACCTTTTCAACCTTCTTTACTTCGGCTTTGGGTTCTGTCTTCTCAACAGTATCAGAAGTTCCATCGGGAACAGTAATGTCAGTAGTAATATCGGAACTAATAGGTTCGATTTTTTTCTCTTCCATCTCTTTCCCCTCCTTTCTCTTTTTGATTTCGTCTGTAATCGCCATATTAAATGACTTATTGACTAATGCGAATTTCGCTTCAGGATTAGCTGGTAATCCTACCACACTTACCTCAAACAGTTCTATTCCTGTAATCTCATTATAAGGTTTACCATCTTTTCCTACTTTCTCCTCTGATGATGTTACTCTACCACCAATACTAAAACTATCAAGAATGTCCTCCTCTATCAGTGTCCATAGTTGGTCGGCTGTTTGTGATATTTCAACAATAACTTTCAAACCTTTGTCATCAACTCCAGTTTCAATAACTTTTCCGACAGGGAATTTTGCATGTTCGTGTTCGTAGAAAACAGTGTGGTTTTCAAGCAAATGGTCGGCAGCCTGTCTAAGTGCGTCCATACTAATGACCTCATTCTGCCTATCAAGGGCAGCAGTAGAAGCATATCCTCTGATAAGACGCTTACCACCTTTATCGGATTTCTTTAAAATATCTGTATAAACCTTAAACTGTAAGTTGTCAAATAGATTGTTCATTTCGTTTCCTCTCCTTCTTCACCTGGTAAAATTACGCTCCCACGATTTTTACATGGTCTATGATAATGCTTTTTTACTTCCTCATCATAATATATTTCTTTCTCACCAATTTCTTTGTGACAATAAGGACATTCCCAAATTTCCTTGGGAACATTTACTATAATGACTTTAACTTTTCGAGCTTCCTCTGTGTCTTCTTTTACAAGTTCTTTCTTAATCATATCAACAATTTCTTCCATTGACTTCAAACCAATTTTACCATTAACTAATTCTCTGGTTTTTAAAACCTTCTTTAGTGATTTTTCTAAATCACTAAATTCCACAATATCTCTACCATCATCAGCAGAAAGTAATAGTGCATAAACTAAAACTTCCTTTAGATGAGCTCCAGTTAGACCATCGGACTTCGATGCAATATCTCTTAAGCATTTATCTTTATTGGTAATGTTCATAGGTTGTGCAAGTTTATTTAAAATTTCATATCTAAGTTGTTCATCTGGCAAACTGAATATAATAACTTCGTCAAAACGACTCGGCCTATCCAGAAGAGCTTTTGGCAATCTATCAGGATAATTTGTGCAAAGAATAGTGCAAATACCATCTACAGAAGTGAGTCCATCCATTTGGGTTTTTACTACACCAACGGCAGAACTCTTTTCTAAATAATCATCTAAATCTTCCATAAAAAGAATACAAGGAGCTAGTTCTTTTGCCATATCATACATATATTTAATATCTTCACTATAACAAACCATATCCTGTGTAACCCATATAAATGTGCAATCACTTTGAGCCAGTAAAATTTTACCTGTTAGAGTTTTGCCAGTTCCTGGAAGGCCAGTAAGAATTAAACCTCTTTTGTAAGGAATATTATTCTTATCATATATTTCCTTCTTATTAAAAAATTCTAATGCTCCTACTCTAATTGCTTCCTTTTTCTCTTTAGGTAATTTTACATCGTCAAAAGTTAAATTCGGAATAGGTAAGAACTCTCCAGCAGGAGTTATTTTTTCTCCTTTATAAAAATTATTTTCAGCCATATATTTCTCAACAGACTTCAAAAAATTCAAAGTAAACTCAGATTTTTCCTCTGGATAATAAATATCTAAATACATACTTCTACTTCCAGGTTCAACAGAAACAACTATTCTATTACCATCTTTTTCAACTAATCTATAACCACTAACAAGAAGCTCTTCTCTTTTATCTCTACCAACTGCTAGATAAGAATATTCTGGAGCAGCTAATTTACCACGACTAATACCAAAAGGAGAATGAACTGTGTAGTCTTTTAAAATTTCTGTAACTGCTTTAAAAAATAATGCTGCTTTAAAACCTGGAAAACTCTTATGCAGTGTTCGTCTTTTATGCGGTTTTGTCCCTAAAAATTTATCAATAATACCTTCTGTTTCTGGCTCAAATTCCGTTAAATCAATAACCTCTTTTACTTCGCCATTACCATACATTTTATTCATTATCTTTCCTCTCCTGGCAATCCGCTTTTAGCCATTACCCAAATATCTGTTTTCGGGTCTTCTCTCATAAATATGTATATTCCTTTAAGATTTTTTCCTTTAAATCTGACTTTCTTGAATAAATCTGAATCTTCCAAAACCTCGGCTTCGCCATCATCTATCAAAACTGTATAAGCTGGTGTATTTTTCGTCGGATTTGCATCTTTATTTACAATAGTCCATAATCTTTCCAGATGGTCCATCCAAACCTTGTCATCCTTTTTTAATCGTGGAAACCTAACTGGTTTAGAAGTAAATATTTTACCTTTTTTGTCTTTAACAGTATAAATTTGTCCTTCGGCAGTTTCATCCGCTTTTTCTATTACAGTTACCTCAACAAGTTCGTCTATTACGCCAGCAGGAGCCAGTGAACCATTCCATTTTAGTGCCTCTTTAACCTTGCAGGGCTTATACACACAGGTTGTTTTATCAATTACTGATGGATTTTCGGTGCATTGAAAATGAGGAAATGGTAATTCTCCATTATCTATTCTAACATCCCAGTGTTGTTCAGATGGGCCACGCCTAACAACTATCGGTCCCCTCCACCAGTGCCAATGTAATGCAAATGGGAATGTTCCCACTTTTTTTGTTCTTGACCCTCTCCCTGTTTGGTCAATACTAGCACCGCATTTTGGACATTTCACATAACCCATTCCAGACTCTGGAACTGTGAGATAGTCAAATTCAAAATTGCAGAACTGGCATTTTACATTATCTTGTTCTTTATTATCGGTTTTTGCTTTCTTTGGTTGTTTTTTCAAATATTCAAAATAAGCATCCCTAATTTTTCGCCTTTCGCTCGTGCTTGTCTTTGTCCAATATCGAAATTCGTCTGGAACTTTCTTTTTCAAGTCTAAAGGTAATGCTGAAAAATCTTTTGGTGGAACCCATTTTTTATTTACTGCCCGTCGTGAAATAACATATGGAACTTGCACAATCGGTTGGATAGCAACCCAAAACACACCTACTCGTGGTGCACCTTCTGGAATTTCCGACGGTGGTAGAATAATTTTTCCCAAATCAGATTTTCTAAATACTATGCAACCATTCTTAGTCAGTGGAATCCAATTGACTTCGGATGGGCTAAGTTCATTATCTACATAAGCCAATGAAGCATTAAAACTGTTTAAAATATATTCTGGTAAAATTCCTTTTTCTATCAAATTTTCAATAGCTTTTTGTTCTAATCTACGAAATACTAATCTGCCCTTTAGTTTACCATCCATCCAATATTCGTGATAATATGTTTTCTGGCAAAGATACTGTGCTTTACCTTTATCTATAATTAAAAATACTGCTGGATATTCTTTGGTCGCCCCAACTGTTCCAGCAGGAGCAATCCCTTGAACTTCCATCCATTCAATTGGAATTCTCGCTTTTTCGTGGGCTCGCAACTCTGTTGGCTTTACTTGCCCAGCAGCAGTTCTTCTCATTGCAAATTTCCCAGTTTTCCAGTTAATTTTAAATGCCTTGCCCTCTTTCTCAATTCTTCTCGCTTCTTTCATAGTTACTACTGGCTCTTTAATAACACCCTTAATCAAATCATCCATTGTCCATCCAATTGCGTATTCGCCACGCTTTGCTATTATACGTAAATCAGAATGCAAACTCTTGCCCCTCCAATGGTGATGCACCACATATTTATAAGGACCTTTATCCTCTGGCGGGACTTCTTTATAGAGTAGGACTTGTTTCTCTAACATTTTTTTGGTTTCTTCTAATTTTTCTGGTGGTGTTTCTAAAAATTTTCTTTCATTCTTGGAAAAATATTTTCTCATTATTTCATTGTAGTATCTCTTGGAATATCTCTTCATTTTCTTTGGCTTAGTAGTAAAAACAGAGTGGTCTTTCTTTTTCCGTTCCAAAAGTTCTCGTAATATTTTATGACCTAATATTAATAAATCTTTTTTTGAAACTTCACTTAATTTCATTTCAGT
>Ga0210003_1003813_pt1 | contig 12110 bp, 8 predicted proteins | sample LantaG_FD_182804 | JGI IMG/M metagenome (GOLD analysis project Ga0210003, IMG submission 182804) | Deep subsurface microbial communities from Baltic Sea to uncover new lineages of life (NeLLi) - Landsort_02402 metaG (SPAdes) (version 2) | ecosystem: Environmental > Aquatic > Marine > Oceanic >...
GATTCGGTCAGGTTTTTTATGAAAGGAGGGGGGGGGGAGGGAGGGAGAGAGAGGAAAGAGGAAAGGAGGTTTTGAGAGAACAAACGCTGTTTTCTTTTTTTTACGATGCTTGATTGAACATCTCGTATTTCCTGTTGTCTCGCCGTCTTCTCACAGTGAGTCTCCGCGGCGAGCTGCTTGTGCGAGGGCTGCTTGTCGGCGTGGGCATCCGGGGAGGAGGCGCAGAGGCCCATCGCAGGAGAAAGGAGGCGCGCGCAGGAAAGTGATGAGAAGATCGAAAAATGGCCCTCGAGCGAGAGCGAGACTCAACTGTGTTTTGTTTTACTTTTTTCTTTTTCTTCCTCTCTTTTTTCTCTCTCCTTCCGACGTCTCAAGGGCTTATGGCCGTCCGCGTCTCCAGGGACGCGGCCCTGGCAGCCACGGGCTGCGCCAGGCTCGCGGAATTCCTCGCTGCCCGCCAGTATGACTCCTCGGACGCGCTGATCGCCGCGGCGAGGGCGGTCTGGTGGGGCGGCGGCAGTGATGGAGACTCGTCGATGCATCCTTCGACAGACGAAACCGTTCCCGTCGTCGGCGTTCCGGACTGGCTCCAGGCCTTCGCCTCGCACCCTCGCATAGGGAACAGGGATGATCTGCAGAAGGCGTCGGACAGAGAAAGGGAAGCATCGGAGGAGGCTGGAGGCAGCGGGAACGTCGTCGCTTCGGACGGGCCGATGCACCACTTGTCGCACGCCGCGGCCGCGGCGGCGGAGCAGGCGGGCGCGGCCTCTGCCGGCCGGCGCACCCTGGGGGAGCTCGCGCGGTGGAACCTTCTGTACGAGCGCAGGTTCGGACACATCTTCATCGTGTGCGCTTCGGGAAAGAGCGGCGAAGAAATGCTCGCGAACCTGAAGAGGAGGTGAAGAAGAGGAAGAGGAAGAGGAGGAGGTTATTTTTTTTACAGAGAGGAGGTCGAGGAGGAGGTCGAGGAGAAGAAAAATCCCAACCTCGTCTCGAAAAAAAAAAAAAACGCACCAGGTACCTAAACCCCCCTTACGCCGAGCTCGCCATCGCCGCGGAGGAGCACATCCGGATCGCGGAGAAGAGGCTTCGCGGCCTCCTCTCGGCTTCCCCTCCGCCTCCGCGGGGCAGCAGCGGCGGAGGAGGAGGAGGAAGCGAGAAGTGCCTCAGCCCCGCGGCGGCGGCGGCTCTGAGGACCGGCGCGCTCGCCTCCCACCTCGGAGCGGCAGCAGCAGTGGCGACAGCCGCAGCAGGAGCAGCAGCGACGACGACAGCGACGGTAGCGGCGGCGGCGCGTCCCCCGATCACAACGCACGTCCTGGACACAGCGCTGGGCCGCCCGGCCGCGGGCGTGCGCGTCCGGCTGCTGGCGAGGCCCCGCGGCGCGCCCGCGGGCGCCAGGGCCTGGGTCCCCGCGCCCGGGGCGGCGGCCCCGGCGCCGGCGGCAGCGACCGACGGCGACGGGCGCTGCCCGGGGCTTCTGGCCCCGGGGGCCCCCAGGCCGCCCCCGGGGCACTACAGGCTCGAGTTCGACGTCGGCGAGTACTTCGAAAGGACCGCGAGGGAGGTGCTGGGGTACGGGGGCGGGGGCGTCGCTCGGGGCGGAGGCGGCGGCGGAGCGTTTTACCCCTCGGCGGCGGTCGAGTTTGTGATCTCGCCCCCTCCTCCTCCCCCCGGGTCCGCCGGTGACAGTGGTGTCGCCTCGCGCCCCGAACACCTGCACATTCCGCTGACGTTCTCCCCCTTCGGGTACTCGACGTACCGCGGGTCGTGATGAGAACAAAGAAAAGGGGCAAACGAAATCGAGAGGGAGAGAGAGAGAAGGAGTGGAACAGAGAGTTGAGGAGAGAGAAAGGAAAAAATCTAACATTAAAAAAACTGTCCCGTTTTTTCTGCTTGTAACATCAAGCTAATTGGCATCTTCTTCCTGCTCCTCCTCCTCCTCCTCTTCTCAGTGCTTGTGCTTCGAGTGGTCCTCGGTCGAGGGCGCCGCCGCGGCGGCATGCTTGTGCTTGGAGTGGTCCTCGGTCGAGGGCGCCGCCGCGGCGGCATGCTTGTGCTTGGAGTGGTCCTCGGTCGAGGGCGCCGCCGCGGCGACGGAGGAGGCGGTGACGACGGAAGAGGCGGCAGTGGCAGCGTGCTTGTGCTTGGAGTGGTCCTCGGTCGAGGGCGCCGCCGCGGCGGCATGCTTGTGCTTGGAGTGGTCCTCGGTCGAGGGCGCCGCCGCGGCGACGGAGGAGGCGATGACGACGGAAGAGGCGGCAGTGGCAGCGTGCTTGTGCTTGGAGTGGTCCTCGGTCGAGGGGGCCGGGGCGGCGGCGGCCAGGGAGCGGGCCCAGGAGCCTGCAGCAGGTGGTGTTTTTTATGTTTGTGCGTGTCGAGAGGGAAAGGGGAATGGCAGAGAGAGGGAGGGAGGGGTATGAGAACAAGAGAGGAGGTCGTCATCGACAGCAACTCTTCGAGCAAAAAGCTTCTGGCCCTAGCCGTTGCTGGCGAACGAAATTGTTGCATCTCCGACACGGCGCCGTTCCCAGCGTTCCAATCGCACCCCTCTCAATGCGGCGGGTCGCAAACGCACCAGAGATTGTCATTGCGAGCAAAGCGAGGAGGAAGACGAGGCGCGAGCGGAACATTTTCGGGGTTAGAAAGGGCGAATTGAGAAAACGGAAGGAGATCGGGAAGCCTTGGCAAATGATTTTTTCAAATAGTTGTGTCACTGCCTTTTTCTTCAGCCTTTTTTTATAAAAAAACACACTTTATTTTTCCCTTTTTTTCAATGGGCCCCTCCAGCCCCCAGGCCGCCCCCGGGGCACTACAGGCTCGAGTTCGACGTCGGCGAGTACTTCGAGAGGACCGCGAGGGAGGTGCCGGGTTGTGGGGGCGGAGGCGGCGGCGGAGGCGGCGGAGGCGCGTTTTACCCCTCGGCGGCGGTCGAGTTTGTGGTCTCGCTCCCTCCTCCCCCCGGGCCCGCCGGTGAGAGTGGTGTCGCCTCGCGCCCCGAGCACCTGCACATCCCGGTGACGTTCTCTCCCTTCGGATACTCGAGGTACCGCGGGTCGTGATGAGAACAGAGAAAAGGGGCAAACGAAATCGAGAGGGGGGAGAGAGAGAAAAGAAGTGGAACAGATAGTTGAGAGAGAGAAAGGAAAAAGAGACGGAAAAAACGGTCGCGTTATATTGCTTGTAACAAAGAGGAAAATTGTCTTCTTCTTCTTCTTCCTTTTCTTCTCAGTGCTTGTGCTGCGAGTGGTCCTCGGTCGCGGCGGCGCCGGCGTGCTTATGCTTCGAGTGGTCCTCGGTCGCGGCGGCGCCGGCGTGCTTGTGCTTCGAGTGGTCCTCGGTCGCGGCGGCGCCGGCGTGCTTGTGCTTCGAGTGGTCCTCGGTCGCGGCGGCGCCGGCGTGCTTATGCTTCGAGTGGTCCTCGGTCGCGGCGGCGCCGGCGTGCTTGTGCTTCGAGTGGTCCTCGGTCGCGGCCAGGGAGCGGGCCCACGAGCCTTGAAGGTGGTATTATTTTATGTGTCGAAGGGAATGAGCAGAGGAAGGGGTGAGAAGAAGAGGAGATCGAAGTCGACGGAATAAAAAATCTTCTAGCCGCCGGCGGCGAACGAAACTGATGCATGGCACGCGCCGTTACCAGCGTTCTCAACATGTCCCTTTCAATGCGGCCCATCGAAAAACGCACCAGAGATCGCCATCGCAAGCAAGACGAAGAGGAAGAGGAGGCGCGAGCGGAACATTTTCGGGTGAGAAAGGGCGAATTGAGAAAACGGAAGGAGATCGGGAAGCCTTGGCAAATATTTTTTTCAAGTAGTTGTGACACTGCCTTTTTTCTTAACCTCGGCCCTTTTTTTTGAAAAAGAACGCTTTATTTTTCCTCTTTTTCCAATGCGAGCGCTGGGAGGATGAGCGAGTGGCAGGATTTAGCGAGTGACAAGGGCGTAACACGAAAAACCGGAAACGAAAAACTGGAAAACAAAAAAGGAAAAAGTTTTTCCGTCCCTCCCCCCCCTATTTCTCCCCCCCCATCATCAGAACAGCGACGCCCCGTCGGCCCCATTCCCGCTCGCCGCCGCCGCCCCGTTGGCAGCGCCGGCCCTCGCGGGAGACGAGGAGGACGAGCTCGCCCACGGCTGCCACGCCGCGGCACCCGGGGCGGGCAGAAGCGGGCCCCCTCCAGCCCAGGCGCCGGCTCGCGACGGAGGGGAAGAGCCCCCGCCGCTCCCGAACAGAGGCGGCGGAGGAGCCGGCGACAGAAGAGAGGGGGCGGCGAACCCAGCCTGCTGCTGCTGCTGCTGCTGCCACGTCGCCGCGGGGGACGCCATCGGCCGGTCAAACAGCGACAAGATGTCCGCGTGCTTGTCCGTGGTCGACTTTGCTGCGAAGGAGGGAGGAGGAGGAGCGTGCGGAGGCGCGGGCTGCTGCGGTGGCGGCGGCGGCGGCCGAGGGTGTGGTGTCGCCGCCGCCGCTGCCACCGCCGCCGGAGCAGCGGCAGCAGCAGCTGCTGCTGCTGCGACTGGCGCCGCCAGCGGCTCCGCCGCGAGGAAGGCGTCCCAGTCGTGCGGGTCGACCGCGGCGGAAGAGGAAGTCGAGGCGGAAGGCTGCTGAGGAGCGGCAGTGGGAGCAGAAGCGGGAGGAGGGGGGGCATCGGCAAACGCCGCCCAGCTCCCGCCTCCTCCGTTGGATGCCGCCGCCGCTGCAGCCGCCGGGGGGTCATCGAGCGACAGCAGGTCGACGAGGGCGGCAGCTCCTCGTGCTGCTTCTGCTGCTGCGGGAGCTGCAGGAAGCGGCGGAGCTGCTTGGCCCGAGGCAGCAGCAGCAGCAGCAGGAACAGCAGCAGAAGAGGAAGCCTCTGCTGCTGCTGTCCGCTCGTCGCTTCCAGCTTCGAACTGCCGCATGAACGGGTGCCCGTCCGCGGCCTCCGCGGTCGGGGGGACGTCGCCGTGCTCGCGGGATGCGTAGCGCTTCTCTCTGGTGTAAAGTTTTGGGCATAGTTTGAGCGGTGCGAGAGGGGAAGGGGGGAGAAAGGGGTCGGTTTTGCTTTCCTCGAATTTATTTTCTCTTTCTCTCGCTTCTCTCTTTCTCTCCCCCCCTCCACCCCCCCCTCTCCCCTCCCCCTTCTCTCTCTCCTCACCTGTACTTGTCCCCAATGAACTTGCTCAGCGCCGCCATGTCCCCCTCAGCGGGCCTCGCGAACCCTGTCGGAAGCTCCGCCTCCCAGAACAAGGCTGCGCGAGCGTTGCCCATCCTCGCAGCGAAGGCGACCTGGGCAGGGAGCCACGTATCGAGCGTCGCGGACCTCACTTTCGAGATGTGTGTGCCCAGCGAGCGGTGGACACCTGTTGTCGTCGTCGTTGTTGTTGTTAAAGTTTGTTTCTTTCGAGAATAAAGGGTGATAATCCAGGTAAGTGCCTTGTTCGCTTTGTCTGTCTCGGGGAGCAGGAAGGAGGAGGAGGAGAGGAGGAAGAGGCAGAAGGAAAAGGAAAGGCGGAAGAGGAAGGGGAAAAAACTCGCCGGAACAGTTGAGGCAGACAAAGACGCCGAGGTTGACGCTCGCCCAGGTGGGCCCCCTGCCGCCGCACTCGGCGCAGCGGCGGTTGGCGTCGAGCTTGAGGAGGGCAGCGAGGGCACGGCGGTGGGCCTCGGCCTGGGCGCGCGTGACCGAGGACTTTTCGGCCATGATGGTGCTTGTTCCTTTCTTTCTTTTTCCTTTTCTTTTTTCCCCAAAAGAGGAGGTCGAGGTCGGGGGGCAAAAAAAATCGATGGGCGCGAATGGAAGAAAGGTTTGACGGCGGAGGAAGAAACGAAAAACCGCGGCCGTTTCTGGAAAGGCTGTGCTGCGTCTTCCTTTCCGTTCCAGCAAGGAATCAGGGATCAATGGGATCCGTGCGCTCGAGGGAGAGAGAAGAGCGACGCGAGAGATAGAGAGGCGTCGAGAAGGGAGACAATGGCGTCTTCGGCCCTCGCTCTCGCTCGACTCTCTTTTGTTTTCAAGTGAAGGAGAAGACGATAGAGCCACTCCATTCTTCGTCGTTCCCTCTTCTCCTCTCTCGCTCTTTTTCCTCGCCCTTTTTTTCGAGCGTCGGGCAAATGAAAACTCTCGCCACGAACGCCACGGCCGAGGCCTGAGGGGACTCTCCTTTATTCACTCGTGCGCAGTCGCGCTCTCGAGGCTCCCTCGGTAGCGCAGAGAGAGAGAGCGCGGGAGAGAGAGCGAGCAGAGAGAGGAAGAAAGAGAAAGAAAGAGTCTGAGCATTTCGTCCATCTCGCTCTCGAATCCCCCCCTCTCTCTCTTCCCTCTCCTCTTCGTTCGCTCTCTCCCATCTCCTCTTCTCCTCGCCGCCTCTTAATCCAGAGCACGCCAGATCCCGAGATGACGCGCCACGGAGCGCGAAGAGGCGGCCAGGAGGACAGAAACGGGGTCACCGACGTCGACTCGGGCGATGACGACGCTGGCGAGAACGACGGCGACGGCGACACCCGGCCTCAACCTCCTCCGCGCCGGCGCTCGTTCGCGGAAGCCCTCGACGGGGAGATCGACGACAGGCTCGACGAGCAGGAGGCGCCCAAGCGCGAAGAGAAGGCTCGGATCGAGAGGCAGAGGGCGGAGCAGCAGCAGCAGCAGCAGGGCCGCGACCGAGAGAGGAGCGGGAAGAAGAAAGGGAGAGCGGGCCTGGCTTCCTCCGGCGCCGTCGTCGACCTCGAGGCCCCGACGCCTCCTCCCCCTCGGGTCGACCCGGAACTCATGGCCCCACCCCTCGAGGAGCTGCGCCGGCAGCTCGCCGCGAGGGAGAAGTCTCTCCGCGAGATGGGCCCGAAGCTGCCGGACGGGGGCGCGAAGCTGGCGGCCAGGGCGAGGGCGCTCGAGGCGGCGATCGGAGCGAAGGAGGCCGAGAGGCAGCAGCAGAGGCAGCAGCAGAGGGAGCAGCAGCAGAGGCAGCAGCAGCAGCAGCAGGGAGGAGGAGGAGGAGGAGGAGAAGGAGGGGAGCAGAGGGCGCAGCGGCCCCCTCGCAGCAGGCCCCCCGCCCCCGACCTCTCGGGGGTCCTTGGGCTGGGAGGCGGCCTCGCGGCCGACCGCGACGGCAGGGGCCGGGGCAAGGAGTCCCGGGCCTCTTCTCACCCCGGCGGGGGCGGGGGCGGCGGCGACTCGCCCGTGCCGGACCCGGGGCAGTCGAGCATTTGGCTGCAGAACGCGAGAAAGAACCAGGAGGAGATAACGAGGGAGGAGCGAGGGCGGCGGTTGCAGCTTCAGCAGCAGCCGCAGCACGGCGGCGGAGGCTCTCTGCGACAGGCGAGGCTCAACTTTATCGACGACGGCGGCGGAGGCGCGGGACCTTCTGCGGCGACGGCGGCGGCGGCAGGGCAGCAGCAGCAGCGGCGGCCCCAGAGCGACTGCTGCATCTGCGGGGACCCCTGCAAGAAGCCCGGCGCAAGTTTTGAGGCCCCTCCCCACGTCACGCGCCTCGTCGCGGGCACCAGTGTCGTCCACAAGCGGTGCTACGAGGACAACTACGGGCAAAGGAGGCAGCGGCAGCAGTTGCAGCACGAGCTTCGGCAGCAGCAGCAGTTGCAGCAGCAGCAGCAGCAGGTTGACTGCGGCGGCGCAGGGGCGAGGTCGACGACGGGGAAGCAAGCCGTCGCCGCCACCGCCGCCGCTCACCAGCCCTCGGCCACGGCGGTCTTCGATTCGGAGATCCACGTCGTCGATTCCTCCGACGACGAAGAAGAAGAGGAAGAGAAGAGGAAGAATCAGAAGGAAGAAGGCGGCAGCGGAGACATGCACCCCGACGACGCCGGCCCCTCCTGCTTCTCCGCCCGCGGCGCTGGCGGGCGCGCCCCGCAGGCTGTTGCCGTGCTCGCCCCCGCTCCCCCGCTCGCCGTCGCCTCTTTTTCTTCCCCTCCTCCTGCTCGCGCCGGCGGCACCTTTTTTGACGCCAGGAACGGCCGCAGGCGCTCCTCCCGCGCGGGCTCCGCCGGCGGCGCCACCCCCGGCTTCGGCTTCGGCGACGGCAGCGGCGGCGACGGCGGAAACTTCTCCTCCGCGGCGCGCTACGGCGCCCTCTCTGCCGTCTACCCCCCCTCGGGAGGCCCCGGCGCCGTGCGCGTGACGGGGGCCGACCTCGCCTGCCTCGACGAGGGCTGCATGCTCAACGACAGCTGCATCGACCTGCGGCTGAAGATGATAGAGGAGGATTTGAAGGCAAGGAGCAGCGTCGCCGGAAGTTTGACGGCGTGCGCCCTGCAGCAGCGGGGGGGGCCTCCGCCGCCGCGGCCTTCGTCGCGCTTCCACTTTTTCAATTCGTTCTTCTTCAAGAAGCTGACGCAGGGAGAGCCCGGCGGCGGCGGCGGCGGCGGCCAGCAGCAGCACACCAGGACGGCGACGCGCTTTTCCGTCCCGGGGGCGGCAGCTGCGGCAGCGGCAGAGGCCAGCGCCGCCGCGGCCGCCGCGCGGGCGCACGCGCGCGTCGCCTCCTGGACCAAAAACGTCGACGTCTTCGCCCGGGACTTCGTCTTCGTTCCCGTGCACGACGACCTGCACTGGAGCCTGCTGCTGATCTGCCACCCTGCGGCCGTCGTCGGGGCCGGTGCCGCGCGGGACGTGGCGGAGGCGGCGTCGGCCGCGGGCGTCGCCGTGGGGCGCATCCGAGGCGACGAGAGCGACGACGACGCCCCCGCCGCGGCGTCTCCCCTGATCCTCCACCTCGACTCCATGGCCGGGAGCGGCTCCCTCCACGACCCCCGGCAGCTGCACGCCAGGACCCTCGACTGGCTCCGCGAGGAGTGGAGGGCGAAGGCCAGGGCCGCGGACTCCGCCGCCGCCGCCGCCGCCGCGGCGCTGGCGCCGGCGGACCCGCGCCTCGCGCGCGCGCTGGCCTCGCTGCCCGTCCCGGCCAGGGTCACGCTCCTCGCCCGCCGCCTCCGCGCGCCGCCCCCGGGCCCGCCCCCGGGCCCGCCCCCGGGCCCGCCCCCGGGCCCCGACGCGGCGGCCGCCGCGGGGCGCGCCCTGCCCGTCGACGCCATGCTCGCGCCCGGAGCGGTGCCGCTGCACCGGCCCGTCTCGCTGCCCAAGCAGAACAACTCGAGCGACTGCGGGCTGTTCCTGCTGGCGTACGCGGACTTCTTCTCGGCGCAGGCGCCCGCGGCGGTCAACTCGCGGGTGCTGGCGAGCGCGTGGAAGGGCGCGGCGATGGAGCAGAGGGGCGGCGCCGGCGGCCCCTCTGCTGCCGCGAACGCCGCCGCGCTCTCAACCCCTTCTGCTCCTCCCGCTCCCGCTCCCGCTCCCCCCGACGGCCGACTCGGCGCCTCGCTCCCCTGGCAGGGGCACGAGTCGCGGCCGGGCTTCCTCCACCGGACGTGGTTCCGCGGCGAGGCCACAGCCGACGCGCTGCGGCTGCTGCTGCGGAGGACGATCCTGCAGCTGTTCGTCGACCAGGGCAGAGAGGCGCACGCCGGCGCGGAGGAGTCGGAGGAAGGAGAAGGAGGAGGCGGAGGAGGAGAAGGTGGAAAGGGGAAGAGGAGGGGCGAGCGCGCCGGCGGGGCGGTGGACCGCGGGGCCTACTGCTGCGCGGTCGCCGACGCCGCCGACGCCGACGGAGAGGCCGACGCCTCGGGCGGAAGGCGCAACTACCCGGAGCCGCTGGCGGAGGCGACGCTTCAGACGGCTCTGAGGAGGGTCCACGAGCACCTCAGGGCCGACGAGCGGAAAAAGGGCGGAAAGGGCGGCGGCAGGAAGCGGCAGGCGGAAGAGGAGGAAGAGGGTTTCGCCGTCGCCGTCGACGGCAGCGCCGCCGCCGCCGCTCCTGGTCCCGCTGCTGCTGCTCCTTTCACCGGGAGGTCGACGCGCCTCGGCGGCACCTTCGCGGGCAGCGCGAGGGCTGCCATCACGGGCGTTTTCAGCTCCGTCGCTGAGAGGACGCGCGGGGCCTTTGTCGGCGGGAGGAGAGAAGAAGAGGAGAGAGCCGCCGAGGCGGCGGAGCACCGCGCCGCCGCCGCCGCCGCCGCCACCAAGGAGGAGGACCGGCTTCCCTCCTCCTCCTCCTCGCCCTCGCTCGAGGAGAACAACGACCTCGCCGCGCGCGCCGTCCACGCGAAGCGTAGCCGCGTCACCAAACCGCCGGGCTCTGCTGGCGCTGCAGGCTCCGGCGCGGAAAGGGAAAAAGTCATCAGTCTCGAAGACGACGACGACGGCGACGGCAGTGGCAAGGGCAGCGGCGACGGCGGCGGCAGCGACGAGCGCCAGAGCAACAAGCGGAAGCAGCAGAGGCCAGCGCGGCAGGTGCCTCGCGCCGAGCTCGAGGAGCCCTCCCCGGAGGCCCTGGCGGCGGCAGCGGCGGCGGCGGCGTCCGAGGCCTTCAAGGCGGCCGGAGGAGGAGGAGGAGGAGGCTTCAACCACTTTGCCGGCGCGGGCGCGGGAGGCCAGCCGCGGCAGCGGGAGAGGAGCACCGTGATCCTCCCCGACGCCAAGACGGTCCAGGTCGCGAGGAAGATGCAGCGGGGGAGGGAAGCCGGGGGAGGCGGGGCAGCCGGAGGCGGGGGAGCCGCAGCGGGCGGCTCCTCTCCTCTTCTTCTCTCCGGCGAGGACAGACCGTCGGCCGTGGCGCTCTTCGACGTCGGCGAGGGCCGCGGCAAGAGGAGGAAGAAGAAGCGCGGCGGCGGCGGCGAAGCCGCCTTCGAGAGCGCCGGCGACAGAGACAGGGTCGAAGAAGAAGAGGAGGACAGAGGCTGGCCCAAGGGCGCCACGAGCGGGCCCTTTTACGACGCCGCCCACGGGGAGGAGGAGGAGGAGAGGGCGAGGAGGATGCGGGAGAGGGAGAGGGGCGAGGATGAGGAGGAGGAGCAGGGAGGACGCGGTGGCGGCGGTGGCGAGCGGCGCAAGAAGCTGCTCCCTGCGAGCGGCGGCTTGTCGGCGAGCCTTTCGCTGCCGCTGCACCTGCCGCCTTCCCGGGGCAGAATGCAGAGGGACTCGGGGCTTCAGCAGCAGCGGCAGCAGCAGCAGCAGCAGCAAGAAGGCGGCTCGAGGGTGGTCTACAGCAGGAAAAGCAGCAACAACACCAGCAAATGATTTTTTTGGTGGGGGGAGAGAGAGATAGAGAGAGAATGATTTTTTACTCTCATTTCAGAAAAAACACACAACAACACTGAACTCTTTCCTTCCTTCATCGCTCCCTTCTGACTTTGTACACTTTTAAATGAATGATTTTTCGGAAATTATATCTAAAGAATGGGTGGTTTTATTTTTCTTATATTTCTTTCGAGTGACGATGTCGTTGTCGTCGTCGTTGTTGTCGTCTTCGGCGCTTCTTCCTCTCTCTCTCCCTTCTTCAGACGGCAACGCCTTGGCGCGACATCGCCGCGCCCCTCTTTGCCCGCCTCGCCTCCCTGTCGGCAGCCCTCCGCGCGGTCGTGGCGGCCCGCGGGGCAAGGGCGGCGAGCGCCGCCGAGGAGGAGCTCGACGCTCCGAGGGAGAAGACTGGCTGCAGGTGCTGCTGCTGCTGCTGCCGCTGCTGCTGGTTTTTCGGCTTCTCGCGCCCCGCCTCCCCCCAGAAAGTCCTCACGGCCGCCGCCGGCGCTGAAGCAAGCGACGCGGCCGAAAAGGAGGAGGCCTCCGTCCAGGCAGAGGAAAAGGAGACGGAGCCGGAGTCCGTTCCCTCTCCGGCCGACGAGCGAGGAGGGGTTGCGGCGGCGGCGGCGGCGCCCGGCGACCTCCTCCTCGGCAGAGGGCGATGCGGTGACGGCGGCGGCGGCCTCCTCTTCTCCTCCCGCCCCGTGTCCGCCCTCTCCGCCATTGTCGACGCCAGAGCCGACGCCACGATGCCGAAATCCGCGTACCTGGCCCGGCTCTGCAGGTCGTCGCTGGTCAGCACGCGGCCGCTGGGGGCGACGACGAAGAGCTCCTCGTCAGTCATTGCGGGCTCCGAGGTTTTGCGCATGGGGAGGCCGGCGCTTTCGCGGCGGAGGCCGAGCAGGAGGTGTGCCGGCGGCGGGGGAGGCTGCGTCATCTCGCGCTGTTTCTCCAGCAAGAAGTTTTTCACGCCTCTGGCGCGGAGGAAAGGGGGATCGGGGGAGGCGGAGAACTCGTTCGCGCGCGAGAGGGGGGCGATGCGATGCCGAGA
>Ga0210003_1003815_pt1 | contig 12109 bp, 19 predicted proteins | sample LantaG_FD_182804 | JGI IMG/M metagenome (GOLD analysis project Ga0210003, IMG submission 182804) | Deep subsurface microbial communities from Baltic Sea to uncover new lineages of life (NeLLi) - Landsort_02402 metaG (SPAdes) (version 2) | ecosystem: Environmental > Aquatic > Marine > Oceanic >...
ACGTACTTAATAGTTTACTAACACGTTGTGCTCCAGTTCGAACTTGTTCCGCTAAAGTTTAACTTCCACCTATACGCCGAAAGGTATCCTTAATACCGACAATGCACTAATTTTAGTTTAATGTCGGGTGCATTTGGATTATGATTTGTTCGCATAAGGTTTATTATGCGTCATTTTTTCAAGTTCTCTATAATGTTCTTTCGCACAATGTTTAACAATGGTATAAAATTGCTCACGTTCTAAAGTTTTATAGTAATGAGTATCAAACCACATTCTTAAAGCGTCATATATTTTAGACCTGATTTCTATATTAGTCATTCTTCTTTCTCCTCAGATTTAAGCGTCACTTTTATACACCTTTTGATATGACATATATTAAAAGTCCTACAATAAATGCAATACTTAAACCTAAAAGTATTCCTTGCCAAACACCATTATTCCAATACTCTTTAAACGTCATTCTTCTTTCTCCTCACTAAAAACGACCGTCTTTAATTATATACTTTCTTTATAAAGGATTTGCTCATTTTGAGGGGGACCCTTTTTAATCCTCTGTCGGCTCTAACTTTGCGGGGTTTTTTGTCTTTTCCTCTTTTCCCGACATTTTTAGCATTTTTTAGTCCCGCTTTGGTTCTTTCGCTAAGTCTTTCCCTTTCTAACTTTGCTACAGTACTCATAATAGATATTACTACATCGGAAAATGCTCCGACAGATCGAATATATTGTTCTTGATAAGATACCCAATCTATTTTATAATTCTCTAATTCTTTAAGCTTTTTTAAAGTAAAAAGTGTCCCTGATCTACTAAAGCGGTCTAAACTCCAAAATAATACAACGTCAAACAATCTTCTACTTGCGTGTTGAAACATTAAGTCCCACTTTGGGCGGGTATCTTTTGATCCGCTAATCACGTCGCAGTATTCTTCAAATATTTCCCAACCTTCTTTCTCTGCATATAATCTTAACGCTACAAGCTGGTTATAATAGTCTTGATCTGCTGTACTAACCCTTACGTAAATAGCAACCTTCATTTTTTCTTTCGCCTAAACTTCTCTGCAATACAAACCTTAACAAAATGACTACGGGACTGATATTTGTCAGGATTCAAAGCTACCTCTCTTTCAATACGATAATAGATCATACGGGGTAGACGTACATCTATCTTTCTGTCTTGAGTCATTTATGTTTTACCACTTCCTCAGCACGATTATAATTTAAACCCATTCTAGTACTGATAAACTCTATATAATCCCTCATATACTTCCTGGTTAGCTGTCCATAAGCTACGTGCAATTCAAATATATACTCTTTAACATCTAAAAAATATCCTTCATCTTGTTTACTTCTTTCTAACTCTGCCCTGATGGACTTTTCGCATTCTTCTTTTTGTCTTGGATAACTTAATTTCATTTTAACACCTTAGATAATTCTTTAACATTACCGCTATACTCTTGATTAGCTAACTCCATAACCCATTTATTATAGATCATATTTTTCATGTTTAACACCTCATGTTAATATTAAATATATACATATATATAAATGTTTCTATATTTAATATATCTGTTATATATATTTATTATGGTGTCGTAGTAGTAGTAGTATGAGTTTTGTCTGACAAACAACAACAACAACAACAGCATAATCTATAAATATACATATAATAAGTAGATATATATACTAAAAGGTTCGCATAAAAATAAAAATAGTATGATAAGGTATGATAACATCATACTATTTATTTTGTTAGAAGGCGATAATACTTTTTCTTAATAATCTTTAGACGATACGCCAAATAGCCTATCTTTTGACGTAATTTATATGTATGAAGTGAGCAATTATTACAATATTTCTGACTAGAATTAGTTGTTTTTATTAATCTTCCGCAACACTCACATTCTGCGATCATTTTACGTTCTCAAACCCTGATTTAATCTGCTCTGCAGTCAATCCTCTTTTTTTACCTTCTTTAACCGCTCTCTTTTCGATCTTTCTTCGTTGTTTCTTACTCATTAAAGCAGTGTTAATCTTTTCTTTAACTACTTCCTCTTCCCGCTTTTTAAGGTTTGCCACTTCTAGGAAGTTATTTACTCCGCCCTTAAAATCTTTTTCTGCCATCATCTCAAAACTTTGCCCTGCATTTGTAGCACAATCCCTACACGTTCTTAATAATAAAAAGTCTGTACCTTTAACTAATACTTTACCGCAATGTATACAACCTTTTCTTATACTCGGTTTCCTTTGTTTGTGTGATCTCATTTTTCTTTAATCCTCCTTATTAAACTATATGTATCAGGGTTGAACAATATCATACCTAGCAAACATATAAACCCTAGATAAAACAGACTATTAACTTTTGTTAGTTTATTATTATAATCTTCTTCACTAATAAGAGTATAACCTTCTACGCTTTCTGTTATTGACTGTTTTCCTGTAAGATTATATATTATTTCATTATTTCGCTCTTCATCATCACTCATTAACTGATAAGAGAATTTGTCTGCATTAAATATAAATATAAGAAAGTTCATGCTAAGCACTATTATAAAACTCGCTAATAATATTTGGCCATATAAGCGCAGAAACTTATTTAGTTTTTGTTTGTTCATGGTTTACTTAACTCCTGTAAAATGAGCGGGAGGGGTTGTTAAGGTGTGGCAAAACGTTTCCCCCCCGCAATGGGTACTTTATTTTTAAAAGAGGTGAGTTTTATTCTTTTAAACTGGCAATACTAGCCCTTATCGCTCTTACGATTTCCAGTTCTTTTGATAATTCTTTCTGTAATTCCTGCAACAGTTCGTTTCTTTCTTGTTTATTCATTTTCTCTTATATAAATTTTACGATGGTTCGTAATTATCTTTAGCAAATAAGTTACTCTTTTGAAATGTTATGTTCATGATCCCTGTACTTACCATTATAGAGTTAAATATTCTCCTGATCTTTCTCCAATCATTATACTTAAAGTCTTGCGTTTCTCTTTCGAATAGTTCTTCTAATTGTTTTAGTACAGTATCTTCTTTTGTATTAATCTTTATTATGTATGGCCTCATTAATTCATAGAAGTTATTAGCGTAACTATACATTCCTGCAGCATATTCCCTGTGTGGCCTGTTAAATCCTTCGGCATATAGTATATACTTTCTATAGTTTTCTATAAATCCGCTAAAGTTCTCCCATATTAGCTGTTTAGTCCATTCATTATCTGTAAATAGTATATTTTCCACTTCGGGCTTATTATTTTTTATTTTCACTGCTCCGCCTCCGCCATCTTTCGTAGCCTAATATCGATACTTGCTCTATCAACATCTGAAATAATTGCTAATTGTCTATTACTATACTTATATTTCTTCTTTATGTGCATAGCTAACTTATTAAAAGCACTATATGCCTTAGAGTTTCCGCCAATACTCTTCTCTTTAGTCTTATGTATAGCTTCTATCCTTTTAGTATTTCTTAGTTCCAAGTATTCTTTTTTTGTGTCGTCGTCAAGATCATCATAATAACACACCATAGGAGAATTTCGACTATACTTCAATAACTGTTTCGTTCTTTCTAGTGTTGCCTCATCTCGCAAATTCCATACATCATCCGTACAGCTGTTAGGTTCTTGTAATCTTATAACCGCAATACCTCTTTTGAATATATGAACCCAGAATCTGACCCTAGTTCTTACTGCAGGATCTAACTGTTTGAATACTGGTATGCAACCAATAAATAATAAGTGACGATCTCTATAAGTGTTTAGTGTTTGTATAAATTCTATTTGTTCTGCGTCTTGCCATTTCCTATTATACCCCGCTAAGAATAACTCATCGTGGATAACTTCGTCATATTGCTTTAGTTTGTTTTCTCCGTCGATCATCTGTAATAATTCTTCTCTATCCCATGTCATCTGTTTATTTAAAGAATAAGTTTTCTTTCTAATCTTTGCATGAGCTTGGGCTAACTCTATAGCAAAAGTGCTTTTCCCTTCTCCTGTAAACCCAGTTATACACACAAATACATCTCTGTCACTCTTTAGATGTTTATTAACTATCTTTGCGAACTCATCAAGTTTTATTATATATTTGTGATCTATACTGGTAAAAGGTAAATGATTAATCTTTCTTACCATAATACTTTTTATGATTATGCTTATATATAACTTTATCGATTTATTAGTTTATCGAAAAATTTATATAGTTCCTAGTGCCTAAATCTTCTGTAGGGTGTTTATTAACATGAGTATTGGCGGTAGAGTAATGGTTGTAATTTTCGGAACTATTCTAATCGTAGCTGTAGCAATCCCGATAACAATTACTGTTATTGACGATTCTAACCTAACTGGTATAACTGCAACAATTGTGGGATTTATGCCTGTGTTCCTAGCATTAGGAGGTTTAGCATTAGCAGCTTCATTAGTAGCATTCGGATAAAAACGAAACGACTAACGAAGATAAGGCGGAGTTTTATTACTCCGCTATTTTTTTATTTTATAAAAAAAGGTTAAAAATGGAAGGGCTAAGCATTTATATATTTATAACATTAATATCATTATTCTTAATAATATTCGGCTACATAACAAGAGAAGAATACGGAGGTTATTATGCGGCTATTTCTGGATTCGTATTAATATTTATTACTGGGCTAGTAATGTTTTCTAATCCCTTAACCATCCCCATTGGTAACGAAGGCAATATAACTTATTCTTATTCTACAGTTGAAGGCTATCCCGTCGTTAATGGCACAAGTATAAATATCGACACAGTTTATTCTAGCGAATCATTAGTTATTAGCAACACTATAGCTTTTGTATTTCTTCTTTTAGGAATCTTTGGTATAATTCTTACATCTATAATTATGTTCAATGTAAATTTAAAGCATGAAGAGGAGTTAGAATGAAAAGAATATTAATATTAATGATTTTGTTATGTAGCTTTGTTGCAGTAAGCGCTTATGATAACGAGTTAACAATTCCTGTTATAAATAATTATTATCATAGAACCGATAACAACGAAAGTAAGTTTGATTATGACGAATATTTCGATCAATATCTAAATACTACTCATGATGTAATATATAAAAGTTTGACTATTAGCCCAAATGGTGGATCATCGCAGACTATGAATCTTAATTTAAATACTATTTTTAGTCAGTTTTATAGTGAGATAATTATTGATGATGATCTAAAAGTTCAAGATGGAAACCAAATAATTCTTAACAGCACTGGTATTTATGACTGGAACGATTTGAACAGTTTATTAAATATTAGTGGTGGGGAAACAGTTAATGTTACTACAGAATATATTAGTATAACAACTGACAGTACAAGCGGAGCAAGTACAAGCATGAGAAACCCTTTTGATGAAGATACTTATACCACTTATGAATATACTACTAACGCTCAAAGTTTAGGCATAGAATACGATAACAGTACAGGAATGTTTCAAGTATTAGAAGATGGAAACTATCTACTATTATATACTAGTAATGTAGAAATTAGTAGTAGTGACGAAGTAAACTTTATTGTTTATCTAAATGGTAACATTACAATATTTGAACACGATTGGATGGTTCACTCAAGCGTAGATCCTGTAGAGAGAACAGTAAGTTTCATAAAAACTTTAGAAGCGGGGGACAACTTAAGCATAGAAGTAGGAACTCTTGACGGCGTTGATAGTAGTTATTTTCATGATGGTAATACTATTAATATTTATCAGATTGCAGGAGGATTCTCAGGCAACGCTCCCAATATAACTTATAATATTGGTGGTGATGCAAGTAGTGGAGGACAAAAGACAGTATTAGCTTTTGCTAACTCTAAAGGTGATGCTTCAGGAAACGCTCAATATTTAGCTATGGGAGGAAATAGTATCCCATCAAGTACTACTTATGGTTATGTAATGTTACGAGATGGAAGTATAACAGGCATGAGCGAAATATTTACTTCTGCAAGTGTATTATTTGCTGGTAACTTTAGAACTTATATTTATGTGAATAATGGTTTAGTATGGTCTGTTGACGACTACGTAAATGTTGCAGGAGTCTATAAACACTATGCAACACAAAGCGCGGGAACAGACTCTTTTAGTGCAGGAGATTATATAAGTATAAAAGTTGATGCTTTATACAGTGGTGGCTATTCATTAGTTGAAACATTACTTGAAGTGGAGTACGACTGAAAAAATGGGAGATTATACAGACTCAACAGTTTTACAACAGCAGTTCTTATTGGATGATAAAGATTATTATAGTAAGTTTTTATTCAATCCAAATATTAGTGGTTTTCCTCATATAGATCATAATATGGCTGTTACACGTTTAAGCCGAAGATATAAAGAGCCAGAACAATTAAGAGCGATAATGAAAGCATTACACGTTTTAAATAAGCCAGAATATTTTAAAGAAGTTATGGTAACTATTGACAAGTACGACGAGAAGACGGGAGAAGTAGAAAAGGTTAATGTTATTAAAAAGATAAGTATATTTCCAAAAACTTACCATCACAAATTAGCAGCTTATCATAGTATAGTAATGACTTGTGCTGCTGCAGAAGGTCATCTTATACGAGAAGCTAACACTAAAGGAATACGTAAAGAAGAGAGTGTAGAAGATAAAACTTCTAATGATAAAGGATTTTTTAATAAGAAGGAGAAAGACAATAAAGCTTACAGGGGTTATTAACTATGGGAATATTTGACAAGAAAGGCGTTAAGCCATTCGTATTAATTTTATTAAGTTTGAGCATTATATTTAACGCGTTTGTAGGTTATTTTTTATTCTTAGATAAAAGAATAGCTTTTACTGGCGAAGAAGTTAATATGGCTTCTATCCTTGTTGCAGTCTTTGCTGTTATGATATTAATGTTTTCTTTAGCGGGAATATTCTTTACTAACATTGGACAGCAAGTTATACAGCGCTTCCGTAATAGGTTAATGTATAAAACTGGTAATTATGTTAATACTTTATTTATTTCTAAAACTGGCGTTATAACTGAAATGTTTAAGAAGGTAGAGAGTGACGGAGTTTTCGAGATTCGTGACAAGAAGTATATACGTAATCCTAAAGTATTATATCATTATAAAAATATTCCTTCATATATTCATTTAGAAGATTCGCCACAACCTATAGACGCTTTTAATAATAGTGATCTCTTAATGACGTGTTATGAACTTGATACTGTTATGACTGCAGAAACTAACTTTGATCTAGTTAAAACCATTATTAAACTTCTTCCATTAGTACTTATGGGGTTTGTTATTGTTGTTGGCGCTGTAGCCCTTACTGGCTTCTTTAACTATCTAGCTTATGAAATGTTACGCGATGGTTCGGCTACTGTTATATGTAGTAATATTCCAACTTGTACAGGAGGTTAAAAGATGAAGTTTGATTATCGTATCAAAGTTATTGTTAAAGAGCCTAAGAATAACTTTTATGTGAAAGTTGATTCTTTTGAGGGCGATCTTAACGAGGTTATAAGCCTTCTTCTTAGTAAGTATGGCGGTAGTAAGATAACTATATTTAAACGCTTATCTTTAGTGTTTGAGATGTCTGGCGATGAGATGGCAAAGCTTTTTAGTAAGTGGGATAAAAAACAATTAAGCAAAACGAAAAGTATATATAATAGTAGTGGTGAGAATACACTGACGGGTTTAAAATGATTTAATGCCAGGCGGAGAAGGATCGGAATATGACACAGCTTCTAGTAGAGGAATATATAGACGACAGAAAGCACGTTCTAAAAAGAAAGGTTATGTGCCAGGAATAGTAAAAAATAAATCTTCGAGATCTTCTTCGACTACAAACAAAAAGCCAGAAGTAATATTTTATGATCCAAAATATGCAACTAAAGCTTCTAAAGGTATTTCTGAACGTCAACGATTAGAACAAATAGAAAAAGCTAATTCTGCAATAGATCAACAAAGAAGGCTACTTGCCAAACAAATAGGAGATATAGCCAGAGAAGACGCGAGAATTAATACACAATTAAAAGAATATGAAAAATTTGGTAGTACACCTAGACCTAAAGGCTATGAAGGTTTAAATAGTGAAGAATTTAGAAAAAGATTAGTAAAAGAAAAACTAGAACGAGAAAAAACAAAAAGCAAACTATCAAATAAACCTTATGGAGAAATAAAACAAAACAAAAACACTTATGTTTCTGACATTGCAGATTATGGGTTTTTTACAGCATCAGAAAAGCATCTAAGAAAAATTACTGATAAGCAAGAAGTAGGAAAACCAGGAAAACAAACAGTAGCACAAGCGTTTCTAGCATCACCAACAGGAATATTAACATTTTATGCTAGTATGGGGGCATTAGGCGAACAACTATTAAAAACCAATCAACAGTTTAATGATAAAGGAATAGTAGATATTTCTAAAGGAATATATAATACTACATGGGACTTTGTTAGAACCGCTAACGCTAAAACAACACTTAAAAAAGCATACGAATTAACAGTTAATACTGGAAAAGTAGGAACTGCAGTATTTTATTCTATTGGTGACAGTTTAAAAAATAAACCTATTAGTACTACATCGGAATTACTCGCGCCATTCGGAGTTAGTAAAATAGTTAGTAAAACAAAAGATGTAGTAGGTATGATTAAAAGCCCTTACAAAGTAACTCAAGTAATGGAAGGAGCAGAACTTCATAAAGGTGGTGGGTTTTCTCAATACATAGCAGAGTTTAAACATGAAAGTTTTATTAGGGGGGGGAAAACTGTTGGAGTTCAAAGGGCTTCTAGTTTTCGCATTTCAAACCCTGTATCCTGGAGTGATACTATTTTAGGAAAAAAGCCAGGCAGTATAAAAAAATTCTATCCTATGGCAGAAAATTTTTTAATAAGAGATGTACCTAGTCAATATATAAATCCTATTGACGAACTAGCCCAAGCAGGAACAACCCAGACAGTAATGAGTAGTACTCCCGACAGTTCTTGGGTTATTCAATCAATGAAGAAATCAAAAGGAAAATATACAGTAATTCCTGGGGGGGGAAAGCAATTAGAAAGTTTACAAGGAAGGGGTGGTATTGGCGGAGGTGAATTGTCACAGTTTTACAGTACAGAAACTGTTAGACCTATAAAAATTGGTAATAATATATATTATCCTGAAGGAAAACCACAACTATATTTATATTATACTAGAATGAGACAAAAAGGAAGTTATGCCGACTTATTTAGCGGACAAGCAGATTTTAAATTATTAAAACCACAACCTGGCGTTATATTTCAGAAAGAATATATTAACCCAGTAAAGGCTAGTAGTTTAAAACATTCTTATCCCATACTTACTCAAGAAATGGCAGGAATTACCAAACCTGGAATATTTACGCCTAGTGGCTCAAGTCTTACAGGGTGGAGAACAGAAGCCGAAGTAACTAAATCTTTTCTTACTGATACACAAATGTCAAAGATTACAACAGATTTATATATTCCAGGTAAAGGATTACTTAAAGGTTTTTATGGTAGAAACATTAGAAAATATTCTAATAAAGCTTATGTTGGAAAGTTAGAAAAAAATATATTATTTTTTGAAGAAAGAATAACAACAGTTAAAGGTTTAATTGTTGCTAATCCTGGCGAAGCCAGTTTAGGTCTTGCAGCTATTAAGCGAGATATAAAAAACATCGAGATAATAAATAAGGCTTTAGGAAGAGAAACCAATATACAAAGTATTAACGAACCTTTTATTAAATCTGTAGAAAATTCTAAACTATTAAATATTAATAAACTTTCTTATGAAGATCAAGCTTTAGAACAATTTTTTAATAAAAATAGTTTAACAACAAAATTAAGCAGTTCTTCAACTAAGCCTGTTCTTAGCGGTTCTAAAGTTTTTTATGATGTAGGAAAACTGAATATAATTTCAGGGTTAAGTAATTCTGATAGTTCTTTTAAGTATAATGTTTTCTTAAGTTCTACTTCTGGAAGTAGTAGTATAGATCATTCTAAAGTATTTAGTTCTTTATCTTCAGTAAGTCTTATGCCTGGTCATAGTGCAGGAAAAGTTAACAGTATTAGTAATATTTCTGGCGGTTCTGGGAGAAGCGGTATTAGTAATATTTCTAGTTCTGATGGTTCTGGGAGAAGCGGTATTAGTAGTTCAAATACAGGAAAAGTTAACAGTATTAGTAATATTTCTAGTTCTGACGGTTCAAGCTTTAGCGGATTTAGTAGTTCAAATAATAAAAATTGGTTAATTCCACCACCAAGTATAAGCCCTGAATTTGGACAGTCATCAAAGAAGAAAAAGAAGAAGAAGTTTAACTTATTTGTAGGCGGAGAAGGAAAATTTATTTATGAAAAGTATAAAGGATTAACTTTTACTGATCTAATAAAGAAAGGCAAATCTAGATTAAAAGAAACAGCTGCAGCTAGTATAAGAATAAAGACTAGCGATGGAAGAAATTTACAACAAAGAGAACTAAAAAGTATTAGTAGACAATTAGGAAAAGGGTTTACTGTATCACAAATAGATAATAAGATCATACAAGAAAATAAATATAGAATCTCCTCAAGAGGAGAGAAGCGACACATACCATTAAGAAGTAAACAGTTAAAGACTGTTCGAGGACATAATAAAGCTTTATCACTAGTAAGACAGGGAAAAGGGTTAAGAAGTATTCGTAAGGGGTTAATATAAAATGTTTAATAATAACAAGAAAGGGCAAGGAGCAATATATTTTGCTTTAATGGCTGTTATGGGATTTGTTATGTTTCTTCTTGCTATACCTTTACTAGCTCCTATTATTGGCGAAGGATTAGCTAATGCAGGAGGACTAGTACAATTTGTTGCTTATGGTATTATACCATTAATAATATTATTATTTATATTTGTATTTTATAAGTTGAGTCAAAGTGGTTAAAGCAAAGAATATACTAATTACGAGCCTTATATTAATGTTTCTCCTAGTGCCTAACATTGTTATAGGAACAATGAGTTCTGTGGTATATGATTTCTCAACAGGGAACGAAAGTTTTTATAAGGCAATTGGTAACGAAGGAAGCAATATAAGTTATATTGCTTCTGAAAGTTATATAGATCTTTACGATGCAGGAAACATGTATCTTTGGGCGTGTAAAGATATATCTGCTACTAACGGAACCATAACTATAAATACCAATATGACTTTAACTTCTGGATCAAATTATATTATATCGTTTCTTAATCATGAAAATATAGTAGTACAAGTACAACTTATAGGTAATGCGTACTATGCTTTAATGAATGAAACAAGCGAAAGCATATTAGGAGATTTTAACACTACAGGATCATATAAAACGTTATATACTAAACCAATGATAACAAACAGTTATAATATTAGCATTATGTTTGATGTTGCAAATAATAATATAATAAGTATGAATTCTAGTGGTAATAATATTTTTAATTCAACTCCTATAAGGCCTTCGGGTAGAATAAATAAAATCTGTTATGCAGGAGTGGCAGGAAATGGCGTGGGGAATTTTTATCTTAAGTATGTGTCTATAAAAGGAAATATCGATGATAGCAGAACATTTAAATTTTATGATATTGCAAATTTTACACTATTACAAACTAACGTTGATGCAGTACTAAATAGTCCAACAGGAACAAATAGTTTTAGTACTTCAACAGGTATAAAAACAATTTTTAGTTCCGAATTGCCTAGCTATCAAAGCAGTCCGATAAATCTTTTAGCCACTGCAAATAATTATAACCAAGTAAAAAATATAATTTTAGATACTACAATAAATCATAGTGTATATTTAGATATTAATACCGAATTAAAAACATTTAGTATAATAAACAATATAGGCGATGATGTGGCAAACGCCTTATTAAGTTTTTATACTGTTATAAATGGTACTAGCGTTCTAGCTACACAGGGAATATCAGACTTTTCTGGAACACTAGAAACTTATCTTAATCCTGACAGAGATTATATTATTCGTGCTAGTCATGGAGAATATGATGATTGGGAAGGAAACGTTACGCCCACACAAGATACTTATACTATTAATATTCAACAGACAGGCGAAGATATCACAGAAAGCCTTTTTGAGAATACTAGGTACTCTATAAATACTAAGAATAATATGTTAACGTTTGAATCAAACTTAACAGTGTTTACTACAGATAA
>Ga0210003_1003816_pt1 | contig 12108 bp, 8 predicted proteins | sample LantaG_FD_182804 | JGI IMG/M metagenome (GOLD analysis project Ga0210003, IMG submission 182804) | Deep subsurface microbial communities from Baltic Sea to uncover new lineages of life (NeLLi) - Landsort_02402 metaG (SPAdes) (version 2) | ecosystem: Environmental > Aquatic > Marine > Oceanic >...
CCCCCCCTCTCGCGCGCGCATGCCATCATCTTTCAAAACACTATTTTTTTCTCTCTACACACGGGGGGTCCAGGCACGAGAACGACGGGGAGAAACACGAGGGCTTGAAGATGAATAATCCCTTGTTCTTCTCCTCTCTCTCTACCGCCTCTTTTCCTCTCCTCTCTCGTTCTTCTCTCCCTCCTCTTTTAGTAAAAGCTCCCCGCCGAGATCTCCGCGTCGATCTCCTTGGCCGTCTTCGGGTCCGCGGCCAGCTCCTCGTCGATCGTCGACGACCGCAGCTTCGAGATGTCGGCCGCGAGTGCCGCGGCTTCCTTCTGGAGAGCGGCGAGCCGAGAGGCCGAGGCGGCGTCGAGCTCTCTGGCCGCGGCGATGATCGGGCCAAACTTGTCCTCGACGGCCTTGACCGAGGCGGCGGGGTCGAGGGCGGGAAGCTTGAGGCCCGAGTACGCGCTCTTGAGCACAGAGAGCACGGCGGGGTCGACGCTGGCGGCCGCGGCGGCGAAGTCGGGCGCCTTGCCGCCCGCCGTGGCCTTGGCGGCGAGCTTCTCGGCGCCCTCGGCCAGCGCGGAGCGCAGCGAGGCGAGCTCCCTCCTGCCCTCGTCCGAGGTGACTAGTTGGGCCAGGGCGTCCCAGTCGAGGGCGTCGCCGCCGGAGGTGGAGGCCGGGGGCGCGGCCTCTGCGGCGAAGGAGCGAAGGGAGAGGGCCTGGTTTTTTTTTGAAGGAGGGGGGGGGGGCGAGGGAAGAAAGGAAGGAAAAAAAAGGGTGAGGGCGCCATCGTAGAGCAGAAGAGAGCTCGTTCGTCATTTCTGGGGCACGATTGCGCGTCCACGCAGCGTTCGCCTTGTCCCCCTCTCTTTCGCCAGAGCTGGAGCACGTCGCAGAGAACGCTCCGCGAGGTCGAGCAGGGAGAGAAGAGGCGAAAAAGACACCGCAAAAGCGAGAGAAAGGAAAGAGGTGTTCTTTCATTGCGACGATCGGCGCCTCTTGAATTAAACAAGGGCGGCTCAAATGCCATCTCGGGTACTCTTTCTTGCTTCGTTCTCACAGCGAGTGCGTCAAAAGAGGACGCCGCAACGCGCTCCAAACGGCAGAGAGCGTGCTTGCGCGGTAGAAGGCGCAGCAACGGCGTCGCCAAACAGTCACGGCGGCGGCGAGGGAACAACAGCGGCGGCAGCGAGAATCGAATAAGCTCGTTTGCGCCGACTCTCTTCTTCGCTTATTCTCTTACCCTTCGGCCTGCGGAGAGCAGCGCGCGGCTCAGCATGGCTGATGAAGTTGACGCGCAAAGAGAAAAAAGAACGACGAACACACGCGCGGCGCGTTTTCCTTCAAGTTTTGTTTCCCTTTTCTTCGTCTTCGATTTTGTGGAGTTTTTTTTTCTATTTTCTATTTTTTGTTGCTGAGTTCGTTTGAGGCTCTTCGGTCGTCGAGTTTTTTTTTTCTTCGTCGCCGTCACCAAAGACGTTTTCGGCTCACTCCTCCTTCACTCAACTCTCTCCCGACCTTCTCTCTCCGACGACGGCAAGGTGCTGCGATGAGCGCCGCCGCCACCGCTCTGGGAGCGCGCGCCGTCGACAGCATATCCCTCTCTCAGCGGAGAGGCGACGGAGCATCCGCTGCTAATTGGCCTCTGAAGCAGCAGCAGCGGCGAGAAATCCCCTTCGCAGCATGTCACCCACGCCGCCATCGACTATCTTCCCGTCTCTCTTTCTCCACTGCCTTGCCCTCCCTGCCCTCGCCACAGGCAGGAGCCGGAGGCGCGTGCCCGACAGACTCGCCGCTGAGCGAGCTGGTTTGCGAGTCGCCGGGAAAGGGATCCGATTCGGCCGCCGAAGACGTTGCTGCTGCTGCTGCTGCTGCTGATAGGGGCGACGCAGCAGCGTCGCCGCCGCCGCCGACGTCGACGTCGGCCTCCTCCTCGACCTCTGAACCCCCCGCCTGGCACTCGGACAAGCGCGCCCTCTACCTCGCCGCGGCGAAACCGAAGATGTACGCGGTGTCCCTGATCCCGGTGGTTGTCGGAGCAGCTGCGGCGTTTGCGAGCGGAGGAGGGAGCGCGGGAGCAACCGCTTCGGCAGCAGCAGCGACAGCAGCGGCGACGACGAAATCGACTGCCGCCGCCGCCGCCCTCGTCCCCGCCTCGGCCCTCTTCTCTGCGCTCGCCTCGGCCTCCCTCGCCTTCTCGGCCAAGGCGCTCGCCGGCTCCTGCCTCGTCATCGCCTGGCTCAACCTCTCCAACGACGCCTTCGACAGCTCGACGGGCGTCGACGAGCTTGGCGGCGGCAAGCCCGAGAGCGTCGTCGCGCTGGTCGCGGGCGGCAGGGCCTGGCCAGTCCACGCCGTGGCGCTCTGCTGCCTCGCCTCGGGGGCGCTGCTGCTGGCCTCGGCGCTCGGGTACAACGTCTCCCCGGCGACGCTGACCCCGGCGTGGCTCTCCGGGGCCGTCGCGGGCGCCGGGGGAAAGATCTCGAGCGTGGCCGGGAGCGTCTCTGCGACGGCGGCGTCGGCGGTCTCTGACGCCGCGGGGGCCGTAGCCTCCTCCGTCGCGGCGGCGGCGTCTTCCTCCTCGTCTTCTTTGGATTCCGCTGGCGTCGCGGCGGCGGCTGCGGCAGCGGCGACAGAGGTCGGCGGCGTCGTCGGAGGCGTGCTCGCTCCCGTCGCCTCGCTCTTTCAGGGAGGAGGAGGAGGAAGTGCTTCTGCTCCTGCCGTCGCCGCCGCCGTCACCGCAGCAGCAACATCAGCGCCGATACTTTCCCTGCCCGCGCTTTCCCCGACGCCCCCGGACCCGAGGCCCGCCAGGCTCCTGGCCGCGGCGGTCGCCGCGGGCTACCTGTACCAGGGCCCGCCCTTCCGCCTCTCGCGCAGGGGGCTGGGCGAGCCCCTCGCCTTCGTCGCCTTTGGCCCGCTGGCGACGGTGGCCTTCGCGCTCGCGGCGGCCAACGCCGCCTTCCTCGCGGGGCTGAGGGCCAGGGTCGCTGCGATCGCCGCGGCTCAGGCGGGCTCTCAGATGTCGAACAAGGCCGCCGCGGCAGCGACGGCCGCGGCGACGGCGGCCTGGCCCTTGCCCCTGGCGACGCCGGCCGCGGCCGCCGCGGCCGTCGTCGTCGGCATGACGACGGCGGCGGTGCTCTTCTGCTCCCACTTCCACCAGATAGAGGGGGACAGGGCGGCGGGAAAGCTGTCGCCGCTCGTCAGGCTGGGAGCGGCGGACGGGGCGAGGGTCCTGGCCTCCGGGGTCGCCGGCGTCTACGCCTTTGTCGGGGCCGCCGCAGCGCTGGGCGCGCTCCCGCCGCTGGCCGCCGCCGTCGCTGCGCTGGCGTCGCTCCCGAAGGGGATCGCCCTCGCGGCGAGGGCCGCGAGGGAGGGAGGCGACGCCGCGCGGATCAGGACGCTCAAGCTCGATGCCTTGGGTTGGCACACGGCCTTCGGGATGGCGCTCGCTCTGGGTTTGGCGATCCCGAGGGCCGCAGCGGCAGTCGCGAGCTTCGTTCTCGGGGTTTGAAAAACTATGGAATTTTCCCCTCCCAGGGGAGAGGAGTTCTAGGGCCGTCGTCCAATGATTGCCTCGCGACCCCTCCCTCCCTTTTCTCTCTCTGTCTCTACTTATAAGTATCATTGTAAAAACTCTGGTGAATCTTCAAAATGGGTCGGGTCGTCTTTCTTGTTTGCTATTTCCGTTCTGGTTGCATTTTTTTAATGCATTGCGTTTTTTGTTTCCTGAAGCAGAACAAAAAAATCAGTCCCTCGCTCCTCCTCCGCGGCTCTTCTTCGCCGCGGCCCTCTCCTTCCTCCCTTCCTCGACAAACTTCCTCTTGCGCTCCTCCTTCCTGCGGATCCCCTTGGACGCCTCGATCTCCTGGACCTTTTTCGAGTGCGCAGCGCGCTTCGTCGCCTGCTTGAGCAGCTTCTTCGCCGCCTTCGAATTTCGAATGGCGTTGAGCTGTGCGACCAGGCTCGCGGCCCTCTTCCCCTCGGCGTCGAGCGCCACGGCCCGCCGCGAGTCCAGGTCCTTGCGCTTGCGCGGAGCTGCTGCCTTTTGCTTGGAGGCAAACGGAAGCGCAGCCTGCAGGGCCCGCGGCACGCGCAAGGGGTTGAACCTGCGGACGGCGGCGCGCTCGACGGGGCGGTAGAGCGAGTCCGGGTCTCTGGGGGCCGAGAGCTGCGCGGCGCGGCGGAGCTCGGCGACGGTGCGCATCGCGACCCAGCCCCCCCTGTCGACCCCCCCCAGGGAGAGGGAAGGGATGGGAGCTTCTTGCTCTCCCTCTTCGCCCCCGCCGGCAGCCGCGGCGCGCCCTGGCGTCGGCGGGGCGAGGCTTCGGCGCGAGGCGGAGGAAGGGGAAGAAAACCCCTTCTTCCCTCCGCCGCCGTCGCGGTAGTAGCCGGTCCCGGTACCCCTGCGGGTCCCGAAGAACCACCCTAGGCGGGGACCCGCGAAGTCGGAGCAGGGCACAAAGTCCTCCGCGGCGTCGAAGGCGGCAGCGGGGGGAGGCGCGACAGCGGCAGAGGGAGCTTTCGAAAACCTCTTATCTCCTGCTTCGACCTCGACGGCGCCGCTGTCGCTCCTCCCCTCCCTGCCCCTCTTGGGCTCCCTCCTCCCGGCCAGCGCCGCGGCCCTCCTCGCGCTCGCCGGGGAGAGCAAATCTGTGACCGGGATGCACAGCTTGGGAAGGTCCACGGCGACCCAGGCGCGAAGGAAGACGACGTCCGAGATCAGAATCTTGTCCTCGAACGTCGCGCGGACGACACCCGCGGCGGCCGCGTCGCCCCCTTTCCCGCCCTTGCCGCCCCCGGCCGCCCTGGCCGCGGCGCGCGCCGACGCGGCCCGCTTGACGATGCCGCGCACGCCAGAGGCCGTCCTCACCGCTGCTCCCTCGAACCGCGCCGCCTCGAGCTGCGAGTTGAACAGCCCGCGGACGAACGCCGTCCGCCGGTGCACCCGCGACGGCTCGCCGACGAGCTTGAGCTTTTTGACGACGCGCGGCGCGGCGTCTCCGCCCAGCACCGTCCCCGTCGCCGCCACGCGCCACCCCGCGGCCCTCTCTGCCCCTGCCTGGAAGCACAGCACTCCAGTTCCCGCGGGAGCCGACCCGCCGGCGAACCAAGCGTAGGCGAGGCAGTGCGCGTGCTCTGGGGTGTACTTGAGCCCCCGGTGGCGGCCGTTGGCGTCCTCGGTCGCGAAGACGGGGACGACCTGTGCTCGGCGCCAGCCGATGGAGACGACGAGCGGGTCGCGCGTCTTGAGGACTTTTCCCGGGTGCCAGCTGTGGGAAGGGTGGTGGAGGAAAGGATTCGGCGTTTGAAAAAGAGGAGAGTGAGCCTTTCTTCCACTCTTTCCGTCCCCGTCATCGGAAAAAAAGCTGCCCCTCTCTCGGCCGAAAATTCAAAAACCACTCACCGGTGCCGCTTCAGCCGCAGGAGCAAGTACGACCCGCCCGCACCGCCCCCGGCATCGTCCGCCGGGGTCAGCGCCCCGACGACCAGCGGCCTGCGCGGGTCCCAGTGATCCACGAGCTCCGCCGGGACGCGGAGCGTCAGCCGCGCGTAGCAGCCGACGGCGACGCCGCCGAGCGCGGCGCGGCGCTCGGCCGGCAGCGCGGCCAGGGCCGCTGCCGTGCGGGCCGCGCGGGCCGCGAGCGCGGCCTTGGCCTCGTCGTAGAACGAGGGGGCCTCGTCCTCGCGGCGGAAGCCGGGCGCGGCGTGCTTGTTGTGCCCCGTTCGGGCGCCACCGGTGAGGGAGCCTTTGGCGTTTTTGCCGCCGTCGCCGTCGCCGTCGTCGCCGTCGCTCCCCTCTCCGCCGCGGCTGCCGCCGCCGCCCTTTCCGCCTCCCTTCTTCCTCGAGTCGTATGCGGCATCGAAAGCGGCCTTCTTGGACTCTTTGGCCTCGGCGAGCTTCCTCTCCTCGTTCTCGACGGCGGAGAGGGCCTTGCGGGCCGCGGCGAGGGCGGGGTCGGCGGAGGCGCCCTCGGCCGCCGCCTCGACGTCCTCAAAGTCGCCGAAGACTTCGTCGCTGTCGTCATTGCCGCCGCCGCTGCCGGGCCTCGCAGCGTTTCGGTCGGCGGCAGCGCCCCAGTCTCCCGTCACGAAGCGGTTCCTCAGGCTCTCGACGCGCCCGTCGTCGCCTCCCCAGCGGGCTCGCAGGGCGGTGGCGTCGAGCGGCGGGGCGGAGACGTCGTCGTCGGCCGCGGCGGCGCGGGCGATGGCCTCCGCGGCCTGGTCGGCCTCGGCCGAAGAGGAAGCGGCGGCGGCGCCGCGCGGCTTGAAGAGCTCGTCGTCGTCGTCGTCGTCGCCTCCCGTGGCGCCCTTCTTCTTCTTCCCGCCGCTCCCGCTCCCGCTGCTCCCGTAGACCAGGGCGGCGAGATCGACCTCGCGCGTCGCAAAGAGAGCTCCCACACGGGCAGTGGCGCCCTCCTTCCACTTGGCGGCGGCGCCAAGACCCTCGTCGTCGGAGTCGTCATCGTCATCAGAGGCGAAGCCTTTCCCGTCGCGGCGGCCGCCGCTGCCGCCACCGCCGCCGCTGTCGTCGTCGCTGCTCGCGTCGGTGCTCTCTCCTCCGTCGCCACCCTCTTCTTCCTCCTCGCCGTCGTCATCGCTTTCAAAATGACCGTCGCCGCGGTCGCCGCCGCGAAAGGCCGTGCCAGTCCCCACGGGGGCGGGGCGGCGCACGCGCAGCGCCTTGCTCCCGTTCCGCCCTCCGGCCTCGCCGCTCGCTTGCAGCGAGCTTCCCCACCCCGCGGCGTCTTTCCCAGAGAGCGGCGCCCCCCCGGCGAAGAGCCTGATCTCGGACGCCTCGAGCGCGGCATCTATCGGGGTCGCCGAGGGCCGCTGGAGCTCTTTCACCATGGCCACGCCGGCCGTCGTCGCCGTCTTGGCGTCCTCGGCCAGGGCGGCGCGCCGCGCGTCGTCGGCTTCGCCGCCGTCGTCTCCGCCGGCGCCGCTCCCGCCGAGGGCGCTCTCCGGGTCGGTGAACGCCACCTTGTGGTCCGGGATCTCGACGTAGACCGCGTCCTTGTCGAAGAGCAGCCTCCCGACGTCGGCCATCGGGGCGTAGATGAGGCGCTCGCGGTCGTTGAGCGAGCGCCGGCGGGCGGGCTTGGCCTTGGAATCTCCATCGCCGTTTCCGCCCGCGGCGGCGGCGGCGGCGAGCGCCGCCTGCCTCCTCGCCTCCGAGCCGGGCAGCGGGCACGGGTCCGGCAGCACGTCCACGCCCAGGGCCACGGTGTCCCCGACGCCGGCAACGTGCAGCCTCGGGGCCTGCCCGCCCCGCAGCGGAGCGCCCCTGACGTACCCGAAGACGCGGACGGTCCTGTCCCCTCCGACGCCGCCGCGGGCCCTGGCCGCAGCGACCTCGGCCGGGGGGGTCACGTCCTCGATGCGGTCCGCGACGAGGTACGCCCTCGACGACCGCCACTGCAGCGGCCTGAACTTCATCACGGAGACGAAGCGCGCCAGGTTCAGGACCTCGCGCTTCGGGTAGGAGCCGTGCCGCATGCCCGACAGGTAGAACAGCTTGGCGCCGGCGTAGACCTCGCCCCAGAAGCGGTGCTTGAGGGTCTTCTTGGCCCTCTTGAGCTTCTCCGGGTCGCGGAACTCGTCGAGGTGCGTCAGCACGCCCATGACCTTCGGGAACCCGGACACTTGGAGCATGTTGAGGAACTCAAACGTCTCCATCTCGAAGCCGTACGCCGCGTCGACGAGCAGCAGCACCAGGTCGGCGACCTTGGCGGCGTCGGCCATCGCGTGGAGGCCCTGCGGGCACTCGAGCAGCGTCAGCCTCCGCGACTTGCCTGCCACGACGGTGACGGGCCCGCGAGGGTCGGGCACGGACTGGCGGGTGTAGTGCTTGATCAGGGCCTTGATGAGCGTGGTCTTGCCGACGCCGGGCGGGCCCTGGACCAGAACCACAAAGGGGGGCGGCTCGTCGTCGAGGCCCGCGGCGGCGGCGACGGCGGCGGCGTCCGAGGCCGTGGCCGCCGGCGCGTGGATCTTCGCCTGCTCCTTCTCCGCCGTGCGGGCGCGCTGGATCTTGGCGCGCCCGCGGGAGGCGACGGTGAACGCGCGCGGGTTGCGGGCGCGGGCGGCGGCCGGGTCCTGGTCGTAGCGCGAGGCCTTGGTCCCCGTCGCGCCGGCGGCGCCGGCGGCGGCAGCCGCCGAGGTTTCATCCGAGCGGCGCTTCTTCTTGGCCGCGGCCTTCTGCTTCGATGCCTTGGCGCCCTTGACCGCCTTTTTCTTCTTTTGGTCTTTGCCTCCGCCCATGGTGGAGAGGAGGAGGAGACGCGTCCGTTACCGCAGGCGTGGTTGAGAGACAGGATAGCGCGGGACGGCGTCGAAAGACGAAGCCAATGGGGGATGTGGCGGCTCGGCTAGGCAAGCCGTCGGCGAATGCAGAGGAACTCTCTCTCTTTCTCTCCTCGGATTCTTCGTCGCTTTCGCGTCTCCGGTCGCTGGTCAGGGCAGCGGCGGCAAGGGAACGTGCTCTGCAAGCTGCCGCGTGGAACGAGAAGCGTAGCTCGCGCTAGTCTATTGCAAGCAGCTTGCGAACAACGGAGAAGAAGAGCGACGAGAAGTTTTGATGCCTCGGCGGCACTGCCCCAAATTTTTGCTCACTATTTTTCTTTTTCGACTTTTCGCCAGTCCCGGTCGAAGGCAGCGGGCGACGGCACTCTGCCATTTCAATCTCGCGCCAGACAGCCTTCTCTTATCGGACACGCAACGCCATGCCCTCCGCAGAGGTTGGCGGCAGCGCCACAGCGGGGTACGATTGAGAGAAACGGAGCATCGAGAGAGAGAGAGAGAGACGAGACGAAAAAAGAAATCGGCGGTGATGCTACCCGCTGGGTCGACGCCTTTCCCTCAACCTCTACCTCTTCTGCTTCTTTCAAAAAAAAAAAAAGGCTCCGCCCCACCGCCGCAGCAGCATCCGCTTCAGCAGCAGCAGCTCCACCAGCAGCAGCAGCAGCAGCAGCATCGGCCAACAAAACCAAGAAGTCCCCCTCACTCCTTTCCTCCGTCGACTGGCGCTTCGTCGCGCGCCACCTCCCCTGGCTCCAGGCGCTCGCCGTCGTCGTAATCACCGTGATCCCTCTGATCGTGCTCGAGGCCGCCGGCAAGCCCAGGCAGCGGCCGTTCGACGTCTACGACGCGTCGATCTCATATTCGTATCGAACAGACACGGTCCCGGCGATGGCGGCGTTCTTCGCCCCCGTTGCGGGCTGGCTCGTCACCGCCGCTGCGGTCGAGTTTGTGGCCGCAAGCAAGAGGGCGAAACGGTCTTCCGCGGCAGCCGCTGCTGCCGCCACCGCGGCGGCGCTCGCGGTGCTCTACCACACCTTCGACGTCGCCTCCTGCCTGCTCGTCACCGCGCTCGTCACCGAGGCCACCAAGCTCGGCGTCGGCAGGCTCAGGCCTTACTTCCTGTCGGCGTGCTCGCCGACGGACCCCGCGATGGCGGCGACGCTCGCGATCGGCGACGCGCGCCCGCCGTGCGACCCTGTCCCGGGCCTCCAGCAGCGGAACGCGCGCGTCTCCTTTCCCTCTGGCCACTCTTCGACGTCGATGTGTACCTGCGCCTTCGCCGCGTTCTACGTGGTGTGGGCCGCGGTGCTGCGGGGAGAGGGGGAGGGAGAGGAGGAGGAGGGAGCGGGACGCGGGCACGACGACGACGACGACGGCAGAGGAGGAGGCGCAGGAGGAGCTCAGACTTCTCCTTCCTGCTCTGCCGCCGCCAAGAAGAAGAGCTCCCTCGACTCCCGCAACGGCGACTTCCTCCGCTTCGTGGCCTTGCTCTGGGCCCTCGTCCTCATGGGCGCGCCCTGGGTCGTCGGCGCCTCGCGCATCACGGACAACCGCCACCACCCCTCCGACGTCGTCGCGGGTCTGGGGTTGGGGTTCGTCGTCGCCGGGCTGTTCTTCGCGAGGTCCGTCGGCGGGAGGAGGGCGCTGCCGGCGTACAGCGAGGGTGACGGTGGCGGTGGTTCTTCTTCGTCTTCGTCTGCCGAGGCAGGAAAGGGAGGGAGGAGGCGCAGCGGGGCCGAGGCGTTGGTGTAAAAAGCAAGGAAGAGATTTTTTTTTGTGAAGAAGAGGAGAGACGAAAGAGAGAGGGAGTGGTTTTGGTCCTCCCTGTCATTCTTTTCGTTTTCTTCGACTTCGATGGGGGGGTCAACCCCTTCGACATCGACTTCTTCTCCTCCTTCAGGCAGCTCCTCCGGGGTCGATCCGCCGCCATCTCCCTCCAAACAGGCAGCGCTCGACGCGTGCGCTGACCTCCACTGTGAGAGAATCAGAATCGAAGAGGATAGAAGGAAAGAACGAGAGAAACGAATCAGGGCATTCGTTTTTTTCTCTTTCGTTCACGCTGCCTCGCGCCGACCCCCCCGCCTGCTCTCTCTCATTCTCGTTCCCTCTCCCTCCCAAAAACCCAACGCAGCGACCCTCCTGGGCTGCTTCTCACGCTGCACTAGTCCTTTCAAGCCTTGCTGCAAGGAAGAACACGACGCTTTCTGGGCCTGCTACCGCGAGAAGAGGAAAACAGGAGGAGGAGAGGGCAGCAAAAAGATCTCGGTGCTTCCGTTTCCGAGGTCGAAAGCGAAACCCGATCCCTGAACCCTCCCCGCTCTCCGATGGCGACGGCTACCGAGGACAGAGCCGCGTCTGCTGCTTTTGATGTCGAGAAAGAAGAAAAGAAAAAAACAGGAGACGAAACGACCAAACCAAAACCAATTCCACCTCCTCCGCGAACGCTCGCCCCGCCGCCGTCGCTGCCCAACCTCGACCGCCTCCGCTCGCTCGTCGCGGCCTTCGCGCCCGTGCTCCGCCTCCACCCCGATGACGCCTACAAGCCCTGCTCGGCCGAGTGGTTCGCCGCGAGGAGCTCGCTCTGGGACGACAAGGGCCGCGGGGAGCGCCAGCTGGCGCGGCTCGGGGAGTGCTCACTGCGGCTCGCGGTCGAAAAACAGCGCGAGCTCGGCGGCGGCGTCGAGGGCGCCGGCAGGAGGGTCCGGCTGGCGCTTGACCCGCTGGCGCGCGGCGGGCAGGAGCTCGCGGAGCTCGACGAGAAGGTGCCGCTGTACGTCCGGGCGCACCTGGCGGTGCCGCCCCCGCCGAGGGAGGCGGCGGCTTCTTCTTCGGCGTCGCCTCTTCGGCCGCGGCTCGAGATCACCTACCTCGCTTTGTATGCGCACAACGGCCCTTACTACCCCTTCTCCGCGACATTTGGGCCCGGGCTGGGAGCGCACGACGGCGATTTGGAGCGGGTGACCGTGAGGCTCGACGCCGAGACGGGCGAGGTGCGTTTATCCTTCTTCTCTTTTTCTTCTCCTTCTTCGGGGCCGGAAAAACAAAAAATCGCTCTCATCTCTCCCCCTCCCTCTCCCTCGAACAAACGCGAGAGCAGATGGTGGGATGCTTCTTCAGCGCCCACAGGCCCAGGGACGGAGGCTGGGCCCCGGCCCGCGAGATCGAGCGGTTCGAGACTCCGACTCCCTCCCCTCCCTCTCCCTTCTCGCCTCGAGGCAGGATCGTCGCCTACGTCGCCAAGCACGGCCACGGCACCTACGCGACCAGCGGCACGCAGCTCCGCGCGGGATTCCTCGCCAACGACAGGACGAGCTCGAGGGGGCGGGCCTGGGCCCCGAGGAGGCTGGTGCTGCTGCGGGCCGCGGGGACGGCGACCGCGGCGCCGACGACGAAGGAGGGAGGGAGGCCGAGGCCGCCGCCGTCGACGCCTCGCGCTTCCTCTCTGTCTCCCGTCGCGGCCCTGCTCGAGTCGCCCGAGCTCGGAATCACCGTCTGTCGCGGCTGCGAGCTCGAGGCGCCCTCCTCGAGCTCCTCCTCCTGCCCTCCCGCTCCCACTTCCTGGACGATGCCGCCGCCGTCGGACCCGCGGGCGACGGGCGTCGTCGTCGAGGCCGGCACGGAGGAGGCGACCCACTTCGGCGAGTTCGAGGGAGCCTTCGGCGAGACGCCCGCGGCCCGATCGCAGGGGTGGTGGGGCCGGGCCGAGTGCCCCGTGTCGAGGGGCGTCGCGCTGAGGGTGTTCGGGCAGCTCTGGCCCGAGAGGGAGAGTCTGCACCGGAGGTAGGAGGCGCCACGCCCCCCCCCCCCCCCCCC
>Ga0210003_1003817_pt1 | contig 12108 bp, 17 predicted proteins | sample LantaG_FD_182804 | JGI IMG/M metagenome (GOLD analysis project Ga0210003, IMG submission 182804) | Deep subsurface microbial communities from Baltic Sea to uncover new lineages of life (NeLLi) - Landsort_02402 metaG (SPAdes) (version 2) | ecosystem: Environmental > Aquatic > Marine > Oceanic >...
TCCTGTCAAAGAAACTTGTTTGTTTGGCTAAAGACACAGATTGCGGAATTGCCCTTGAAAATCTCAAGGGCATTCGCAAAGGTACCCGGTTTCGCAAAGCGCAGCGAGCGAAAATGGCAGGATGGAGCTTCTTTCAATTACGTTCGTTTATTGAGTATAAGGCAGCCCTTGCAGGACTGCCGGTTGAGATTGTTAATCCTATGAATACATCCCGCACTTGTTCAAGATGCGGGATGGTGGATAAAAACAATAGAAAAACTCAAGATAAGTTTAAATGTTTAGCATGTGAGCATAGCGAGCATGCGGACATAAACGCGGCAAGAAACATAAAGTTTCTTGCCAGGGCTACGTCAACAAGCCTCAAGGTTTCGGAAAGAACCAAAGCTCTTGCTTTGGTTCCGGTACAGGAACAAGCCTACAGCCTTGTGCTGTAGGTAGTTGACTCTCGTGCTCTTGGCTATCGTTCCAATTATAAATTCCTATATGTACAACTCCCTCTGTGGGAAGATCAGATTCTTCAATAACCCAATCTACAACATCATCTGTGTTCCGCTTTTCCCACAATTGATCAGGTACCTTTGCGAAATTACAATCGGTCCAAGTATTGTTGTCATGGCAAAAAATCAATTCTACTTCTTTCATACGCTTTCTCTGGGGCTAGGATTAATAAATGTTCCGTTATCTTTCTTATAATTATCTCTTACTTCTTCAATTGTAAGACCGGACTTAACGCTCTTGAGTCTAACCTCGATTACTTCTCCACCAGGCGTACAAAAGGCATCGGTGCGTTTCAGTAGCAGCCAGCTTTTAGGCCCAGACTCATGTATCTTTGTGCGTACTAAAGAAAATTTCCCTTCCAACTTTTCCCCCTTTAATGTGAATGTAAGTCGGCTTTTATTAAAGTCCGGCTCTCCCTCATAGATGACCTCACCCCAATCCCAAACCAGCATTGGACCTGCGCCATATTCCCCTTGAGGTATTACACCTTCAAAATCAAGACAGCCCATTGTGTGATCCGGAGTTTGAATAGCGAGCCTTCTTATTCCCTTAGCTAGGGTGGGACCTTTAGGTATAGCAAAAGACTTAACTGCCAGATCTTTTGTTCCTAGATTTAGATCAGCCTCTCTAAACTGAAGACGCAAATCATAATGGCGTCGTCGTGCGAAATGCTTATGGATTGTAAATTTAAACATTTTCTCTCATTGTTTTTTCGTGAGCAATGTAGTTCTCCAAAATAGAAATTACTTTCTTTGCAGATGCAGGTCTTAATAATGTTTCTTGAAAGTCTCCATAATTTGATTTGTGTCCAAAGATGTATTTTATCCCACCGCCTATTCTGCTCAGTAAGGATGTAGATGCAAGATGAGTGGTCAAATAGCAATACTCTTTATCATACGAAAAACGGATCATATGCGTTGGGAGTGAACAATCACACTCCACATATTCAAATTCCTTTTTTGTCATACCCTACTCAAAGATTACAGCACCATTAGTTTCAGACGCTACCTTAAATCCGTTAAGCCATTTCTCGTAAATTTCAAAATCTTTTTCTTTTAAAGAAGACTTTGCTTTTTCCCGATTAATCTGAAAGTCTTGACATAACTTGGCGCTAGTTTTAGGACCAATAACTCCATTATCAGAAAAATCTATTAGTTTGTAGAAGTTAAAGTGAGCATACTCGGACTTAGCCTTTTTCCACATGCGCTTAGGTTTTAGTCCTACAAGCTCCCCCAATTTATCGCACCAATCTTGATAATGTACGCCAAAGAATGCAATCATGTCCCCATCATACACGCCATTTTCTAGTTCGTCCGCATGACCAGAAAAACTTTCATTTTTAACAATATAAACCTCTTTGAAATTTCCTTCTTCCAACACATCAGAGCGATATTTCAAATTCGAATACACACATACATCTATCTGAGTCATATATTTTCAATCCTGTAAATCTCGAATGCACTTGTTTTATGCTCACTAACAAACGGTAATTCTATCCATCGTTGGCTAAATGTTCCTTCTCTCGGAACATCTCGCCTTACAGTAACATATGCGTTTCCATTCTTTCTTAAATATGATTGAATCTCTTTAATTGTATTTATGCGCTCTAAAGGATGAAGAATAATATTCAAAACATAGGTTGCCAGTATCGTGTTAAATTTTCCTTTTGGTTTAATGGGAAAATGGGCTGGATCAAAGCCATAAACAGTAAAGTTCTTAGACTCTAGATCCTGGACATCCATTCCTCTTCCACAACCATAGTCTAAAACTCTTCCTTTAATCAGTCCTTTTTCTAGAAGAGTACGATAAGGTTTAGATGGAATCGACCTATTCATAGCCGTCCATCTTTGGTACTTATCTTTTATCATTACCTAATTATTTTCTTCTTCTAATTCTTTTAGCGCTTCTAGACGAATACTGGACACCTCATCCTCATCTAACATTTGTCCATCTTCATCAAACCATTCATCTGATGACTCCCAATCAATATCTCCTTCGCTCATAGAGACTTCCCCCATAGTATTGTAAACTCTTTTATAAGCTTCTTTTAGGGATGTCGCATCAACATCAATCATGATTCCAATTCTAAACGTTTCTATTTCTTTACTCATAAATCCTCTACCAAAATGGACAATATAGCTCTGCTAAAATATGAGCTTTTTGCAAAATAAGATTATACTTCCTGCAATGCCTCCTCAATCAAAGCCGAAATCTTCACAATAGATTCCTCTCGAATAGAGTCTAATAAAGTTTGGGTCCTTACTTTTATTTCCGTATGAATGCCTTTTATTAAAAAGTATGACTTATAGTGGGTAAGAAATGGTACAAGACTGTCGATCATTTCTTGCCTAGATTTAATTACACTTACCCCTTCATAGGCCTGATCGAGTGTGAGGCAAGGTAATGAAAAATCTCCAAACCTTAAAACATACCCACTACTCTCTAAGCTCTCTACTATAAGAATTAATCCAACCTTTTTGCCACGGTCTATTACTTGATCTATGGTTTTCAATTTTCTTCCTCCTCAATCATTTTAATAATCAGCGCTTTAGAATTATTTCTTGCAATAGCGCAGGGATCGCAAATAGTAACAATCCAATTTTGATCTCTATTTAAAGAACCAGCCTGACCACAAACCTCACAGGTCTCGCTGGCCTTCTTCTCTGCCTCTTGAATTAATTCATCAATCTTCTCGTTTCCGTTGTCAATGTAGAATCTTAAAGTTGAAAATTTTTCTTTTACTTGAACAACTTTAGGCAATCGCGGGTCATATTTTTCACACGAACATACTCGCAGTTCTTTAAAAAATAAACCTAATGCTTTATTTATACTTGAATATAAATAAAGCTCTCCTGTTTTAAATTGCTTTTGAAGCCGGACATAATGCTTATAAGTAAAAGCATTATGTTCTTTCCACTTCTTTTCCCACCATCTATTATAAGGATAATGGACCTTCAAAGATTTACTAGGGAAGGCATGAACGTTTAAACATTTGCCTTGTGCCTGAAGATGATCCCTCTTTGGACAATCGCAAAAGCTACATCTAGAATCAGGATCGGCAGAAGCAATAGTAGCTATCTCTTTAGATATTTTTTCTGACAAATCATAAATAATTTGAAACCAACCATCACCCGTAGAAATAGGACCACATGGCCTCCCCGAACTACACCTATATAAAGTTGGAAAACTATTTACAATCTTGTCTTCTAATTCTTTTTTCATACTCCAGCCTTTAGACAGATCAATAGTGAAAAGGAGAGAAATTACGTCTCTCAACTTTTCAAAAACATCAAAAAGGACCCCTCCTCCATTATGAGGAGGGGTCTATGTGGCTAGCTACTACAGAGCGGGTGCATTGTCAAGAGAGGCCTTAAGAGCCGACTCAATATCCATAACACCACTATTTTTAGAGCCATCTACAATCGGACCGGCAGAAATGGTCTCACCCTTACTCTTCTGCTCAATCACCTTCATCAGTCGAGTGCTATAAGCGTCCTCGTACTGCTTGTGATTGAAAGAACGAGAAGACATCTGTTTAATTAGCTGCTTAGCCATATCCTTTTCAGGCTTAGAAACTTCTATCTTCGCACATTCGCTTTCGAACGTGTAAAGCTCAGAACCGTAGAAAAGCTGACATAGAGCCAGACCATCACCCATTGGAACAACCACAGCCAACCGTTCACGCGTTCGATAAAACCAACGCGTGACCGCAGCCTTCTTGAGTTCTTTCATTGTCTTAGCCAAAAGAAGATAGCCCTTATCGGCCCCCTTGTCTGGCTGAAGATAGTAAGTTTTCTCTACAGCTTGATAGTTGATTTGATTTTCAGGAACAAACTCCATCAAGTCCATGTGGTTGGTTTTAGTTGGTTGAGCAGACTTAATCTCATCCTCTGTAATAATTACATACTGATTCTTAGCTACCTCGAATCCTTTTTGAGTTTCAGACCGGCTAATTTCTTCATTCCTAACCTGATCCCAGAGCTTTTGCTTTACGCGCTGGCCGGATGAGAGTTGATTGAAACGCACGCTCTTATCAGTGCTGCTAGGATGAATTTTGACAGGAATATTTACGAGACCAAACGAAATTGTTGAACTACCAATTGCACGAGACATTATGCTTTTTCCTTATTAATGCTGTTTGGATTTCGCCGTTCAGCAGAGCCGAACGGTAACATGGGGGACTAAAAGAAGTCAAGATCTTTTTTAAGGTTCGTCCGGATCAACGAATGAAATATCTTGACAGGCTACGCAAAGCCCTGAAATTCCATACTCTTTTTCGTAAACGGGTTCTAGGTCTTTGAAATCCTTCTCTAGGTCTACCTTCTTCTGACAACGAGTACAGTTCCCTGCTTGAATCTTGTTTCCGTAGACCAGTTGAGAAATCATTTGACGCAACGGTGGGACATCAGTGAGGACATCCTTCTTTTTTTCATTCATTTCTTTTACCCATTTCTCTTTCATTTTGCTCATTTGTTAATGGAGATTTGTGTCTGGTGGAGGTTTAATGTCCGTAGTTAAAACCAAATAGATATGTTTTTCCTGAAGGAGCGCCCTTTACAACAAAGGACGGATCCCAAATAAAGTCCCGGTAGCCGCAACAGCCCTTATCTCTTTTTAAGTAGTAGGCTTGTTCCGACTCAAAGTCATCACGAATTGCTAAGCGGAAGTTATCTGCATTCTCATACTTGTCCCAATTAACTTCCTTGATCATCTGAGAAAGAAAATCACCATCCTCCTTTTCGAATTCCATTTTGTTTCTTGTTCTTTTTTTTGTTCAGGTGTCATATTTTTTCCAATAAAATAGGGCGCTTCAGGAAAGGCGGTGCCAAACTAATAACGATAGGTTGAGCTATTAGTTTGTTGGAAAAGTACAATTCCTGAAGCTGATTGGCTCTCCTCCCTGGATATGAACCAGGATCTCCCTTATGGGGTGCTCTATCTTGAGCTAGAGGAGAAATAAGAACTAGCTAGCTAACTTTTGATTGTCAAGATAACAAATTTGACAGCTATCACAGTGAAGCTTCTTTCTAACGGCCGGACAATCAGTATCCTGCACTGCTATCTTTTTGTACCAAGGGGTTTGAGGTCCATGTTGCGGAAAGGTTACCATTACAGGAATTGGAGGTTTTGGGTCTTCTCTTGTAGCCAACCACGCGCGTGCTTTTATGCGAACATGCTTTTTTACAAATTCAATATCGCTATCTCTAGTTCCTGCGTCTAGGCTAAACATCATAGGGTAGCCTAGTTTTTTCATCCACAAATAGACATCAGGCTTTCTGGTAAATCCAAAAAGCCTGACTTTGTTCTTCTTGAGATGTGTAAAGAAGGCTTTGTATTCTTCTTGATCTCCTATCTCTCCGCTTCCGCTTATTCGAACGAGCCTTCCTCTAGCTTCTTTTGTTACTCTTTCTGCTGCCCTTATTGGATCGGCTAGAATGAGCTTATGTAGTTGAAGAGTTCGCTCAATGCCTTGTCTGAAATTTTGATAACCTTGACATGCATAACAGGTCTTGGCGCATACTTTAGTTGCTCGACAATTGCATACAGGAAAATCTAAAGATAGAGTTGTCTTTGTATTTGATGATATTAAATCCTTACCTTCTGAGCGAGGCATAATTACTGGAAGCCATCGCCGCTCTTTTTCTACGCGTTTTTGTAATAGATTTAGTGCCATTTAAACTCGTTCCCAATGTCTAACCATAAATGTTTTTGCATTTACAGCTTTTTGAAACTCATCAGGGGATAATTTAAGAAGTTGTCCTAATTTTGTTGTGTAATTGCCTAATGTTTTTAGTGTTTTATTTTTAGATGTATATGGTAGCTTAGCCTTATAGCTTTCGATCAATTGGTATTTAAAATCTATAATTGTTTCCTTTTTAAAGCGAGCTAAATCTTGTTGTCCTTTCCAGTTAGTAGAATACATGAACTCATAACGCTTGGATTCATCCTCCCAAAAACTCTTTTCCGATTCGTCCCATACTTTCTTGAGTATTTCCTTCTTATTAAGAATATAATCTGGGGGACTAGCTTTCTCTATAGGCAGATTTTGTGTACAATAAGTAAAAGCTTGTTCAAACGTTTCACCCCCAGACTCGTCTCCAAAGCCAAACTTGAGCCCAACAAGCTGACCGTCCCTCCAGTTCCCTTCCTCCTTTGTGTGAGGTTTTACACAATAAATATTCTCCTTTTCAAACACTTCTCCTATGTCTTTAAAGACCTGAAGAACTGCCGCATCCACTAAATCATTTTCTGTTATATCCGAAGTTATTTCTACTGGAGCACACCATTGAAACGAATTTGTTGGCGCCTCCATTTCCAAAACTTCCTCAATTTCTTTTCGGCTTAGACCAAGATTTTCAAAAATGATTTTTAATTGCTTTTTGAATTGAAATCTCTCATCTTCGTTTGAGTCCAAAAGATTAGACATAGCCATTTTAGCTATCCATTTTTTCTTGGTCTTCTCTGTTAAACGAGAGGGTAATAGAGGCTGAAGAACACCGGCTGCATATTCCTTTTTCTTTTGTTCAAACGCTTCTGAGTTCCGTAGCTTGTGTTCTGCGGGAACTAGAAACTCTTTAATTATTCTATCCCTTTCCTTATTCAGTATAAGTGTTGCATAAACTTGAAACTGATAGGAAACAAAAGGCATCAAATGGTTTACAGTATTTTTCTCAAAGTTAAATATTACTCCTGATTCTTCTACTATTTGATTCCATTTTTCCAAGTCATGAGATGCAATAGATCTAAGCTCTGCCAATTGTTGATGTGGTATATGATTATAAACCTCCTCTATCCATGGTCGTGCATCTGGGTGTTTGCTATGATCCTTTAGGTATCTAATAAACTTAACAAATGAAGATTCCATCTTTTATACCCTTTGATTTCCTCGAATTGTAAATTTCTTTTCGTAAACTGCTTGCGCCAGTTGTTCTTTAGGAAGACGTAGCACCTTGGCCAGATTTAGAGCATTTGTATAAATCTTCGCTAGAATATCATTATTAAATTGATCAGGGTTAGTCCTTTCGTATGCATAGTCAGTAAGAATCGCTTTACGCAACTCCTCAATTTTCTTTTTACCAAAGCGTCGAGTAGATTTGTTAGCCCAATCTTTGGTTACCATAATGGCTTTCCGCGACTCCTGATCCTTCCAGAAATCTTCTATGAAGATATTCCATTTCTTTTCAAGTTGTTGCTTTGATGAAACCAAAGCCTCTGTGACATTTCTTTTAAGTAGATTATCTAAAAAAGACCACTTACCAAAACTAGCAACATAGGCGCCATAAGCTTCTTCAAAATTTCTTGTTCCATTTCCACGGTGACCAATAGTGAAACCTACCTCCAATCTGCTTTCCTTATTCTTTTGCAAAACCGCTGTTATATCTACATTAGTGTCCGCTACTGATAGAATTAATTCCCACTTTGAAAGAACAAGCGCATCTTGAAAGTCTTGAAGAGTTAGTTCAGTCTCAGTTTTTAATGTATCTTCTTTAGAAGTGGAGCAATAGAACGGGCCATTAAGACTTTCTATTATTTCTTGTTTTGAAAAATTACTTTCAATCACAAGCTTCTTTAGCTTTTTCTGGAAATTGAATCTGAGATTGGGATCAGAATCTAAGAACTTCGCTGCGAACGCTTTCATTACCCATTTTTTAATTGTTTTTTCTTTCACATTACTGGGAACAAGGTCTTTAAGGGCTTGAGTTCCATAAGCAATTTTAATATCGCGCCAAGAATTGTTTTCTTCCAGTTCTTTTCGAAATCCCTCAAGTAGCTTCCGCACTCGGCTTTTTTCAATAGAAACTAAAGCCCCAGTCCAAGACCCTAGTCTAGGTGAATATTGGTTAACCGACATACTAACATTGAATCCATTACCATAATAGTTTGCATAGCTAGCCGTGATAGTAGGCCTGAAAACATTTAGCCATTCTGCATAAGACATTTCGGCTTGGGCTCGTAAATCATTTGTAATATCTAGAGGAATATGCCTGTATGCTTCATTTATCCACGGACGTACAGACGGATCTAATTGGTTTGTTTTCAGATACTTAATCATGTAGTTAGTCATTTTTGTTACTCATCTGTAGGGGTTAGAAGAACTTTGATTCCAAATGTCAGTTCTAGTCTATTGAATTCAGCTAGGTTATTAACCACCCAAACAGTATTAATGGGTGGAGCTAGTTTAACGGGCGGCGGCATTACAGCACCATCTGTCAAAATAATTATCGCATCGAAGTCCACACCAACCTTTCTCGGGAAATCTCTAAAGAATTGATCAAAGCATGTGCCGCCTCGACCAACAATAGTGGTCTTAGCCAGATCCGTTGTCATTTGGTTAATTTCTGTAGCTGCTTCCCAATGAGGAATTCCATCGTTTGGAACAATAAGTCCAGTCCAGCCTTCAAGAGATTTCAGTTGAGAAAGCTCTTCGGCAATATCAGTATCAGTCACGCTATAGCTGGAGTCCATAAGAGCTAGGAACCGACCAACTGTGTAAGACTTTCTTTTCGGTTTGTAGATTCCTTGAGCAATCGCCCGTCGATCAAAACGTGTCCAATCATTAGTCCGGCCTTCTTGGAAGTTTTTCTTCAGTCTCAGGTTTCTCATATGCTTGGTTAGATCAAGCGTCGGAGAAATGAGTTCCTTAAGAGCACTTTCAATAAAGTCAGGAAGGGCTCCGGGCATTCCTTTAGCTGTTTCAAAAGACCGCGCAAGATCAAGCGCCACTTTTTGTTGGGTCTCTTCTGAAATTGGAAAGTGAGAGTCTGGGTAAAAAGGCTCTCCATTCTCTTCTCCATCCTCTTTATCCTCCGTTACTCCAAAGCTATCCTCAAAGACCTCGTTTTCTCCACTTTCCTCTTCAGCTTGGGCTTCGTCATTACCAAAGATGTCATCTTCTTCGCTCTCATCATCTTCGCTCTCCTCTTCTTCAAAGTTGTACTCAGGAGGGTTCTCATCTTGAAGAGCGGCTTGTCTTTCTGCCTCAATTTTATTTTCTTCTTCTTCTATGAGGCGATAGATCTGAAGCCAATCTTTTCCTTTAGTAAGGTTCAAATCAATGAGAAGATATTTTTTGCTCGGGAACTTCTCACTCCGCATAATGGCTTTGAGGTCTTCGAAATCTACAACTCCAAAGCTAAGTTGCTCTTTAATATTTTTAATTCCTCGGTCTTCTAGCTCTTTAACTACCGCTCCATTTACAATAAAGTCCATTGCAAAATTTGCTCGTCGTTTATTGTAGCGCTTACCTCTATGGCTCATTGCATAGAAGTGGTTCATAACTACATGCAAAACCTCGTGAGATAGAATAAAGCTGAGATCGAAGTCATTAAGGTTATCGAAATAATCCGGGTTCCACACAAACTCTTCGCCGTTAGTTCCAGCAGAAGGCACATCTTTAGAGAGACGGTGGGGTTTAGTTGCAGCAAATGTATAGTAGAAAGGGTTGCCCGGCTTAGTGCTCCTCTTGTAAAGCATTCCTCCGAACGCTTTAGACATGCGATCTTCAAATTCTCTCAGCTTAACAGGATCAACTAGATTGTATTCGTCTTGAATTCTCATTTTTTTCCCTTAATAGAGAAAAACCCCTCTCCCGTTTAGAGGAGAGGGGTTTTTCTTTTCTAGGCCGCGACCTCTTCAACATAAGAAACAATCTCTTCGAAGTCTTCCAACTCGGAAAGCTCGTACTTATCGAACAGAACATCAAGAGTATTCTTGGCAACAGACATCGCACCGTAAATGATGTCTCCTTCGAGCGTCTTCAACCAACCAAAGATATTGGCAGCCTTCTTACGCATCTCAGCCTTCTTGGTCTTCTGTTCAGCCAACCGACACAGCTTACTGATTACCGCAGTCGCACACATAAGACGCTTGTCAATAGAGGTCTCTTGAGGATGAATACCATGCTCAAGAAGATCGTTAATGGGAGCATCCAAATCGCGGTAATACTCAAGCCAAGTCAGGAAACTAAGCGATGCCTCAGTGCCAACATAACCAGCGATAACACGGGTCTTGAAGGCAGGAGTTGCATCATCATCCATTTTCTTAAGAGCCTCAGAAGCAAACTCCCACATACGAGGACACGGCTGTGCGTAAGCCGTATCCGAGTAATTAGGCTTATGCCAAAACTCGGTATGAGTATGAATGAATTGAACAAGAAGAGGATGGAACCCGGACTTAATTGCATAAGTTTCAAAGTGATCAAGAGTAGGCGTAAGCTGATAAACCAAAGCCCGGTTAGTCAAGGCCCTATTAAGAAGTCGAGAATGGGCACCTTCATCAAGAAGGTTCCCAGTCGCGATGATTGCCTGAATTTTAAGAGCCTCAGAGTTAACAGCATTGAATTGAAGAATTTCCAACAACGGAGCTTGGAGATCTTCAGAAACCTTATCCAATTCGTCAAGAATTAGAACGGTATTGGGATCATCCTTCATTGGCAGGAAGATAGGCGGTGCGTAAATAGTTCTCCCTTCATGCACGTAAGGAACGCCAATCAAGTCTGGTCGTTCAAGAACAGACAAGTTGATGATCTTGTATGGAAGCTTAAGCGCTTCACAGATTTGAATTGGAATAACGGTCTTGCCAGTTCCCGATGGACCTAGCGTAATAATATTCATGTTGTTCTTGATAACAAGCTCAACAAGCTCGCTGTATTCTTTCTGATCAATGTGCTCGATGTCAGTCAAACCACTCATGTTTTTGTTTCCTAATTTCTTGTTTTATCGAATTGATGTATAGAACGTGAATAAGATATTTAAGCGGGAGAAATGAGCCTCCCATCAAGAGATTGAAACAGGTTGAACCACTTCAGTCCTTTGATGGGAATCCCATCCCTTTCTTTTTAGGTCAACTCGCCATGAGTTGCGAGTCTTAATTCGTCGATCTTTCATTTGGCCTCCTTTGCAGTGGAAAATTGCATAGACAGTAATATAGCTTCGAGGCTTGCGTAACTGTCGCCTCTTCTTACGGGACATAGGCTCTCCTAAACGGGTCAAAGGGTCATGGGTCAGAGAGCAAAAGCCCTCTGACCCATGACCATGTTTAATTAGTCGTCGAACTTATGCGAATACTATCTTTCCCATAATGCAGAGTTGTACAAAAGCGTCAGCAGTAGGAGCATCAGCCTCTCCACTAACTACAGGTTGGAGAAGATGATTGTATTGTTCTTCGCCTAAAAGATTAAGCCCTCTTTGAAGAGCTTCCTCATTCAGAACTCCAAGCACTATTGTTTTGTCTTCTTTATCTCGCACTTCTACTTGCTTTCCTTCTAAGGCATCGCGAAAATTCAATTCCGTTTGAGCCCAGAGTCCGCTCCATTGTTCTCCGGCTGCAATCAGAACGTCATCTAGATTTTCTTTAGAAACCTCTACCTGTGCTGTAAATTTCATCTTTCTCCATGATTGGTTAGATCTTGTTTTTCGCAATCCTCAAAAGAAGCGGCGGCCTCCATATCCATAATCATAGTCTCGATAGTTTCCATAAACGTCTTAAGAGTAGGTCGATCAGTTTTCATTCGAGACAGAGTAAACTTTAGATCATGGATGTCATGATCCCATTTGGTCATTGGAGACTCAGACCACCAGACCTGCTCCTCTTCGTCTCCGCTAATAGTGT
>Ga0210003_1003818_pt1 | contig 12104 bp, 9 predicted proteins | sample LantaG_FD_182804 | JGI IMG/M metagenome (GOLD analysis project Ga0210003, IMG submission 182804) | Deep subsurface microbial communities from Baltic Sea to uncover new lineages of life (NeLLi) - Landsort_02402 metaG (SPAdes) (version 2) | ecosystem: Environmental > Aquatic > Marine > Oceanic >...
AAGAACACAAGTAGAAAGCTTTATTTAAAAAAACAAAAAAGCACGCACGCGTGCGCGTGTGGTGTGTTGTATCCTAGATCTACAAGAAAAAAAATGGAGCAAAGAAGAAGAAAAAAAGTCTCTCTCTGTCTTTCATCTCTTTCCTCTCGTGTCTCTCTCTCTTTCTTTCTACTCCCCCGTTGTTCTGTTGCTCTTGTTTTACATCATGGCAAACGTAGTGTAAAAAAGAAAGGAAGAATAGGTGATTTTGTATCAGTTTTTTAGTTCAGGACCGGTCAGAAAAATAAAAAACAAACAAAGAAAGAAACATTTCTCACTCCCTGCCCCACCCCTCGCCGCCGCCGCCGCCGCCGCCTGCTCTTCCTCCTCCTAGTGTTCCCCCTCCCCCTCCTAGCAGCACGTAGACCATTCCGGCGTTGGTGGCGTCCTCGCGGAAGCGGTGCGAGTTCCGCGCCAGCCACTCGAGCACCGCGGACAGCACGCGCGGGACCCCGGAGCTCGAGTTCCGGCCCCAGCCCGTGACGACGTGCAGCAGCACGCCGCCCGGGTGCGCGAGCCCGCCGAGCGCGGCGCAGTGCCGGCGCAGGGCCGCCAGGGCCTCGGGCACGTGCATCCCGTGCAGGTCGAGCCTGAACCTGTTGACGTGCCCGCCGTTGACCCCGGCGAACGCGCCCTCGTTGGCGCGGGCGCGGGCCGCGCTGGCGAGCTCGCCGTGCTCCCAGGCGCGCGCGGCGAGCTCCAGCGAGGCGTGCTCGTCGCCGAGGGCCGCGGCGACGGCCGCGGCGCGGTCGAACACGGCCCTGGCCGCCCGGTGCCGCTCCGAGGTGGCCCTCTCCCTGTCCGAGGCCTCGCGCGCCGCGGCGCGCGCCCTGGAGGCGGCGCGCCCCCTCGAGAGGACGTCGGCGACGGCCAGCGGGCACGCGGCCTCGGGCGGCGCCGAGTCCGGTGACGAGACCTCGAACACGTCGACGGCGGTGAGCGCCGAGAGGCTCGGGAGGCGCGCCGGAGGGGACTTGGGCTTCCTTTCTCCTTCGACTGCGGTCGACGCCGCCGAGGAGGGGGGAGACGGAGAGGGAGAGGGCGAAGGCGAAGGTGACGAAGAAGGAGGAGGAGGAGGAGAAGAGCGGCACGTCTCTGCCGCCGCCGCGTTTTGCCCACCGGCGGCCCAGAGCTCGAGCCAGCGCTCTGCTCTCCCCTGGCCTTCTCTGCTCATGCGAGCGAGATCCCTGGCGCGCATCAGCTCCTCGTGCCCGCGGGATGATCGGAGAGCCAGCTGCTGCCGCCGCTGCTGCTGCAGCACCGCGGCGCCCTTTTTCCTTTGAGGGGAAGGAGAGGGTGAACGACGAGCGGCAGCTGCAACTCCGGCAGCTGTGGCAACTACTTGCACGCCGCCCTTTTCCCCGAGGCGCCACGCCTCCAGGAGGCGGTCAACAGAGAGCGTCGTCATCGTCCTCGTCGTTGCTGACTCGTCGCTCGCATTTTCATTCTCGACGCTCCCGTTGTCTTCTCGTCGTTGTCTTTCTCTTCCTCTTTCCTCTTCCTCTTCCTCTTCTTCTCGCGCCACCGCGGCCCACTCTCCCTCCGAGAGGACCACGCGGCCGCTCTCCATCATGAAGCCAAGAACACCCGAAAGGAACGTCGGGTCTCCCTGCCAGCTGGAGACGGCGACGGGCGACGACGCCGAGGACGAGGACAAAGCCGGAGAACTCGAACAACTCGAAAAACCCGAGCAACCCAAAGCCACCGCCGCTTTCCTCGCCAGCACGCCCGCCTCCCTGTTCTCCACGCCCGGAGCCACCGAGACCGTGATGTGCGGCGCCGTCTCTTTCGACGCCCGAAGCGAGGCGAACACGCCCGAAGAAGAAGAAGAAGAAGAAGAAGAAGAAACAGAAGAAGAAGAAGAGGAGTTTGCGAGGAGCACGGTCTCGTCGACGTCGACGACTTCGACGACGACGGCCTGCGCCCTCCCGTCGTCGGCGACGGCCGTCGCTCGCAGCCGAGGCCCTGTCGAGCCCAGGAGAGGAGCGAGCTCGGCGAGCGTCTCTGCTCCGGGTCTGAAGGCGAGCGTGAGGTGGTCTGCCGAGACGTTTGCGTGGGAGGGAGGGGCGCTGCGGAGGGTGAAGGAAAAGAGGGAAAGAGAGAAGAGGTTGAGGTTGAGAAAAGGAAAGAAGAAGAAGAAGAAGAAGAAGAAGAAGAAGAAGAAGAAGAAGAAAAACTAGCCACGTCCTCTTTCTCCACCTCCTCCTCCTCCTCCTCTCGAAACTGACCGACAGAGGAGCCTCTCTCGCGAATTCACATCCAAAAAGAAGGCCGCGTATCTGACCGAGTCCCTGGGCGGGCGGAGAAAGGCGGGGAGCTTTCTGTAGGTCTGCTGCCTGCGTGCACTAGAAGAGGAAGAAGGAAGAGACAGCAGCGTCAGCGTCGGCGGCGTCGTCGTCTTCTCCTCCTCTAGTGATGCCCGCTGCTTCATGGTTTTTCCTCCTCCCCGCCCCACCCCACCGCCTTGCTTCTTCGTCTATCCTCTCTCTTTCGGCGAGAGGACGTCGCGTGTTCTTCGTCGACACACAGCGAGCGAGACGGAAAGAAGAGCGGCAGCGAAAAAGCAAAGGCCGCTTTTATAGTAATCAAAGAAGAAGAAGAAAGAAAAAATGATTTCTCTCTCCTCGTTTGACTTTATTTTTCTCTTCGTTGCTGCTCTCTCAACTCTCTTTTCCGCTCGCGCGCCGTCGCCCCCTTGTTCTCTTCTCAATCTTCTTCTTCCTCCTCTACTCCGTGCTTTCCCCTCCGCCGCGTGTCTCCGATTCTTCGTTGCCCCTACTCCGAAAAGCCTCCTGCGTGCTGCATCCCTCGACCGAGAACGCGAAAAAGAGGCGTGGTGAGAGTCGAGAGGCTTGAAAAACGAGGAAAAAAGAAAACGTCGATTTCAAACGAAAACGGAAAAAAAAAAAAGATGAGCCCTCCTCCTCCTGCCAGTGCTGCTCCTTTCCCGCGCGCCGACGCCGCCGCCGCCTCCTCCACGGGCCCTCCGATCGACGAGCTGCTGGACAGGGTGACGCGCCTGACCGCCAAGATCTCCGCCATGTCGACGGGATCGCCGAGCAAGGGCAAAGGCGGTGCAACAACATCAATAACAACGCCGCCAGCTCCTGCTCTCGCTCTTCGCGATGGGGGCGCCGCCGCGGCCGCTTCCGCTGCTCGGGCGACGCTCACTCGCGCGGCGGCAGCGGCAGCAGCCTACGCCGCGTCCACTGCCTCCTGGGGCGGCGCTTCTCCTGCTCGCGGCTCGGAGCGCACGAGGGCGTCCAATCCCCGTGCTGAAAAGAAGACTGCGGCGGCGCACGGAGGCTCCGCGCTTCCTTGTCCTCCTCCTCCACCTCCTCTTCCCTCGACGACGACGACGACGCTGGGCGCGAGCGGCCGCAGGCTCATGGGCCCTTCCCCTGGCCTGAGGGCTGTCGCGCGCGCTCGCGCTGCTGCTGAAGCTCCGTCGTCGTCATTGTCATCACCGCCACCGCCGCCGTCCTCTGCGCGTCCTCCTCACGCGCTGGCGACGCCGCCGCCTCCGTCCCGGTTCTTGCAGCAACAACAGCAGCAGCAGCAACAAACCCGGCGCCGCCAGCCTGCTCCTCACTTCTCGGCCGCGGCGCTGCAGGACTCGTCTTCCTCTGGGATCGCAGCGGACGAGTCCGCCGGGGACTATTCGACGACGCCGGCGACGTCAGCAGCGTCGTCCAGCGGCGAGGAAGAGAGCAGAGGCCAAAGCGTCGGCGTCGGCGTCGGCGTCGGCGTCTGGGGGCACCGACAGCGGCGGCGACGACGCTCTCCGCCAAAGATGACGACGGCAACAACGGCGGCAACTTCGACGACGACGGCGCGCTCTTTTGCCAGGGCGACGCGTTCCCCTGCTTCTGCTTCTGCTGCTGCGACTGCTGCTAGGGCTGCTCCCCCTCCCGCCGAAGACAAGGACCTCCCTCGCTCGGCAGCGGACCCGCTCAGCCTCGTCAACTTGCTCGTCGAGCGCGCGACGGCCGCGCGCTCCGCGGCGGCCGCGGCGCACGAGCGGGCGTGCCTCTTGGAAGACCGCGGGAGCGGCAGAGGAGGAAGAAGCAGGAGCAATGCTGACGACATCGATAACGAGAACGCTGCAGCAGCTCGCTCCCACGCTCTCTCGCCGACGCCTTTGCCTCGCTCCCCCGTCGTCCCCCGACTCGCCGAGGCTTCTTCTCCTTCTCTTTCTTCCACTCCTCCTCATTCTCATTCTCATCAGCATCATCATCCTCACCACCAACCTCCGCACGCGATGCCCCTGTCTCCGAGGTCTCCGAGCACCTCGCCGAGGGCCGTCGTGGCCGTCTCTCCGGCGATGGTCTCTGCCGCCGCCGCTGCTGCCGTGCTGGCGGCTTCTGCTGCTGGCGGCGAGAGCCACGGCAGTGGAGGCGCTTGCGGCGACCAACGAAACCACCACCACCACCACCTGTCTCGCCCGGTCACGCTCTCCCCTCCGATCTCTCCGGCGAGAGGCAGCGCTGGCTTCTGTGCTGGTCGCCAGGGTGGTCTTATAGACGAAGAAGTCGTCGAAGGCCGCGAGGGAGGGAACGAAATCGGAAACCGAAACGGAGACGAAAACGATGATGACGACAGCACGAGCGAAAGGTCGGCGTCGTTCGTCTCGGCTTCCGACGTCGCTCGGGTTGTTGACGTCGGCAGAGGAGCAGGAGGAGGAGGAGGAGGCGAGAGCGATTCCGTCTCTGCTGCTCCTCGTGCCTCCGTCGCCGTCTGCCAGCAGGCGACTGGGTCCCCTCCTGGTGCCGGCGCGGCGATCGCGGGCTCGGACGATTCCGAGGAAGAAGAGCAAGGGACGACGACGACGACGACGACGACGACGACGACGACGGCGGCGAAGAAAAAGGGAGGCAGCAGCAGCGCCGCCGCCGACGCCGCCGCAGCCGCCGCCGCAGCCGCCGCCGGGTCTTTGCACTCGCTGGTGGAGCGGGTCTCTCTCTCCGTCGACGCCACCTCTGCCGGGTCGAGGCGCGCTGTGCCTGCCTTTGGGCAGGAGGAGGAGGAGGAAGAGGATCAGCAAGAGGCAGCGACGAAAGAGGTGGTCGGAGAGAACGAAGAGCAAGCCGTTGCTGCTGCTGTTGATGCTGCCGCCTCTGACGACGCCGACGAAGCTGCCGCTGCCGCCCCTGCTTCCTTTACCGCCTTGGACGACGACGACGACGTCGAAGACGACGGCACCAGCGAGCGTCCGCTGCTACCGCTCGCCCTCGACGGCGCGGCCGTCTCCATGCACGTCTCCGCGCTCCTCGACGCGCGCGCGGCCGGTGGGAAGCTGTCCTCGTCGTCGACGACGGCCCTGTCCCTCCCGGCCGACCTCTCCAGGGCTCTCGAGGACGCCGCGGCAGAGGCGCTCGCGCTGCCGCTCGGCGAGCACGCCGCGTCGTCGCACGCCGAGGCCGCGTCGCGCGTGAGGCGCTGGGTCGAGCACGGCTCTCACCACGGCGGGGACGTGGCCGCCTCGATCACGGCGGCTCTTGCCGAGGAGGCGGCCGAGGATGAGAGGCGCTGGCAGAGAGCGACCACCGCTGTTTGATTTTTTTTTCCGTTGTTTTTCGTTTTTTTCGTTTCTTCGTTTCTTTTTTTTACGCAACTGTTTTTTTCTTCTTCTTCGACGCCTCTCACCGCCGATCGAGTAGGCGTGTAAATAGCTCAAGTATCAAATCATCACAGGGAAAAAGTAAAAATACAAATGGAAGAAACAAAGATATCGAATTCTCGCCTTTTTCCCAAATCAAGAAGAAGGAGAAGAAGAAGGAGTAGAAAGCAGCGGCGCTCGACCTCCTCCTCTTTCTTCTCCTCCTCCTCCTCCTCCTCCTCCTCCTCCTCCTCCTCGTCCTCCACCACCTCTTCCACTCGCCCAACGCTCCTTCATGCGGCCCCAGAGCAGGTTCGCCTCCTTGGCCACGCTCCTCCTCCGCGCTCCGGCGGGCGCTCGCTTCGAAAGCAGGTCTCGGCGGACCCGCCCCGTCTTGTCGACGAGCGTCGCCGAGGCGAGCAGGACCGTGCTCGTCGCCGCGCTCGCCGTCGCAGAGGAAACCAGAAACATCACGATCATCTGGTACCTCGCGGCCTGCGACGGGTCCGCACCGGCGATCATCTGCCCCGTCATCATCCCGGGGATCCACTGTTTTTTTTTTTGAACGGCGAGTGGTTGAGTTTTTTTTTTTTGACGGGAAAAAAAATGTTTTCCTCTCTCTCTCCACTCTCTCCCTCTCTCTCTTGTTCCAAAATTCAAAAAACGCAAAACGCAAAAAACGCAAAACACGCACCACGAGCCCGACGACGTTGAGCTGGTTCAGCAGCGGCGTGAGCGCGAGGCGCACCGCGCGCGCGACCGCCCCGCGCGTCGCCTCCCACCTGCTCGCCCCGAGGCACAGCAGCAGCTCGATCCTGTCCCCGTTGGCGGCAAAGTCCTCGAGCAGCGCGCCCAGCCCGACGGCGACGCCCGAGATGGCGTTGCCCAGCATCAGGCCCAGCGTCGGGATCGAGTACTGCGGGTCCCACCACGGCCTGGGTCGCACCGCGACGGCAAGCGAATAGCACAGGAACGCCGTCGCCGCCGCGCCGAGCGAGCCCGCGACGTGCCTGGCCATGCCCCGGTAAGAGTAGGCCGGCCGCGAGGCCGCCTCGGACGAGCCCACGGCGAGCATGAACGCGGCGTACGCCGCCACCAGCGGCGGCGCCTTGCTGCGGAAGATCGGGCCCAGCAGCGCGCCGAGCACGGCCAGCTGGCCGATGCAGCGCGCGCCGCCGGCGACGAGCTGCCAGTGCAGGCCGAGGCCCAGGAGCAGGGAGATCGCCGCGTCGGCCACGATCAAGAGCCCCGCTGCCGCGACGGCGACGACGCTGATGTAGGCTATGCCTTTTGACGACGACGACGACGACGAAGACGAAGAAGAAGGGAATGGTGATGGTGTTGCTGCTGTTGTTGTTGCGGTAGTGGTGGCGGCAGCGGCGGCTGTTGCTGCGACCTCGTCGAGCAAGGTCGAGAGGTTTTTCGCGAGCGAAGAAGAAGAAGCGAGAGTCGAAATCATGCTCGCATCAAAAGCCGCCCCCAAAGCCGTCGCGTTCGCGCACAGGGACGCAATTGTCGACGCTAGCGGGCCCATGGCGCTTGCGCTCGATGCCTGGGCAGTGCTCACGGCGAGCATCGAGGCGGAGCAGAGGGCCTGTCGGGCAGTCAACGAATGATTGATCGAGAGAAAAAAAGGGAGATCGGGTTTTGAAAGAAAGAAAGAAAAAGTTTTTTTTTTTTTTACAGTATGAACTCGTCTCACCCTCGCTTCAACTCTTCGTCTTCCAGGTTCTTCGCCTGCGCCGCAGCCCTCGCCGCTCTGGCCACCCTGGCGCGCTCGACGCGGTCAGCTAGGGCCGCGCGGAGGCGGCTCATCATCGGCGAACGCGGCGTCGTCGCTTGTTGCTCTTGCTGTCCTTGCCCTTGCCCTTGATGCTGCTGCTGCTGTTGCAGCGCCAGAGAGCCCGACCTGCTGATGACGACGCCGCTCCCGCCGCCGCCTCCGAGGACCCTGCGCGCGGCCCCGGCGACGCGGCCCGCCGCCTCGGCTGCGGCGGTCAGGGCCGCGTCCTTTGCGGCCTCTCGGGCGGCAGCGGCGGCGTCCGCCCGCGCCTCCCTCGGGGCGAGCGGCACGGCCCTGCCGTCGGCGCCGCAGTCCCCTCCGGCGAGGAGCCACGGGTGGTTGAGCGCGTCCGCGGCCGTCGGCCTCGCCCCGGGCTCCGGCGCGAGCAGCGAGAGGACCAGGTCCCTGGCCGGGGCGGACACGCGCGCCCACACGGGGCACTTGCTGCCCAGCAGGACCGACCTGCGTCTTCCGCGCCTGGCCGCGGCCGCGGCGTCGGCGATCGCGGCGAGCGTGTCCTGGTCGTCGTCAAAGCCGTCGTCGGCGTCGCGGCCGTCGGCGGGGTCGCCGCCGCCGCCGCCGCGACCCTTGCCCCTCCGCGCCCCGCCAAAGGGAAGGCTCCCGACGAGCAGCGCGTAGAGCAGGCACCCGGCCGACCACAGGTCCGCCGGAGGGCCGTAGCCCTCGGGGCCAAGCTGCTCCGGCGCGACGTAGGGCGCCGAGCCGACGGGCGGGCCCGTGAGAGGGAGGCTCCTCCCGTGGGTCTGGCGATCGGCGTCTTTGTCGCCGCCACCACCGCCAGCAGCAGCAGCAGCAGCTGGAAAAAGGGCCTCTCCTTTGTCTTCGTCAGCAGCGACGAGCACTTGCCCCTTTGACGCCGCCGAGGCGTCGTCGTCTTTTTCTTCTCTTCCTTCTTCTTCTTCTTCTTCTTCTTCTTCTTCTTCTTCTTCTTCTTCTTCTTCTTCCTCTCGTGTTTGCGCCGCCACTGGAAGCCGCACAGCGGAGCCAAAGTCGACCCCGAGGAGCGCGCCCCGAGGGCTCGCGTGAGCAGCAGCTGCTGCCGCGGCTCCGGCAGCTGCGGCGGCGGCCGCGGCCGCCGTCGGGGAGAGGGGGCTCGCTGTCGGCGACGCTGTTGTTGTTGTTGCCGTTGTTGCCGTTGCTGTTGCTGTTACGCTTCCGTCGCCGCCGCCACCACCACCACCACCACAGCCGCCGCAGTCCTCCTCCTCCTTCTTCTCCTCCTCCTCCTTCTTCTCCTCGGAGCCGGCGTACAGAAAGTTCTCGAGCTTGACGTCGCGGTGGACCCACCCGGCGCCGTGGAGGTGCGCGAGCAGCGCGAGCACGGCCGTCGCCGCCGCCGCGGCGTCGGGCTCGGCGAGCCTCCCCTGCGCGGCGACGCGGGCGTGCAGCTCCCCGCCCAGGCAGGCCCTGGAGAACAGGTAGACCGCGTGGTCGTCCTCCCAGACCTCGTAGAGCTTGGCCGCGATCGGGATCTGCTGCTGCTGCCGCTGCTGCAGCGGAGGTGAAGTGGTAGTAGCAGTAGGAGCAACAGATGCCTTTGCAGCGCCCCGAGCGTCGTCGCCGTCGCCGTCGTCGTCGTTCTCGTTCTCGCTCTCGTTGCCTTTGCCTCTCTTGCCCCCCGCTGGAACGACAAGCCGCGCCTCCGAGGCCAGGGCCGCGGCCTCCACTTCGCGGCGCACGTCCACCATCGAGAAGCGCTCGTGCTCCTTGTCGAGGCGCTTGCAGGCCAGCGAGACGCCGTAGGGAGCGCCGAGGGTCGAGGTCGAGGTCGGAAAAGTCGAAGCGTCGCCGCCCCTTTTCTCTTCTCTTTGCGTCGTCGTCGTCATCGTCGTCGTCTCCTCCTCCGCCGCCTTCTTCTTCTTCTTGGTCGCCAGCAGCACCCTGGCCCTCGAGCCCACGCCGATCTCCTCACCGAAGTCGAAGAAAGAGTTAGGGTCGCCGTAGCGCCAGGGAACGCCGGCGACGAGCTTCTCGCCAAAGACCGGAGGAGGAGGAGGAGGAGGAGGAGGCGACATCGATGTCGACGTCGGGAGCATCGGAATTCAGAAAAAAAAAAAAAAAAAAAAAAAAAAAAAGCTTCTGACAAACACACACACGCGCGCGCGCTCGGGGGTGAACAGAGCTCCCCGCGTTCGAGGTGGTCGCTCTCGCGCTCTTTCTCTCTCTCTCTTGCCCTCCTTCCTCTTCAAAGGAAGAGGAGAAGCAAGGCAAGGAGGGCCTTTTTTTTCCTTTCTTTCTTTCGACGGGCGCGATCGGAAAAAGTGAAAAACTCCAAACTTTGGAAGAAAAAAATCACTTTTCTCTCCCCCTTTCGAAAGAGAAATTATTCATTTTCTCTTTCTCTCTTTCCCTCTCTCCCACCTTTTTTCGCCCCAAACATGCGAGCAGCTCAGGCAGCAACTGCGACGCGCGTGTCGCCTGTCGCCTCCCAGAGCGTGGCGAGACCGTTCCGGGCGCGGAGCGTCGCGCACGGAGGCGCTCGGACGACGACGATGTCGAAGACGCCGCAGCCGACGCTGCCGGCGAGATCGACAACGTCGTCGTCGAGAAAGCTCGGCGTGCGTGTCGCCGCGGTGGCCAAGCAGCAGCAGCAGCAGCAGCAGCAGGACGACGACGCCACGGCTCGTGAGCCCAACCTCCACCCCGTCCTGGGCGTCGTCAACAAGGGCACGATCTTCCTGACGTCTACTCCGGTCCTGAACGCTTTCAAGTCCTGGTTCTGGGGTCTCTTTGCAGGTAAGAAGAGAGAGAGAAAGCGAGAAAGAGAAAAGAGAGAAGGGAGAGGAAAAAAAGAAAAACGCGGGGCGCTTGCTTCTTGTTGTTGTTGTTGTTGTTGTTGTTGTTGTTGTTGTTGTTCTTTCTCTTTTTTCTTTCTCCCTCATCCCTCCTCGGCGTGTGCTCTTCTTCAATGCTATTGCGCGCACACCTCTCACCGATAAACACATCAACGCATTTAAAACAAAAAAAACGACAACAACAAACAGGAAACTACGACGAGGAAGAGGTCGCTGCCGAGCTCAAGGAGCTCATCGCCTCGGCGCCCGTCGTCGTCTTTGCGTGGTCCTTTTCTCCGTTTTCGAAAAACGCCAGGGAGCTTCTGGACACCATCGGGGCCTCGTACGAGGCTGTCGAGCTCGACAGGGTTCCGCGGGGCTTCGCGCTCAAGAAGGAGCTCTCCAAGCTGACGGGCCGCTCGAGCGTGCCCAACGTTTTCATCAGGGGAGAGAGCGTCGGCGGGTGCTACGACGGCCCCGGGGTCGTCCCTCTGTACCGCTCCGGGGAGCTCCAGGAGAGGCTCCGCAGGGCCGGCGCCCTCGGCAAGGACCAGAAGAAGAAAGGCTGGTCGTTCTTCTGAGAAAGAGGGAGGGAGAGAAGAGAGAAAGAGAGGAAAGACAGAGAGAGACTTTTTTTCTTCTTCTTTGCTCCATTTTTTTTCTTGTAGATCTAGGATACAACACACCACACGCGCACGCGTGCGTGCTTTTTTTTGTTTTTTTAAATAAAGCTTTCTACTTGTGTTCTTAGAAGAAAGAGAGAGAGCAAGAGACACGAGAGAGAGAGAGGAAAGGTGCAAGGTTTTTTCTTCATTTTGGTGGTGTTGATATAACACCAGTTTTTGGGTTTTTTTTTGTCTTTTTGTTTTGTTTGGTATAAATGAACAAGGAGGAGAAGAAGGCTTCTTCTATTCTTCTGGTCCAAAGGAAGAGGTGCGCGTGGCGGTTCCCGAAGAAGAAAGGAAAAGTTTTTTTTCTTTCTTTACTCGGCGGCGGCCTTGCCCTTCTTGCCGAGGAGCACCGAGTGGATGTTGGGGAGGACACCGCCCGAGGCGATGGTGACGCCCGCGAGCAGCTTGGAGAGCTCCTCGTCGTTGCGGACGGCCAGCTGGATGTGGCGGGGCACGATGCGGGTCTTCTTGTTGTCGCGCGCGGCGTTGCCGGCGAGCTCCAGGACCTCGGCGGCCAGGTACTCGAGCACGGCGGCGAGGTAGACGGGGGCGCCCGCGCCGATGCGGGACGCGAACTTGCCCTTCTTCAGGTAGCGGGCGACACGGCCGACCGGGAACTGGAGGCCGGCCTTGGCCGACTTGGTCACGGCCTTCTTGCCGGAGGATTTGCCTTTGCCGCGGCCAGACATTGTGAGTGTTTTGGGAAGGTGTTGGGGGGGAGGTGGGAGGAGGACGGATGGGAGATTGGAAAAGGAGAGTTGTGAGAAGCGTCGACGCGATTGCTCGGAAGAAATAGCGGTGCTGTTATGTGTCAATGTATTCGGCCAATTAAAACAGAGGTAAACACTGTGAATGCACTCTCATTGGTAGGAGAAGGGATGCTGTTGAGGTTGACAAGCAGGGGGACCATGCCTCACACCGTGCCCTCTGATTGGCTTTGGCGTTTTGGAGTTCGGTGATTGGCCGCCCAGGTGCAGACACAACAGCACCCCTACTTGTACTCGCTCGAGGCGCCTGCCCTCGTTCACAACTTCCTTTTTCTTCATCACCTTCCTACCCCACCCCCCCAAAACCCCAACCTCCAACCCAACACAATGGCTCCCAAAGCTGCCGCTAAGAAGCCCGCCAAGAAGGTCGCCAAGGGCGGCGCCAAGAAGCGCGTCAAGGCCAAGCACGAGACGTACAAGATCTACATCTACAAGGTCCTGAAGCAGGTG
>Ga0210003_1003819_pt1 | contig 12103 bp, 15 predicted proteins | sample LantaG_FD_182804 | JGI IMG/M metagenome (GOLD analysis project Ga0210003, IMG submission 182804) | Deep subsurface microbial communities from Baltic Sea to uncover new lineages of life (NeLLi) - Landsort_02402 metaG (SPAdes) (version 2) | ecosystem: Environmental > Aquatic > Marine > Oceanic >...
GCACGGGTTCGCATACCTGTCTATGGAGGTACGCACAGGTAAGACGCTGACGGCTCTGGGCATGTGTGACAAGCTCAGCGTTGACAGGGTTCTGTTCCTCACCAAGAAGAAGGCGATAAGCAGCATTACTGATGATAGTGATAAGCTCTGCCCAAGCTACGAGCTGTGGGTTAAGAACTACGAGTCGATGCACAAGCTTCCACCGCTGAAGTGGGATGTCATCATTCTGGACGAGTCGCATGGCATGGGGGCGTTCCCTAAGCCGAGCAAGCGTGCGAAGGATGTGAGACATCTGATAGCCGTTAATAGGCCGAGGGTCATCCTGCTGTCAGGCACGCCAACCCCTGAGTCGTACTCGCAGATGTACCATCAGGTGTACGGCATCCCAAACAACCCGTTCTCACGATACAAGAGCTTCTACAGGTTCGCTGACGACCACGTCAACAAGAAGCAGCGTAAGATTAACGGGATGATGATTAACGACTACACAGAGGGCAAGGAGACTATCCTTAGCCTGATGAAGCCGTACACCATCTCGTACTCGCAGAAGGAGGCTGGATTTGAGTCGGAGATAACCGAGAGGGTTCTGAGGGTGCGTATGGATGAGGACACCTACCACCTTGCTAAGAAGCTTGAGAGGGACTTGGTAATTGAGGGCAAGGACGAAATCATACTAGCAGACACTCCTGTTAAGTTGATGATGAAGCTGCACCAGCTGTACTCAGGAACCATTAAGTTTGAGAGTGGCAAGTCTATGGTGCTTGACCTTAGCAAGGCTGAGTTTATTAAGCAGCACTTTAATGGTAAGAAGATAGGTATTTTTTATAAGTTTACGGCTGAACTCAAGGCGCTCAAGGAGGTGTTCGGGGATGAGCTGTGTACTGAGCTTGATGACTTCAACGGCAGCGACAAGCACATAGCCCTACAGATTGTATCGGGACGTGAGGGAATATCCCTTCGTGAGGCAGACGCTCTGGTCTACTACAACATTGACTTCAGCGCCACAAGCTACTGGCAGTCAAGGGATAGGATGACCACAAAGGAACGCCTGAAGAACGATGTCTACTGGGTATTCTCTGATGAGGGCATTGAGGACAAGATATACAAGGCAGTAATAGACAAGAAAGACTACACACTTAAACACTTTAAAAGAGATTATAAATGAGAATAGAATATTTAGTTTACAACAGGGGATACAGGGTTGATGAGAATGGCGTTCTAACCAACCCAAAAGGAAAGGAGATAGGCAGAACAAATCCATGGAAAGGGATGTCTTACCACTTGAGTTCTGTTAAGATAATGGGTAGATCAAAAAAATTCAAGACACACAGGCTTCAAGCTTATCAAAAGTTTGGCGACAAGATGTACGAAGACGGTATATGTGTAAGACACCTGAATGGTAACTCATTAGACAACAGGGCGAGCAACATTGACATAGGAACTCATTCAGACAATATGATGGACAGGAGTCCTGAATGTAGAATGAAGTCAGCCCTACACGCAACATCGTTTGTTAGGAAGTATGATAAGCAAGATGTCAGGGACTTCCACTCTGAATCTAGGTCTTACAAGAAAACTATGGAGCAGTTTGGAATATCTAGTAAGGGTACTTTAAATTATATATTGAAATCGTGATTCCGTATCTTTGGGTAATGACTGAGCAGGCAATACAGAACAAGAGAATAAAGCAGCTTGAGAAAGAAGGGTATTACGTTATCAAGCTTGTTAAAACAAATAAGAACGGTATCCCTGACCTTATTGCTATACCTCCAGACTGTGATGTTCTGTTTTCGGAGGTTAAGAGACCTGAAGGTCGTCTATCAAAGTTACAGGAATATAGACTTAAACAACTCAAAGAGCATGGATGCAGAACAGAGGTATATAGAGGAGGCTAATTTCGAGTTTGAAGATGCTGCCTATGATAAAATAATAACGCTTGGGAATCTGGGATACCACCTCGCTATGACCATACACGACAACGCACATAAGATACCAGTTAAGAACGGTATAATAGAGAAGTATGCTGTCATGGTTCAGAGAGATGGAGACACCCCGTTCAAGGTAAAAATATTCTATCAGGACGATGACGTCCCTATCTTAGTTGACGTAGAGAAAATAGATATGGACGAGTACTTAGACTTAATAAATCAAAACAAATCAATTACACATGAAATCAAAAAGAACAGCGCCACCATCAGCGAGTAGGCTTATAGGAATAGTGTCATCAGTAGCTGGTGTTGATATAATGGAGTCCACAAGAAAAAGGGCCGTTGTAGATGGGAGAGCTATATTCTACAAGATATACAGGGACATGGAGGGCTGGTCTTTTGCAGACATAGGCGCACTGTTCGGTAAGGATCACGCCACTGTTATACATGGAATCAACGCCATTGAATTATTTATGACGCAGGACAATCGCATAAAGATGGTGTACGAAAGGTGTAATAAGCTGTATCATGGAGAGTCAAGCGTTGAAGATTACTTAGACAAAACCGATTTAATTCAAAAAATTACTCAATTAGATGGTCGTATTCTTGACTTAAATGCATATATTGCGGAACTAAAGGGTAAGATTAAGCGTATCAGCAATAAAGATACCGAGCTATCTGGCCTGTATGAGGTCATTAAGATGCACACGCCAGAGGGAAAGATTGAGGACGCAAAGAAAAAAGTAAGAGCAGTTTTAAATGGACTTTAACGATATGTACGCAGAGATAGACAACATAGCAGAGGCGATGCACTTGACAGACAGGCAGAAGCTTGACGAGCTTCTTAGGATGGATGCAGCAATGTATGTCAACCTTGGAACGGAGTCAACCAAAGAAGAGAGGGCTGAGGTCAAGGGCCGTAGCAGACTAATTTATCGAACAATTAAAGCCATCGACATGGAGATGGGAGACCTGTTCTTAAGAGCAATGAGAAATGAATCAAACTGAACGCAAGAGGTTCTTGTTTATCAACTTTGTGATGGGCCAGATTAACGGTCACACAGACGAGATATACGAGGCCTTATCAGACAATAATGTCGATGATGTAACCGAAGCCATAGCGCACCTAATGTCCGTATGCGAGGACTTACAAGAATCAATATCTGATGGAGTATCGACCAAGACTGACGCCTGAAGAGTACGAGATTGTCCGAGAGATGCGTGGAGAAACAGTTGCCAACATAAACGGCAACAGCGCACTCGACAAGCACTTGTCTGACCGTGGCATTGACAAGAATGACGTTGTAAGCGTCAAGCACTGGCAATCAGCAGGCGGGGACTTTAGGTTCTCTGTTGTCACAAAAGAGGGGCGTGAAACTACAAGCCTCCTTGATGCATTCAAGCCTATACTTGAGGAGATTAAATCTTACTCGCCCAAGTTCAACAAGATTAAAAGAAAACCCATTACCGACCCTCACTGTTTGGTGATAGACCCTGCTGATATACACGTAGGCAAGCTGGTGTCCCTCGATGAGACAGGTCAGCACTACGATATACAGAAGGCAGTCAGCCAAGTTGATGAGGCGGTGGATGGGCTTATTAATAAGGCTTACGGGTTTAACATAGACAAGGTGTTCTTTGTTATAGGTAACGATGTGCTTCACATCGACAATACAAAGAGAACCACCACAAATGGGACTCCACAGGACACAGCAGGAATGTGGCACGAAGCGTTTCAGGCAGCTAAATCAATGTACATACGTGCTATTGAGCGCATGTTGTCACTTGCTGATGTCCATGTTATTTTCAATCCATCCAACCATGACTACATGAGTGGGTATATGCTGGCACAGACTATTGAGGCCTACTATAGGCATAGCGACAACGTCACCTTTGATGTTAGTATTTGCCATCGTAAGTACACACAGTACGGTAACAGCATGATCTCTACGAGCCATGGCGATGGGGCGAAGCTGGACAACCTACCTATTCTAATGGCAACTGAGAACCCTGAGATGTGGAACGACTGCGAGTACCGTTACATCTACTTGCACCATATTCACCACAAGCAAACACACAAGTGGATGAGTGGCAAGGACTTCATTGGGGTGACGGCTGAGTATCTAAGGACGCCAAGCCCTAGTGACTCATGGCATCATAAAAATGGATTTGTCGGGAGTAAAAAAGCAATCGAGGCATTCATACATTCTAAAGAACATGGACAGGTCGCACGTCTCACACACCATATATAAGTGGCAGGGTCATTTCGGTATTGGTGAGTGGGAAATATTCACTGAAAAAATAAACCCAGATGCCGTGTCCATTGATTACAACGGGCATAAGTACTTTGTTGGAATACTCAGAGACTTTGACACCAAGAGGGCGGTTATATACCACGACATTGCTCTGGACGAAGAAAGTATAATTCACGAGCTGCTGCATATCATATTCCCTAGACCCAATCCAGATGAGACCTATCTTGATTATGAGCGATGGATTACTGATGTAGCACAAAATCTAAATAAAAATGAACCCACAACACCACGTAGAAACGGTACTGGAGAGATGCTTTGAGGTCTACCCGCCTAGCGGAAAGGAGCATCGCAAGTTTTTCAAGAACCTTGTAAAGCAAGGCAATATGCCTGAGAGTATGGCGAGCATGGTTGTAAAGATAATTGAGAACCCTAACTGCATCTATGTGGTGAAGGCTGACGGAACTCTCAAGATACTGGCATGAAAGCGTTTATGACAACCCTACTGTCGCTTATATCCGTCATCTACCCGATGGAGCAGAACCATCTAAGCAATATGTGCTGTATGAACTGTGCGATGAAGAAGGAGGACGAGGTAGAATTACAAGAAGAAAACAATGAAGATGCTCTTAATATTAATAGCAGTAATCATAGTAGCATACCCAATTTGGAGGTATAAGAAAGAGAAAAAAATGAAAAGAAAATGTAGACAGCACGTATGGCGCAAGGACTACCTGAACGGTGGTAAGCGCTGTCAGGTCTGCACTAAGAAGCAGGAAGAACCAGAAAGAGCAAAGGACGTAGAGCCATGAGAAGTAAGATAACCGAGAAGATAATTAACGACCTGATAGCCTCTGATGAGAAGGGCTTTAAAGAGTATGGCGTTACGGTTGACCGAGAGGACTACTCCCTAAAAGACTGGCTTCAAGAAGCATACGAGGAGACCTGCGACACAGCCAAGTACTTGAGGGCTGCAATTGAGAAGCTCGATAAGAAATGCGTCAAGTGCGGTGTTAATCCGAACAACGATATATCAGACTGGTGTGAGATGTGCGTAAGGAATATAATCCTCTAACGCCTCTTAGACCCTCGGAGTCTGGACTCCTCTGCCTTGCCCCTGTTCTTACTGATGCTCATGCACACGCAGTTTGATGGGGAGCTGTTACGTGGGTTCCCATCCTTGTGGTGAATCTCCTTACCCTCGCCACACTTCTTCTTTCTATTGACCCTATTCCTTGCTGCCCTGTCTAACTTTGACTTGGTAGAGCTTTGGTGGTCTATATACTCTTGTTTATAATTTCTAACAGCCATAACACAAAGATAATGATAACCCTCGACATAACTAAAGAACAAATATCCAGAGCTGAGATCCTATACCCGTTCGGTGCGCTGAACGGATCAATAACAAACGGCAGGTCAAACATATACGGTGCGCTTGGAGAGGTTGTGGTTATGGACTACTACAGACACCTAGACATCGACACCGAGTCAACGTATGACTACGACCTGATAATTGACGGACACAAGGTTGACGTTAAAACAAAGCACACCACTGTTGTGCCTCGTGACTTCTACCTGTGCAGTGTGTCGGACTGGAATACCACGCAGGCGTGTGGCTTCTACTTCTTTGTCAGGGTGATGAAGGATATGTCAAAGGCGTTCCTTCTCGGATACATGTCACCTGAACAATTCTATAGGGATGCGTTCTGGAAGAAAAAGGGCGAGATTGACGTCAATGGGTTCGACTTCAAGTCAGATGGATACCATATTAAAATATCAGACCTGCTCAGGTTCAAGGCCTGAATACTCAGCCTTAGCATCAAACGATGGGCAGGCTTTAGAGCTTACGTCTCTGTGGCCTATAATCTCAGCGTCAGGGTATCTGACCAGCAGGTCAATAAGAAGGCAGCGTAGCGTCTCCTTCTGCTTCTCTGTTCTGGTGTCCTTTGGGATACCATCACTATCATCAACTCCTCCTATGTAGCATACTCCTACGGAGGAGCTGTTGTATCCCTTCGCGTGCGCTCCCGAACGGCTCTCAGGTCTTCCCTTCGCTATGGATCCGTCAAGCTCAATGACCCAGTGGTAGCCTATATCGCTCCATCCGTTGTCCTCAACATGCCAACGCTTGATGTCCTCCATCTTCACGTCACGTCCCTCTGGTGTTGCTGAGCAGTGTACTATTATCTTTTCTATCTGTCTTGCCATGATACTCGCATTTCTTTGTTCTTAGGCATTTCTTACTACATTCTATTGGTCTGGTCTCGCACCATTTCTTCATCTAAAAATCTGGATATGAAAACGGATCATCCGTGTTTTTCTTCTTTTTACTTGGAATTGTTTTCAAGAGCTTATCATAGGAGGTGTCCTGAGACTCTTTATAGTCCTTTGCCATCTTCTTCAGGTATATAGACCTAAAGTCTCTGTAGCTTGGTATAACACCTAAGTTACCAACTACCTCAAATGGAATCCTTTCGTACAGCTCATCCCTATTTCTTTCTCTGGTCTCCTCTTCCTTTGACGTCACAGTTCTGGTAGCCAACGTCCCAGTTCTCGCAATCGTCTTCACAAATGGAGTATAAGAGCCAAGTGAAGAGACCACAGCGTCAGCCACCATATCATCATTTGGTTTAGGGTCGGCTGGTATTTTTGAGTAAACAACACCGTCCTTATATCTGTTGTACTCACCCTCTCTTGTTATACCCTCTCCGTACTCCTTGTTTAAATACTCGACCCCAAAGTTTATAGGAATCTGAGCTATGTTTCCCATTCCTCTACCAAGCGCAAGCGTGACTACTGCTCCAAGCCCCTGCCTAGTCGCATCGTATTTATCCAGCTCGTCCTCCTCATCGTCAATTCCGAGAGCTTGGTATGCCATGTTTATAGCTGCGTCCATTGCCAATTTGTACATCGCCATTCTTAGGACAGTTGCCGACAATAGAGCTGCACCCTGAAGTCTTGTGATGTCAGACCTTCCCATCAGAGCCTGTACTCCCCGAAGAGCTGAGTAATACTCAAAAACTCGGAATCGGGTCATGTACCTATCAACAAGAGTCATAGCCTGCTTTATTGAGCTTGCGTTCTTGTCTCTTACGTTCTTGGGGATTCCAGCGAATGGGTTGTTTGAGGCTGCACTATCGACTACCGCTTGGTCAGCGTCATACGTAGCCTCATTTATGGCGTCCTCAAACTTTTCTCTATACGCTTGGTCATTGGCAAGTTTCTCCCAGTTAGGAGCCTGACCAGTTATCTCCTTGAACTTTGAGTTGAATACACCAACAAACAACGGTCTTGCCACAATAACATCTGGCTTAGCAACGAGTCCTTCGTTAAACTTTATAATTTTTTTAGGAATCGCCTTTAATACATTGCCAACAACATTAGCAGACGACATAAAGTCTGACGTTGTCTCCTCAGGCTTAAATATCTTAGAGCCTGTCATTAGGTTAGACTCAACGTCCTTACTTGTAAGGTCTGCGTCTCCAGTAATCCTTGTCTTCTCTGCTGTTGGTAGATTCTTGATGGCTGCGTCAAGTGTTTTTCTATCCATTCCAGCCGCTGCCTTTATTCCAGCTATAAAGTTTATAGGGTTCGCAATAGCAGCGTGCAATGCGTTTGTTGTTAATTCAACCGCAGCCTTTCTTACACTTGCTAACTGAGCCAAGTACCCAGACTTCATTATAACGTTTATGACGTTCTCAACTGCGACACTGTTCTTGCTTACGTTCTGATACTGGCTTCTTACGATTCCATCGTATATCGACTCAAGAGAGTCAACTATATCATTCTGCGCCTTGGTTGTAGCCCTGTTACGCATATTTGCAAAAGCAATCTTTGCACGTTTGACAATAGGGTACATGTGGTATCCAGTTACAGTTTTCCTAGATGCGGCATATACAGTCTCAATCGGATCAAAAGATATTGAGTGCGTCTTTCCACTACGCTGTGTAAGAAGCTTGCTCTTTAGGGATGGATTAGAAAGGGTAGCGGCAAAGTCATCAAACTCCTTTGTCATTGACGACTCACTGTTCGTGACCTTTGGAAGGTGTACGTAGTTTGCTCTTTTTATGAATGGAAGACCCTGCATTGCAGCGTCCATCTCTGCCATATCCTGAATCACCTCGTACTGCTTGTCAATAATTTTAAGTGCTCTCTTCTCCTTTTCTGAGAAGCTATCAAATATTTTCTGAGCGTCAATCTCACCGTCTACCAAGAACTCATCCATCAAGTCCTTTATAATCTTCTTTTCGGACTCATCGTATATGCTATCCTTATCCTTCAGTGTAGCCTCAATCCAACCTTTAGCAGAGTTGACCTCTTTGTTCTCTGGATTGCTATCAAACTCACGCTGAATTTGATACATAACAAGCTTGGCCTTCTGCTTGAACCTTTCGTTCTGGTTCTTGGAAAGAAGACCAGTTGCGTTCTCAAGCTCCTTTTGAATATCCTTCAAGGTCTGCTTTACGCTCTCAAAGGCTACTGCGGTAGGGTTGAATATGTTCTTGTATATTCCAGTTGACTTGAACTTCTTTGCCGCTGTCTTCAGGGCCTGATCAAGGTTTCTAAGTGGCACTGAACGAAGCCTGTTCTCTACTGCCTTACCCTTATCTCTCTTTGAAGACTTGAAAAGGTTTGATATAGCTGTCCTTATCTTTGAAATGGTCTTGTCAATTATTCCAGATTCACTCACCTCTGTAATAGGCACTGCGTTTCCATCTCTGTTTCCCTCTACAATTATTTGGCCTTTTAACATGTACTCCGAAACGATTCCAGCGTTCAACATCTCAAGGCCTCTTACAAGTTGTCTTGCGCTTTCTAAGCTTAAAGCATCAAGGTCTTTCTCGGTTAGTGTTTGAGCGAATTTGTACGCCTTTCTTTCGTCTTTGTTAAGGTCGCCAATACTTGATGGAACTGATGACATTGCAGCGTCAAAATCGTCATTTATAGCTTGCCTTTTAGCCTCTTCCTTTTGCAGCTTTTCAGATTCAGATAAACCAGCATCCTCCTTTGTCTCCTTTAGCATGTTTGAAAAACGGGTCATCAGCTCGTGCTCAGAGTCTGATATAATACCATCCTTTAAGAGCTTGTCAATGTTCTGCTTCGGAGAAAGGTCTGTGTCAATGTCATTGTTTATTCTTTCAGTTATAGCAGACGCTCTTGCTAAGTCATTAGAGTATTCCCTTACAACCTTCTCAACTGAAGACAGAAGCTCATCTCTGCTCATCCTGTCCTCAAACTTCTTGTTGACGTTCACTATGTCATTGATAATGGCGTCATATATCTGTCGTGTCTTCTCAGATAAGTACTTAGGGTCTGTCTTGAATAATGACGTGAGCGGAGCTTGAAGGTCTTTCAAAGCGCCCATGCTCTTCAGCTTCTTGATAGCAGCAGCCCTTCTCTTGTACCGTATAGCTCTTGCAACCCTGTCCTTGTCGTTCTGAATTGCCTCGCTTACACCATCAAGCATCTCCTGCATGTTCTTTACATTGGCGTTCTTGAGGTTTGTAATAACCTTGTTTACGGTTCTCTTTGAGTATTTACTTATGCCAGAATCTCTAAGAATAGCCCTCATCTCTTTAGCAACAAGCTCTCTTGCCTGTTGAGCGTCCTTCATTTTGGCTATTTTCTTCTTCAGCGTGCCTATTGAGTCAACCCTCTTCTTTGCATTTATTCCCATTGCAGCGTTTATATCTGCAACACTGTATCCTTTCTTTTTAAGAAGCTCAATGATTACGTTGTCGGCAAAATTGTTTGCCCTACCAGCGTCTATTATAGACTCCATCGACTGATTCTTACTGAAGGCAGCCTCTGGATTCTTCAACTGCTTGAGTTGTGCCTCTGTAAGTATTATCTCCTTACCTGAGAATATATCTGCCAGACCAGTACCTATGAACTCGTCAAGAGTAAGGCTCTGTATCTCATCAATAGTAAGGTCTTCAGATAACTTAAACTTAGTCTGTATGTACTTCCACATTGAGAGAAGAAACTCCTGAAACTTACTGTCCACAGCAGCATCAGCTATACCCTGACCCTTGTTTCCAATAAGAATTGCTAACGCCTCATTTGCAGCTTTCTTTGAGTCTCCATTAAATATCTTGAGCTGCTTCTGGTACTCCTCAGTCTGCTTTACAAGTTCAACTCCTTTCGAGTATAGCTTCTTACCTTTCTCAGTGGTTTGCAGGTAGTCTGTCCATACGTGACCGTACTCGTGTATTCCCGTATTAAATAACTGAGACTCACTATTATGCACGTCTGGGTTAACGTAGATATCTCCACCTACCGTTACACCATACACAACCTCTCCCCCTTTTAAGTGCTTCTTAACACTCTCTGATGCCATCACATTGTCGAACGTGGCCTTATCAGTGGACATCATCACAGATGGGAATGCGTTATTCATAAACGCAAAAAGCTTCGCGGCATTCTGGTTGTTACCACTTGCCTTTGCGGCAAAGAACTCAGAAGAAGAAAGCCCACTTTGGGTTGGTACTCTTTGTGAGAGAACACTATCTGTTGACTTTGACTTGCCTTTAGACTCCTGAGATACAACATCTCTTATTGCTGCGTTGTAGGTCGCAGGAAAAGCATCTGTAGCGTGAATCGACCTGTCAAGGACACCTATCAGACGGCCTCTTACTCCCCATTCGTAGTTTTTATGGTTGGTTTTTACAGCGCCAGCGTTTCTTACATCAACCCCTGTTATGGCAACCACCTGTCTCGGCTCAATGTCCTTCATCTGAGGATCTGTAATTGCCTCAACAATTGAGCTTAATGAAACAGCTGCTCTATCCTCAGTTGGACGCCCCTCAATCAAGGCTGCTGACACAGAACCTTTTTTAGGAGCGCCTACATCCTTTGTTTCATTCGGTTTATTTGGAGTGCCTGTGCCGATTGTCTTTGCCAGAACAGTCCTCGCTCCAAGCGGTATCCTTTTTGTGAAATCACGAGAAAGAATATCGTCAATCTTTGATGGTTTGTCTGACCTTACAAACTTAAACATCTCCTCATACAGCCTTACTTCATGCTTTTCTTCTGGCCCTAATTTCTTTTTTTGTTTCTTTAATTCCTTTTCTTTTTTCTTCAGAATCTTAAGTCTCTCTTTACCCCTCTTCTTCAGAACAGACAGAGCCTTTTTTCTATTTTTAACTGGAAGCTTTTGTATATTCTGGAGAAGCGTCCTTGCCACTGCCTCATTTGAGAGTATCGACCCCTCACCCATTTTTACGACAGCCATTGGCACAAGACCATCGTACTGAGGGTTCTGCTTCCACCAATTGTCAAAGAACTCTTTATTAGCCTCGTATACTGATACAGCTTTTTTAGCCTGAGTCTCAGCTAAGTCCTTCCTGACATTCGCCCATGCGGCATCTTCACTGAAGAATCCTATACCACCGTTTAGATTGTCAATAACCTCACCAGTGTATGGGTTTACAGTATCTCCAGTAGTAAGCTGATCTGATATAGTAAACATAAATGGAACCCCATCGAATTCCTCAATCTTCACAACTTTTATGTCGTTGTTTGACCTGCTGTTTAGTTCCTTAGCGTCAATAGGCTTTCTCTCCTCCTTTGTAGTAAACTGAATCTCAGCATTAACCATCTCCATATCATCCATCTCACCAACGATGGTCTGATTGACCTCGTCAACAACTACGTCAGGGTCGGTGTCTGCCCTTAATCTAAAGTCAACCTTCTGCTCTGAGACAAGAGCCTCAAGGTCTTTTACTTGCTGTTCGAGGTTCGCTTCTTCGGTGTCAACCTCTTCGGTAGTTTCCCGAACGTCTCCTTCTCCCACTGCTCCGCCTTCTGCGGTAGGTTCTTGTACATCCACCTCTTCTGTGCTTGGCTCTTGAATGGCATCTTTCTTTGGTTTGGTTTCTTGTTGCGCTTCTAACTCGGCTTGGGTTGGCGTGGAGTCTATAA
>Ga0210003_1003822_pt1 | contig 12100 bp, 12 predicted proteins | sample LantaG_FD_182804 | JGI IMG/M metagenome (GOLD analysis project Ga0210003, IMG submission 182804) | Deep subsurface microbial communities from Baltic Sea to uncover new lineages of life (NeLLi) - Landsort_02402 metaG (SPAdes) (version 2) | ecosystem: Environmental > Aquatic > Marine > Oceanic >...
GCCGAGCGCTACTGCTGCTGGTCTTGCTGATATGGAGATGCAGGCTGCGGCGGAGAAGGTTTGTTTTACTGAAGTCTTTTTTCGATGAACTTTTCGATGGAAAGAACAAAAGAGGAGCCCCCCCCCACCCCCCCGCGGCCAATCACTCGATCTCTTCGCGCTCACTTCCTCTTCAATCCCCAAGAACAATAACAGGCCCACCGCGTCCTGAGGGAGCTCGAGGCCGCCATGGCCTCGACGGCGACAGAGGCCGAAGCCGCGGCGAGACGGGCGAGGGCCGCGAGCGCGATGGCATCGGCGGTCGCCTCGAGGGCCGCGGCGACGACGACAGCGGCAGAGGCAGAACAGTCGACGGCGACGGCGGCGACGGCAAACACGGCAGGGGCAGCGGCGGCGACCCCCCCCCCTTCTCCCCCGCCTCCCCCGGCAAGGGCCAGGCCGGCGCCAAGGCAGGCTGTGGTCGGGCTGGGAGGGTTGGGGGTGGGGCTGCCTCCGAGGGCGACGAGGCCGCCCGGCGACGAAGCTGCCGCTGCGCCGCCGCCGGCGCCGGCTTGCTCCTCTCCTCCTCCTCCGCCCGCCGCCGCCGCCGCCGCCGCCGCCGCCGCCGCCGCCGATGCAAGCGCATCCGACGGCGCAGATCCCGCCGTCCTCGTCGTCTCCTCCTCCTCCTCGGAAGACGAGGACGGCGACGGAGCAGGGCGGGGGGGGGAGCGGCGGCGGCGGCGGCGCGCCGGGAGGGGCGCAGCGGCAGCGCCGTCCTCTTCCTCCTCGCCAGAGATCGTTGCCGTCTCCGAGGCCGCGGCCGCGCCCCCTCCTTCCCCTCCCAGGCCCCGAAAGGCGGCGAGCCTGAGGGGCTGGGACCCGTTCTTCGCCCAGGCCGCTGCCTCGGCGCGAGCAGCAGCAGCAGCAAGCGCAGCAGTAGCAAGCGGCTGCGGCGGCAACAGCCGTCGGCAGCAGCGGCGGCGAGGGGGAGGCGGCGGCACCAGGGGAAACGCCAACGCGGACGCGATCAACCCGACGACCTTCCCCCCAGAGCAGCAGGCGCGCTGGTCGGCGGTCGCCGACTGGTGGGCGAGGGGCAACGAGCCCGCGGCGGCGGCGACGGTCGCGGCGGCGACGGCCGAGGCCGGCGCGGCGAGGAGGGAGCGGCGGCGCGGGGAGCGAGCTGCCGCCGCCGCCGCCGCCTCTGCTGCCGCCGCCCCTGCCGCGGCGGAAGCAGCCAAGAGGCGAGAGGCCGAAAACCTGGTCGCCGCTGCCGCCGCGGTCAAGGCTGCCATGGACCAGGCCGAGGAGCGCGAGCGGCGGGAGCGGCGGGAGCGGCGGGAGCGGCGGCGGCAGCAGGACGAGGATGACCCCGCGGCGGCGGCGGCGGCAGCGGCGGCGGCGGCCGCGGAGCGTCTGCTGCAGAAAGAACAGCAGCAGGAGCAGCAAGGTCCGCCGCCAAAGCGGTCCCGCGCCGCCTCTCCCGCCCGTCCTTCTCCCGCTCGTCCTCCCGCTCGTCCTTCTCCCGCTCGTCCTCCGCCCCCCGCCGCTCCTCCCTCGACCGCTCCGTGCCCTTCCCCTCCGAACGGCGGCCGAGGCGGCAGCAGCAGCAGCAGACCGAGCCACCACCGCCACCCCCACGCCGCCTCCACCGCGCCCTTCAGCAGCGCCGCCGCCGGGACCGCGGCGGCGGCGGGGGCAGCGACGGCGGCAGCGGCCGCTCCAGGGACGGCGCTCCAGCGCCACCGAGAGGAGCGCGCTGCGGCCGAGCGCGCCTCGGCGGAGATGGACCGGTGCCGCTCCGAGGCGCGCGCTCACGTGTCGGCCCTCGTCGCGAGGGCCAAGGTTAGGGCGCGGTGCCTTGCGAGCGGGGGAGGCGGCGCCTACGGCCGCGGCGGCGGCGGCGGCGGCGGCGCCGCCGCGTTCGCCGCGGCCTCGGCGGTCCTCGCGGCGCTCGGCGCGAAGCCCCCCCAGGGCGGCGGACCGGAGCACCTCAGGAGGGCCGTGAGGCTGGCGCGCGCGCAGTTCCACCCGGACAGGCACGCGCGCCGCGAGCCGCGCGACCGGGCCGTCGCGGAGGAGGCGTTCAAGGCGATCGCCGACCTTGGGGTCGGGTGATACAAAAAGAAAAAGAGATAAAAATCCGTTTTTCGCATAATCGTTCCTTCGCCTCTCTCCTCTCCTCCCCCTTGGAAAGAGAAACGAAGCGACCGATTTTCCATCCTTGCTCTTTTCTTCTTCAAACGAAAACAACGGTATCATTAGCAAAAGAGCCTTCCACGGTCTCTTTCTTTCTTTTAGATGTGCCCCCCATCCATCGGATGTGCGTAAAAAAAGGCTCAGTTTAATTTTCGGGTTTTTTTTGTGCGTGTAACACTCCTCCCTGTGTCCCATTTCCCTCTCCCTTCCCTCTTTTCGATTCCAGTCGAAGAACGAGTGCTCTCAGCGGAGGGGGGCTCTCTCTCTCTCAGGGCTCTTTATCGATGAGGTCTACGCCGATGTCGATGAGAGCTTCTTCTTCCTCACCGTCCGCTGCTGTACGGAGAGCGAGCAATGCGGCTGGAGGAGGAGCAGCAGCAGCGACGGGACGCGGCTCGGTTCGCTCCATGCGGCCGCCGCCGCCGCCGCCGCTCTCGCCGCTGCCGCTGACGACGCCATCGTCGGATCCGAACGCGCGCCCTCACGACAGGGCCGGTTCCAATGGCATCAAATTCTCCGAGACGCTAGCTCGCAGTGTCGAAGCGCCAGCAGGTGCGTTGGAATTGGAATGAGTGGAAAGAGGCTCAATGAGGGGGGCAGAGAGGGCTTTGCAAAAGCTCGCACCTCCTTTGCTGTCTTTTCGACTCGATCAAGCCACGACCTTTTTTTTTTCCCTCCGACCTCAACAACGCTCACGCGCTCTCCCTCTCTTCTCTCTCTTCTCCCCTCTCTCTTCTTTCTTCAAACGCTCGGTAAACAGGCGGGACCCGTGCGACTCGCTCTCCGTCGCTTGCCCTCTCGACCAGAAAGGCCAGATCCAAGGGCAAAGGAAAATCGAGCAGCAGCGGAAGCGGAGGGAGCGCCGCCGCTCCCCCTCCCCCTCCCCCCTCTCCTCCCTCGGCGGCGGTGGCGGCGCTCTCCTCGGTCGACGAGGACCTGCTCCTCCCGCAGCGCGACGGCTCGCCCTCTCCGGCCTCTCCCTCGGCTAAGAGCGGCGGCAGCGGGAGCGGCAGGAATCAGAGGCCGCAGTCGAAGAAGTCGAGCGCGGGTTTGATGGCCGCGTCCGAGTACGACGACAGCGGGTCGTACGACGGCAGCGGCGCCTTCGGCCGGCGGGGGGGGGGCGGCGGGGGCCAGAGGGAAACTCGCGACTCCGACGACGATTCCGATGGCGAAGACGAAGGCGAAGAGTACGACGAGCCCCGCGGCGCCGGCTCGGCCGCGGGCCCCTTCATGGACGCGGTAGTCAAAGTTTATTGCGTTCATACGGAACCGAACTACTCGCTGCCCTGGCAGCGCAAGCGGCAGTTTGCTTCGACGTCTTCCGGTTTCGTTATCAACGGGCCGAAGGGAGAGAGGTGGCTGCTGACGAACGCGCACTCGGTGGAGTACCACTCGCAGGTCAAGGTTAGGGAGAAGGAGAGAGAGGGAGAGAGAAGAAGAAGGAGAAGGAAGCGAGGGGGAAGGAAGCGAGGGAGAAGGAGAAGGAGGAGGGAGAAGGAGAAGGAGAAAGAGGGAAGCAAAAAAACAAAAACTAACCTCTTTTCTTTTTCTTTTCCTTTTGAACGAAAAAATCCAAAATCCACAAAACAAAAACAGGTCAAGCGCCGAGGCGACGACACCAAGTTCCTCGCCAAGGTGCTCGCCATCGGCACCGAGTGCGACGTCGCCCTGCTGACTGTCGACGACGACGCCTTCTGGGAGGGACTCAGGCCCCTGGAGTTCGGAGGGCTCCCGAGGTTGCAGGACGCGGTCGCCGTCGTCGGCTACCCCATCGGCGGCGACACGATCTCGGTGACGAGCGGCGTCGTGTCCCGCATCGAGGTCCTGTCCTACGCGCACGGCTCCACGGAGCTGCTGGGCATCCAGATCGACGCGGCGATCAACTCGGGGAACAGCGGCGGCCCGGTCTTCAACTCGAGGGGCGAGTGCGTCGGGATAGCGTTCCAGTCCCTGACCGGCGACGCGGAGAACATCGGTGAGGGGGGGTAGTTTGAGGATCCTCTTTTGTTTCTGTCTCCCCGTTCTCCGCGTTTGTTGGTGCTCTGATTTTCTCCCGAGCTCGTTCGCAACGAAGGCGGCAGCTGCGGGGACTCTCGCGAACCTGACCATTAAAAAAAACGACTTCGAATTTCAACAAAAAACGGCAACTGCTCCCAGGCTACGTCGTCCCGGTGCCCGTCGTCGACCACTTCCTCTCCGACTTCATCTCGCACGGCAGAGTCACCGGCTTCCCCGTGCTGGGAATCAAGTGGCAGAGGATGGAGTCCGCGAGCCTGCGGGCCGCCTACGGCATGCCGCACGGGGCCAAGGGCGTGCTGGTGCGGTCCGTGGCCCCCACGGCCGCCGCCGCCAGCGTCCTCAGGGCCGACGACATCGTCACGCACTTCGACGGCGTGCCCGTCGCCAACGACGGCACCGTGCCCTTCAGGACGGGCGAGCGCATCGCCTTCGCCTTTCTGATCTCGAAGAAGTTCGCGGGGGACACGGCGAAGCTGAGGATCGTCCGCGGCGGAGGAGGCGGCGGGGCGAGGGAGGAGGAGGTCGGAGGGGAGGCGGAGGCGGAGGAGGCGGGGGCGGCGGGGGAGGCTTCTCTGCCAGGGGCGGCTGCCCCGACGCCGACGGCGGCGACGGAGCGCAGCGCCGCCGCCGTTGTCGAGACGCTCGACCTCGTCGCGACGCTCTCGCCCCCCGACTCCCTCGTCCCGACCCACCTCGACGGCCGCGACCCCAGCTACCTCGTCGTGGCTGGGCTCGTCTTCACGTGCTGCTCGGAGCCCTACCTGGCCTCGGAGTACGGCGGCGACTACATCTCGGACTCGCCCGTGAAACTCCTGGACCGGCTGCTCCACGGCCAGAAGCGCGCGGCCGACGAGGAGGTCGTGGTGCTGTCGCAGGTCCTGGCCTCCGACGCGACCCTGGGCTACGAGGACCTGTTCAACTGCCAGGTGCACCGCTTCAATGGCGAAAAAGTGAGAAACCTGCGGCACCTGGCGAGCCTGGTGGACGCGTGCGTCGCGAAGGCGGCGGCGGAGAGCAGCAGCAGCAGCAGTGGAGGAGGAGGCGGAGAGAGTGTGGCGTCGTCGTCATCGCCATCTTCTTCTTCCTCCTCCTCCTCCTCCTCCTCCTCCTCCTCTTCCGCTTCTTTCTCGTCTCCGGAGGACAAGAAGAACAAACACTGGATGCGTTTCGACCTCGAGTACGGAGAGGTCGTCATCCTCGACGCGGCGCAGGCCGCAGCGGCCACCGCGGACATCCTGGCCCAGCACTCGATCCCGGCCGCGGCGTCGCCTGACCTGCTCCGAGGCGAGGCTCCCGGCGGCGGTGCGAGGGGGGGAGGGAAAATCAGCAGCAGCTCCTCTTCTTCTTCTTCTTCCACCATCACTCTCGCGCCGGAGATGGCCCCGAGCGTCGGGGCGACGAGTTCTGCCTCTGCCGGCGCAGGAGACGGCGCCGCGGGAGCCGGGGCGTCGACGGCTTGAGAGGGGCGGAAAACAAAAATTGATATTCTTCTTTTTCGTTTTTCTTTTTTTTCTCGTCCCCTGTTTTGTACTTTTCAAAGAAAAGTAATTAAAAAATTGTCCGCTCGAGTTTTTAATTCATTGCGTTTTGTATTTCAGTCTCTTATGTTACACGTTTTCAGGGTTCTTAACGTCGTTATTGTCGTCTCCTTGGCGTCGTTCGCTGCTGCGTTTCTTGCTCGTCTCGTCCTTTTTTGTCGTCGTCACCGCCGCCGCCGCTTCTTCCTCTTCTTCCTCTTTCTCTTCTTCCTCTCGGCTTCCTTCCTCCTCCTCCTCGGCAGCAGCGCCCCCCTTTGGAGACTCCGGAACCTCCTCGAGAGTCAGCGCCGGACGCTGCTGCTGTTCATGCTGTTGCTGCTGCCAGCTTGCCCCTCCTCCTCCTCCTCCTCCTCCTCCTCCTCCTCCTGCTCCCTCGATCGCCGCGGCGCCCGCCGCCAGCGTCGAGAGCGCGCCCCGCAACCGATCGTTCTCCACCCTCAGCTCGCCCGCCGCCGCGGCCGCCCGCAGCAGCGCCCCGCGGAGCGCCGCGGCCTCCCTCCTCGCGTCGTCCAGCGCGCGCGTCAGCGATGGGTTGTCTCCCACGACGGAGGCCGCGAGGCGATCAAGGGCCGGGAGCAGCGCGCCGCCGGCGGAGGCCAGCGCGGCCGAGACGACGCCGCCGACGACGACGCTTCCGCCCTTGTTCGTTCCTGCTGCTGCTCCCGGCGCGACGGCCAGCGCCCTCGACGACGCTTCGGCGGGGAGACGATTCCTCTGCTGCATCTGCAGCTGCTTCTCATGCTTCCTCTTCTTCTCGGCCTCCTCCGCGGCCAGCGCGGCCCTCGCCTCCCTCGCCGCGGCCGCCCTCGTCTCCGGGTCGAACTTGACCAGAAGAGCCCTGGTCCTCTCGAAGCGCGTCGAGTCCTTCAGGTCGGCCACGGCCTCGCGGAGCCTGGCCCGCGCCCTCCTCACCTGCCTTCCGTCGCGAGCCGCGACCGCGGAGCCCAGCGAGCGGACGAGCGCGAGCGCGGCCAGCGCGGCGAGCGGCTCGGCGAACAGCGGCGCGACCCTGCGGAAGTGCTCCCCCGGGCTCAGGGTCCCCGGGGCGGCTCTGGCCGCCGAGGCGGCGAGGGCTGCCGCGAGGACGAAGCCAGCGACGCCCCAGGAGCAGACGGCGGAGTTCCAGGCGGAGAGGCGCTCGGAGCGCTGGGAGAGGCGGGCCTGGAGGTTTTTGAGGTTTTTGAAGTTTGTTTTTGGTTGAGGTCGAGGTCGAAGGTTGGGAGGCATGCAATCGAATCAAAAAACGAACGCTCGAAACCCCCGTTCTCTCTTGGCGCAACTTACCTCGAGCCGCGAGATCTCCGCGGACAGTCTCTCGAGAACGATCTCCTCCTTCTGATAAAAGGTGTTGGAGCCGACGCGGGCCCGCAGGAGCGAGGAGAGGGTCGACAACATGATAATGATTGGAAGAACGCGTTGTGGAAAGGCAGAGTTTTCTTTTTCTCTCTTTCTTTCACTTCGCACTCCTCTTCTTCTCTCGCGAGCACCCAACCTCCGCGCGCAGTTCGATCAAGGGGCCGGCTTTTTTTTCGTTTCTTTCTTTCAAATATCCTTGTACTAACTAACTGAAATGATTTGAATATCTCTCTCTTCATCTATTTTTCTTCTTCAAGCTAGAAAGACGCGCCCTCCTTCGACCCGGAGCTTGCCGCTCGCGTGCCAGGCAGCGAGCGCCTCTTCTTTCTTCCTCTCGCCGTCGTTCCCGGCGCCGCTGCTGATCCCCACGGCCTTGAGCACCGCGTCCAGGAGCTTGGACACCTTCATTCCCTTTTTCGATTCAGTCGAGGAAAGCACGCTCAGCGCCAGCTTTTTCCATTTGGGCTGCTTCTGCTGCTCCTTCTGCTTCTTGCTGCTGCCGCTGCCGCCTCGGTCGTCGCCGTCCTCTTGTTTCCTCTTCTTCTTCTCCTCCTTCTTCTGCTCCTTTGCAGGGGCCTCGGAGACGGCACCCTTTTGCGGCGGCGTCGAGGGGCTCGACGTTGCTGCTGCTGCTGCTGCTTCCCCCTCCGCCTCCTCCTCCTCTGCTCCCCCCTCCTTCCCGCCGCCCTTGTTCTTCGCCGCGGCGCGGGCCCGCCGCCGGTGCTTGAGCCCAGAGGCGTGGCCCGCGAGCGTGTCCTGGCTGGTGCAGCTCACGCCGCAGAGGCGGCACTTCCAGGGAAACCGCGTGGAGAGGTGCTCGGCGCCCTCGATGGCGGCCTCGCTGCTGCTGCCGCCCTTGCTGTTGCTCGCGGCGGCAGAGGCGGCAGCGGCGGGGGCAGCAGCGGCGGGAGCAGCGCCGCCGTTGCCGAAGAAGCCGTTGGCGGCCGCGCCGCCGGGCTTCGTCGCTCCTTTCGCGTACTTGTCGTGTTCGGTCACGCACGACACGTGCTGGCCGACCGACCATTTGTCGAACTCGCGCGAACAGTCGACGCAGGTGAGCTGGGAGCAGGAGCAGCGCGCGGCGTGGGCGGCGATTTTGGGCTGGAGAGAGAGTTTTGTTTTGAGGTTTTTTTTTCCCCGGGAGGAAGTCTGAGCGGCGGCGGCTAGAGCGAAAAACGTCAATGCTCGTCCGTCGCCTCTCCCTCTCCTTGCTTTCTTCGTCTTCCTTGCTGCTGCTGTGTCTCATCTCTTCATACCTTCTTGATCGTGTCTCCGCAGTCACCGCAGACGAACCAGGGCATCGCGACTTGATTGTGAACGTGAGAAGCAGTCGGAGAGAAATTGGCAAAAAAAATCAGTGTTTCGAAAAAGTCGGGCGTCGTCGAAAAAAAGTCAAAAAAGTGGCTGAGTCTCGGCACTTTCCTTTTTTTCTTCCCTCGCTGCTCCGACCGAAAAAGAGAAGAAAAAGCAACCCGCATCTCGCTCTTTTCACGCCCCAAAGAAGGCAAGCCAAAAAGAAAAAGCCAAGCCAACACAGCCATGGTGCTCCTCCCCAACGTCAAGTGGGCTCAGCGCAAGGACAAGCTGTTCCTGACCATCGACATCCAGGTATGGAAGGCGACGACGGCAAAGAGCTTTCCCTTGCTCTCTCCGATTCCGCTTTGGCTCCCTCCCTCTCTCGCCATGCCTCTGCGGAACAAGAAGGAGGAGGCTTTTAGCGTCCGGTATCTTGCCCTTCAGCGAATACGACTGAACTAGAAGAGGTGGAAGAGTACAGAGAGCGGGGGCGCCAGCAGATCATTGTCGAGACGGCATCAAAAAAGAAAGAGGCATCGGAAGCATCAAAAACTCGCTCCTTGTCTTTTTCTTGTTGCCTTCTAACTTGCCGGCCCCTGCTTTTCTCTCCCATTCCTTGCGCCTTTGGGGTCTTGTCTTGAAGTTGTTTTCTCGCAAACCCGAAAAGGGGGGACGATTACTGCGCGGTTTATGAGGAGAAAAGCAAGGAGGAGAGTTGGAATGGAATGGAAGAAGAAGAAGAAGAAGAAGAAGCCGTCGCCCGCGGAAGCGAGAAGAAGCAAGAGGAAGGGAAGCAGCGAGGAAGAAAGGGGACAAACTCACTCATCTCTCCCTCCTTCCTCGACCCTCAAACAACCTCACTCTTAACCGACACAGGACTGCAAGTCCCCCGACGTCAAGCTCACCAACGACGCCGACAACAAGCACGGCCACCTCGTCTTCAGGGGAAAGGGCGAGGGCGCAGACCCGGAGGCGCACGAGTACGGCCTGGACCTGGACTTTTTTGCGGCGATCGACGTCGAGGGCTCCAAGGTCGCGAGCAACGACCGCGGCGTCGTGCTGATCGTGTCCAAGGCGGACAAAGACGCCGAGGAGCACTGGCCGAGGCTGCTCAAGGCCTCCGGGAAGTCTCCGTCGAACATCGTGAGTTGTCTTTTGGGGAAGAGAGAGGAAGTTTGGGGAAGAGTTTGGAGAAGACCGACGACCGCGCGGTTTCTTCCTTTCCTTTCTCTCTCTCGTTCGAAGCGCTCACTCTTTTTCCTCATTTTCTCTCTTTCTTGATCTTCCTTTTGATAAAAAAAACAGAAAATTGACTGGGACCGCTGGCAGGACGAGGACGACGAGGCCGAGGCCGCGGCGCAGGGGGGGCTCGGCGGCGCCGGCGGCGCCGGCGGCGACGACGGCGGGTTTGGCGGGATGGACTTCTCGTCGCTGATGGGCGGAGGCGGCGGCGGCATGGGCGGCATGGGGGGGATGATGGGAGGGGGCGGCGGCGCGGGGGGCTTTGATCTGAGCGCGCTGCAGGGCATGATGGGCGGCGGCGGCGGCGACGGAGGAGACTTTGGCGGCGAGGAGGGCGACGACGACGACGACGGCAGCGAGCAGGGCGGCGAGGGCGAGGGAGAGGGCGAGGGAGAGGGAGAGGGAGAGGAAGGAGGAGAGGCGCCTGCTGCGGGCAAGGGCGACTCTGCTGCCGACGTGGAGGCCGCGGCGGAGGTCGCTGTCTCTGAGAAGTAGGAGGAGCGGTGGAGAGAGAGACTGAGAGAGAGAGAGGGAGAGAGAAAGCAACGGAGGAGAGCAGGCAACGGAGATTGAGAGAGAAAGAGAGAGAGGAGAGAAGAGGAAAGCAAAATCAAAAAAAAGAAACGACAGGGGGGAAAAAAGGCTCCCTTCTTTCTTCCCCCTCGCAGTCTTGTTATTGAAAGTTCAAAAGCAAACCCATTTCAGCGTCGTTTTCATATTTACACCATTCGGGAAAAAGGGGGGGGCAAAAAGGGGGCAAAAGAAAAAGTCGAGGTCTCTCTCTCTTAACTCAGCGCCTCTGGCGACCGCCGGTCGAAGCCGCACGCTTTTTGCCCGCGGGCTGTCCCTCTTCTCCGTCTTCGTCTTCTTCCTCGCCTTCTTCCTCGTCTTCGTCTTCTTCCTCGTCTCCTTCCTCGTCTTCGTCGTCCCTGGCTCCTCCTCCTGCGCTCGTCGCCGGGGTCGTCGCGGCGGTGGCGGGAGCGGGATCGTCGGCGTCATCCTCGTCGGCGTCGTTCCCCGCGTCACCGCTCTCGCCGCCGCCGCCGCCGCTTCCGCGCCGCCCTCCGCCGCCGCCGCCTCCCCCCGCCCCCGCCCCCTCCTCGCCCCGCTCCCCCTCCCCCTCCTCCGCCTCGTCAGCGCTCTCCACCTCCACGGGCTCGAGGCTCCCGGGATGGAACGCGTGCCTCCAGAACCAGGCGTCGCCCCGCCACCCCCTGGCCAGCGCCGCGGCGAGCGCGCGCGGCAGGCCCGCGGCGGCGTCGGCCGCGCCGGGCCTAGGCGGCGGCGCCGCGGCGGCCTTGGGCGGCCTCCCGCGCCCGCGCTTGACCTGCTGCTGCTGTTGCTGCTGCTCGGCGTCCGCCGCCGCCGAAGGGGGCGGGGGAGGAGGGGCGGGAGCGCGCGAGGGGCGGCACCGGCAGAGCCAGCACTCGCCCTCGACGTTCTGCAGCCTCGAGTGGACCCTCCCCGCGCGCAGGAACAGCTCGCGGTCGGCGTCGCGCGCCGCGGGCCTCTCGAGCGCGAGGCGGGTCACGTCGGCCGCGGGGGCCGCAAAAGGGCGGCCCTGCTGCGACGCGCCCGCCCTCCTGCCCCGGACGATGGCGGCAAAGTCGTCGGCGTCGACGAGCACCCGCGTCTCTGCCCACTTTGTCCCGTCTTTCAGTTGGTAGAGATTGAGCAGCCTCGCCCACGAGAGCACGGGGGTGCCGTCAGATCCCACGGCGCCGACGTTGAAGCAGGCAGAGTGCGCCCTCGAGGCGAGCAGCGAGGGAGAGTAGGGCGCGCGGTCTTTAACTTTGCTCAAATCGAACTCGTAGACGATGGAGGGGTCGTCGGCGTCCTCCACGGTGCAGGCCTCGAAGAAGACGGCGCCCGTCGCTGCGTCCGCGCCGTGGGCCTCGGCGACGGTGTTTTTGGGGGGGGTGGCGGAAGAAGGGGGAGAGGAGGCCTTCCTCGGAGAGGAAGCGTTTTCGCCGGTGCCGTCGCCGCCGCCATCGCCGCCGTTTTCGCTGTCGCCGCTCCCTCCGATCCTCTTTGACAGCACGACGGCCTTCTCCCTCTCGGCGTCGAACAGCGAAGGCTCGACGGCCACGAGCGACGGAAGCGCCGACCCGGCCCTGAAGAGCGGGCTGGAGGTGCCGCGCCGCTGCTGCCCCTGCCCCTGTTGATGCTGCTGCTTCCTCCTCTGCTGCTGCCCTCCCAGGACAAACGCGCCGCCGCCGCCCTTGAGCACGAAAGGGGAAGGGTGCGGCCTCGACCCCGGCCCCCCCCTCGCGTGAAGGCTGCCGCCCGCCCCCCCCGCGGCGCCGCCGCCGACGCTCTCCCCCGTAGCAAGCGCGTACAGCTTGCGCACGGCGGGGGCCGACCGCCCCGGCACCAGCGCCGCGGCGTCGGCCCACGACCGCCGCGCCTCGCGGGCGGCGCGCACGACCGCGACCTCCGCCGAGGTCAGCCCCCCTCCGGAGGGG
>Ga0210003_1003824_pt1 | contig 12094 bp, 7 predicted proteins | sample LantaG_FD_182804 | JGI IMG/M metagenome (GOLD analysis project Ga0210003, IMG submission 182804) | Deep subsurface microbial communities from Baltic Sea to uncover new lineages of life (NeLLi) - Landsort_02402 metaG (SPAdes) (version 2) | ecosystem: Environmental > Aquatic > Marine > Oceanic >...
GTTGCCGTGGCCGGTGGCCCAGCGCGACGAATGCACCGTGCCGATCGCACCGTTAGCGAAGGTGATCGTGGACACGAAGCTGTCGTTGGCATCGAAAACGTACTCGCCGATGCGGTTGCCGGGCACCGGCTTGTCGAAGGTCTGCAGGTGGCAACTTATCTGGCTGATGTCCTGCCCGCTCAGCAGCGTGGTGAGGTCGTAGATGTGGCAGCCGAGGTCGCCCAGCACGCCGGCGCTTCCGTGGGCTGTTGAAAGGCGCCAAAGCATTCCATGACTGTTGGCCCAGTTCTTCCAGTCGGCGCGTGCCAGCCAGCTTTGCAGGTAGCTCGCTTCAACGTGTACTACGCGGCCGATCTTGCCCGCTGCGACCGCTGCTGCCGCCCTGTGCAGCGCCGAGGCATTGCGGTAGGAGAAATTGACCATGTTGATGACGCCGGCCTTCTGTGCGGCGGCCGCCATCTTGAGGGCTTCGGCGAGGCTCGCGGCGAGCGGCTTTTCGCTGAGGATGTGAATCCCGCGCTCGAGCGTTGCCAGCGCCACCTCGCAGTGAGCGGCGTCGGTTGTTATATTCGCCACCGCGTCGAGCTTCTCCTTGTCGAGCATCTCACGGTAATCGGTGTAAACCGCGGGGATTTCCCACTTCTTTGCAAAGGCCTCCGCCACGTCGGGCCGGACATCGCAGCCGGCCACCAGCTTCATGCCCTTGATCTCTCTGACGGCTCCCGCGTGCCAGCCGGCCATTCCGCCCGTGCCGATGAAACCTACTCTGATCATTGTTCCCAATTCCTGTTCAGGTTACCCGCGGCCGTACTTCGGCCCGCGCTGTTGCGAAGCTGCGCGCGCAGCTTTACTATTTCAACCGCAACATTGTAAACTAAAGAGCACGAAAATCAAGGAATGATGAATGAAGAGGGTTCACGCGGAGCCGCGGAGCCGCGGAGATGATGAGGAAAGGATGGAAGAAGGAGTGAAGTCGCCTGCCTCTGCGTAGCGATGGCATCCATCCACGGAACCGGAATATCCCCTCTTCTTCCTCCGCGGCTCCGCGTCTCCGCGTGAGCTTTCTTCACTCTTCTTTCTCCCTTGACGATCCACGCCGGAATTGATATGCTTTATTAGATGAGAACAGCCGCTGCACACACGGCTGGATCCGACCTGTTGCAACCGATAACTGTGCGATCAGGAGCAGGCATGGAACTAATACGCAACAACCTGTTTCGACCAGGTGGACTCGAGCTTTACCCGAACTCGGCCGAGATGCATTACTGGCGCGTCGAGCGCAAGCATTGGCCCTTCTGCTTCCGACAGATCAAGGAAGCAGGCTTCAGCATCGTGTCTACCTACGTGCCGTGGAACCACCACGAGTACGAGCGGGATAAGTTCGATTTCTCCGGCGAGACGGACCCGCAGCGCGACCTCTTGAGCTTCCTCAAGGAGTGCCGGCAGATGGGATTCCGCGTGATCCTCCGCCCCGGCCCATGGATATGCGCCGAATGGAAAAACGGCGGCCACCCCGATTACCTGTTCGAAAGCGGGGCGCTCGTCGCACGCAACGCCGGAGACGAACCCGTCCACGCCGGCAACTGCGCCGACGTCCCCAAAGGCTTCGCACCCTGCTACGCCCACCCCGAGTTCCTCCAGCACGTCCGTCGCTACTATACCGCACTCATAGAAGCCATCCGAGAACACCTCCACCCTGACGGCAACGTGTTCCTCATCCAGCTCGACAACGAAATCTCGCACTGCTTCGCAGGGGGAGTGTTCGACGCCGACTACCACGAGATCGTCACAGCCAACCTGTATCCGCGATTCCTCAAGGACCGCTATAAGGAAATCGAGCGGCTCAACTCCATCTATCTCACCGACCTGAAAGATTTCTCGGAATGCGCCCCGCCGCGCAAGCTCGAAATCACGACCGACCGCGACCTCGCCAGGTACTTCGACTGGATCGAGTTCAAGGAACGCTACCTCGCCACATACATCGTCCAGCTCCGCAAGATGTTCACCGATCTCAAGGTGCGAACCGGTTTCTGCACGAACATCCGGTGGGAGAGCGACTTCGTGGCGCCCACCAACTGGCCGATGTTCGAAAAATACTCCGGCCTCGCCGGAATAGACATCTACTGGCCCAACGACTACCACGAAGTCCAGCGCTACATCCGCTACCTCCAGACCACCTCCATCCTGCCGTGGTCGGCCGAATTCATGGCCGGGCTGTGGTCCGACGATCCCGACGGCACCAGGAAATTCCGCCCAATACCACAGAAGCAGCAGCAGTTCCTCGTACTGTCGTCCCTTGCGGCCGGTCTGCGCGGAATGAACTTCTACATGTTCGTGGAACGCGACCACTGGTACGGATCGCCGGTAACGGCCGACGGCCGCCGGGCGGAATGCTGGGACTTCTACAAGAAGCTGAATGAAATCCTCAACGACAACGAATACTCAGAAACCGACAAGGTCAACAACGTCGCGGTGGTTCATTACCAGCCCTACACACGATACAGCTACCTCGACCCCGAAAAGCCGTTCGACCACATCAAGGACCTGTGCCGTGTGATCATGCCCGACCTGTGCACCGATCTCGGCCAGCTAGGAGTCGACTATACAATCGCAGACCCCGCACAGCCCGAGAGCCTGGAGAAGCACGACATCCTGTTCATCCCCATCGCCGACTACCTCGACGACCGCGTGGCGAAATTCTACGAACAACTCGCCCGCTCGGGCAAGAAGCTCGTCTTCTTCGGAGTTCCCCCGAGGCTCGACCTGCTGATGCGCAAATCGGAAATCTTCTGCAATGCCTTCGGCGTGCGCACCGCCCATCATTTCGTCATCGAAGAAATGAAGTGGAAAGACATGCAGTTCAAGTCGCGCGCCCTCGGCCGGCTGCGCCTCGACGAAGAATGGGAGCCTGTCATCCGCGACGCACGCGGCAACGTCTACGCCGCACACCGCAAGCTCGGCGATGGCACCGTCTGGTTCCTCGGCTTCGAACCATCCACAAACATGGTGCCCGCAAAACGGCTGTTCCTCGAAACGCTGCTCGACGAGTTGGGCGCCCATCGCCCCGCACGAGTCGAAGAACCCGCAATCGAAGCATACATAAAGGTGAGCGAAAAGCACCGGTTCCTGTTCCTGATCAACCCAGACCAATCGGTGCGGGAAGAATTCCGTCCGACCTTGCGCAGGGCCACGCTCACATTGGACGTCAAGCTTCTGAAGCTTCACGCAGATTCCGTCAGCTTCGTCAACATGTTCACCGGCGAGAAATTCACCGAGCCGCTGGTGGAAGTGCGCGAGGGGACCGAATTCCTCATCGGCAACGGCGAGGCCCATCTGTATGAAGTCATTCCCGAATACGGCAGATGATTGAGTCGGGGTGGGTGTCGACCGACCGCATCATCGGTATTCCCGATCTGCCGCCCTCCTGCGGGGGCTGCATGATGTTGAGGACGTTTCTGTTCCACGGGCTTACGCCACGTGGCTAAAGTCTTTCGCCCTGCGGGCTTGATAGGAATGGAATGTTGAGGATGCCGACCACGCCTACCCAAGAGGGCAGGACGCCGGTGCGGGCGGGCAACTGCCGAAGAGGGCAGGGGGCCCAGCATTCTTCATGTTCACCTCCAATTACCAGCCCCGTATGGGGCGGCTTTTGGTTAGCCTGGGGTGGAGCGAAGCGAAACCCCAGGTATCAGCCGAAAAAACAATTAAGCCCCGGAGGGGCGGCTCATCATTGGTTGGAGGTTTCATCGTCGGCGAGGCCGCAGCAAGCGGCATATTTTTGCCGTGAGATTATGCCTGTGGGCGTCCGTGTGTGTGAGTCCGTGTTCGTCCGTGTATGTCCGTGTTTGTCCGTGTCTTCAAGGCGTCGGTCGTAGGTGCGGGCCCCGTTGCCCGCCCGTCTGCTGGGATCGCGGGCGTCCCGCCCGCATCTTCACTTGCGCCTTCCGCGGCTACAGGTGCTCCTTCACGCTCGTCGTGTAAGGCTCCACGTGGACGAGAACGTCCGCCACCTGCGGCATCTCCTCCTTCACCCTCAGCCGCACCTGCGAAGCTATATCATGCCCCTGCTCCACCGTTAGCTGCCCGTTCACCAGGATATGAACGTCGAGAAATATCACCAGGCCCGACTTCCTGGCACGCACCATATCCACGCCCTCGACGCCTTGCACCCGCTCGATGATCGAGCGGATGGCTATCATCTGATCCTCCGGCAGCCGGGTATCCATCAGCTCCAGCGACGTGCGATGGAACAGCCGGACGCCCACGTAAAGCACCAGCAGCGCCACCAGCGCGCCGGCCGCGTGATCCAGAAAATTCCATTGCGGCCCGCCGAGCCTCGCACCCGCGACGCCCACCAGCACCACCACGCCGGCCAGCGCATCCGCCCGGTGGTTCCACGCGTCTGCACTGAGCGCCGTGCTTGAGACCTTCCTCGCCACGTGATTCTGATAGCGAAACAACCCCTCGTTCAAGACGATCCCGGCCAGTGCAACATAGATCGTAAACGACTCGGGGGGCGCGTGCTCGGCTTCGGAAAACAAACCCCACACCGATTTCCACAGCACGCTGATTCCCACCAGGGTCACGATGATCGCCACGGCCTTGCCGGCCACAGGCTCTGCCTTGCCATGGCCGTAAGGATGCTCGCGGTCGGGCAGCGCCGCAGCAACCGTCAGCCCCACCAGCACTGCCAGCGAACTGAGCATATCCCCCAGCGAATCGGCCGTGGCCGCCAATAGGGCAGTGCTGTTGCCAAGCAAGCCGGATATGCCGTATCCCGCGGCCATCACGGCCTTCACTATTATGGCGATCCACGCCCCGCGCCTGGCATAGCGATATGCCTGTCCACCGATCATCGCAAATTCCCCTTCAATGGGAACATCTCAGCCCAGTCCTGAGCAGAAGAGGGCGGACAACGCCCGCCGCAGACGGCGTGCAAACCGCCCCTACGAAGACGCCGAGCGGTTCTGCGTAGGGGCAGGCCGCACGGCGATTGCCTGTAGGCCAAATCGCCGGGTGTTGCCTGCCCTCCGAACACCAGACGGCGCACGGTCCGCCCTGCCAAGAACGCAGGTACGCGATTCATGCCAATGTCTGAAAATGGCCACACCCAAAACAAACAAGGCCTGATGCATTTCGGCGGCATCAGGCCCTGAGGCGTGGTGCCAGAGGCGGGAGTCGAACCCGCACACCCCGAGGGGCTCCGGATTTTGAGTCCGGCGCGTCTGCCAATTCCGCCACTCTGGCCTGCACTAGTATTAGAGCGCCGCACGCGGGAAAAATCAAGCGGAAATACTTCGGCAGCCACGTGGGGCGTAAGGCTTGTGTTCCGCCGGGCCGTGCGCGGGCGGGCTTACCCGCGCCGGCGCATCTTTGTTGTCGTGTGGATTGCTTCCACGAACAACTTGTGTTTTTTTGCGCTGCAACGCATTCGTTGCACGGCGATTATACCGTAGCAGCAGCGCATCATTTGCAGATGCGCCGCAGGCTTCAGATTACAACACTCGCTTGGGAAGCTGCAGGCGCGAGGCGTCGGCAACTGCCCGGCCGAAGCCGATCCGGAGGGAGCCAGAATATGAAGATGTTCACCGAGCAGGCCAAGCGGTTTCCAGTTTACGCCGAGGTAGATGTACTCGTCATCGGCGGGGGCCCTGCAGGCAACGCAGCCGCCCTTGCCGCCGCACGGGCCGGAGCCGACACTTTGCTCGTCGAACGCCATGCCTATCTCGGCGGTTCCGTCGCCGATTCGCTGCAGGGCATGATCAATGGATTCCGAAATCCGCACCGCCCGAACCTCGTTCAGACGGTTCGCGGCATTCCGCAGGAAATCGTGCTCAGGCTCAACCGAATGAACGGCCTCAGGCCCGCACCTGTGCAGCAGGACCAGTTCGAGCTTCCACTCGGACAGCTCAACTACGCATACTCCGCCGATGTCGAGAAGCTCAAGGTGCTCCTGATGCAACTGATGGATGAATCGCAGTGCGACGTGCTGCTGCACACTTATGCCACGGCGGCGATCGTCGAAAACGGCAGGATCAACGGAGCCATCATCGAAAACAAGTCGGGCAGGCAGGCGATACTCGCCACAACCGTAATCGACTGCACCGGCGACGCCGACATCGCCTACAGGGCGGGTGCGATCTGCCAGAACCTGCCGCGCTCAGCCTCCGCAGGCTCACGGCCGATGATGTACAAGGTCAACGGCTTCCACATCGATGCAGGTGCTGCAATGCCCGGAGTGATGTTCAACGGCAGTCTGGTCATCAACGGCCCGAGCGTGAGCATACACGGAATCACAGCCAACGACGTCAGCCGCGGAGAAATCGAAGCGCGGACGCGCGTGCTCGATCACTTCGAACACCTCCGGCAGCAATACCCCGGCCTCAAGAACGCATTCGTCTCCGAAACCGCGCCCTGCCTCGAGTTCAACCGCATTCGCTACATCCAGGGCGAATACACCCTCACCGAACGCGACGCCCTCCACGGCACACGATTCCCCGACGTCATAGCGATCAGCTCAGCGCCGATCCAATCCTACTATCCGGCACCGAGGCACCTGGAGCACGAGGGATTCGACATCCCTTACCGCTGCCTGCTGCCGCTGCGCGTCAGCGGCCTGATAGTTGCCGGGCCGAGTATATCGTGCGAGCCGCAGCCTTCCGAATCGATCGGCGCCAGCGCGTGCCTGATGGCAATCGGGCAGGCAGCCGGCAGCGCTGCCGCATTGGCAACCGCGAGGAGCATCCTCCCGCGGCAGGTCAACGCAATCGAGCTGCAGCAGATGCTGCTCAAGCAGGGCGCGGAACTCCGCCGGGGGTGAGGCTTGAGGCGTGAGGGCCGAAGTCAATCCTTGCCCGCCGGTGCCTTCCCTCGCCCGTCCGCGCTTGTCCGTGCCCGCCCGTCTGAGTCTGTGCTAGTGTAGTGTTTCATTCAGATGATAGGTTATCGAGTGTCGCACGGCTTGGATGAAACGCACCAACGGTGCGTCGTATGATAGCCTATGGCAAGCGAACGCCCGAAGGGCGGAGCGCAGCCATAGGGAAGCGTGGGAAAAAGAAGAAGCCCTGAAGGGGCTTCGTAAGGGCCGGATTCCATATGCCGCAGTCGCTTGGGAAGATACTCATATACACAACCTTGAGTTCGATGGAGCGCAGAGCTTTTCCTGAACCGTGCGTCCGGCACGTCTGGGATTGGATTTTCTTACGACGCTCCTACAGAGCGTCATGTCTTGTTTGGCGGCGGTACCTATGGCATCGCTCGGCGAAGCGCCTCGCTTAGCCATAGGCTATCGTACGACGCACCGTTGGTGCGTAACGGCTGGATTGAGGAGACCGCAGAACACACGTCTCGGTCGGCGGCCATCACCGACAGCGCATGTCGGCCAAGAGAATGGTTGCGTTGGTAGATGCAGCATTGATCGCCTTGGCTATTATGCCGGAAGATTGATGCTGATAATCACCTGCAACTCCGGCGCGCTACACCAGTCCGTATAATTCGGCAGGCCAGGCCCGCGCTCCGCAAGCCCGGCGCTGCACGCCTTCATTAACGCCCTCAAACCGCCATTTCCACCTCGGACTTCTCAAGGGCTTCCACGGCGGCCATCGATCCCAGGCATTCCTCGACCCAACCGATTCCTTGCTTCATCAGGAGCGATGCCGCGCACGTCGATCGCTGGCCCGTCGAGCAGATGGTGACGATCGGCCGCTCCTCAGGCAGCTCGTCGATGAACTCCGGCAATTCGCCCAGGTAGACGTTCACCGCGCCCGGCAGGTGCTTCTGCTCGAATTCCTCGCTCGTGCGAACGTCCAGCAGGTAGAACTCCTCGCCCTCGTCGATCCGGCGGCGCAGCTCGGCGGCGTGCACGACCGGCGTCGTCTGGAATGGCCGGCCCGTTGCGCTCCACGCCTCCATTCCGCCCGCGAGCCAGGCGCGCACGCTGTCGTAGCCCATCCTGGCGAGCCGGACGGTCGCCTCCTGCGCCTGTTGGGGGCTTTCGCTTATCAGTGCGATCGGATGATCGTATGGCAGGAACCAGCCTGCGAAGCCGGCGAGCAGCTCCACGGGAAGGCTGATGCTGCCGGGAACGCTCGCACCCGCGCAGGCCTCGCTCGACCGAACGTCCACCACCCGGCAGCCGTGTTCGATCGCATCCGCAAGCTCGTCGGGCGAGCAGGGGGCCGGATACGGCCAATCGAGCGGCGGCCCCTCGAGGTTCAGCTTGTCCATCCGGTGGAAATAGGGCGGCATATACAGCTTCTCGTCCAGCTTGTGACGGATGAATTCGTCGCGGTTCATCTGCAGCATCGGATTGTGTTTGCGCTCGTAGCCGAGCGTCGAGAACTCGCGCTTGAGCATGCGCGAGCCGCACACCGAACCCGCCCCGTGAGCCGGATACAGCAGCACGCCGTCGCCCAAGGGCAGCAGCTTGCGGAAAATGCTGTCGTACTGCAGCCCTGCGGATTCCGCCATGCGGTTGGGGTGGAAATCGCTTCGGCCCACGCTGCCCACTAACAGCAAGTCGCCCGTGAAGACGCCGATCGGATCGCTGCCCGACGCCGTGTGCGCGAGAGCCAGCGAAATGCTCTCGTCGGTGTGGCCGGGGGTGTGCAGCACGCTCAGGCGGATATCGCCCAGTTGGAACGAATCGCCCTCCTTCACCGGCCGGCCGAAATGAAACGGAATCTGTGCGCCGTGAAGAATCTGTGCACCGGTCGCCTGCGAAAGCCCCAGCGAGCCGGTGAGAAAATCTTCGTTGCGGTGCGTTTCGAAGATGTGTGTGATGCGGGCTTCGTGCTCGTCGGCCAACGACATGTAAATGCGGAAATCGCGCTGCGGATCGATCACCGCAGCCGCTCCTCCGCCTCCCAGCACGTAGGAAAAATGAGCCAGTCCGGGCGTAAAAACTCTCTCCAGAAACATTTGCTTCCCTCCTGTCAGTGATCCGGCGTGAACCGCGCCTGGCGGGCGCGGGCCTGCACTCTTTCAACGCTTATCGGCAAAAAGCTGCCGGTTGTCCTTCCACCAGGCTCGCCATTTCGCCTGATCCTGGCCGAAGTCCTGCCTGGTGAGCTTCTTCAGCGAAATCTGCGCCCGTTTCGCAACGGCCGCGTCATCAGTGCCGACCAATTCGATCAGCGCCTCCACCGCGCGTGCATCCTTCACGCTGCCCAAGGCAGATGCCGCCGCAGTGCGAACTGCTGGATCATCGTCCTGCAAGGCCGCAATCAGCGGCGCCACAACCGCCACACTGTGCGTCATGCGCAGCGAATTCACAACGGCCAGCCGCACGCTGCTCTCGTCGTCGTCAAGCAGCGACTGAAGCAGTGCGGGCACGCGCGCGTCGCGCAGCTTTCCGACCGCCTCCGCCGCATGCGACCGGGTGGCGGCGTCTTCGTGTTTGAGCATCGGCACCAGCAGCTCGATGACCCGCGGATCTTTGACGTGCGCCAGCGAACGTGACGCTGTGGCCTGCACGTCTTTGTCGGCGAGGGCGTCTACCAGCGGTTTGATGACGCGAGGATCGTCGATTTGCGACAGCGCCTCGGCGGCGGCCTTTCGAACCCTGATGTCTTCATCATCCTTCAGCAGATATGTCAGCGGTTCAACCGCAACGGCATGTTTGAAGACACCCACCGCTTCGACTGCTTCACACCTGACTGAGCTGTCTTTGTCCTTCAATGAACCAATCAGCGGCTTGAAAGCAATTGGATCGGCGATGCTTCCGAGCGCTTCGGCTGAGGTTGCGCGGACCTCCGGCGACTCGTCCTCAAGAAGTCTCACGAGGGCAGTGGCCGCTTCGCGAGCCTGATTCTGAACCAACCGCTTGGAGGACGCATCCTCCACACTCCGCAGCAGCAGGGCAGTGGCCCTGGGGGCCGCCAGGCAGCCGAGCGCGAATGCAGCGCCGCCTCGCACCGCAGGGCTTTTGTCCTTCAGAACAGCCGCGAGCAGACCGACGGCTTCCGGGTGTTGCTGATGCCGCAGCGCCCTTGCTATGCCGATGCGCAGCGAAACATGCTCGAGCGCAGCAATCAGCGGCTCCACCGCACGGTCATCGCGGATTTTGCAGAACATCACGACCGCGTTCTCCCGCAGGATCGGCTTCTTGCTTGCCAGCGCGGCCAGCAGCGGCTCGACGGCAGCCGGGCCTATCTTCTGAAGGGCATCGGCCGATTTCAGATCGAACCGCTCCTCCAGCATGCTCACCAGGAAAGGCGCGGCGTCGGCCGCATCCGGCCCCATCTCGGCGAGAGCCTGCGCCGCAGCCATACGATCGCGGGCATTATCCGCATACAATCCCAGAATCTGCACGCGCACCTCGCTGGGCGCCGAAGCCGGAATGCTCGACTTCGGCAGCGAAGGCTCGGCCTGACCGACCGCACCGCAAAAAGCCATTGCGGCAGTCATTGCTATGACATTGATCTTCTTCATTTGATGTGCTCCAGAGCTGCGATCGTCGGCGCCCGGCGTGCGGCGCCGTCTCAGTCGTCATATGACCTGCCGTTGCATTGATGCACTGCACCATTATTTTCGGCATGATGGCCTCTGCGGTGAACGGGTGAGAGGCGGCGGACGCTAATTACGCCCTGTCACGGCGAGCTATGCGGAGAATGAAGAACTGAGCAGGCGATCGGCGTCTGCGGTGGTTGTGCTGTTGCCCGCGGGCGACTACAGCGTATAACTCTTGTGGGCAACTGCGCGCAGTTTGTTGATCTTGTTGATGCGGGCCTTGATGCACTCGTTGTCGGGGTGCTTCTTCTCAAGCTCGAAGTATCCGTCGACGGCCGCGTCCAGCTTGCGCAGGGCGGCTTTCAGCTTCCTGGGGTCCTTCGGCCTGTCTCCGTTGGGCAGTGCTTCATCGAGAAGTGCGTGGCCTTCGCGGTACAGGTCTTCGGCCTTCGACGGAAATCCCTTGTCAAGCGCCCGCTGATCCAGTAGCTTCGTGGGCCTGGTGTGGTCGTAGGATATTTCGGGTGAGGGCTGCCTGGCGCTCGGCGCGGCAACGGCGCGGGCGCGGGCGCGGGGGGGTGTATCTTCCTCGGCGCGGCGCGGCCACGCCGCGATCAGCACCATCAGGGCGATCACGCCGACGGCCGCGATGATGCAGACAGCGGGCGATGCCCCGGCGGACTGTTTCATGCGCGATGCAGGGTCTTTCGATCTGCTCGAGCTTTTGCGGCTGGTTCTGTCGTTGCGGCGGTTCTTAGGCGGCTTGGATGCGCCCGGGCGGCCGGCCTGCGGCTTGCGGGCGGATCGGGATGTAGCTTTGCCGCGCGATGCTCGTTTATGCGGTTGTTGCTGCATTGGTACAAAGGCTCCGTCAGAACGGCGAGCTTTTCATCGCCGCGTAAAGCAACTGGTTCGCGAGTTTGAGCCTTTCCCGGATGTAATGGTTGTTCGGCAGCGATTTTTCGGCGTTGTGGTAGTGGACCTTGGCTTCCTGGAGCGTTTCCCTGGCGTTGACCACGTCTTGCTTGCTGCGCGTGCGAATCCATTTCGCGAGCAGGGCCTTCGCGTCGTTGAGGCATCGGTCGGCCTTGGTGACGTCTTCGTTGTCGGGCGCGGCGGTGGTCGAAGTCATCGGCGGGGGCCGGAACAGGTCCTGCTCGGGATCATTTTCGTCGTAGGTACTGTTGTCGTCATCGCCGTCGCCCATCCGCACCATGTTGACGCCGCCCTGGTTTTCGGTGCGGCCATGCGGCGGGGCGGGGTCTTCAAGGGGGTCAAGTACGGGCACGACGGCCAGATCGGTTTGATCGGGCTTGGCGGCTTCGGGAGTATCGTCCGGCTCAGGTTCGGGGCGGGACGGCCCGTCCGTCAGCAGTTGCTCGAGCGCCTTGCGGAAATCTTCGTCGCCGCTCGGGCTGTCCGGCCGCCCGGTGACGTCAAGCTGATTTTCATCCGTTTGCGGAACGCCATGCTTTTGCGGCTGATGTCGTTGGACATCCGGCTCGTGTTGCGACCTGCTGCCGACCGGTTCGCCATAGTTGGCGGGGATAGGCCGCTGCGGATGCGGCTCCACGGCAACTCCGTGCACAAACCCTGCGAGGAATGCTATCGTCACCGACACGGTTGCGAAGACGATGAACCCGTT
>Ga0210003_1003826_pt1 | contig 12090 bp, 11 predicted proteins | sample LantaG_FD_182804 | JGI IMG/M metagenome (GOLD analysis project Ga0210003, IMG submission 182804) | Deep subsurface microbial communities from Baltic Sea to uncover new lineages of life (NeLLi) - Landsort_02402 metaG (SPAdes) (version 2) | ecosystem: Environmental > Aquatic > Marine > Oceanic >...
AAGCTTGTCCTGTAAACGTAACTGTTTGATAAACTGAAGTTCCTACTAGATTAGCCCAACCTACTGTTCCATAAGTAGCAAAATCAACTGGAGTTCCAACTACAGTCCCAGCACCTCCACCACTAAGCGTTACTGATTCTTCTTCAAAAATATTTGATCCTACAGTAATTGAAGAACCAACATTCATAGCTAAAAATTCGAGATTAAACATAGAATCAGTTAATTTTACGTCAAACTTTGACGTATGAAAATACTTTCCAAAAAGCTTATTGCCCGGACCACCCCTTACCTCAGTCTCACTTACATCAATTGTAATAGTATCATCAATTAAAGTTTTTGCATCAGCTACTAGTTGATCGCCATTAAAAAGCTTAGCTGTGGCTACGCCACCTAAAAAATAATTCGACATGATATTTCCTCCTCTTTATTTAGTTTGCATTGTTGACTTTTTGTTTAAATGAATCATAATTTACTAAAGTATCAAATTTAGTGTCTTTATGATACATCCAATGCATTATAGGGTTTTTAAATGTTACGTTCCCAGAACATTCTCCTGATTTATATACTAAGTAATCAACTTTTGAATTAACAATTTCTAATAACAATAAAAACTTTCTAATTGTCATATTCATAATGTCTTCTACTTTAAATGGTGTTCCCGATATAACACATAAAATCTGTCTTTCTAATGATGTAGATCCTGCAGACTTATCTCTATTTCTGAGATTATTAGCATCATCTAATGCTTGTTTTAATGTTGGATCAATATATGCATCATCATAATCTGGTGAATTTTGATAACATATTATTCTCTTAAGTGTATCAAATTCCTTTTTATTAATTTCTTCATTATTTATTTTTAGTGTTACCTTTCCTTCGTTATCACTATACATTCTAAAAGTATCTGGATCTACATTAAAACAAATTCTAATTATATTAGTTAGCATTTCACCACATGTCATAATGTCTGAATCATTTTTCTCATCTTTTATTCTATATAGAAATTCTAAATAACTCATACCTATTATTTTAGCATTAGGTATATTATTTTTCTCTATCGTTAGACAATTAATATAATTAAAAAATTCAAAATATTCACTCATTAAAACAGGATATATTAATAAATTCTTAAATGGAATTGGTTTATCATATGTGAAATAATATTCATACTTCTTCTTAATATCTTCTATAAAACTCACCTCTCATGTCGTACTTGTGTGTGTCGATATATAAATAGAATAGCCTTGGTAGTTTCTACTATTTAAATTCAACACAGCACTATCCCTAGGATTACCCATTTTATCAAAACTAAGTAAACCTACACCTGAGACATCAGTACCATTTATAGTTTCTATAATTTGTTGGAATGCATAAACATTCCTATTAGTATAATTATTTAATTGTGTTATTTTATTATGAGTTAAGAATTCAATACAAAAAGTTATATCAGAAATAACCCTATTAAAAGGGTTTATAAAATAAGGATATATCCTCAATAAAGAACATTGTTCAGTAAATGAATCATCAGTAAAAAAATCTAAAAAGATACGATAACCACTAGAATCAATATCTCCGGGATAAATTAATGCCGATTTTTCTTCTAAAGTAAGATTTGGTCTATCAAGACAATTATTTTCATTATATTTTAGCATTTTAAATAAATCTTCGTTATTTAACATTAATCGTTCAATAATCTTATATTGCATTAATGGTAATCTTTCAAAAGTATTATAAGCTAATCCTATCATATTAATCACCATAATCCCTTCAAATCAATATAAATGTCTTCATTTTCAAGACCACTAACACAATTTATTTTTAAAGGATTGCTTAAGTACATTTGAAGATTAGTTATTTTAAATGAATTTCCATCTATAATATCAAATTGATAGTATGTATTTGGGACATCACTATCAGTAAAAGTAAATGTATCTAATTGTTGAACTCCATTTTCAAACAAGTAAACATTATATATCTGTTCTCTTTCTTGTAATAATGTAGTCACTAAGGGAGATATAATTATTTCTTTTTCAACAATCGGTATTGCAATAACATCTATAGCGATAGTATCATATACTAGTGAGTTTCCTTGTATTTCACAGTTAAAAATAACACTACCGATAGTTAATAATTCTATATTTCCACTTTGATCAATTGTAGCAATATCCTCATTTGAAGAACTCCATAACACAGTAGGAGTCACTATATTATCATTTAACTTGACCTCTGAATGTAATTGTGTTGTAAACCCTATTTGTTGGCTGAAATCTGATTCCAATATATTAACTGTATATAAAAAGCTATTATAATTAGCTATACCTATAATTTCATTATCATCAGATGCTTTATTATCAACTATAACACCCAATGTAAGTGTATTAGTATCAGTATAATTCACTAGGGAAACAACTTTAACTGCTTGATAAGGATCTCCAATTAAAAATCTTTTATTTATTTTAATGAACTTAGTAAATTCATTATATTGTATCACAATAGATATTTTACCTTTATTTACTGTGATATCAGAATTAAAAAGAGGATCATCTGAATTCCAATTTTCCTTTGCTACAGCTGGATAACTATAAATTATACCATTATCATCTTCCCATTTTAAATTAATATTACAACGTTCAATACTCCCTACTACATCATAATACAATTTTTTATCAAGAGAAGTGATAAGCCAATCATGAATATTATCCCCATATGTAAATGACACATAATCACCTATATCAAACTGAAGTTGTGTATATGGATATGAAAGGAATTTTTTATAACTTCCTAAATTCCTATCATCTTTATTCCCATTAAAAACCCAAGAATCATAAGTTTGTGTCATATTTAAATTTTTATAAACTTTAGTGTAGTCTAAACCAGTCAAAAAATTTTCTTTTATAGCTTCAACCCACTGATCTTCCTCAGATTTTAAAGTATTAGTTACCCCTAATGTCTGGTTTCTTTTTTGGTTACAGGTATAGTTTATTGGAAGTGGTTCTCTCATACTAAACCTCCTCCCAAACCTCTAACACTATTAGGGCTTGCTTTATATGAATACTCTGATATCATACCTTTAACAATTACAAGATATTGATTATTAACAATCCCCTTAACTTGAGAAATATGATTTGCTTGACTATACAATCTTTGAGTTCCCCCATAGATCATTTGAGATAGTAGTGAATTTTTCATCTCTTTCTCTTGCGACCAAGGAACTAACATTCCATTACTAAGTATAGTTTTTTCTAATATTGATAAATCATCATCAAAACTACCAATAATATAGCCACTTATATAAACTTCATTATCTACTGGTATAGTATCAGCAGTTGTTAGTATATTAGTTATAGAACTATATGTATAATCAAATATTTGAGTATAATATGTATCATCTGGATTTTTATACCCAATATAAAATTCACTCCCTGATAGTGGAGCAGGTGATAAATTATAATCTTTATCTATACCATCAGATATAAAATAATATTCCTCTTGTAAAAATGGTGTAATTGCATCTAAATCTTTATAACAACTATATAAAAAATATGATCTAGCGTATGTAAGATATAGATAGTATAGTGCATAAACTTGATTGGGAGATAAATTTACAAGCCTATTATCATTTTTAATAACCTCATTCAAACAGTATATATCCACAAACGGGGTACTCATAATATCTACCTCCCTTTATCTTATTTAATTTTAGCTATATTGGCTAATAACATTCTAGCATCATCTATTTTGTATTTAAAATAAGCTTCAATTGTTTTTCTATTTTCATGAGGCATCCCATGAAGAACACCACTATTTTCTAGTTCTACTATTTTATAGAATAAACTATGTGTTACAGCATCTTCTCTTTTTTCTCTTGTTAGTTTATTTAATCCAATTGTAAGCATACTAGAATCTAGTTTTGTAACCATATTGATAATCTTTTCATCGCTTAAATCGCTTCTTTCACCTTTATATATTTTACATTTTTCATAATCTTTTTCATTTACAAAATATATTACATCATTTTTTAAAAAATTCAATACAAAACTTGATTTTAACACCATTTCCATCTCTTGTTCATCTAATTTTAAAATTTTATTATATTCAATATGTCTTTCCACTTCTCTTTTAGGCGAGTAAACTGATACACCGTTTATTAACCTACATTTTAATTCAAATGTATGTTTATTTTCAGATTGCATTGATTCTGAATTTGATTGCAACTTTACAAAAGCTGATTGCATTTCTTGCATTTGTTTTTGTAAAATTTCCAATGCGGATAAAGACTCTTTATTTTGTTCTTCTAAATTTCTTATAGTTGTTTTTTGATCTTTATTTTCCATAATAAGATTATTTGATTTATTTTTTATTTCAGTATTTACCTCTATTTTTTCTACTTTTTCTACTTTTTTAGGTTTGCTCATATTCTATAATCTCCTTTTTCAATAATTTTTTGAGGATGTTTACGACACATCCTCCTCTTCATACTTATGTAGTTATAAATGTTTATAAGTTATTATACACCTTGAATAGCATAATGAGCTTGAGTAGCTAAGCCAGCATCAAACGACTGACTATATGTATAGACTTGATTGTATATAGAACCTTGTTTTGGTTCTTTTGAATAAACCCTAATAAAGTTTTCTCTAACTAATTTAACTGGCTTATCTCCAGTATTAGATATTAATAATACCTTATTATTAGGAATCAACGTTAAAGCATCTACATTAGCCGTAATAAAAGGTGCGGATAAATCAGTAGCCTGATCTATAGTTATGTTATTAATACCATATGCTTGTCCTAAAAATCCTTTCTTAACCATTTCATCCTGAGACTGGAAGCCATAATTAGTAGTTGCAACCACACCCATTGCATTAAATGCAGGAATAGTTCCAAATGCACTGCAATTTGTAGTGTTAAGCATTTGTAACCATGAAATTAACAGTACATAATTTGCTGCCACAAATGAAGCCTGATATAATGGTGTTCCCGTTAAATTTGTACTATCAAATAATATACCTACAACTAATTTAAATTGTGCATATATTAAAGACATAGCAACTCTTGCCATCTCTTTACCAAAATCATAACCATTAGCTAAAATTCTAGTATAATCCATAGAAGATCCTGTGCTATATACTTTTGGAGTAACAGTAATGGGAGTTGATGCATATGAATCTAAAACACTAACATTAGATTGATATGAATTCCTTTGTGCCACTGGCAACCCCTTAGTATCGATCTCATATGTTTTACTATCGCCAAAATTGACTTCATCAATATTAGCTAATCCCATAATTTGGCTTGGTGTAGTTTTTATCATAACTCTAAGCAATGTTTCAGACACAATTGAATTATAAATAGAAACAAATACAGGATTGTCAAATGCTACAGCTAATCTTGTTGTTGAATTAATTTGGCTAATTCCAGCTTTTTTAGCAGCATAAGACAATAAAGCATGTTTGATTTTTCCATTTTTTTCATCATAATCAGTTCCATTCATAGAAAACTTATTAGTCATGCCTGTATAGCCAAAATCTCTATCCATAGCCGACATAACTAAATTAACACTTTCGCTTACAATTGTAGATGCATCTTTACATTCAAATAAACTATCTGAAAAACATCTTAAATTAAGTTCATTTATTTTTTCACTCATTTTTTTCATCTCCTTTTTAATTTAATTAAGCTGTTGGGTTTTTAACTATGGCTATCACGGTATTAATAAACTGCCCACCAAACTGTCCACCGACACGAAAGTATTTTAAAGCAAGTACTTTCAGAGAACTAAAAGTTCCTGAAGGCGTGGTTGATCCTTTTGTTAAATCATAAGAATCATTAGTTGGATATAATGAATTACCAACTATTGGTGTACCTGTAATAGCATCATAAGATATTTCAAATCTTAATTGAGGTGCAAGGAATATCATAGTAAAGGTTTCACCTGCTGAGTATGAATACTGTGTATAATCAGGTTGTCCAGATGGTCTCCTTCCATCAGGTAATTGCTCAAAACCTCCGTTTATTATAATAGCCATCTGTTGACCCAATGTAGCGGTCAATATTTTTGTTGCTGCAAAAACACTAATATTACCAGTTATATCACCAGTTAGTGTATTAGCTAAAATTATATCACCGGGATAAAGAGTTACTCCAGTTGGCACAATGCCAACTCCAACTAAATAATCTGGTACTTCTGTTACAGGTCTGCATAAATTATTTGCCATTTTAATGTCCTCCTTTAATTTACTTAATTTTTATATTGCAATCTTTAATTATAGAGTCTAAATTTGTTTCTCCTGATTTTTTAGAAAAATCATATGTTTCATTCATTCCAAAAGGTGATACAGAAAATTTAATATTATCTCCTGTTGGTTCATCACTCTTAACATCTTCTTTATTAGCTGTGTTTTCTTCTTTTACTCTTAATGCAAATTCCTTTATTTTACCATCAACTTTTTTCTCAAATTCACCAAAAGAAAATTTTGATACCTCACTCTTAAGAGTTTCTTTTTCTTCAGCCGAATAACAATGTGAAAATGTTTCTAAAAGACTATACATTTTTTGTTCTTCTTCGGCTTTTTTGTATTTTATTAACTCATTATTAGCCATTTTTAAATCCTCAGTAAGTGAATTACAATTTTTACAGAAATCAGGCTCTACTTCTGTATTTTTTATTTCTTCAACGTTTTTATCTGCGGATTTTGTGTTATCTGAATTTTCGGCATTCTTTATTTCTTCTTCTATTATAGGTTTGTTAGTTTCAACTATATCTTCTGCATTTTTTACAATTTCTTCAGACATGTTTTTATCCCCCTCTTTGTTTTTTTTCTCATTTTCATCCCAAGGCAAACTTAAATGATTATATATTAATTTTAATTTTGACAATATTTCTGTTTCATTGTTTTTTGTAGCATAAGCTTTTGCGGAGGTTAACCCATTGCGATTATAAACAACTTCATCACTAATTTTCTCCATTACAGGATATCCTAATGCACTTTCCAAACCTTCTTCAAATTTTTCTTCACATTTTAAAAAAACAGATTTACATAATGGTTTATAATTTGAAGCCATAAGGCAGTCTTTTTTTAAGGATGGTTTATCTTCTTCACCCCAAGAAGCATTGCTCATATCATCTTTATTTTTATTTATTGTAATAATTTCTTTTGTTCCAACTATTTCTTTTTTTACAAAAAACTCTGTTATATTTGTGTTTTTTAATAGTTTTGTATCAGTAATTTCCTTAAACCATTTTTGGCACTCTTCTCCACCATTTAACAACAACTCTATAAATTTATTACTTGAAACATCATTTGCTTCAAGATTATTTAATTTGTTTTCATTGCGTGAAAAATATGTAGAAAATTTCTGTATGTTTTCATATGATATATACTCATTATTTGCTAAGTACTTCGCAGTAGTTAATTGTACGTTAGTACCGCCCCTACCATATTTTTTTCTAAGTTTTAATGCTTTTTTTGCATTATTTTTAATATTTTCAGGTATTATAAATTTATCCTCATTGGAGAAACTTGATATATATTGCTGATTAAAATTTTCAATAGTTTCATCTAGAGTAAATTTAGTTATATTTAATTGAGAATCTTTAATACCTTCAGGTATTTTAAGACCTAAACATACTGCTGATAAAAACACCATACGCTCAATATTAAAAATACCATAAACATCTTGCTTTCCTTTAGCATTAATTTCCATGCTAATTTTCGCATTTCCATTCCTAGTATTAAAAATTCGCATTGCTAGAGGTGCATATCTTTTCCATAGAATAGCCTGAACTTTTAAATATGTTTTATTGTTGAATTCAATAAATTCAGCATTTTTAACAGCACTCTCCGGGAATGTACCAAATATCATTACTTCTTCGTTTTCTTCCTCGGAACGTGAGTGTTCTACAAAATCTGTACTTGAATCTCTAAAAAACTTACTATTAGGAATTCCCCATATTGGTTTATTTGCCAATGAAGGAAGTGCATCTAAAACTATTTGATGTGGTATATTACATTTTTTTCTATTAACACCCTCATGTAAAATTAAACATTCAACAATACTTATATCATTGTCTTCATAAAGTAATTTCATATAATCCATATCTATATTAATTTTTAATTCCTGTTCATTCATTGCCTTCACCACCCTCCACATTTTTCGGTTGTGGTTTATTATCAGTCCATTGTTTTAAGACCTTAGATAAATCATCACACATAATATATACCCAGACATATTTTTTAATACTACTATTATTGTAAATATACTTATAAACTGGAAGTATATTATTATTTGTTAAAAAAATAGCTAAATTAGGAGAGAAACACTTATATGTTTTTATAGGAGGTGATATATCTTCAATGTTTCTTATAAACATGCTGTATGCCCCCTATCTTACTCTAATTTGAAAAACGTATTTATATCTCTATCAAACTGTAATACATTATCACCATATAACATTGCTTTATCTCGTAATATTATAGATTGTTTAATATACTTAATAAAAACTGTAGCTAAAAAGCTTTCTAATGAAGCTTTAACGTTTATATCATTTTCTTCATTTGCTATTTCTATAGCACCTATTATAGTATCATTAGCACTTATAACATTTTCTAAAACCTTTTCAAACATCTCTGATAATGAACTATAATCACTAATATCAGTAGGAGTTTCTAAGTAATCTGTCAACACATTAAATGCATCTTGTATTTCAGAAATCTGATCAGCAAGTAAAGGGAAATTATGAGCGAAATTTTTATGAATTACTTCAGATGCTTCTACACAACAAAACTTAACAGACATTACACTTACAGCTCTATCTAATATTCTATTTAAAATAAACATCTGTTGTATAATTAAATTTAATTGTTCATTGGTTCTTGGAGAAATTAACAAAACTAATCACCTCTTCGTCTTCAATATTTTATAGTTCACTTTCCAATAGCATTTTCACAATACTCTTCTTTACAAGACTCACTGCAAAAAGCACCTTCCGTAGAATTACTATTTATTAGTTTTTTATCACAATTTAAACAATTACGCAATGAAAATCTTTGCTCATTAGAGCTTTGATCTCTTGTTATTTCACCACCATCAGATAAATCACTATCATTTTTTTCAGGTCTGCCATTTGCCTTACTATTAAAAGCACTTACAATAGGCTTCATAAAATCTCGAAGTCCTAATTTATCTTCTAAAAGCAAAGTACTTTTAACCTGAAATGGCTCTCTTCCTGTAGATGCAAAGAATTCTAATAAGTGACTATTTGTTGTTGCTACTAGTGATGCATACATTTCAGTTTCTTTGATTTCATTTAGTTTATTCCCAAAAAACCTAGTTTGAAATTTATATTTTTTTGTTTTTTGAGTTAATTGGAAATTTATAAAATTTGAATATTGTGGATACATATTTGCAGAGGCAAAATTAAAATCAATATTAGCAGATAATTGTAGTGCCGTTCCTTGTTTAGTTTCACTATTTCCAAATAGTCCTGCTGACATACCAGCACTTGCGTAATAAGTATTATTACTAATATCAACAATTTGATCAAATCTACTAGATTGATCTGTTGTAATGCTCTCACTTTCAAAAGGTGAACTATATGCTTTAATATTATCTGGTAATAATGATTGAATAACTTGCGTAATCTGCTCAGCCAATGGATAATCTATAGCCATTTGCTTATTATCTTTATCTAGCGGTATTTTCATAGCAATAACTTTAAATAAATCTAAAGCCATTTTGTTTTTCAATAACTCCCTATACGATATTGTATCTAATGCCGGAGCCATCGATGGTGTTAAAGGAGGTAATTTATCGGGCATAGATGGGTTGAATGTAAATACCCATCCATTTCCGGGAGGAACTTGAAAATATTGATAAGGAGCTAAATCCTCTCCTTTATATAAGTCTGTACGCATTTTACAAAAAGTTTCATATGCCTTATATAATTCAGGTATTTGTTGGGGTACAGAAATATATTTATCAAAAAATACTAAATCTATTGCAAATAAAAAACCATATGTCCAAGGTGAGGTTATATAACAATAGTCAGTAGGCAGTGGCAGTAAGCTTATTGTATCACTAGTTTCATCTACCCAGAAAAAACTTACGCCATCAATCATTGTTTGTAAATCTACTTTAGGCATCTGATACTTTATGTTCATTTTTTGTAATGTTCTTAAGCAAATATTATAAGCATGTAAATATTCATCAGTATTAATATCATCCTCGATGCAACCATCAGAAGGCAGTAAAGTATAGTTAAAAGATTTAATTGTGTTTAAATGATATATACTTCTTTGATATTGACCCACGGAATATGATAAATATTGGCTTAAATGTCTAAGATTTTGATCATAAAATTGTGGTGACAATAGCCATGTTTCAATTTCTGAACTCGTGGCAGCTGTTGGATTTATATTAATATCTTGAAACGCTTGTTCAGAAAATATAGGTTGATATCTTCCAGTTCCACTTGATAAAGTACTTAAGTGTTCCTGTGTTTTTAATTGTTTTGCTAAACTACTAGCAAATATCTTTCTTTTTTTATCATCAGAAAAGTTTTTTGCAAAATCATCTAACGATTGTCCTAACATACTTTCTATTTTCCCCATCTGTTCTGGCGTTGCTGGGTTTTTTAGTTTTATTTTCTTTTTTGACATTAAATAAATTCACCACCATTCATCTAAAAATTTTTGAAACACCATCACACCTAGAACTTCCATTAATTCTTTTTGCATATTTAATAAAATTATTCAATCCATTATCATCTTTGTCTTTTAGTAATTCTGTTTCTAATAAGTCCACAAAATAACTACCATAACTGCAACTCGTATATCTGTCTTTTTTCTTAGTTCCTGTTGTTTCTAATTTTATATTACCGCCAACAATTGAAAATTCTAAAGATACAGTTTCAGTAATTAATTCACTAAATTGCACATACGGATGTATGCACCAAGTTTTAAAATTTATATCATCACTTTCTAAGAACTCTTTGTTTTTTTGCATTAAATAACTTTCAGCTTCATTTTCATTTATAAGAAAACTACACATCCCCCTCTGTAAATTATCTCTAAAATTTACAGCTATATCACTATTCATCTTACCATAAGCTAATATAGGATATATCACAGGTATTGCTTTTGTTGATAGTGTTTTTTCTTTTAATTCATCTATTAATGCTTTATCAAGTGATTTATGCTCATATACTGTAAAAGCATCATACTCTATTCCTCTTTCATCATCTTTTGTTATAATTGCAAGTTGTTCAAAAATTGATATTCCTGCATTTGCTAAATCAAGTACAATATAATCTGCTTCAAAATCATAATAAAGTTGTTTTATTCTAAGTGCTTGATATCCTGTATGTTCTCCTTGATAAGATTCCATATAAACATATTCCCTTTGATACCCCTTTATAGTTGGTAATAATCTAATACAAGTATTAATTGAATTATCATTTTTTTTGCCTTTTCTAGTAGAAATGTCAGATGAAATTATTCTAATCTCACCTTTGATTCTTTTTATTCTACTTATAGTGTCTTTTTTATTTACCTCATCCTGTCTAAGAGGATAAAAAGCTTTCTTAAGTCTTCTATTCTTACTAAACATTAATAATTTAAAATAAGCATTAGAACTTTCACCAAATGGGATGTTTTCATACTCTTGCATAAACATGATTTCACCCATTTTTTTTCGCTCCATTGTCATTTGTTTTAATGTTTTTAAGTTGTGTATTATTGGAATTAAATAATCAAACGCAATAAAACCAACATTATCTCCATCTAGTATCATTTTAATTAAACTTAATGTTTCTTCGTACCACCATTCAGACTTATAATAAGCAGACGAAATAAGTATTTCTCTAGGTTCTTCTGCTAAATGTTTATATTCTGGTTTTTTTAAGTATGGTGTCTGCCTAACATATGAAAAAGGAACAACTATAGCATCATATTTTTCCTTATCCATTATTCTAAATTCTTCACCGATAGTAAAAGTACTACGAGATCCCCTTCCTCCGTCATTACACCCAACTATTTTTACAGTAGACCCATTATGCAAAGTACATTTACAATCATTTTGAGATAAAAC
>Ga0210003_1003828_pt1 | contig 12086 bp, 10 predicted proteins | sample LantaG_FD_182804 | JGI IMG/M metagenome (GOLD analysis project Ga0210003, IMG submission 182804) | Deep subsurface microbial communities from Baltic Sea to uncover new lineages of life (NeLLi) - Landsort_02402 metaG (SPAdes) (version 2) | ecosystem: Environmental > Aquatic > Marine > Oceanic >...
TGCCTGCACCTGTGGAAGGATTAGCCTTCCAGCAGGTGCCTCGACATCAATAGGAGTGATGAGAAGTACAATATCGCCGTAATTGATCAGGTCTCCGAGAAGGGCAGGGGTTTTATAGGAATGTTCCGGGATGGTTTCTTTAATGAGGTTTATCAGATCTTCATAATTACGTCTGTCTGTAGCTGAGAATTCAAAAAGCCCGGTGCCGCTTTTTTCAAGGATCTCTTTTACAAAATCCTTTGTTGGTTGTTCCAGGTCTGATTTATTGTGTATTAGTATGAAAGGAATATCCTTTTGGCGGAACCTTTCAACCAGGTTATCTTCAAAAGTGCCCCAGGTATTACCTGTTACCAACAGCATTGCCAGGTCGATAATGTCAAGAGTTTTTACAGTACGATCTATTCTTTTTTGCCCCAGGTCGCCTGAATCGTCTATGCCAGCTGTATCGACAAGTATTACAGGACCAAAACCAGTGATCTCGAATGATTTCTTAACAGGGTCTGTGGTGGTTCCGGCATGATCTGAAACAATAGCAATGTCCTGGCCTGCAAGGCAGTTTATAAGGCTGCTCTTGCCGTAGTTACGGCGGCCGTAAATTCCGATATGTGGTTTGGATTCTCTTCCTTTGGACATATAAAATGAAATAATTACGGCGTAAAATTAACAATTTTAACTGCAGATAAAAGTGCAGAATAATTCGCAGATTTTCAGAGAATTATATATTGGAACCGGAGACTGGTCTGGCGTATGCAACAACATCTGCTCCTGTTATCTCATCCTTACAGAGTATTATCAGTCTTTCGAGGACATTCCTGAATTCCCTTATATTACCTGTCCATACAATTTTTTGCAATTCTTCAATAGCATCAGGTTTCATGTTCTTCTTGCTCATCCCGTATTCATTGCAGATCATTGTATTAAAATGTTCTGCAAGCAGCGGGATATCCTCTTCGCGTTCATTCAGTGTGGGAACATGAATGAGTATAACACTGAGGCGGTGATACAGGTCCTCCCTGAATCCGTTCTTTTCAATCTCATGTTTAATATTCTTATTTGTTGCGGTAACTATTCTCACATTTACCTGGATATCCTTATCGGAACCGACGCGGGTTATCCGGTTTTCCTGGAGGGCTCTCAGTACTTTTGCCTGTGCCGAAAGGCTCATGTCGCCTATTTCATCCAGGAACAGAGTACCCCCATTTGCCTGTTCGAATTTACCGATATGCTGCTTTATAGCCGATGTGAATGAGCCTTTTTCGTGACCAAACAACTCACTCTCAATGAGTTCCGATGGAATGGCCGCACAGTTAACCTCTACAAATGGTCCTTTGGCCCTGCTGCTTTTCTCATGTATCTGGTGTGCCACCAGTTCCTTTCCTGTTCCATTTGCCCCTGTAATCAGAACTCTTGCTTCGGTGGGGGCCACCCTGTCAATCATCTCATTTACCTTTTTTATAGCCTCGGATTCACCCACAATTTCATACATCCTGCTCACTTTGTTCTTAAGAACCTGTGTCTGCGTGATAAGAGTCGATTTATCCATTGCATTCCGGATGGTGATCAGGAGCCTGTTTAGGTCAAGAGGTTTTTCGAGAAAGTCATATGCTCCCTTTTTGATTGCTTCAACTGCTGTGTCAATATTTCCATGTCCGGATATCATTATAACAGGAGTGATATTGGAGATATCGCTGATCTTTTCCAGTACCTCGATACCATCCATCTTTTGCATTTTAATATCGCACAGGACAACATCATAGGTATTGGATGAAAAGAGCTCGATACCTGATGGTCCGTCTTCAGCAAGATCGACCTCATGCTTTTCATATTCCAGAACCTCCTTCAGGGTGTTCCGGATTGCTTTTTCGTCGTCAATTACTAGTATTCTTGGCATATATCTTTTTATTAACCACGGAGTTACACGGATTTAGCACGGAGTTACACTGTTTTTTCACACTTTCTCGCCCTCCTTCGGCCTCCGTAGCTTTAGCGAAGGAGGCTCGCCCTCTCGCCCTCTCGCCTTCTCGCCCTCCTTCGGCCTCCGTAGCTTTAGCGAAGGAGGCTCGCCCTCTCGCACTCTCGCCCTCTCGCACTCTCGCACTCTCGCACTCTCATTTGGCCAATCATCAATCATCAATCTCTTATCCGCTATATTTCAGCCATTTCCATATCTCTTTCCATGATGATTTCTTTCCGTACATCAGGATGCCCGTGCGGTACACCTTGGCTGCCATCCAGACAAATCCGATAAATGTTATCACCATCAGGAACATTGAAAGGGCGATCTGCCAGTATGGTACTCCAAAGGGGATACGTGCCATCATAACAATTGGAGAGGTGAAGGGAATTATTGAAAACCAGAAAGCCACTGAACTTTCCGGATTTTGCATGGTTCCCATGGCTACCATAAGGGCAAGTATTATCGGTATTGTGACCGGCAGCATAAACTGCTGTGTCTCTGTTTCATTGTCAACGGCTGAGCCAATTGCCGCAAAAACAGAGGCATAAAGAAGATAACCGGTAAGGAAATAAAATATGAATGATAAAATTATCAGGAGCCAGTCCTGGTTCATGGCATTTTCAAACAATCTTGTGAATTCGGCCATACCTTCAGACATCTCTTCCGCCTGGGCAGGGGAGATGGATTCCTGGGTTTCGGTCATTATATTCTGAGGTATAGTCTGTGCTACCTCAGTAATATTCTTATCTTTAAAGACAACTGTTTTTACGACTGTGACCATTCCAATAGTGAGGATTATCCAGATCAGAAACTGAGTCAGTCCTACCAGGGCTATCCCTACAATTTTACCCATCATCAGCTGGACAGGTTTTACCGAGGAGACAATAACCTCTACAACCCTGCTGGTTTTTTCTTCAATGACGCCTCTCATCACTTGGGCTCCGAACATGAAAACAAGCATATACATCAGGAAACCACCTATATATGCAAGTGCCATTGCTATGCCAGTGCTGGTTTGTACTGACTGGCCCGAATCATCAATCCTGATTGTCTGAATAGAAACCTTAGTCTTTATGTCTTTCAGAATATCATCGAGGTTCTGGATATTATATGCCAGAAGCTTTTGTTTCTCAATTTCCTTTTCAAGAGATGATGAGATATGATCAAGAAGACCAATAGGCGGTTGTTTCTTTGAGATAAGCTGTATTGCATTTGGTGTATTTATTAACTCGGGTGAGATCCATAGGATGCCGTAATAACCGGCCTGTTCGAAATTTGTTTTCAGATCATCGACAGAAGTGTTTTCGAGGTAGATATAATCAACATCTTTTGTGTCAAGTATTACATTTTTGAATAGATCGGATCCATCTTCAATAACAGCGATCTTTTTAAAATCCTTATCGTCGTTCATCATTATCAAAGTAGGAACGACTATTAAGGCTGCCATGAGCAGAGGTGCCAGGATGGTCATTATGATAAATGATTTTTTCCTGACCCTGGTGAGGTATTCTCTTTTTATGATAACAGATATCTTATTCATTATGGCGATGTTTCAGGATTAATTACGTGTTTCGACTACCCTTATAAAAATTTCATTCATTGAGGGGAGGGCAGGATTGAATGAGATTATTTTTCCTGACTTCAATACTGTACTCAGAATCTCATTTGCCGGCATAACTTTTTCAGTTTTAAGTCTTATTGTACTCCTGTTATCTTCAAACTGTGAATTAAGGATATTGAACAGGCCATTTTCCTTCAGATTGATTTCGCCTTCAAAGACAAGTTCATATTCGTTAGCAGCCCATTTTCTTCGGATATTATCCACGCTGCCTTCAAGAATGGTTTTTGCTTTGTTTATCAGTGTAATATTGTCGCACAGTTCTTCCACCGATCCCATATTGTGTGTTGAGAATATTATGGTTGCTCCTCTTTCCCTGAGAAACAGGATCTCATTCTTGATAATATTGGCATTTACCGGGTCAAATCCCGTGAAAGGTTCATCGAAGATTATAAGTTTCGGCTCATGAAGCACAGTTGTTATGAACTGTACCTTTTGCTGCATCCCTTTTGAGAGTTCTTCAACCTTTTTGCCCCACCAGTCGACAATATCAAGTTTTTTGAACCAGTATCTCAGTCTCTTTATGGCTTCAGCCTTTGTAAGCCCTTTGAGCTGGGCGAAATAGAGTGCCTGTTCGCCTACTTTCATTTTTTTATAAAGGCCGCGTTCTTCAGGCAGGTAACCTATAATTTGTACATCCCTGGGAACCAGTTTACGGTCATTCATGAAAAGTTCACCGGCATCCGGACCGGTTATCTGGTTAATTATTCTGATCAATGTTGTCTTTCCGGCCCCGTTGGGACCAAGAAGTCCGTAAATGGACTGCTCAGGTACTGATATACTTACATTATCCAGGGCTGTGAAGTTACCGAACGTCTTGGTAATGTTCTTTGCTTCAAATAGTGGCATGGAGAAAATTAGTTAGTTGTTAAAATGAGTGGTAAATATATAAAAACTCCTATTCAAAATATCCTCTCATCCTTTCAAAAAATCCTTTATCGTTCTTATCAGGTTTTGGAGTGAAAGTACCTGACTCTTTGAATTTTTCTATGATCTTTGCTTCTTCGCGGCTCAGGTTCTTTGGTATCCACACATTGACATTTACCAGCAGGTCGCCTCTTCCGTAGCCGTTGACTTCCGGAAGCCCTTTTCCTCTCAGGCGCAATATCTTGCCTGGCTGGGTCCCCGGCTCAATTTTTATTTTGACATTATTATCAATTGTGGGTACTTCAACGTGTGCTCCCAGGACAGCATCCGGAATACTGACGAACAGGTCGTATATCAAATCGTTACCTTCCCTGATAAGCTCGGGATGATCCTCCTCTTCAATTATTACGAGCAAGTCTCCATGGACACCGCCTCTTCTGGGTGCATTTCCCTTGCCGGTGACAGTCATCTGCATCCCTTTGCCCACTCCGGCAGGTATATTTATCTTTATTATATCTTGCTTTTGTACTATTCCCTCTCCGTAGCATACAGGACATTTTTTTGTTATGGTTTTACCCTCACCGCCACATGAAGGGCATACGGAAGTTGACTGCATCTGACCGAGTATTGTATTTGTCACCCTTGTCACATGACCTGCTCCCCGGCAAGTGGAGCATGTTGAAAGGCTTTGAGAATCGGCAGCTCCCGTTCCGCCGCATGCTGTACAGGTATCATACCTTGAGACCTTGATCTTTTTCTCGGCACCATTTGCAATTTCATGTAGTGTAAGCTTGACCTTCACCCTGAGATTACTTCCCTTAATGACTCTTCGTCCCCGTCTGCTGCCTGTGAAAGCTCCAAATCCTCCAAAAGCATCTCCAAAAATATCCCCGAAGGATGAAAAGATATCCTCCATGGTCATCCCGCCGCCTCCAAAGCCATTTCCGGCACTGCCTACTCCTGCATGGCCATACCGGTCGTACCTGGCCTTTTTATCATCATTCCTGAGGACTTCATAGGCTTCTGCGGCCTCTTTAAAATGTTCCTCAGCTTTCTTATCACCCGGATTTTTATCGGGATGATACTTCAGAGCCTGCTTTCTGTAAGCCTTCTTTATCTCTTCCTTGGAGGCATTTTTTGATACCCCCAGAACTTCATAATAATCTCTTTTTCCCATCCCTTTGATTTTAACACTGGGAACCGGTTACTATTCTCCCACAACCACTTTTGAATGTCTTAATACCTTATCCTGCAAATAATAACCTTTTTGTATCACCTCAACTATTTTTCCTTTTTTCCCCTCTTCACCGACTGCTTTCTTTGCCACAGCATGATGCAGGTCGACATTAAAGTCACAGTCGAGAGATTCGATTTCCTTCACACCGCTCTGTTTGAGGAATTCCATAAGTTTCACGTAAATAAGATCAATTCCCTTTTTCATTGCAACACAATCAGTTGCAGATTCCATATGAGAAAGTGCTCTTTCAAAATCATCGATAAGAGGGAGAATGTTCAGGAGCAGACCCTCTCCACCATATTTTGCCAACTCCATTTTCTCACGCAGCGTCCTCCTTCTGTAATTATCAAATTCAGCTGACAGACGCAGATATTTATCCTGCATTTCTGCCAGTTTTTCCTCCTGTGATTTTTCAACGGGTTCAACTTTGTCAGATTCAACCTCTTTTGTGCCGGTGAATTGTCTCTTCTTATTTTCAGTATCAGCTACCTCCTGTTTGTCAGCTGTGATGTTTTCCTGAGTTGTGTTATATTCTTTACTATCAGGTGTTTCATCTGTTTTTTTCTGTTTTGTCTCATGCTTATCCGGCATCTTCTTCTTAACCATATTCGTATGTAATTTCGATTTAATTAAATTCGGGTTGCAAATTGTTTGCCAAGAGTCAATAATTGACATTTTGACAGGGCACAGGAATATATTATTTACGATATGCGATATGCGATATGTATCGTGAAATAAAATATATCGCCTATCGCCTATAATAGATAATACATCTTATAGCCTTTCTATATCAGCACCCAGAGCATTCAGTCGGTCATCAATTTTCTGGTATCCCCTGTCTATTTGTTCGATATTATGTATGATGCTTTTCCCTTCAGCTGAAAGGGCGGCAATCAGCAGTGCAATACCAGCCCTTATATCGGGGGATGACATAACGGTGCCACGGAGTTTTATTTTTTTGTCATGACCTATTACAGTAGCCCTGTGAGGATCACAAAGAATTATTTGGGCACCCATATCAATAAGCTTGTCGACGAAGAAGAGACGGCTTTCAAACATTTTCTGATGAATGAGAACTGCACCCTTTGCCTGAGTTGCAATAACAAGCAAAACACTCAGCAGATCAGGAGTCAGACCCGGCCATATTGCATCGGCAATTGTCATTATTGAACCATCGATGAAGGTTTCGATCTCATAATGTTCCTGGCGTGGCATATAGATATCATCACCTGATCTTTCAAGCTTTATACCAAGCCGGCGAAAAGAATCAGGTATTATACCGAGGTTTTCGTAAGATACATCCTTGATGGTTATCTCTGATTCTGTTATTGCTGCCATGCCGATGAATGAACCGATCTCGATCATGTCGGGCAGGATGGTATGGATACATCCTCCCAGTTCTGTTACTCCATCAATAAAAAGAAGATTGGATCCTATCCCGTCAATTTTTGCTCCCATGGAGACCAGCATTTTGCAAAGCTGCTGGACATAAGGTTCACAGGCTGCATTATATATTTTAGTTCGGCCCCTGGCAAGAACTGAAGCCATAATTATATTGGCAGTGCCGGTTACTGATGCTTCATCAAGGTGTATATATGTACCTGACAGTGAAGGGGCTTCTATCCTGAAGAAAGGATCGGCTGAATCAAATTCAAATTGTGCCCCCAGTTTCTGAAAGCCGATGAAATGTGTGTCAACACGGCGGCGTCCTATTTTATCACCGCCTGGTTTTGGGATACATGCTTTGCCGAATCTTGCAAGAAGCGGACCTACAATCATGATAGATCCTCTTATACTATTGCTTTGCTCCCTGTATTCGTCAGATTGAAGATATTCGAGGTTTATCTCTGCAGCCTTGAAGCTGATTTTCGATTTTGCCTCTCTTGTGACACTAACTCCCAGGCATTCAACAAGATCTATCAGCTTATTAACATCGCTGATATCGGGAATGTTGTTAATTGTTACAGTTTCGGATGTGAGAAGTGTGGCGCATATTACCTGCAAGGCTTCATTTTTAGCGCCCTGCGGGATTATTTCCCCTTTCAGGGATTTCCCGCCTTGAACAATAAATGTTCCCATCAGTGCCGGTTATATCCTTTCTTCCTGCCGTATTGCTTATTCTGTTGTCTGCCATGGGTTTTTCCCTGCGGCTTCTTTTTAACTTGCGGCAGCAGGTCTTTAATTTCAAGGATCTTTACTCCTTCGGTCATTTTTAGCTTACCTCCAGACAGCATTATCATATCGCCAATAATTACTTCGTCAGTTACCTGGTTCCGGTTCCAGGTAACATATGCTTTCTTCATCTGGTTGACAATAAGAGTAGTAAGATATTCTTTCTCTTCGCCATCTTTCATTTTGGATGCAGCATCTATCATCATTTCAATGATGCGTCCATAGTGAAGATACCTTATATCCTCCTGCCGGTATGGGATTTGGTTGGGTTTTTCATTCAGACTGGTCGGTTCAAGCGGGGGATATGGGGGGTCGATATCCAGCTCAAAATCAGCAATCAGGGCAAGATGATCCCATAGCTTGTGCTTGAAATCTCCTTCATCACGTAGATGAGGATTGAGATTCCCCATTATCTGGATTATTGTTCTTGCGGCACGGTTTCTTTCCTCCCTGTCTTCAATGGTTTTGATATGATCAACCATCTTCTGGACATTCCTGCCGTACTCAGGTAATGCCATCCTCTTTCTCTGAGTATTATAATCGTAAGTCATTATTTTGATTTTAACTTTAACTTTAACTTTAACTTCTGCAAAGCTAAGAATTAAATGCTAATTCACGTAAGAATTAATATCACCATGCGATTGACCTTGAATAATGAGAATCACCATTTTATTTTTTTATTTTGCCTGTTAACTTTAAATATCACCTTCTAAATTTAATATTATGAGAATCCTGACGGTTGCTGTAGCATTTTTTATGATTTCGATATCTGTATCGGCATTTTTCAGTCAACTTCCCGATCCGGCAATCGATATTATTCATTATGAGTTTAATCTTAACCTGAATGATACTACCGATAATATTGAAGGCAGAACCATTATCATGCTCGTTTTTAGAGATCCTGTTTCTGAAATAACATTTGACTTTAAGAATTATGATAGCACCGGGAAAGGGATGAAAACAGCCGGTGTTACTTTTGACAGGGAAGATGTGAAATGGCACCATGAAGACAACATGCTGAAGATCTATCCGAGGAAAATGGTAAGCCGTGGTGATACAGGTATAATATCTATCGATTATTCCGGTATACCTGCCGATGGACTTATTATTTCACGAAATAAGTTCGGGAATCGAACCTTTTTTTCCGATCATTGGCCCGACAGGGCTTCCAATTATCTTCCTGTGGTTGATCATCCGTCAGACAAGGCAACAGTCGATTTTATAATTACTGCACCATGGCGTTATGAAGTTGTTGGAAGTGGTCACCTGATAGAAGAAAGCGACCTTCCCGGAGGTGAAAGGCTTACGCACTGGAAAGAAGATGTTCCACTTCCTGTTAAAGTTATGGCTTTTGGAGCTGCTTCTTTTGCCACTTCTCTGGCAGGAGTTGTGGAAAACATACCTGTTTGGTCATGGGTTTATGCTGAAAATCGTGAAGAGGGATTTAATGATTATGCTATCGCAGTAAAACCTCTTGCATTTTATTGCAGGCTTATAGGTCCCTATTCGTTCGAAAAACTTGCAAATGTTCAGTCGAAAACAATATTTGGAGGACTTGAAAATGCCGGGTGTATATTTTATTCAGAGAAATCCGTTACCGGACAAGGACGTTCAGAAAGCCTTATAGCTCATGAAATTGCGCACCAGTGGTTTGGTAATTCAGTAACTGAAAAAGACTGGCATCATATATGGCTGAGCGAGGGTTTTGCCACATATCTGACATCTGTCTATTTGGAAAAAACATACGGTGTTGAGCAACTGGTAAAAAGCATGACTGCTGCCCGCGAGAGAGTTATCAAGTATTATGAAAGAAACCCGGCCCCTGTTATAGATACAACAATAACCGACCTTATGAAATTATTAAATGCCAATTCGTATCAAAAGGGGGCCTGGGTACTTCATATGCTTCGTTTCGAGATCGGGGAGGAGGATTTCTGGAAAGGTATCAGGCTTTTTTACGAGAGATACAGGTACGGAAATGCACTGACAGATGATCTCAGACAGGTGATGGAAGATGTGAGTGGAAGGGATATGGGGTGGTTCTTTCACCAGTGGCTTTATGTCGCAGGACAGCCTGATCTTAAGATCACCACCGGGGAAGGTAATGTAAAAGGCACCATCATTGTATCAATTGAACAGATGCAGGATTATCTTTTCACCTTTAATCTTGAATTAGGTTTAAAAGACTCAAAAGGAATAAGAAATGAAAAGATCAGGGTAAGTGATAAAATAACCTGGATAAGTTTAAAAGCTGATCCTGATGCATTAATAACCATTGATCCGGAAGTTCGATTATTGTTCAGAAAAAAATAACACGAAGGGGGTATAAACTTATAATCCCAGAAACTGAATTGCCACTCCTGAAAGAAATATCATGCTTCCTGCAATCAGGTGTGCATATTTTTCCAAGGGCTTGAGATTCAATTTACTTAATCCAAGTTTGAAGGCAAGTACAACCGACATCATTGTTGCTATTGTTACTATTGAGAACAGCAATGAAACAACAACAGCTCCGGAAATATTATTCTCTGCTGCCGGATACATAACGATTGGAATCAGGGGTTCACACGGCCCAAAAATAAATATCAGGAAAAGAACCCAGGGAGTTGTTTTAACAATGTCGGTATCATGTAAATGAGTATGCTCCTTATGATGATCATGTTCATGCTCATGATGTTCCCCTCCTATGTGATAATGAACATGTGTATGCCTTTTGTTCTTAATCAGGTTCCTGATACTGATAACCATATAAACGAGTCCGAATGCTATAAAAAGCCATGCTGCTATATTTCCCCTGAATGACTCTATATTAACGAGCCTGTTCAGGGAAATTCCTACCGCTATTCCAACCAAACCCAGGACAACAGAGCTAAGAACATGTCCCAGACCACACAGGAATGTAATAAACATTGTTTTCTTCAGATTCCATTTTTTTGCTTCGCTGAGTACTATAAACGGAAGGTAGTGATCAGGCCCCAGGATTGTGTGTACAAAGGCTATTGAAACTGCGGTGGCGGAAAGCAGGGCAATAGAGTCGTTCATAATTTCATTGTATAAAATGCAATTATATGGATAAAATCGGATAAAGAATAAGATTGTTGAAGAAATTTAATGGTGCAACGGTACAACGGTACAACGGTGCAACGGTATGATTGTTTATTAGTTTAGTAAAGAGGTCATAGATAAAATAATCTTTAATACTCCAGTTGCCAATCACTTCCAGTAAAGATATATTCTTTAACATTAATGTTCTGTTTGTAAAGCAGTGTCCTGGCGTCATTTAAGAATTTTTTCATCTGGGCATAGTCATCACTGTTTGTGAAAAAATCCGGACGATTTTCGAATACAGAACAGGGGAGTATATAAAACCTTTTTCTGTTATTTTCTGTTGGTGTATAAACCCAGGTGGGGTAATAGCCTGTATTTGTGATGGTTACAGAAGCATCTGTTTTTTCAAGTTCGATTTTTACCATTGATCCCCCATCGGTTTTAGGTTTTCTCTGGTTTGAAACAAAATTACCCAGGGAATAGATAACAGCTTTATTGTTGTATGTCGTATCTCCCTTGTACCATATCATCTTCTGAAGTACATGAGGATGAGAACCTATTATCAGGTCTGCGCCACATGAGAAAAAGTATTCAGCCATTTCAACCTGGGTATCTGAAGGTATTGTATCATATTCAATACCCCAGTGAAGAAAAAGAATGATAAAATCAGCCCTTTTGTTTTTTGCTTTTTCAATGTCTCCTGCAACAAGGTTTCTGTCGAGCATATTTACAATAACAGGTTCCTGTACCTTTATCCCGTTTGTTCCGTATGTATAATTCAGCAGTGCTATATTAAATCCTTTTTTGGTTATCATCAGAGGATGAAGAGAGTCCCTTGCAGCTTTATTTACGAAGGTTCCTGTATGAGGTATTCCAAGGCTGTCGAGCCTGTTTATGGTACCGGTTATGCCTTTTTTACCACGGTCTGCTGCATGGTTGTTGGCTGTCACGAGGTAATCAATGCCGGCATTCCTGCAGGCATGAGCCAGTGCAGCCGGTGAGCTGAACAGAGGGTATCCTTTATATGGAGTACCGGCAAGGGTAACTTCAAAGTTAGCTATTGCAATGTCTGCCTCAGAGATCAGTGGTTTTACATACATGAATACGTCATTATAATCCCAGGTGCCTGTCTTTCCTTTTTCAGCTGATCTTATCTGTGTATCGTGACCCATTATATCTCCAATAAA
>Ga0210003_1003831_pt1 | contig 12082 bp, 26 predicted proteins | sample LantaG_FD_182804 | JGI IMG/M metagenome (GOLD analysis project Ga0210003, IMG submission 182804) | Deep subsurface microbial communities from Baltic Sea to uncover new lineages of life (NeLLi) - Landsort_02402 metaG (SPAdes) (version 2) | ecosystem: Environmental > Aquatic > Marine > Oceanic >...
GAACAACGCCGACGATGACGACACAGAAGAGGATTTGTTGTGAAAAAGAGCAAAAGGGCGGCAAGGAAAACGGCGGTGAAGAAAACGTCGCCGAAAAAACAGCCGGTGACGGGACCGGAAAAAAAGAACGTCGTGCCATATCCGACGGCCGGGCCGAAGATAATAGATTTCGAGGAAAAACTACAGGGACGGCTGGACGCGGCTGATGCGCCGAGGGGTCCCCGCGGACCGGGCCGGCCGCGCAAGGCGCCGGCGGAACCAGCACCGCCGGCGATTGCGCCGGAGGTTTTGCTGGGCGTGGTTAAAATTCCGTTCGAATTTTGGTCGATTTCGCAGGGCGTTAAACAGTTGGCGATTTCAGACGATGAAGCGAAGCGGCTGGCAGAGCCGCTGGCACAGCTCATCGAACATTACCTGCCGCAAATTCCAACAATCGCTTATGCGTGGGTTGCGCTGGCGGTCAGCGCGTTTTGGGTTACGCGCCCGCGATTGATGATGATAGCGGCGATCAAGAAAAAGCAAGCGAAGTTTTCGTCACCCTCCTCCGAAGCTGGCGGGCCGGCGGCGCAGCCTACGCCGTCCGGTCCCGCTGGCGGCTTCCCGACGACAGACGATATTAAGCCGACGAAGATCGACCAATGAAACTAATTAGATTGACTCAGGGCTTGTGGGCGAAGGTTGACGATGGCGACTTCGAGGAACTGCTGCGTTATAAGTGGCATGCTTCGCGGTCCAGCGACGCCGGCGGCGTTTATGCCGCCCGATTCGCGCCTAAACGACACTGCCAAAGGAAGCGGTGCAAGGTCTATATGCACAGATTTATTATGAAGCACAACGACGGCTTGCAGGTGGACCACATCAACGGCGACACGCTTGACAATAGGCGCTCGAATTTACAGGTCCTTACACAACAGGGGAATATCGAACGAGAATGGATGAAAAGAAAATCAGTGTAATATTCGGTAAACGAGGCAGCGGCAAGAGTTACCTAGCCAACAAGCTGCTCGAAAGCGAACGCCGGCTCGTGGTGTTCGACGTGATGGGTGAATACGCGAACGGCGTGGTATTCAACGCCGAGCAATACGAGCAGTTTACGGAATTCTGGCGGCGGGTCTATCGCGGAAATTTCCGCCTGATTTACAGACCGTTAAGGCCGGACGTGGAGATCGAACGGATCGCCGAGCTCGTTTATGCCTGCGGGAACATAACTTTTCTTGTGGAAGAAATTGACTGTTATTGCTCGGCGTATTCTATCAGCGACAATTTCGCGGCGATAATCCAGCGCGGCCGGCACAGGAATATCCAGCTTATCGGCGTGACGCAAAGACCGTTCGGGATTCACCGGCTGGTCACGAGCCAGGCCAAAGAAATTTACGTTTTCAATACGAACGAGCCGAGGGACCGGGACTATCTGAAAAACCTGCTCGGCGTCGGCGTTGAAGCGAAACTGGACGAATTGAAGCAATACGATTATCTGCGCTGGTCAGATGACGGGACAGATGAATTGCGGATTGAAAGGGCGTGAAATGGCAATAACAACAAACAGTGAAAAGGCGCTCGAAAAGATTGCCGATGCGCTTCAAGACAGAGAATACGACCTGATGGAATTTACGTTAAAAGAAGTAAAGGCGCTCGTCGATGTCGAATTGAATCGTTTGGATTTCGACGAGATTAAGGCGCTTATGGAACGGTTCGCCTGTAGTGTTGAAGAAGTGGCGGAAAAAACTACGAAATACTTTTTAGGGAAGGGTTGACAGATGGGAGAAGAAATAAAAACAGGATTCCGGGAGTTGAAAGGGGCAATCCGGGCTTCGACGATAATGCTTATTGACGGTTATATCGAAGAACGGATCAGATCCGACAAGGTGATGCTGGGCGTGTTTCGGGACTTGGCTGAATTTACCGCAAGGCTTGTTGACAACGCCGAAGTCGAAACACGGAAAGGCGGTGACGACGATGAGTAAGTGGGACGTGGCCGAGCAAAGGGCGGGGGCGCGAGCGGCTGTATGGGACCGGCTCGTGGAAAAGCCAACAGACGCCGCAGCGCGCGAAAAGGCGAAGGTCGTAGCGGCGTTGTTGATAAGCGCTTCGCTTGATGATACTTTGACGCAGATTGCGGAAAACACGAAAGAACTGGCGCGGATTGCCGACAATTTGACGCCGAAACAATAATTAAAACAGAGAAAGTGGGGTCGAAAATGAGCATTCATGAAAAAAGAGTAAAGGAAAGGATTTTGTCGCGTGAGATTTTTCGCGCCCAAACAAAAAAACACGCTATGCCCGGATCGTCAACGATGGGAATGTTGTTGATCAGCGAAGTATTGGATGATATTTTGCGGGAATTGGCAGCAGTGCGCCGGCTCGGTCTTTTGCCTGAACAAACGGAAACCGAGGCTGATTTGGGCGAAGTCGCGGAAAACGAGACGGACCAGCCGCCGGAATCGGACGCCGAGGCGCCGGCGAAAAAAAATAATGGCGTTACGGAAAACAGCGACGGATAAAATGAGAGGCCAAAGCCACGTAACGCATCAGGTTACTTATTGCCGGTGGTGCGGCATACGATACCGCGTCGGCAAATATATGCCAGAGGGTGGGTTTTGCTGCAACGCACACCGGCAGGCTCATCACCGGGCGTATAAAAACTACGTTACGAACGGCGGCTCCAGGGGCCCGGTTCGAACAGGGGGCGTGCGTAACGCGGCGGCGCAGCAGCGATAAATTTTTTTGTTGACAAACGAAGGCCGGCGGGCTTTTGTGGGGCCGGACAAAGGATTTATGGTCAGGGCAAGGTCGGTGTAACGGTTTGACGGCAACGGAGTGCGGTTGAACCGTTTTTTTTGTTGCCGGAAAGCCAGAGAAGAAAGGAGTCGCAAGCTATGGGTCTTAAAGTGCCGTCAGTCAATCAGTTAATCACGCTGGCAATTGCGATGCTGGTGCTGTCGTTCGTGATGAAACTTCTGCCGGAGAACATTCGGTCGCTGTTTCGGATTTAATCCCGCAAAAAAAGCGGCGGAAACCGGAAACAAGGCTTTTTTTAAGGGATTGAATTATGAAGATTCTGGAACGCGAAATTTCGTCGATTACGTTCGCTGCAAACCAAACGCGAACGGTCGCTCTGCCGCGAAATTACGCATATCGAAGGATAATGCTGAAGCTGGTTGCCAACCTGACGCGGACCGCCAGCGCAGCCGGCGGGCCGAAAGACGTCTGCCCGGCACAGCTCGTTAAGAACATTATGATCCGCGCAAATGGCCGCGACGTGCTGAAAAATTACGACATGGAATCGCTGCACCGAATGGATCAGATGAGGCACGGAACGCGACCGCATTACGCGATGGGGGACTGGAGCGGCTTTGCCGTAAAGTCCGACATCGACATGACGGTACATTGCTGGATCGACTTCGAGATGTGGCGTGCAATCAAGCCGGTCGATACGCTGCTGGATTCAGCGCCGCTGGCAACGCTGGAGCTGATAATAACGTGGGGGGGCGGCAATGACGTGATGGACGATGCTTTTAACGGTGGCGTCGGCGTAGTCACGGTCAATAGCGCATCGCTGTATGTCGCAGCGCTCGAGTCGGTGGGCGTGCCGGCGGGCACGCGATTTATGCAAAACAAAGAGTATATGATCCAAAGTCAGGTCAACGCCGCAAGCGCTTCGCACCAGATTCAAATTCCGGTGTCGAACCTGTACCGTGAATTCGTTTTGAAAACGCACAGCGACGGCGTGCAGGTCGATACGATTTTGAACAACATTCAGATAAAGGCCGGCACGGAGGTTTTCAAAAATCGCTATGCCGGTTTTTTGCAAATGGATAATCGGCTTGCGCTCGGGATCGAAGTGCCGGAGCGGGATGAGTCGGCGGCGGCGGTCGATCACTACTTTTTGGAACATCTGCTCGAAGGTTACTATCTGCTTGATTTCGTGGTCGATGGCCGGCTTACAGAATGTCTCGATACCTCGCGGCTAAGCAGCGTGGATCTGCTGCTTGATGTGAACAATCCGGGGACGGTCGATTTCATCGACGTTTTTCCCACGGAGATTATCCTGCCGGCGCCTATAACGCCGTAGCCATTCGACGCCGACAAGTCGGGGACTGTTGGGTATTTGGCGGCGATTGCAGATGCAATCGCCGTTTTTTTTTATGCTGGACGAATTGATCGAATTTGCAAAACAGCATTATCCGGGTTTTACGGATTTGCCGGAACGATTCGTCCGGGCGCTCTTTGAGACATATAAAGACACAACATTAGTGCAGCAGAACGGCGCCGGCGAAATTCAAGGTTTTGCAGTTTACCAGGATTGGCCGGAACTTATGAATTTTATTTTGATTTGCGGTGTTGGAACGCGGGCCGAAAACGTAAAGATGATTTCGGCGTGGGCGCACAATTTTACAAAAAAAATCGTTTGGTTTGACGAATCAACAATGGAGCTGAAAGAGATATGCCGCCAATAGCAGGAGCGATTATGACTATAGGATCGGCGGTGGCGACGGTTGCGCCGACGGCGATTGCGGCCTATCAGGGTTATAAGACTATCGAAGGCATATTCAATCCGCCGAAGGCGCCGAGCTATATGCCGCAGACATACGAGGCTGGCGCGGGTGAATATATCGAACTGAACCGTGAACAAATGCAAATGCAAATGGGTTCGCAATATATTGATACGTTATCTAATCTAATCACGAGCCGGCAATCGCAGCCGCCGCAAGTGATGGTCCTGCCGGCGGCTAAAGAATACTCGATGATCGAACAGTTGAATCAGGCGATAGATCGGGTGCTTAGGGGCTAAGAAATGGCAGAAAAAAACGGCGCGACCGAAACGGACATATTCCAGCAAAATCGTGAAATGATCAAGACGTTGACGGACGTTTTGGAGCGGCAGGGCAGCCAGCCCGGTCAAGTTGTGTACGCAGCGCCGCAAGAGCAAAAACCGGCGCCGAATTATGTGCTGTACGCGGCGCTTGTGGTTATCGGTTATCTCTTATTAAGGAAGAAATAACATGTTTTTGCAAATGGGAGCGGATTTACTCGGCGCGGGGTGGAACCTTGCAAGCGGCGTTGTCGGCACGGCCGGTAAGGCGGTCAGCACGCTGGCAAGCGGATTTTTTCCGACTCCGCAGCGGACCACGATGGAGTCGAATTTGATCAAGCAAGCCGGGGGGGCCGGGCAGACGTTCCGCCCGGTTACGACCGATGCGCCGAGCTTCGCGGAAACCGCGCAGATGTTCGCCGACAAATGGCTCAAATCGCCGTACGAGCAGCAGTTCGCGGTCCCGGCAAAAGTCACGGAAAGCCAACAGCTTTCGCAGGGGATAAGTCAGGGGCCGGTCGAATCTATAACGGGCTTGCTGAGCGGGGTCGCGCAGACGTCCAGCAAATTCAGGACGCTTGTGGACGAAATTGGCAGCGCGTGGGGCCTGGACTGGCGGCTCGGCGATGAGCGCGGCGACGACAGGCCGGGCGCCGGCAGCGTGACCGATATGTATCCGAACGAGAATCAATGGCCGGGGGCCGATGTTTACGAGACGATGAAGGGGTGGGGTTCGGGAATCCTGGAACAGGTCAAGGGACTTTACAACGTCGCGTTCGGACAGACCAGCAAGCAGCCGGCCTTTGCGATTAGTCACGAATTGCAGCCGAGCGGCAAAACGACAATCGGACTGATTGTCGTGGGTGCGATAGTGCTGGTAGTTTATCTTTGGGGCAAAAGAAAATGAGTTTGCCGGAATTGCTGAAAACGTTTAACGATAAAATCGAATTTGTACGGCGCGGTTCTATCGGTTTGCCAAAGACATTCGATATTGATTTGGCCGTTCCGATTCGTGACCAGAAATATACACTTGCCGGCAACGTGCTCTATGTTTTGCACGCGCCGGACGATACTGTTTATGTTGATATTAAAATCAACAGTACGCAGGAACGCGCCATACATCTAACGCGGGCTATAGGATTCGAAACGCCATTCGATACGCTATACATCACCACGCCGGCGGGTCAGGCCGGCACAATAACGATGGTTTACGGCACGGAAGCGCCGGAGCTTTTGCGCATAATCGACAACCGTTCCAGTACGAGCTTGGGAATGAATCAGGTTGTTGCGGAATTGCAGGGCGACGTTGCGCCGGAGAACTGGGGTGAGGTAACGGTCGGCGCCGCCGCCGTTCAGGTTGTGCCGGCGAACGTGGACCGCAAGGCGTGTTGGATTTGCAGCGATCCATCCAACACGTTTAATATCTATTTGGGGTTTACGAACGGGGTCACGACGGCGGCGGGCGGCAATTTATGGTTCCACTGTTTGACGCCAGGCGCATCGTGGGGCGTTGACGATTATCGCGGCGATATTTATGCGATCGCCGGCGGCGCGGGTCAGCTCATCGGGATGGGGGAATGGTGATGGGCGGAAGATCTGCAATACCGCCGAGGGCGAGAGTCGTGACGGGGACTTTTACCGGCAACGGCATTGATAATCGCAATATAGATATCGGCGCCGATCTAACAAGCAAGCGCCATGTTTATATTATAATCAAAACTGACTGGGATACTGGCGGCGTTCATCGGATCGAATATGGTCAAGGTGATGCAACGATGCTCTTTCTGAATGAGGATGATGAGCCAGATTGCATACAAACATTGACTGTTACCGGGTTTCAAGTAGGACAGAACGCACGGGCAAACGGCGCCGGACACGTGATGAGATATATTGTGTTTTGGGAAGATTATTGATGTTTATACTTTGTGATAAAAACAACAAAATCGTCGATATGGCGACGCGGGAGGAAAATTTGTCGCGGGGCTATGAATTTGACGGCCACGAATTATATAAAAATGTAGATAAAAAAAGGGTTTCGGGTGCGATTATCGGCGATTCATTCGACGGCGTTGTGCTTGCTATAAACGACAGCTTGCGATTTGAACGCGCCGAGGCCGCCCTGGTCGAAACCAAAATCCGCCAAAAGTTGCGGCGGCTTGCCGTTGATGCGCTAAAATCCGAAGGCGAATTGCCGGCGGATTATAAACAAGGGATTTGATTATGACAAAGACACCGATTTCGCGCAGTGAGCCGCTGGACGTCGGGGACATCGTAGAGCTGCACTTCGGCAGTTTTGGCGGGACATGGATTAAGGCCATGCAGATTGCGGGGATCGAGGCGATGCTCAAACATGAAAAACGCTGGAAAACAAAAAGCTGGGAAATACGCGACGACGGGCGGACGGTTGTTTTCGAGGTCGAAGTATTAAAGACGAATCCGGTGGTGATAACAGCCGGGGCGATCGTGGCGTCAATAATATCGCTGGCATTGATAGTCGGCGTTTTGTTGACGTTTTTTGCGGCTTATAAACCAATAAAAAAGGTGGCTGAGATTCTAAAGACGCCGGTCGGTGCAACGCTGGGAATCGCGGCGGCGGTCCTTGTCGGGGCGATTGCATTTGGACTGTTCAAAAAATGATGAGCGATAAAGATATAAGCAGTTGGGAAAACAGGTTAAGGGCGCAGGTGCTGCGCAATTGGGACAACTACGTTCGGCGCCGGATACATCTGGACGGAGCGCGGACGTCCGAGGTTTGGGGGATTGCCGGGGAATTTGTTTACATCGAGGAAGTCTCGAGCGCCAGCGCTCGGATGCGGGTTGCTATAAGTCGCAACACGAATGACCAGCTCGATCTTGTGGCCGGCGTGGTGATTAAGACCGTATTCAAAGAGCTTTGGCTGTGGAACGATGCGCAGGCCGGCGAATGGATTGATATAATAATCGGCATAAACTTCGAGTATTATAAGCGCCCGCAATCCGGCGGCGGCGGGGGGGCTATAGCCGCTGAGGCGCAGCCGGCGTTTGTTATGACGAACGCAGCGGCGGCGGCAAATACTGTCGGACCGGCGAACGTATGCAACAGGGTGTTGTTGCGTGCGCACCCGGACAACACCGGACGAATCTGGCTGGATTTTGGCGCAGCGGTTTTGGCGGTCGATACCTGTTATTGTCTGGACGCGGGCGAAACTATCTGCGTTCCGTTGTCGAATACGAACCGAATAAATGCGTGGTTTACCGTCGCCGATGAATTATTGCTCGGAGTTTTGGTGGTCTGATGCAGGATGATTTTTTCGCAAGCAGTTTTCATCTGAATTATCACACGCGCAACGCGATTGTGGTCAGGCCGGGTACGGACCTGGCGGTTGTGTATAACTGGATCAAATCCGCGCAGCGTGACGGTGCTATGGGTGCGCTGGCGGCGGATAACTGGCGCTGCATACTGTTGACGCCGGGCGTTCATACCGTCGCGGCGACGCTTATTCTTGACACGGACTATATTGCGATCGTGGGGATGGGCGGTAGTCGCGAAGGCACGCGGATCGAAGGCGATTTTGCAGATGCAATAGTCGAGCAGGCAGCGAATATTGTTGCGCTTCGCGGCTTTACGATTTACCAGGCCAATCACGGGACGGGCGATCCCGGCACAGATGCATCCATTGGCTTCTTGGTAAACGTAAGCGCCGGTGATAATGAAGGCAGCGTTTATCATTCAATGCATTTTGGTTCTGATTGGTACAGTGATGGCGCTGGTGTAGCGGCTCCTGTTTATTGCAATACAGTAGAGAAAGGCACTTGGTGGTTTTGCGAAGCATCTGATGGCTCGTGGCGTGTACCCAGCGGCGGTACTTTTTCGCCAACGATGTATTTTTGTAAGGCTGAGAATTATTCTTATGGTGGGGATGGCAGAGCGAATGGAATTGGTTCTATAGGCGGGACGTATTATAATTGCGAGGGCGGTGATCAGTGTTGGGGCGGTTGTATGAATTATGGTCTGGATATACTTGACTCGGCTAAATTCTATGACTGTATCGCGGGCGACAAGTCTTACGCGATGGGCAAAGATTGCGCAGGCACTTTTTATAACTGTATAGGCGGCGACGCCTGCTTTGGCGGCTGGGACGGTGCAAGTGTAAATTACGGCACGTTTTCAGGTAAGGCTTATAACTGCCATGCAAACGGACAGAGTTTTGGCAGCGGACACTCTGCGGGTTGCCGCAACACTGGAACAATGGTTAATTGTGAAGCAATAGGCATGTTGAATCCGATTTACGCCGTAGGCGCAGAGATACGCAAATGCCGACTCGTGGTAACGGTGAACAACAAGGACGGAATTATATTGAAAGACAGCGCTACGGTTGTTTACGATACGGACATAATCGTCTATCAGGGCGGGACCGGGATTCCGATTAACGACGACGGCGGCGCGAGGAACGTGGTTGCAGCCCATAACCGGTTCAACAATCAATCGAACGACGCGGACGGCTTGGGGCCGAACGTGACGAACCTGATAGGCGCGGCTTATAACGTGGTCGATGACCAAATAGTTTAAGGAGAATTCGACATGGCAAAAAGGCGAAAGAGCGGGCGGAAGACGTATCGGAAAAAGAGCTCGGCGAAAAAGGCCGGCGGGTCGGTCTATAAGGTCAAGGGCGGCTGGCGTGTGAGCCGGGGGCGCAAGCGCAGGAAGCGCTAGCGAGCCCGGGAATCCGGCGGGGGGGGTAGTTAGGGTATGGGTCAGCGCGAGTTATGGCAGCACAGGCGAAGCTGGTGCGTTTTTCACGGCGTCCGGGGCGCTGATTGACGGGTTTTCGGCGAAAACGCCGTAGGATTGATTTTTAAGGAGTCGAAAAAATGCTTAAGTGGCTGGACTACAATAGGTTTACGATAGTTGCACCAATCGTGGCGGTGGTGATATGGCTTGTGGCCGTCGGCTGCCAGCCGACAACGCCGAACCCGCTGAATCCGGATCAGCAGTTAAGCGCAGCGGCGCTCGAGACGGAGTTCGGCGTCTGGCAAATTCGGCAGAAGGAAATTATGCTTCGGTTCGAGGCCGGCCGCGCCGACATTGTGCAGCAGCAGGAAAAGTGGAACGAATTGCAGGCGGGGCTGATGCAGCTCGCCAGCGGGTCCGTAGCGGACTTGCCGGGCTTAATGCAGTTATTACTCGGCGGTGGGCTGCTCGGCTTCCTTACGGACAACGTGCGCAAGCGCGGTGTTATCGCCGGGCTGAAACGCAACAAAGCTGAATAATTTTTGCGTTACGCATGGTCTGCAGCGAGGCTACGAGAAAGTGTCTTTTTGGCTTAAAAACAAGATGTCACTTTCTTCGAGTCCGCTACGAGCTGGTTTTTTGCGTAACGCGGCGAAACGACGATGAATGGATTTTTGAAAAACAATACTGGCTATTTGATCAGGCTGGCGATATTCCTGGCGGCGGTCGTGTTCGCCGCCGGCAGGATATGCACAACGCAGGCCGAAATACAACGGCGGCTAAAGATGGTCGAATCCGGCAAGGCCGACAAAGAGCTTTGCCAGCGTGAGCTGGATTTGATACACAGGCAGCTCGACCGGATTGAGGGCAAACTGGATGTTCGATTTGGGCACAATTAAACGGGGCCTGTTGTTGCTTGGCATACGCCAGTTACAGGTCAAATTTGACGGCGAACAGAGGACCGTTGGCGTTCAATATGAGATTCAGGGTAAATCAATATCGCAGGCAATTCCATTTGAGGACGTTGAACGGGCGTTCAATGATCCCGAACCAGTAGTGAATCAGGCCGAGAGGGCAGGCAGTTTGCCTGTCAATCCGTAGAGCCGTCCAGTCCGTCCAGGCTGGGCGGCTTAATTTTTTTTATTTTTTTCTTGACAAGGTGCAAACGGGCTGTAGGCTGGGCCGGGTGGCGGGAAGAGAAAAATCGCGCGCGATTTTTTCTTCCCTTCGCAAAGCCGACGAGAAACGACGTCGGCGGCTTTGCAAGCGGAGTGCGGCAGGGCCGCACGCTGTTTGATTTTGAAGTGGACTGCCGCAAGGCGGCAAGCCAACGTCCAGTGGACCAAAAGGGCAGGCAGGCGAAGCGATGCTGGAATTATTGCGATTTGCGCTCGAGCAAGATGCCGGACGAGCTGAATTGGCTGAACTGATCGAGCACGTCAACGAATTGGCCAAGTGGTTCATGTTGATGCAGGCCGGCTTGTTTATCTGGCTGGCGGCCGTAAACGTCCAGCTTTTTATTCACAGCCATAAGAAAAACTGAAGATGAGCAGAAAAACGACCGATAACAAAACCGAGCAATCGTTTTTTTAAGGACCGTAACGTCCTATAATATATGTAATGTTTCTCCAGAACTATTAGAATTGTTTATGGCAAGGAAGCCGGCAATTATGCCAAAGACGAAAGAGGTTATGCCAAAGACTATCGACCGTATCGAAAAGGGTCGCCGTTTTGAACCGCACACGAAGCCGCTGGTCGGCGCTCATTTTTATCGGTTCCGCCGGCGTCTCGAAACGCTCGAAGGTGAGCTTGGCTATCCGATAGGAAATTATCACGAACGAACGAGCTATCCTGTTCGACTGGACGATGGTACGCTTGTGGAAATTTTCGGCAATAAGCTATTCCACGCGCAGGTCCGCAAGGGTGATCTGGTCGGTTCGCACGTCAAAATCCAGTATATCGGTCGGGAATATCGGTATGCCGGTCATTATCGCAAGGTCTTTCGTGTGTGGAAGGTGGACCGCAAGCCGTTGATTCCGAAAAAGGTCTGGAAGAAATTATACGAGGCGTTGAAAGCCGACGGCAAGGACGTCGGCAAAATCGTAAAACAAATTAAAAAGGGGTGAGATTATGGCAAAAGAGACGACGATGTATTGTCCGAATTGTGGCCGGGCCGCGGTCCGCGAAGGCAACAACATTACCTGCGAGGCGTGCGATGCGGTCTTTGCGTTCAAGCACACCGGGCCGGTTGTTAAACAAGTCGGCAGGCTCGAGGCGTTCGAGGGGCGGCTTGCGATTGTAGAAGCGGCGCTGTTAGGCGAACCGGAGCCGGAGCCGGAGCCGAACAACGCCGACGATGACGACACAGAGGAGGATTTGTTGTGAAAAAGAGCAAAAGGGCGGCAAGGAAAACGGCGGTGAAGAAAACGTCGCCGAAAAAACAGCCGGTGACGGGACCGGAAAAAAAGAACGTCGTGCCATATCCGACGGCCGGGTCGAAGATAATAGATTTCGAGGAAAAACTACAGGGACGGCTGGACGCGGCTGATGCGCCGAGG
>Ga0210003_1003832_pt1 | contig 12080 bp, 10 predicted proteins | sample LantaG_FD_182804 | JGI IMG/M metagenome (GOLD analysis project Ga0210003, IMG submission 182804) | Deep subsurface microbial communities from Baltic Sea to uncover new lineages of life (NeLLi) - Landsort_02402 metaG (SPAdes) (version 2) | ecosystem: Environmental > Aquatic > Marine > Oceanic >...
CCGGGCTCACGACGACGATGTCAACGCGGTGGTGTACCTCGCCGCTGGACCTGGATCGGGAGGAGGAGGAAGCGGAGGCGGGAGATCTCCGTGCTCGTCGCCCGACGTCTTTGCGAGCGGCTCCGACGACGGCCTCATCAAGGTGTGGGACTCGCGGGTCCCCTCAGGGGCGGTGACGGGGAGCAGCGTCGCCGGGAACAGCGGCAGCAGCAGCAGCTTCGTCGCATTTCATGCCGTGGCTCGCCCCGTCGGCGTCCTGGTGGGGCACGGGGCTGGTGAGTTGTCATTTTTCCTCTCTTTTTTCTGTGTTTGCGCGGGAGGAGGAAAGAAAAAAAAATGATTATTTTCCTCTTCGCTCCCTCACTTTACCTCGTTCCTGCCCCCCCCCCCTCTCTCAGGCATAACGCATCTCGACTCGCGAGGAGACGGGAACCTCCTGCTCTCGAACGCGAAATGCCAAACGGCGAAGCTCTGGGACCTCCGCAGCGGCCTCCGGAGCCCCTCGGCCGCGGCAGCCGCCATCGCCGCGGCCCCGCCGCCGCCGCCGTCGCTCTCCAGCTTTGATTACCGGTGGATGCAGTTCCCCAGGTCCGCGGTCGGCTGGCGCCACGGCGCGGACGCCTCGGCGGTCACGTTCCGAGGGCACGAGGTCCTGTCGACGCTCGTCAGGGCGAGGTTCAGCCCCCTCGAGGCCACGGGGGGCAGGTTTTGCTACAGCGGCTCGAGCGACGGCCGCGTCCGCGTCTGGGACCTCGCCACGGGGGAGCTCGTGCGGTCCCTGCCTGCCGGGCTGAGCGTCGCCAACAGGGCCGCGGCGAGGGCGAGCAGGCAAGAAGAAGAAGAAGAAGAAGAAGAGGAAGCAGAAGGAAACGGAAACGGAAACGGAAACGGAAACGGCGGAAGAGCTTTTGCGAGTGCCGCGGCGACGTCGCCGACCCCGGCGGCCGACAGTGACAACGACGGCTTCGGCCAGCTGGACCCCGTCCGCGACGTCTCCTGGCACCCTTCCGGCACGGCCCTCGCAGCGGCGAGCTTCGACGGGTCGATCACGGTCTTCGGGCCCCGCGGGTGTAGGAGGCGGAGCGGAGGAAGGGGAGCTGGAGGTCGAAGAAGTGGAGGGGGCCCCGGCTCCGGAGCCGCGCGCCGCGTCTCGTTGCTCCCGATCCGGGACGAAGGCGACGACGGCGACGGCGACGACGATGACTACGAGCCCGGTGGAGAATGAAGATGGAACGGAATGATGGAAGAAATCGCCTTTGTTGTAAAATTCTACCTGCCCTTTTTTTTCTTGCACTCTACTGTCACGTCTTCTTCCCCGCCGACGACGCTCGCGCTCTGCTCCCGGCGCTCTGCTTCTTCTTGCTCGCGGCGCTCTTTCCCTTCGACGCCTCTCCTCCTCCTCCGTTCCCTCCACTTCCTCCGCCCCCGCCCCCGAGTTCGCCCACCCCTCCTTCCGCGATCGCCGCCCACCTCCCCGCGCCGGCGAGTACCGTCGCCCAGACGTCCCTGCCCTCCGCCCTCCCGCCCCGCTGCCTCCGGGTCCGGACGGAGGCCCCGCCGGCTGCCAGCGCCTCCGCCTCGTGGCCCAGCTCCGCCGCCGCGGCCCTGAGGATGAGGGCCTCGGCCCCAGCGCGCACGGCCCTGGGGACGTGGTGGTGGCCGCCCGCGCCCATCGTCTCGACGGCGGCGTGGACCAGGGAGCGGAACCTGCGCAGGTGGGGGAGGCGAGGAGCGGAGGGGAAGGGGTCGCCGCTGCTTCCGCCTGGGTCGCCGACCTCGTCGTCGCCAAAGGCGCCCGCTTCTTCTTCGTCTCCCTCTTCTTCTCCGTCTCCTTCGTCTTCTTCCTCTCCCTCTTGGCCTCCGCTTGCCCTCCTCCCCCTCCTCCTCCTCCTTTCCCTTTTCGCCTCTTCCGAGAGCGCCGCGGAGGCCACCAGGGGCATCGCCAGCGCCGCCGCCCAAAGGGCGGGAGGGGCAGGGCACGAGGGGGAGGCGGCGACGTCGAGGGCAGCCAGCGAGTCGACCCCGGGCAGGGAGCGCAGCCGGAGGGGCGGGGGAGGGGGAGGCGGCCGAGGTGAGGCGGAGGCGGCGGAGGCGGAAGCGTTGTCGCCGCGGGGCGCGTCGTCCTCGCCTTCTCGCGGTTCTCGCGGGCGAGGCGGAAGCGAGGCTGCCTCGGAAGGCCCGGCTTCGCCGCCGCCGCCGCCGCTGCTGCCCTCGTCGTCAGTTCCCTCGTCGTCCTCCTCCTCGTCGCCGTCTTCTCCTCTGCCCCCTCCCGCTCCTGCCCCGCCCCTCTTCTTCCACGCGCTCCTCCTGGGCACCCGCGCCTCGGCGAGCCACCTCGCGTGCTCCGGCAGCAGCAGGTCCAGCAGCCCGTACCGCCACAGCAGCGCGAGCGCCGACCGCGAAGACCCGTGGGCGAAGAGCGCCGCGAGCTCGTGCGCGCGCCTCGAGGCGGGCACCTTCGCCAGCAGCGGCGACGAGCTCTCCGGGGGACGGGGCGCGCCGCCGCCTCCCGCTCCCGCCGCCCCTGCCCCTGCCGCTGCCCCTGCCCCTGCCCCTGCCCCTGCCCCGGCGGCGACCACGGCGGAGGCCAGCGCCGCCTCGACCGCGGGCGTCAGCCGCAGCTTCGCCCTCGAGGCCAGCCTGATCGCCCGGATCCCTCGCGCCGGGTCCTCGCAGAACGAGGCCGCGGCCCCCGACGCCGACGCGACGCGGACGGCCCTGGCGCAGACGGCGTCGGAGACGCCCAGGCCCGTGGGGTCGTGCAGGGCGCCGGTGCCCGGGTCGAAGTAGAGGGCGTTGACGGTGAAGTCTCGCGCGAGGGCGTTGGCGGACAGGGCGCCGAAGAGGGAGGGCGCGAGCGTGTGCCTGGAGAGGAGGAGGGACGGGGAAAGGGAGGAGGACGACGACGACGACGATGACACTGCCTCGTCTCTTTCGCTCTCGCTGCTCTCCCCGTCCTCCTCCTCCTCCTCCTCCTCCTTGCTTCCTCCTCGTCCTCCTTCGTCCTCCTCGGCTCCCGGGAGCGTGGAGACCTCGACGACGACGCCGCGGAGCTTCACCAGAGCCACGGCGAACCTCGACCCCACGACGTGGACGGAAGCTCGAGACGATGGAGAAGAGGAGGAGGAGAGAGAAGAAGAGGAACGAGGAGAGGAGGTCGAAGAAGCGTCGCCGCTCAGCGAGGAAGCGGAGAAGGCTCCCCTTCGAAGAATCCTGGAGATCTCCTGAGGCCTCGCCGTCGTGAGCACGTCCCAGTCTTTTGGCCGGAGGCGGAGCAGGGCGTCGCGCACGGCGCCGCCGACGATGAAGGACGTGTGGCCTGTGGGGGGAGAGTGTTTTTTTTTGTGGGGGGGGAGGAGTTGAGCAGAAAACGTTGTGGTTGCTAGGGTCGGCGGCGGCACGCGGCAGTAAAACGGTTTTCCGTAGCTCTTGGCTTTGGTCGACAGGAGGTCGCTCCGCGTTCTCTTTGATGAAGAGAAACGGAAGCTACGCAAGCGCTAGAACGCAATCGAAATGCGCCCACACTCCAGATAGAAAGTCGAAACTCGGATCGAGGTGTTGACGTGTCTTTTCTCTGCACCGCTAAGTGTTTTGAGGGTTACCTCTGACTTGCTAACAACTCTCACTCTTTTTTGCATTCTCCGAAAAAGACCGAGCGCAAAACGCAAAATCAAACTCACCCGCCTCCCGCAGCCTATTCATGATCGCGCGGATCTCCGGAGGGATGTCCTCCTCGCGGAGAGGGTGCTGTTTTTTCGTGGGGTAAGTTTTGGAAGGAGAGAGGGAAGGATGAGCAGCAGCGGCGGCGGCAGAGGAGGTCGAAAAAGGAGGGAAAAAAATCTTCTCACCTCGTCCTCGAGCAGCGTCCGCCACTGCCTCTGCCCTCGGCGGGACAGCTGTGGCAGCCGGGGCATCTCCGAGGGAAGGATCCGCCTTTTCGGTCTCAGTGTCGTGGTTGAAGACGAAGACGAAGACCGCCGCCTGTCGCTGCTGCTGCTGTTTCTCTTCTTCTTTCTCTCTCCGCCGCCGGCCGCCACCGCCGGCAGCGGCAGCAGCGGTGGCGTTCTAGTAAAGAAGGAGCGTCTGTAAGCAGCACCTGCTCCTCCAGGGAGCGAGCTGGTTCCACTTCCTCTTCTCAGCGGATCGATGTGATCACTCCAGTCATGCCACGACAAAGACGCCACGATCGGAGCGCTCCTCTGGACGCTAGAAGGGATCGGCGACGAGGCAAATGTCATCGACGCCGACCCCGACGCCGATGCATTCGATGCCCACCTTGCAGAGAGCATCTTCGTTTCCTCTTCTGCTGCGTCGTTCCCCTTGCCCAGTCCCCGAGAGACACGAGAGAGAAGCTCCTGAACCTTGCGCAGGAGCTGGCGATTCAGAGGCATGGAATCACGTCCCCCCCCCTGCGTTGTCTCTCTTTCTCTGCTCTGCTCTCTGGGGTCGAGAGAGTGAGTTTTTTCTTCTTCTTCCTCGATTTTCAATGCCCCCCCACTCTCAGACTCGAAAAAAAGAGCAACGAGAGCGCTCTCAACATCTCATCGCTCTCTTTCCGGTCGTTCTCTCGCACCAGGCCGTTCCTTGCGCTCTCTTCTGCTCCCTCGAGCGATACAGGCTTGATCTCCCCGAGGCCTCCCGCGGGAAAGGGAAAAGAGAAACCCGCCGCTCAAGGCGACACGACAGGCGTTTTTTGTCGACGTCTGGCTCGTTTCCGTTCAGTCGTCGCCGGCGTTTTGTCAGGTCCATCCTCTTCCCCCCTCTCTCTCTCTCTCACACACACACACACTTGAACGATGCCTCCCGTTCCTGCAGCTCGCCGCGCAAGGCGATGGCTGATGGGCGCTGCCTTCGCCGCTGCGGCTGGCACGGCCGTGGCCTACTACGCGTATCGGTGGTAAGTGGGGTGAATGTTCTTCCATGTCCGTTGGTTTGACGTCGGCCTTTGCTCGACGTCCCCCTGCTCTCGCCTCCTCTTCCTGTTTCTCCTCCTCCCTCTTACTGTTTCTCCTCCTCCTCTTCCTCTTCCTCTTCCTCCTCTGCGCCGCTCACTCTCTCTGTCGCGCTCTCTGAACAAAAAACGTAATTTTCCCTTTCCTTAAACTCTCAAAGGTACACGGACCCCGTCGAGGAGAGCACAGAAGACTCCGCAGAAGAGCAAGATCTGCGCCAGCTCTCCTCCTCCTCTGCTGCCGTCGCTGCCGCCTCCACTGATGCTTCTGCCTCTTCAGCAAACGGTGGCGAGCTCGAGATGCCCCAGCGCAGGCAGAGATCGGGAGGAGGAGCCGATGACGACGACGACGACGACGACGAGAGCGTCGGGAGCGAGACTGGCAGCGAGACCGGCAGCGAAGCAGCAGCGGAGGGCGGCCAGGGCGGCGCCCTCGAGCCCGAGGAGCAGGGGCAGCAGCGCCAGCAGGAGCAAGCCCGAGGAGAAGAAAACCCGGACGCGGCCCTGCGCGTCCGCGCCCTCGCGGACCTCGAGCGCCACTTCGAGTCCGTGCAGTCGATCTGCGATGGCGTCACCTTACCGCAGGCGCTGGCGGACCTGCGCGCGACGTTTGCGCAGGCGGCCGCGGACGTCGCCGAGGCCGAGGCGGAAGCAGAGAGGGCAGGCACGTCGTCGACCGACGCGCCCTCCTCTTCCGCTTCCTCCTCCTCTTCCGCTGCCACCACCTCCTTCCCCCCGGACGTCGACGCCCTGGCCCTACTGCTCCGTTCGGGCACCCTCGCCGGGGAGGACAAGCTCCGCGCCTGGCGCGCGCTGCGGCGCGCGTCCCTCGCCCGGGCCGTCGCCGCGCCCTGGGCGCTGAGCGCGCTGGCGCTGCGGACGAGGGTCGCGCTCAACGTCCTCGGCAGGCACCTCTTCCTGGCGGCGCACGTCCCGCCGCCCCCCGCTCCCCCTTCTCCTGCGCTTCGTTCTAATCGCAACAGCAGCAGCGTGCCCTCAGCAGAAGCGGCGTCCACTTCAGCCGTCTCCAAGGCCGCGCAGGAGCGGTTCCTCGAGTGGGGCCACGCGCTGCCGCGTCGCGGCGCGGCGCGGCTGCAGCGCGTCGCGTCGAGGGCCGCCGACTCGGCGTTCGCGCGGTTCGACCTGGCCTCGGAGGTGCGCCCCGAGGAGGTGTTGAGGGCTCTGTCCGATGCGCACGCGGCGGTGGAGGCGGCGCTGCTGATGACCGCGGCGAGCTCCGCGGCGCGGGCGGGCGAGAGGGCAAAGAGGGGGGCGGGAAGGGCCGGCGGCGGAGGCGCCGCCGAAGGCGCCAGAGGCGCCGAAGACGCCATCCCGCTGTGGCGCGACCTCTTGCTCCCGGCGCCCGAGGAGGCAGACCGGTTCTTTTCCGAGGCGGCCCTTGCCGCAGCAGCTGCTACCGCCGGGACGGCAGAAACCGTCCCTCCTCCGTTCGCTGCTGCAGACGGCTCTGAGCAGCAGGAGAACCGGGTCCCGGCGTGCGTCGTGGCCGACGACGCGCTCGTCAGGGGGATGGCCTCGGAGCTCGCTGCGGCGCTGTGCTCGCCTCGCTTCTCCTCCGCGGCCGCCTCTGCTGCCAGGAGCGCCGCAGGGGCAGCCGCCACGGCCCTGCAGAATGCGCTGCGCCCTCCTCCTCCTCCTCCTCACGCGGCAGTCGTCGTCGTCGTCGGCGGCGGCGGGAAAGTGGCGGGGGAGCAGCCTCCCTCCTCCTCGTTCTCGCTGCCGTTTGCCCGCGTCGTGCCCCGCGCGGCGGTCGGCGGGGCGCTCTTCGACCCGGACTCTGCCCCCTGCGCCGACGCTCTGAGGCGCGTCGCGGCCTCGCCCGAGGTGATGGAGCTCTGTGCCGCCGTGTATTCGGGGATGCTTTGAGTTTTTGTTGAAATTGACAGGGGAAGGTTGAAGAAGACGACGACAGGAGAAATTCAATGCTTGTAAAACAAAGAATCAAACGAAAAACAGTTTGACAACACGCGCGTGTAATTTGAACAACGATCTTTTTTGTTTTTTATTTATTTACACTCGGGAGCTGATATGTTTTTTTTTTGTGTGTGGAAGGGGAAGAATCGAAAGTGGTCGAGGTTCCCTCTATGCAAAGTGGGAAAAGAAAAAAGAGAAGCGACGGCGCCAAGTTTTTTCCCTTTTTTTTTCTTTTTTGTTGAATTTTTCTCAAGGATGGAAAAAAAAGATGGAAGAGACGATGGACGACGACAGAAGAGAAAACGTCATCGTCTCATCGGTCTCTCTTGTGGTGAGGAGGGAAGGAGAAGAGTATTCTAAATCAAAAGGAGGTGCTCCACTTCCCCAGAGCTTCCCCGCTTCCCTCCTTTTTTTGAGGTTGTGTTTTTTTCTCTATCTCTTTCTCTCTCTTTCTCCGTTCTCTTTCTCTCTTTCTCCGTTCTCTTTCTCTCTCTTTCTCCGTTCTCTCCCATTTTCTCAGCGACGTACAATGTGAATCAATGGAGGCAATCAATGGAGGGAACAATTGAGCGGGCAATGAGTACGACTACCTAGCGATAAATGAATGGAGCGTTTTGTTTGGTGGTTGAAAAAGAAAAATGATGAAGTTTTTTTTTGAGTTTTTTGTTTTGGTCGAGTTTTTTCCCCTTCAAGGACGAAAGCGGGCGCCTCTTTTCAGCGGCGGCAGCCGGCAGCCTCCTAATGCTGCTGGTGCGCCTTTCTGATGGCCGCGGAGACGAAGCTCGCGATGACGGCCCCCTCGTCGGCGACAGAGACCCCGGAGAAGTGGCGAGCGACGGACGCGGCCAGCGCCTGTTTTGCCGCGGCGTTTTCGTTCTCGTCGCCGCTGTTGTTGTTGTTGTTGTTGTTGTTGTTAATCCGCTGCCTCTTTGCTTTGGACTGCGGGCGCGGAGGCCTTCCGCTGGCCTTTGCTGCTGCTGTTGCTGCCGCTCGCTTCTCCTCGAGCTCAGACTCTTCGTCGTCAGACTCGTCGTAGTCGCGGTCGTCGTCGTCGCCGGTGGCGGCAAAGTGGTCGCCACCGCTGCTCCCAGCAGCTTCATCTTCTTCTTCTTTCTGGTCGTCGCCGTCGCCGGCGTCTCGCAGCCCGTAGAAGCTGCGGTAGCGCTTCAGAGCCGAGGTCTCCAGCCTCGAAAAGTCGATCCGCGGGTGGAGAGCGGGGAAGGAGCGCTGCTGCTTCTGCCTCTGCTGCTGCTGCTGCTGCCTCTGCTGCTGGTGCTGCTGCTGGTGCTGGTGCTGCTGCTGCTGCTGCTGCTGCTGCTGCTGCTGAGCCGGGCGGGTGGTGCTCCGCGGCGAGGGCGTCGAGGAGGAAGGGGGGCTGCGGCCGCGGCTGCCGCGGCAGTGCAGCAGCGGCGGCGGGGCGCGGACACCGGCGAGCGTCGCCGGGCGCGGCGGCGGCGGGGCCCGGAGCATCGCCATCGTCTGGTTCCCGGCCGCGCTCGCGCTCGCGTCTGCGTTTGCGCACTTGCTCACCCCGCCCCACACGGGAGGAGAGGGAGACCTCCTGCCCTGTGTCATCATCGTGGTGCTGCGGCGCTGGCGGGAGCGCGCGGGGGCCGTCGGCGGCGCAGGGTGGAGCAAGGAAGCGTCGTCGTCGTCGCCGGCTTTGCGAGCGGGGGAGGTCGAGGACGGCGCGAGGTTCTGCTTCTGCTGCTGCTGCTGCTGCGGGCGCTGCACCGGCGTCGGGGGAAGCGCCGGGGGCGGAAGCAGAGCAGAAGAGGACGTGGGCTTCTTCTGGTGCTGGTTCAGGTGCTGCTGGAGCGCGTCTTCGTCGTCGGTGATGTCCTGTTTTTGGGTTGGAAGAAGGGGGGCGCGAAGAAGGAAAGAGAAGAGAGAGGTGAGTTTTTTCGTTTCTCCTCCTCTCCTTGTCTCCCTCTCTCCGAGAACATCGAAACCAATCTTCCTCACGCTCTCGTCGCCCGTGGGCGGGGCCGTGACGGTCAGGGCGTTGCGCTGGAGGCGGACCTCGGCGCCGTTGTCGAGTCTCTGAGAGAGAGAGAGAGAGTTTTTGTGTGTGGTTTTTTGATTTTTTTTATGTTGATTTTTTTCTGTGAGCAACCAAAGAAAAAAAAATCAGGGGCTCGTCGAAAAGAAATCAGGAGGCCAAAAAACGTTTCCCGAGGAGACGGGAGCAGCCTCAGGGGGGGAAAGAGAGAGAGGGAGAGAGAAAAAAAGAGAGCGTTGGCGAGTGCCTGTTGGTCTTCCAAACAGGAGCGAAAAAAAAAACGCGTACGCCCTCGAAAAATTTCACCCGAGAGAGCAACGAACGATCGTCGTCCCGTGAGGGTATCGGATGTTAGCCGTTTCGCAGCCGGTGTCGACAATCTTTCAGCCGCAGATGATGCACGAACTCCCCCTCGTATCGCTCGCATCGGTGCGGCGTCCAAACAGATCAGAATTGCCGGCGAGAGACGCGGCGAAGCTGGCCATCGAGGAACCAAACGCCGCGTTTTGAGATACCTAGCCAGATCAGATGCGAACGATTGACTCAAAGGTTCCTCGTCGCGCCCACTTTCACGCCGCGCCTCTCGCGATCCGATTTTTGCGCTCGAGACCTCGAAACAAACAATAAGAACCAACACACCAGGAGATGCCAGCCTCCGAGTCCCACCGCCGTCCGGACCGTGCCCGCCTTGCCGATGAGTGCCGCTCGCGTCCTCTGGTTGCCCCTGACGACGATGCGGGTTCCGCGCGGGAGCAGCGGGGCCTCCTCGAAGTCCTCCGACGAGACGTTGAGGCCGCCCTCGAAGGAGGGCTTGGCGGCGCCGGAGCCTGGCGTCGAGGGCGGCGTCGCTGCTTTCGTCATCGAAGAGGGGTTGCCGAAAACGAGGGTCGACCTCATCCTCTGCGGCGCCGGGCTGTTCTCTTCGCGCGACGTCGACGCCGTGAGCCTCACGGGGGGCGCGAGCTCTTCGTCCGAGGTCGCCACGGTGGCGTCGCGGGGAGGGGGAGGCTGCTGCGCGTCGGGGAGCGCGCCAGCAATGGTCGGCGTCGCTCCTGATGCCGACGAGGGCATTCTCGTTTCCGATGCGAGCTCCTGCTTCTCGCGCTGCTGCTGCTCCTGCTGCTGCCGCTGCTGCTGCTGCTCCTCGGCCCGCTCTCCACCGCTCGCAATGATGAGCACCTGGGAGCCCGGGGGCTCGGCCATGGCTGGGTTTGGTCGTGAAGGGGAAAAAGAGAGGAAAAAAAAACGAAGAGAAGTGAGAAGAAGGGGCAGCACACTCGGAAGTGCTGCCCTGAAAAGGCAGCGCGCTGTGAAGTGCTGTTTTTTTTCCGCTCCACTCTTCCTCGCTCTCTCGACGCTCGAAGCGACATGACTGCTGCGGCACCTCCGCTCGCCCTCCCCGCGGGCTTTTTCCTCCTGCCAATCAGCCTCACGGGCGACGCGCCCTGTCAGCCCCATTTGTACGTGAAGGTTCACAGGGAAGATGACGCAAACGTCGACGAAGGAGAGCGGCAAGAGGCGTCGAAGAAGACTGGCGGCGGCGGCTCTTCTGCCATCCGTCTTCCTCACGCCGTCTTCGTCGTCGGCCTCCCGCTGCTCTGGAGGCCGCTGGCCCCCGTGCTCGAGAGCCTGTTTGGCGCCTACGGAGACATCGAGGCCGTAGCAGTGCACCCGGACCAGGTACGAGTTTGTTGGGTGTTTTCCCCCCCACTAGTTTTTTTCCATGCCGGAAAAACGCCGCCGCCGTCGCTCACCTGACCTCGTCCTCGACCTCACCTCCTCCTCGACCTCACCTCCTCCTCCTCCTCGACCTCACCTCCTCCTCCTCCTCCTCCGCCGCCGTTTCAAACCACTGCGCAGTGCTCCGCCATCGTCTCGTTCTCCTCGCCAAAGGCCCTGCAGACCCTGGCGAGCGCGGCAGCCGCGCGCTCGGCCGCGACGCTGCACCTGCCTCCCCTTTCCTCCTCGACGAAGAAAGCAGACAGGAAGAAGAAAACGAGAAAGTTGAACGACGGCGCCGGCGGCGGCGAGGAAGCAGCAGCAGGCTCGCCGCACGGGCTCAAGCTGTGGGTCGAGTCCCACAAGAAGCGCTTCCGCCCGGGGAACGCCGCGCTCTCGGCCCGGCTCGACCGCTGGGTCGACGACTTCGAGAGGGAGGCCGAGCTCGCCGCGGCGGCCGCCGCGCGGGCCGCCTCCGGGGACGGCTGGACGCTGGTGACGCGCGGCGAGAAGGGCAAGAGGAAGGGCAGCTCCTCCGAGAGGGTCCCGGCGGGCTCCGTGGCCATCGCCTCGGGCGGCGTCGCCCCCGCGGCCGCGGCGGCGGCGGCCGCGGCCAAGGCCAAGCGCCTGGCCGCGGACTTTTACCGGTTCCGGTCGCGGGACGCGAGGAGGGACGAGCTGGCCGAGCTGCGGTCGAGGTTCGAGGAGGACAAGGCGCGCGTCGCGGCCCTGAGGGCGGCGAGGAGGTTCCGGCCGGCCTGAGGGGGGGGTTTGTGTTGGTTTTGCGTTTGCGAGGAGAAAAGATGTAACATAAAACTTGATGATCACTGAACTGCTGATCCGAGGAGAGAGAGAGAGTGAGCGAGAGCAAGGCGAGCGCGAGCAAGAGACAGGCAAGCGCGAGCGAGAGAGAGGCGAGCGCGAGCGAGCCAGGACGAGCGCGTGTAATAAGACGACAGAGGGTCAAAAGTTTTTTCTTCTTCGAATTTTCTATCTGTTTCATCTACAATCTCTCTCTCTCGTTTGTTTTTTTTGTTCTCATGTTGGCCATCGAATTTTGGGGCGTTTGTTTCTTGATCATCAGAAACGGGAGGGTGGGACGTTGAACAAGCGTTTTGTTGTTATAGGAAAGGTCGGAGCAACGCGAAGAAGGTCAAGGTCAAATCAACCTCCGCCTCAGCTCCGCCTTGGTGCACACATTTTTTTAATTTCGTAGAAAATAGAAACACAATGGAACAATGGAATCGGGCACAGAGAAAGGGCACACATGGCATCTCCAGCGCGCGCACACACGCGCGCGTGAAAACCTCCATCGGAGTTGGAGGAGGGAAAGTTAAAAAACTTTTGTACAATCGAGAGACATCAGAGCCTGGTTCCTCCGTCCCCCTGCTCTTGCTGCTGCTGCTGGTGCAGCTGCTCCAGCAGCAGCCTCTCCGCCGTCAGGACGCACTCGTCGGCCGACAGCGACGCCTG
>Ga0210003_1003836_pt1 | contig 12072 bp, 15 predicted proteins | sample LantaG_FD_182804 | JGI IMG/M metagenome (GOLD analysis project Ga0210003, IMG submission 182804) | Deep subsurface microbial communities from Baltic Sea to uncover new lineages of life (NeLLi) - Landsort_02402 metaG (SPAdes) (version 2) | ecosystem: Environmental > Aquatic > Marine > Oceanic >...
ATTCTAGCTTAGATGATAATAAAAAACGTCAATATATTGTAACCCTCTCAGAGAGTATGGTAAATGATGTCTGGGTGCTAGATAAAGAGATTAATGCTTTTGCGTGTTGGGTAAATCTCGAGAAGGTTTAGATAAGAAAATAACCTAATAAAGCTAAACCAGCACCACCCTTACCTTTAAGGAATTTAGTAATTGCATTTAATGCTTTTAACCACCACGCTTTTTTTCTATTAGGGTACTTTTCAGATAGCACTCCAGATATATCATCTGCAAGCTGCTGTTTCTCATTATCAGTTAATGCCCCACCTCTTTTAATAGCATCTTGAACTTTATCGTTAAACGTCGATTCACCTTCTGCATCAGAAATTGCAGCCTCTTTATCTGCTTTCGCATTACTTTTTGTGAGTATCTTTTCAAGTATTTTTGCAATAGCTTTAACAGCGATTACAGATAACCCTGCACCTGCTAACCACTCGAGCGGATTAGGAAATAATCCAATAGCACCGTCCGGTGGAAAAACTTCAGCAGCGTCTAACGCGTTGTTTACATATTCAGGGTCGCTAATTGCCTGACTCACCGCACTTCCATCAAATCTACCTAGTTGTTGGATTGGAATACCCATCATTTCATTAATAAAAATATTTGAAATATTCTCAACTATAACATCTTCACTTGCATTGCTAGTTAGCTGCTCGTTAATTACATTATTAAATTGAGTATCTGTATAATGTTGCTTAAATGTCTTCATATGAGTATTTTTCTAGATATTTCTTATATTCGCTGTCGAATTTTTTTACCGGCTCATCATCTTTATAATTTTTATAGCCTTTAGCAGCAACTTTACCCGCTCTGATACCTTTAATAGCTGCTTTTGTAGCTGGTGCACCTAACTTACGAATTTTAAAGATTTTTAATACATCTCCAAATGGTATAATAGATAAAGTACTAATACCAGCGTTTATTAAATGTTTCTTACGATCATCTTTCTCTTTAGCTGCAGCTGCTCTTAGTGTAGAGATAACTGCGTTAGAACCATCAGCAAACGCACCTATAGTCGGCTCTAAACCAGCAACGTCTAAAGCTGTTTGAATAACGTTTAAAGTTTTCGCGAAATCTTCTTCTAATAGTTGTGAGTGGTTAGTTTTCATAAAAATACACGTTATTAAACGTAATATTTATTTATCACTGCTTTTAATTCGTTAGATAAATTTTCTGAGCTTGAACTGTCAGTATATCCCATTTTGGTCATATCCTTAGTAATATTATTTACAACACTATTAATATAAGTAGTTTTACCAGCGTCAGCTGTTTTCGCCGAAGCTGCGTTTTTTTGTGCTGTACCAGTATTAACTATTTCCTTACCTACTATTATCCCTGTGTTTGATCCTAATTTCGTTGCCGCGGTACCAATAATTTTGCCAGCGCCTTGACGTATCGTCCCTTTTAGCTGTTGACCAGTACCTTTAACAGCGGTCTTTAATTCAGCAGCGCCTTTTTTAAATCTATCAAAAATACCTTCATGAACCTGAGAATATGCCTCTTCTAATAATTTGTTGTCCTGGTTTTTCATAAAATTACCCGTTTAATGGTAAATACTGAGATGTGTAACTCTCTTTAACAGCTGGAGATGGTGTAGCTGGTGATGAAGGAATCTTAGTATTCTGTCTTGGGTTTGAAATATTAGACTTTTTAAGACTATCGCCTTGCTGAGTCATTGTTTGTTGCTGCTCTTCATTTTCTTCTGGTTCAACCGGGTCAATTTGAACTTTATTATCACCTCGAGTTTTTGGGTCAACTGGTTTTTGATTGACACCGTAATCTATAACTTCAAGTAGATCCCCTGATACTGTAACTTTACCTTGATTATCGTATCTACCAGGAGCTGTTTGCCTAGCGACCTCAACAGTAAACTCATCCCCTCTATTATCATTATTGCCAGGTACCGGTGCATTTGTAGATGTTTTAATATTTACAGCTATATAATTTGAATCACTATCGAAAAAATTATCTATATATTTTTTCATCTGATCAGATAATTTTTTATAACTTTCTTTACTTTTGTAATTTTTTACCAATCTAACTGGATCACCAGTTAGTATACCACCATTAGAGTATTTTACTATAGTATTTTCAATTAATTTTAAAAACTTACGAGCCATATTATTATTTATTGTATACTACCTAACTCTCTACAATTAAATAATTAATATGGCAAAAATTAATCTAGATATTTTAAGAGGTTCCGGTAAACCAGATGAAAAAATTTACAGTGATCTAAAATTAGATTTAGCTATTGGTATTATTAAGAGAGATGAGTTATTATCAGGTAAACAAAGAGTAGATGTAGAATCTGATGATAATTTAGGAGCTATAAGAAATTCTATTATAAGTATAATTACAACATCTCCTGGTGAGAAAATACTTAACCCGACATTTGGTTTAAATTTTGGTGATTTATTGTTTTTACCTGTATCAAAGATTAGAGCTACAAACATAGGTGAGACTATAGTAAACGGTATCCAAAAATTTGAACCGAGAATTAGAATTATAAATTTAGACGTTGAGGCAGATATAGAGAACCAAGAATATAATATTAATATTATATATTCCGTACCTAGATTTGCAAACCAAAAACTAAATTTATCAGGTTCTATAAAAAAATCTGATTTTACATTTTTCAATTAAATATTTTTATGTCGAGGGAAACGTTAACAGATTTTACTTTACCTAAAAAAAGCTATACATCTTTTGATGCTTTAACATTAAAGCAACTAATTAAAGATAGGTTGAATGAAGAAGGAGTTTTTACAGATCAAATATTTGAAGGTAGTAACATATCAGCAATAATTGATATTATTGCATATTCATACCATACGTTGTTATTTTACTTAAATCAGTCATCCAATGAAACACTATTTAGTGAATCTTCTATTTATGAAAATATGAATAGAATTGTTAAACTTATAAACTATAAACCTATTGGATATCAAACATCACTATTACCATTTACAGTACAAGCAAATGGTAATATACCTAGAAATTTATATACGTTAAAACGTTATTCTTTTTTTATTGTTAATGGTACTTATTTTTCTTTTAAAGAAGATATTACTTTTAATAAAACTATTGAAGGTGTAGAAACATTAGAACCTTTTTCTGAAAACTATTTGTTATATCAAGGTAGATTTTTTGAATACCCACCTCAACGAGCAATAGGTGAAGATTTTGAAATATTTTCATTAATTGTAAAAGATAATATAAATAATGAGCCAATTAATATTGAAGATAGTTCTATAGATGTTTATGTATATGATGTTAATAATAACAAATATACTTACTTTACAGAAACAAATAATATTTTCTTAGAGAGCCCTACTTCACCAGTTTACGAAAAAAGATTAAATGAAAACGGCTTTTATGAAATAAAATTCGGCAATGGTGTCTTCGGTAAAAAGGTCAATGCTGGTGACCAGGTTTATATTTATTATTTAAAAAGTGATGGAGAGCAAGGAGTTGTTTCGCAAGGAGCATTAAATGGTAAAACCATTAATTACTTCACTTCAGTGCAATTTGAAGATATTAGTAAAGATATTTATAAAGATAAAAATTACGAATTTTTACCACCGGAAAAATTAAAAGATCTTGCTTTTTCTAATTCAATAGAATCAACTTTCCCTAAAGAAAGAGAAAATGTAGATGAAATTAAAGAAAATGCTCCTAAAATATTTACAACTCAAGATAGATTAGTTACAAGTAGTGACTTTACAACTTATTTAAATAAAAACTTTTCTAATATTTTAGATTCATTTATTGTTGTTAATAATAAGACATATTTAAATGAATTCATAAAGTATTTTTACGATTTAGGATTAGATACACCTAATGAAGACCCAAGATTTTTATTTAACCATGTTAAATTTTCTTCACCCGCAGAATTAAACAATATATATCTATTTGTTGTACCTAAAATTCGCAATGTAGATGAAAATAATAATATATCATTTTTAACTCTTTCACAGAAAAACACTATTATAAACTCATTAGAAGAAAAAAAATTGGTCACGATGGAAGTTATACCGCAAGATCCAGTTTATATGGCGTTTAATTTAGGTTTAAATTTAACTGGTGAAACATTAAGTGAAAATATAATTAATGAGACCTTTTTAGTTTTAAAAAGAAATATTTCAGTAAATGTTAGCCAGGAAAGCTTAAAACAGCAAGCAGATTTAATTTTTGCAAATTATTTTAAAAACCTAAAACTTGGAAATTTAATAAGTTTAAATGAACTTAAAGTATCATTGCTAGATTTACCTGGTATAGATAGTATTGTAACTCGTAGAGTTGACCCAATAACCGGAACAACGTTGAGTGAAACACCTAATATTTCACTTATAGGTTTTAATGCAATTTATTCAGATTTAGATATAAAAATATATTCTAATGACATTGAATTGGATTTCTTCAAATACCCTTTCCTATACAATGGTACTATTCGAAATAATATAATAATAGAAGATGTCTAATTTAAAATATAATTTTGATAATGGTTATAATAATTTATCTAAAATTTCTGCGCCAGTAAAAATTTTAGATTATAATTTTAGCGAAGCATTATCCTCATATGCAAATTTTACACCCATATATGCTGTTCCGGATTTTACAAATTCTGACCCGACTATAAAAGATAGCAATTACTTTTTCGACTTTGGTGATGGTACTAAATCTGATGCTTTTACAGCGTCTCACGTGTATAAAGAACCAGGAGAATATAAAGTTACATTAATCGTAACTGATAGTAATGACAATATTTTTAGAAGTAGTGATGAAAAAATAATTAAGGTAAAAAACTTAATACCTGATTCTATCTATTTAAACTATTTACACCCGACAAATGTTGAACAATTTTATTCTTCTTTAAGTGTTGATCCAATATATGTGACAAGATTTAACTCTATTTCTCTTTCACAGTTACTTTCTAGTGACGGGTTTAAAGTTGATTTATCTATTCAAGATAATAGAGTACCTTTAGTGACTGAAGAAATATATAATAAAGATAAAAATTTCCACCTTAAAGGAAATTGCTTTTTTGCCAATACGAGAGGTAAAAAATTTAAAGTTGTTGATAGTGTACAAACAACTTCAGTTAATATATTTGCAGGTATTAGCGGTAGTGAAATAATTTTATCCCCTGATATACCTAACGATATAGCTAATACTTTTGTCGGTACATCCGGGTTTGGCACCTTTTACTATTATGAAGATATATTAGAATTTGATGAAGATAGTAACGTTAATAGCATTTTTATAGAAAACTCGTAAAAAAAATATTTATTTGTTATTTACTTCTATAATTAAATATTTTTATGCCATTTATAGGTAATAGAGTCATACATGCTAATTTCAATCTTAAAGGGTTGCAAGATCCTGAATCGCAATACTATAATATTGATAATGAAAAATATAATGTATTAAATAATCTATCTGAAACTATTACGTTAAGGTTAGATAAAACCCATTCTCCGTATAGTTTATCTATTACCACGAATGGAATTGATGGTATCGGTTTTCGTGATGAAACGTTTAAATTAAATAGTATTTATTTTCAAAATCAAAAAATATTTTTTACAGTAAGAGTTAAAACTTTTTTTGAAAATCCTGCTAAATATATGCCAAAACTTACTTTTGGTACAGGTAATAATCAAATCTCCCTAACAGCGACTAGTAATGGTGAATATATAGATACATATTTTTATGATAATGTTAGCATTATAGATGAAAAAGCTGGTGGTTATTATAAAGGATATATTATCTTAGATAAACCATATGATAATGTTAAAATCTACGGTGAAGTGAAAAGTGATTTTGCTAAATCATCTACTAATTATATAAATGGAGCTGTATCTGGTGTTTCTACATCATTTAACGTTCACCCTACTATTGGTAAAAATGTATATAGAAAAATAAATGAAGATAATGATCAGAAAGAGAATTATAAAAAATTAATTTTTCAAAATATTTTATTAGACAAAAATAGCTTTTTCGACAACTTTCTCGGGACAATAGTGGGTGATATAAGTGGTAATCCTAATAATTTAGGCACAAAGATATATGAAAAAATTAGTAATATGCCTGCTAATATTTCGGACTATAATTACTCAAATACGAGATCTTTAATAAGTTTACTAGATTCAACAGATATAGATATAGAAAAATATAATATTAATATACCTCCAAGTCTACAAAGAATTATAGATAATTTATCTATACCTTTAACGCTACAAAAAGGTTTCATTAATAATTATAATCAAAATTTTAATGATAAGGGTTACGAAAATTCTAATATCTTCGGTTTAAATAAAGGTGTAGAATTAGATTTTAATACCACAGTGCTTAAGACTGGTCCTGAATCTAAACCAATTATCGCGTATGAAAAATTTAGTGAAAATTATACTTTATTAGATACAAATTTATTAAGTACATACGATTTTAGATATAACGGTGATAATACTAATACGTATAGCTTATCCGATTATGATAAAAATTGGGGATGGGGTTTAGTTGTACCTGATAATTTATTCGAGAAAACATTTATATCTTTTGAAAATAATACTGTAAGTAAAAATGGTAATAATCTTAAAGACAAGTTTTTAACTCTTCAGAATAACGTCCATAGATTGTTGGATGAAAATTTTGATAATATAAAAGGTGATATTAATAATGTTAAAAACTTTTATAGATTCTTTGAATTTAATGATAAAATATCCGGTGAATATGGTCAGCAATTTATAGATTATAGTAACCCAGCCACTAAAATACAACCTTTAACTTCTTTTGATCAATTTAGCAATGACGGTGGATTTATAGATGATTTAATCTTACAAAGCATGTATACTGGTTTATCTTTGATTTCCTCATAATATATTATATGTTTACCGTTGGTATTGCTACATATGATGACTACTCAGGTCTTTACTTCACCGTAAATTCATTAAAGTTATACCACCCACTCGTTAGTGAGGTGATTGTTATAGATAATAACCCGGGGTCTGAACACGGTAAATGTAATGAAAAAATATTATCTTGTAGTTCTGAAACATTTAAAATAAAATATATAAAATATACCGATAAAAAGACATCTTTTTGTAAAGGTGAAGCTTTTAAATACGCATCGAACGAATACGTAGTTATATGTGATAGTCATGTACTTTTTTTACCAGATTCGTTTGAAAGACTTAGAGAGTATTATTTAAATTATCATAAACCTTTTGATTTTATACAAGGACCACTTGTATACGATGATAATAAAACTATTAGTACACATTTAAACAAAGAATGGGGTTCAAATTTTTACGGTAAATGGCAGACAAACAAAACTGACAAAGAATGGTTTGAAATACCTGCACAGGGTATGGGCGTTTTTTCTTGCAAAAAAAATGAATGGTTAGGTTTTAATAAACATTTCACCGGTTTTGGCGGGGAAGAACATTATATCCATGAAAAATATAGGCAAAACGGTGGTAGGTGTATTTGCGTTAACCATTTTAGATGGATTCACAGATTTAGTCGTCCAGAAGGTATACCATTTCCAAACAATTTAGAAGATAGGTTTAGAAATTATATCATAGGGCGCTTAGAGCTAAACTTAAAATACGACGACGTTATACTAGCTTTTTCAGATAATTTACATGCTTTTAACATGCATAAAATAATACAAGAAGTAAAGTTACTCGTTCTATAAATTTATATATAAATACTTTATAATGGCCACTGATATAGATTTTTTAGATCAAGAGTTTTCCTCTATTCAAAGGAATAATATTTTTTATACTGAGACTCACCCTGTATGTTCTAATAATTTCCTTGATTTTAACCAAGCTTTAATAGATATAATAAACGAAAAAAATATCACATTAAGTGAGTTAAGTGCTGTTAACGGTCCTACTGTCAATTTTGATGAACTTAATTTAGATTTATTAGAAAGAAGAGATTATATAGACTATACGGTAGACGGTTTAAATAATTTAAAGTTACCTTTCGATAATGATATTGTAAGAAATTCTATTGGTACAGATTTTTACTATTTATCCACTGACAGTACAAATAATAGTGTATCAGGGTTAATGTTTAAAGCTACTAATAAAGTTAATAACTTATTAAACATTAATCACCCAACAACCCTTTCAGTGCCTACAACATCACAGGTATATGAAAGAGACATATCATATTATTTTAGACCTACCGATTTATCTGTGCTAAAAATGAAAGGTGAGTTTGACTACGTTCAAAAAAATAACCTTTTAAGTGACAATGTCTATATGTTTCCTAACCCTGAAAACTATGGAAGTGTTAGCTGGTTAGGTAAATCCCCGAGACCGAGCCCTTTTAATTTTATAACGAAAGAGGACATTTATAAAAATAAATCCTCATCTTTTGGACAAAAAAACGTTAAAAGTACAGATAAAGATCAAAACTTTTTTTCATATGATTCTTTACAACAAAAAAGATTCAAGAATAACTATCTTAGTTCGTTTCCTGTAAAATATCCGGAAAATTTCAATAAAGGTTTTATTGAAAATATAAATTATGATATTTTCGGTAATGAGTTTATTGAATATATACAGACGAAGAGTGTTATAGAAAATAAAAATAATGACTCGATAGTAAATGACAAAACTATTTTTGTAGGTAGTAATACAATTATAGACCAGGAAAATGTACATGGTAATGTTGAGACGAAGAAAGATCTTTTAACTAATAAATTATCAATCAAAGATGTATATTGTTACAATTTATCATCAAATAAGTTCGAAAGTTTAAGTACATCGTTTGATAAAGTTTTTAAAAAATATAACTATGATCAGAAATTATACTATGAACTTAACAATGCAATAGTTAATATAAATTTATATGAAGATGTTTTTTCTATAACAACATCATCGTACAATGTGATAGATAGTTATCGGTATGATGGTGAATTTAAACAGGATTCAAACTATCCTCTAATTTTACAACACGACTCTTCTGACGAATCTTTTAACAAAATATCGAATGATTATTTTTTTAATAATCAAATTTATAAAGTTGAATCTTCTCTTTTACCACAAGCATCTGCAACGAATGATATTTTATTATATGAGATATTTGCATACGATATATATAAGAGAGAAATAATAAAGATATTGGATAAAGAGCAAATGTCTAATAATCAAATATACTATGATAATTTTAATTTAGATTTACCAGTTAAACCGAAATATATAAAAAATCTAAATATTACATATAGTTCTAAAATGGAGTTATTTAATATAACTACACAGTTAAATGATTTATGTGATAATTTTTATATTAATAGTGTTCTTTATAAGGTAATTGATGATGTATTTTATTTTTACGAAAATGATTTTTATCAACCAGATAACTTTTTTGCGACAACTAATTTCTATCTATCAACTAACTTTACCGGTGCTTATACATATGCATCATTGAGCGGTGCACCAGTACAAGACACAACGAATGGAATTTTATATCTATAATGAAATTTAATAAAACAGTTAAACTACAATCAACTTACCCGCAATTTACAAGTAACACTACGGTAATTAATTTTTCTATTTCAGATATAACAACAGTTGTCTTTGATACAAGTGAAGTTGAAAAAAATGACGGTACTAATTTAAATGTTGGGTTATTAAAAACAGTAGCATACTATGGTGACAATGTAGTAGAGTATATACCTAATGAGTTTAACGTCAATACAAATACATTTGAACCACCGAGTTCTTTTGAACATATATACTATGTTGTGTCAGAAAATAGCAATTTACTAGGTAAAGTAGAATTCTTATATAAAAATGGGAATACATCAACTGTATTTTTATCTGTTTTTACTTCTCAAAGTAATAATATAGATTTAGAGCTATACACAGCAAATAACCAATCATTTTTTACGAATGGTGAAGTTAAAGAATTAATAAACTTAACAAATTACGATAACACCTTATATAGTTTAGCTTATACACCGACACCGCTTTACAAGTTCGATAAAGATACCGGTGGTATTGAATTCTTCACCTTATCTGGGTTTGAGGGTAATTACCTTACTACAGACGATGGTACACCTATTATATTGCAAGGATTTAGTTATAATAACCAATTTATATCAGTCGTTTAAACCTACATTAAAAGCAATAGTAATTCTCGGCTCATCTGTAGTTGATGGTTCAACTTTATGTGCAAGATTAGCGGGGAAAATTATTAAATCATCTTCTTTTAAATTTGGAGTAAATTCATCTTTATAAAAATCTAAATTTTTAAATTCAATATTCTGTAACACCTTCATCTATAGATTGGTGTATTATTTTTTCTATTAGTTTATCCTTAATTTTTGAATAATCTTGATCTATATATATTTGATAAAAAAAAGGACTAAAAATACTATTTTTTTTAAATTTCATCTTCAATGATTTTATCAAATGCGGTTAGTACCTGGTTAAAGGTAAACTCTTCACCACTTAGTATTATTTTATCTTTAAAATCATTATACAAGTAGTTTATTGATAAATATCTTTGACCTAATCTTTGTTCAATTAAAGGTATATAATAAGCCAATTCACTTCCTGACAATACAAATGTATTATTTTCTGCATCTTTTAAATCTATTTCTTCATTTAAGTAGCTTAACATTTTAAGTCTCTTAAGAGACTCTGCATCGACATCAAATTTTATTTCATCAATATTAACATAACTGTTTTCTGTACCTAGTTTAATATCGTGAAGAATATCATAATCTACTAATATATCTTCGTTATTGTCGTCGTTCGGTGTATATCCAATAGTTAATTTCATTTATAATGCGGTTAGTTTGAAGGTTGAAGTAAGATTATTATATAATTTATTATCAAATGTAATAGTATATATATCAGGTGTATTAATGTTCAATTCCAATGTACTATCGTCAACTATACCTTGTAAAGTAATGATATTTTCACTTTCAATTGTATAAAATGTGTTTTCCGGTATTGAGGAAAATGAAATATATTGAGTGGAACTTACATTATACATTAGAGTGTCGTATGTTATTGGTATATCGGATAACAAGACAAAAGAATCACCTGACACTTTATTGTTTCTTATATCTATTTCTAAATCATTTTCTATTTCTAGTAAAGAGGTGGTTTCTGTATCGTAAAAATCTTTATCAGATTCTTGTATATACCTTATACAATTAATACTACCGTCTTTATCATTATAGTCTATAAATCTTTTCATATTTTTTATTTATCTCTTATTTTGTCTTATTTCAATGAACGGATCTGTCACTGTTATTGTTTGAGTGTAGTTAGGTTGGAAACAATTGCTTGTAAATTTACATATATCACAACGCGTTGTAAAAACTCCGCGGCCACCGGTTGTCGTAACTGCAGCTATATGATAAAAAGTACCATTGAGTAAAGTATCTACACTTAATGTTGTGTTTACGAAGTTGCATTTACAATATTGGGCCTGGCAACGTGATTTAGGATTGGATTTATATTGCTTACAGCAATAGTAAGTACCTTCTAAAGTATCAAATCTGCGTATAAATTTACCTTGTAGTTTATAAGATACTACACCAACTGGTGGTGCTTTGTCTATAAATTGATTATTGTTGCTTGTGTCTATTATACAAGTCGCGTTATTGTGTGTACGAACAACGCGGGTAGTTACCCCATATGAACAACAAAACGCATTAAATTCATACCAATTGGACCCTGCAGCGCAAGCATTTTTAGTAACAGCACCACCACCTACTCTTTTGTTAACACACAGTCTAGTCAAATCACCTTGGAAACCAAAATTTAAAATCGTCGGACAACCTGCAGAAACTATATTTGCTGATGCTATATCTTGCCAATCACCTAACGGTTCTCTACAATTTAAATTAGTATTTGCAGCTATACTAAATGTTTTATTTTGTCCTTGAGCTACAGAGCAGGAAGAAATTGCCTGTTCACCTATTTGTAATGTATCGACTGATAGATCTTTAATATAAGCACCGCACATTCTCACACAATTATTTTCAACAACAAATGG
>Ga0210003_1003837_pt1 | contig 12072 bp, 7 predicted proteins | sample LantaG_FD_182804 | JGI IMG/M metagenome (GOLD analysis project Ga0210003, IMG submission 182804) | Deep subsurface microbial communities from Baltic Sea to uncover new lineages of life (NeLLi) - Landsort_02402 metaG (SPAdes) (version 2) | ecosystem: Environmental > Aquatic > Marine > Oceanic >...
GCAAGAATCGTACACGCTCAGGGAAAGCGCTAATCGAATCACGGACGCTACGGAGACGCGCCAAGAGAAAAAGAGAAGAAGAAAGTGATTGCAGTTGAAAACAAAAAATATCTCTACCTCTGCCGCCGTCGCTGCCCTTTTCCTTCTCCTCTCAACCCCAACAGCATCGCCGCCCTCCCGCCAGCCCTCCAGGCCAGCGGCGTCAGCACCGAGACGACCAGGTCCGTCACCACGATCGCAGGGCTGAAGACCACCGACAAAAGAGAGAATCTCCGAGCTGCCGACGGCGGGACCCGAGAGGAGGAAATGTCCTCCTCGGGCGCTGGGGCGGCGCGCCCCGAGGCGGCGAGCGCGACGAACAGCGGGTACAGCGCCGCGACCGCGGCCATCCCCTGCAGCGAGAGGGAGAGAAAAGAGAGAAAAAGAGAGTGGGGGGTCAGTGAAAAGGCAAGGTGGGAGCAATGCTTCCGGGCCTCCGTCGTCGCCGTCGCCGTCGCCGTCGCCGTCATCGCTCGCTCGGAGAAAAAGTTTAAAATAAAAGAAAAAACGTCTCCCTCACCTCCCAGAACGGCAGGACCAGCGAGGGCGAGGCCGCGACGAGCCCAAAGGCGAGGTAGAAGGGCCAGGCCCTGCCGAAGGCCGCGAACCGGTCCGCGACGCCGACGGCGGCGGCGGCGGCGGCGGCGGATCTCGCCCTGCCGCCTCGAAGACGCTCGGACTCGGCCGTGAAGCGGTAGTCGAAGGCCATTAGGCCGTAGAGCAGCCACGTCAGCAGCGTCGACACGAGGGGCCCCGCGAACGCCAGGGAGCCGGGGAGCGGGGCGAGGCGCGAGAGGCCCGCTTGTGCCCAGAGGGCGCCGAAGAGCGTGCCCCGGTAGAGCTCGAGGGCCTCGGCCTCTGCTGAGGAAGACGAGGAAGAGGCGGCGGCGGTTTCCTCTCCGGCCGTCGTCGGAGGAGGAGAGCGAGTCGCCCCTCGAGAAGGGCTCCCGTTGGCTGTCGTCCTCGCTGCCCTGCTTCGACTCCTGCTTCGACTCCTGCCGCTCCCGCGACTCCCGCCGCGGCCCCGCCTCGAGCCTCCCTCCTCAAAGACCCCCTTCGCCACCGCCAGGCACCAGGGCCCGCTCAGGCTCAGGGCCATCGCCGACGCGGGGAAGACCCATCCCAGGATGAAGGTCGCCAAGAGCTCCAGGGGCGGGGAGCTCCGATCGTCCTCGGCCCTCGGCGCGAAAAAGGCCGCGGCGAGCGCCGAGAGGAGCGGAGGGAACGGAGTGTGGCCCTGAGCAGCGGTTGCGGCGGCGGCGGCAGCGGGCGCGACCACCCACCTCCACGCGACCAGGGAGACGAGGAGGAGCCCGTTGAAGCCGAGACACTGCAGTGCAGCTGCCCGGGCGGTCTCGGAGCGGGAGACGGCGGCGATGGCGACGTCGAGGCGGGTTGCTTGGAGGATGCCTTCAAGGAACGAGGAGAAGAAGATCGGGAGTCGACGATGCCCGCTCCGCCGCTGCTGCTCTTTCGGAGCAGCGCCTCTCCGCTTCGACATGCGGCAGAAGCCGCAGCGCTCTCGTGTCTCTCTGTCTGTGCGCGCGCTCGAAAGAGATGCGAGAAGCGACAGGCGCGCGCGAGAGAGAGCTTGATGAGAAAAAGTTTTTTTTTGATGTGGGAATGATCTTCTTTCAATTTGTTTTTTTCCGTTTCACTCTCCTTTCACTTTACAGTTTCTTCCCTCCACCGCCCTCTCGAGGTCCACCCTCGCCCTCTTCTTCCGCCCCTCCTCGTCGAAAAAAGCCCCTCCGCCAACGACGCCCACTTTCTTGTAATCCTTATGCCTCTCGTAAAAGGACAGCCAGTGCTCCAGAGACTGCACAGAGTCGGCGTCGGACAACAAATCATCGACTTTGTCGACGAGGTCGTTCTCAAAGTCCCCCGACACAAAGGCCCTGGTCGCGTCCCTGCCTGCGAAGTGGCTGTAGTCGCCGCCCGGGCCATAGTGCTTGTTGTGAGGGCCGACGTCGAAGACCTCGCCGGCGAAGGCGACGAGGATCGACGCCTTTTCGCTTTCGCTTTCGTTTCCGCCGTCGGCGGCGGCAGCGGCGGCGGTCGAAGAAGCGGCGAGGAGCTGGCCAGGCGAAAAGACCGTGAAAGGCGAGGAAGAGCTCGAAGAGGAGGTCGAGACGGCGGCAGCGGCGGCCTCCAGATTATTCCTCTCCATCCCGGACAGCGCGGACCAGTGCAGCCCCGCGACGACCGCGAGGGCGATCAGCAGCGCGGGCAGGAGCAGGAAGGCAGAGGAGGACTCGTCAGAGGATGGTCGGGGTCGGGGTCGAGACGATGTCGCCGTCGAGGCCGTCGTCGACGCCGTCGCCTCGACGTTTCTTCGTCGCCGTCTCCTGAAAAACCCGCCCAGGATCCCTTCGTTCGGCCTCTCTCCCGTTCCATAATCCTCGTCCTCGATGCCGCCGTCGGCAGAGGCGCGAGGAGTGGCGGGAGTGATTTCCATTCGCGTAGGTTTGAGTTCTTTATCCCGTTTCGATCGGCGTGCATTCGGCCGAAGTTCGGCGAAAAACTTTTGAAGGCGCGGGCGAAGGTTCACTTTTTTTCCTTTTCTTTTCTCAATCCTCATTCTCGACGACAATGCGTCCCTCAGCGCACGCTCTCGGCGCTGGCGCTGTCGCTGCTGTCGTCTTGCCGACGCCGCGAGCGACATGCAGTCATCAGCAGCAGCACTCTCGGCGCGGCGTGCTCGCAGCCTCCGTCGCGAGCAGCGACGTGAGTTTCTTTTTTTCTTTCTTTCTTTTCGATGCTCTGCTGGCCGCTGTTGCTAAGCCTCTGCCATCGAATGGTCGCTCCCGCCCACTCCTCTTCCGCGCCTTTCCTCGCCAGCGCTCGCATATAGCCCGATGCGTGACATCGCGTAGACTCCATCCACGTAAATAAAGGAGCTCACAAGCTCCCCTTCGACGATGACGAACGACGACGATCTCACTTTCCACCGACGAAAAAAAAAACAAAAACAGGCGCCTTCGACCTCGACCCCAACCCCGACCCCCTCCTCCTCCACCTCGACGACCCCGCTCCTCGCGGCCCGCGTCCGTGCCGACTTCCCCATCCTCGACCAGAAGCTCGAGGGCGGCCGCAATCTCGTCTATCTCGACAACGGCGCGACGTCGCAGAAGCCCGTCGCCGTCCTCGAAGCCATGGACGCGTACTACAAGAGGGACAACTCGAACGTGCACCGCGGCGTCCACCAGCTCGCCGCGAGGGCGACGGCGAGCTACGAAAACGCGCGGGCGAAGGTGGGGCGCTTCATTAACGCCGCGAGCGACAGGGAGATCGTGTTCACGAAGAACGCGACGGAGGGGATCAACCTGGTGGCGAACAGCTGGGGGTGCGTCGTTGCTGTTTTGAGTTTTTTTTGTTTTTTGTTTTTTCAAGGTCGAGAGAGCAGCAAGGAGGGGGGCTGAGCTGAGAGCTTTCCCTTCTGAAGGAAAGAAACTCACCTTGCTCTTCTCCTCTCATTCCCTCTCTTCTCTCTTCTTCCTCCTCTTCTTCCCAAAACGACAAACAACACAAAAAAAACAGCGGCAAGTTCCTCAAGCCGGGCGACGAGATCGCGATCTCGGAGCTGGAGCACCACGCCAACATCGTGCCGTGGCAGCTCGTCGCGGCCAGGACCGGCGCGGTGATCCGAGTCGTTCCCTTGACCGCCGACCGGGCCCAGATCGACGTCGACGCCCTCTCGAAGATCCTGAAAGAGGGGAGGGTCAAGGTCGTGGCGCTGGCGCACGTGTCCAACGTGCTCGGCTGCGTGCTCCCGGCCGCGGCCGTCGCCGAGATGTGCAGGTCCGCCGGCGCCAGGCTGCTGCTCGACTGCTGCCAGACGCTCCCGACCGCGCCCTGCGACGTGAGGGCCCTGGGTGCCGACTGGATCGTCGCCTCGGCGCACAAGGCCTGCGGTCCTACCGGCATCGGCCTGCTCTGGGGCAGCGAGGAGGTGCTCGAGGCGATGCCCCCCTTCCTCGGCGGCGGCGAGATGATCGACACCGTGACGCTGCTGGAGTCGACCTTCGCGCCGCCGCCGGCGCGGTTCGAGGCGGGGACGCCTGCGATCGCGGAGGCGATAGGGTTCGGCGCCGCCGTCGACTACCTGGAGGGGATCGGCGGGATGCTCGCGGTCGCGCGCGCCGAGGAGGAGCTGGGAGCGCAGCTGCACGAGGGCCTCGCGAGGATTGAAGGCGTCCGAGTCTACGGCCCGGCATTCTCCTCCTTGACGCATCGTGCCGCGCTCGCCTCGTTCAACGTCGAGGGCCTGCACGCGACGGACGTCTCGACGCTGCTCGACCACGCGGGAGTCGCGGTCCGCTCGGGCCACCACTGCGCGCAGCCGCTGCACTCCGTGCTCGGCTGCAGCGCGTCCGCGAGGGCGAGCCCCTACTTTTACAACTCGAGCGGAGACATCGAGGCCTTCCTGGAGGAGCTGCGAGGGGCGATCAAGTTTTTCAGGGACGCCGGGCTCTGAGAAGAGAGACAAACGTTTCTTTGTAACCTTTCTAGTGTCCCGTCTTGTTTTGGTAGCGAACGAGTTCTTCCGGGGAAACAAAGCGAAGTTTTTTTCAAAAAGCATTGTTCTTTTCCAACATGAAAATTCACAAACTCAATCACTCTTCCTCCTCCTCCTCGTCGTCGCTCCCGCACTCGGCGCACACCGCCAGCGGCGGCACGGGCTCGTCATCAGCCACCCCAGCGCACCGCGTATGGAACCAGCGCCCGCAGTGGTCGCAGCTGACCATGCGCTCGCCGTCGTCGTCGTGCGTGCCGCACGCGAGGCAGTCGACGACCCAGTCCTCTATGCCGCCTGAGGTCGAGTTTTTTGTTGTTGTCGTCGCGCATGTTGTTGTCGCCGCGGTTGTTGTTGTTTCGGGGAAGGGGAGAAAAGGGATCAGATTGAGCCCTTATGCGACGGGTTTGCTGGGCGCTCTGGGAAGAGCCCGAGAGAAGGAAAGAGCAGGGAAAAGACGGCGAAAGAAAAAAAGCGAAAAGAGAAAAAACGCACCGGCGTGCCGCAGCGTCGCCTCGGGGTCGACGTTCCTCGCCGTCGCGCCCGCCAGCCACTGCAGCCCCGACCTCGACGAAGGGGACTCAAAAGCGACCCTGGAGACGACCGCCGGGGGCTCCAGGATGCGGTAGATCCCGGAGAAGGTCGCGCGGACCGCCTCCCTGAGGGCCGCGGAGGCGCCAGCGGCGCCGCTGCCGTCCTTCGAAGAAGAGCCCGCAAGCAGCGCCGACGCGGGGACGATGACGGGCTCCGGCGGCGGCGCCGGGAAGACGACCGCGGCCCTGGCCGCTGCGGCCGCGGCGTAGGCCGCGGTCGCCTCCGGGTCCTCCTGCTCGGGGGAGTCCGACGCAGCAGCAGAGGCAGCAGCGGATTTGCCTTTCCCCTTCGCGCCCTTCTTGTTCTTCTTCTCCTCCTCCCTCTGCTGCTTCTCGAGCTGCTTCCGCTCCTTCAGGCGCTCCTTGAGCTCGCGAAGCCGTTGCTGCGAGGCTCCGGCAGCGCCTATTGCGGGGAGCGCGTCCGCGACGGTCAGGGTGACCAGGACTCGCTCGAGCCGCTCGGGCTGCCTCTGCTTCGCGTCGCTCTTCTTCTGCTTCTGTTTACCCGAAGGAGACGGGCCTTCTCCAGCGGCAGAAGCGGCAGCAGCGGTGGCCGCGGCGGCGGCGGCAGCGGAAGCGGCGGCAAAGGCCGAGGCCGGGGGGCAGAGGTGCCCTCCGTAGTCCTTGGCAAAGTGCTTGACGTCTGCCAGGCTCCTCGCGGCCGCGGCTAGCTCCCGCAGCGCCTCGACCCCGGGGGAGGACTTCGAGGAGGGGCTCGAGAGGAAGAGGGACGTGCAGGCCGAGCGGGGCCTCGCCGCCGCCGCCGACGGCGGCGACGACGGCGGCGAGGAAAGAGAGCCCCTCCCTCCCCTCCCGATGCCCCCGCTCCCCCTCAGCAGGGCGTCGTAGATGCACGCGACGTCCCTCAAGACCTGCCCTCGCGCGTCTCCCCCGGGGCTCACGGCGGCACCCGGAGCGTAGAGGGTCCAGGAGGGAGGGGGCGGCGGCGCGGCGGCGCAGGCGGCGAGGGCTGCTGCCGCTCGGGCCGCCGCCGTCCCGCCCCGCGCTCCGCCTCCCCCGCCGCCGCCGCCGCCGCCCCCTCCCGCTCCGTGGCCCGGCATGCTCCCCTGCCTGTGGACGGGCTGCTTCAGCCTCGCGCGTCTGGGCTGTCCCGGGGGCAGGATCAGGAGGGAGGCGGCGCCGAGCCCGGCGCCGTTGATGCCGTTGCCGTTGGCGTCGAAGAAGCCTCCCCCGCCGCCGCCGCCGACGACGACTCCTGCTCCGATCGCGGCAGAGAGCGCGTCGGCGCGCAGCGAGGCCAGCTCCCTCTTGAGCCGCTTCTGCTGTTTCAGAGCTGCTCCGTTCACCGGTGCGGCAGCGGCAGCGGCAGCGGCGTCGCCGCCGGCCTCGACTTTCGGCACCTTGCCGGCTCTCTCATCCGGGGCCCCTCTTCCTCTTTCCTCTGCCGCCTTCCGGGGGGCCGCCGCAGCTCCGCCGCGCTTCCTCCCTGGCGTTGGCGGGGGCTCGAGAGAGGCGATGGGGACGGGAGGGGATGCTGCTGCTGCTGGTGCAGCTGCTGCTCCCCTCCGAGTCCGGCCCGGAGAGAGCGGCGGCGGCGGCGGGGCGGCTTTTCCGTTTTCTCCCTGTGCCGCTGTAGCAGCCGCGGCCTCTCCCTCCTCTCCCTTTTGCTCACTCTTGCTCTCGTCCCGCTCGAGGAAGAAGAACAGCGTCCGCAGCAGCGGGTGCAGGCCTCTGTGGACGCCGCCGACGCCGGGAAGGAAGCGGCCTGCCAGGGCCCTCACGGTGGCCTCTGCCAACGACTCGGCGGCGTCCTCGGAGAGAGGAAGAGCAGCAGCGGCAGCGGCAGCGGCACAAGCGGCGGCGCTTTTCTTCGCGCCGCCGCCGCCGGTAGCAGGCGCCTCTTTCAAGAGCGCCGCGCCGACCCCCTCCTTGACGTCCGCCCTCGGGACCCAGCCGCTCCTCCCGCGCTTCAGCGCTTCCCGGGAGAGGCGCGCCAGGGTCTCGCTGAAGGCCCCGACCGCGACGAGCGAGGCCTCGCGCGGGAAGCGCGGGGGGAGGAGGTCGGCGGCGGCGGCGGCGGCGGCGGGCGAGGAGGAGGGAGGAGCCCCGCCGCCGCCGCAGACGCCGCTCCCGGAGCCGCCGCCGACGACCCTCGGCAGCGGCGCCGCCTTCGAGACGCGAGGCGCGTTGGGAGGGGCTTCGTCCATTGCCGGTAGGAGGTCCCTGGAGGGGTCGGCGACGTCGGTCGTCCTCGCCGTCGTCACGGGAGGCGGCATCTGGGAGAACAGCAGCTGCTCGGCGGCGGCGAGGGCGCTGGGAGCAGGAGCAGGAGGAGCAACAGCAGCGGGCAACCGCGGAGGCGAAAGCTCGGGCTTCACAGCAGCAGCAGCAGCAGCGGCGGCATACGCATTCGCAGCAGCAGCAGCGGCTTCGGCCTCTGCGGCCTCGTTCGCCGCGGCCAGCGCCGCGAGCGCGTTTGTCTTTTTCTCGGCCTCGACCGCCGCCCTCGCCGCCGCGGCGGCCGCGCCGGCAGCGGCGGCAGCGGCTGCAGTGCCCGCGCCTCCTCCTCCCGGCGCGCTCCCTCCGCCGCCCGACCTGCAGACCCCGGGGGCGGGCAGGGCCATGGCGGCTGCCGCCGCGACCGGGGACGATAGGAGGTCGAGGGCGGCCTCGAGCAGCTCGCCCAGCGTCTCCGGCGGCGGCGGCGGCGGCGGCGGCCTCTTCTTCTTTGCCTTTTTGTCCTCGTCGCTCCCGCTTCCGCCTCCGTGCTGCTGCAGCGCCGGGCGCGCGGAGTCGCACAGCCTGCGGATCACCCGGATGGCGTCCCTCGCGAGCGTGTCCGCTGCGACGGCCCCGCCGGCGCCCCCCGAAGAAGAAGCGCCGGCTTTGGAGGGGCTACCAGCAGCAGCAGCCGCAGCGGCAGCGGCGGCGTTGGCGGCCGAGCGCAGCCCCGAGAGCAGCGGCGCCAGCGGCGCGCCGCTCGCCGCCGCCGCGGCTTTTTTCCAGCTCGCCCTCTTCGTCCCGTGCCCGCCCCTCCCGAACCCGTAGCCGAACCTGCCGTACCACGTCTTCTGGTGCGCCGAAGCCGCCAGCAGCACGCGCAGCTCGACGCCGCCCTTGTTCGAGACGTCCTCGACCGTCACGAGGCGCGCCCGCAGCAGCTGGCAGCTCCTCTCCCACAGGCCCATCAGCTGCGCTCCCGTGAGCCCCGAGGACCCACCCTCGCGGCCGTTGACGCGGAGGAGGTGGCCGAAGCCGTTGGCGTGGAGGCAGCCGTGGAGGAGGTGGGCCGGGGACGACAGAGAGCGGGAGAGGGCGGCGGCGGCCTCCGCGGAGAGCGGGTCGGCAAAGGGGTCCCTGACAGAAGAGGAGAGGGCCCTGGGGATCCCTGCCGCCGCCGCCGCCGCTGCCCCTGTTGCCGGGACCGCTCTCGCCCCAAAAACGGGGAAGGAGGAGAAGGGAGCCGAGGAAGACGACGCGGAAGCAGAAGAGGAGGAGGCCGCGGCGCCGCTCGCCGCCCTGCTCCCGTTTCCGTTCCCGGAAAGGGGCTGCTGCTGCGGCGCGTTGTTCGAATGAGGAGGGACGACGAGCGGGGATCGGGGGACGATAAAGTGGTACCTCGCGGTGCAAACAGGGTGCGTCTGCCAGCCTGAGAGAGAGAGAGAGAGAGTGAAGAGAGAGAGAAAAAGGGGGGGAAAAGGGGGCGTCAGAGAAGTGTGAACGTGGCGGGAAAAGAGGAAAAACCCGAACCTCGAGACGAAAAAAAAAAAAAAACTTCTTCTTCCTCACCGATGACCCGGCACTGGTCGCACACTAAGGGATGCTCCTCGTCCAGCCCCTCCTGAACGACGTAGAGAGGAGGGGGTGGTAGGGCCGGGGGGCTCCCTCGGGGCCAGGCGAGCGGGACCAGCCAGGCGCGGAGCGGGGCTCCCGCCTTTTCGTTTTTGGTACTGTTGCGGCTGCCGCCGCGGCCGCGGGTGCCGCCGCCGCCGGTGCTCTCGCTCGACAAAGAAACGAGCCTGGGCGGCGTGGGAAGCTCTTGTGCGACCCCGCTACGCAGCAAGAAGTCGAGAATGTTGGCCGTGAACCCGGCTATGTAGGGTCCCGGAGGAGACGCGAGCCAGGGCACGGGCCGCGAGGGCGCATTGGACGACAACGAAGAAGGAGGCATGGAAGAAGAGGGGCCGATCGACGGTCGGGCCTTTTTCTTGGCGCCTCTTCTTCTCCCTCTTCCGCACCTCGCAATCAGATTCCCTGTCCTCCAGAGCAAAGTTTACGGCGTGGTCTCGAGTCTCGGAGGAAAAGAGAGGCGCCAAAAGAGAGGGAGAGAGGGCGTTCTCTCCCTGTGTAAAAGTCGGGGGAGAGAATTGAGGGGAGAGACAAAGTGAGAAAGCGAGTTTTTTTTTTCATTTTTCTCGCCTCGAGCCGAAAATGTCAAACTCTAATGGCCCGGGCCCGCCGCTCCTCTCCCTCTCTCTCACGCCCTTGCCCTCGCCCAACGTCGACGATGGCGCGCGCTCCAGGCTATGGATGTGCCCGCTGGACATGCACGACGCGAGGCTGCGGTCGGGGGCGACGGTGGCGCTGTCGCGAGATTCGGCGGCGGCAGCGCATGCGGCGGCGACGGCTAGCAAACCCCTCTCTCGACCTCCTCTGTGGCCTCTGTCGCCGCCGCCTTCGTCGGCGTCGTCGTCAGCCCTTTTGCCGGGCTCCTCCATCGTGCTTGCAGACGCCTGGCCGGGGCCTAAACTCCCTCGGGGGAAGGCGAGCCCCTCGAGAGCCCTCGCGGCGTCGCTGGGGCTCTTCCAGCGGCGAGAGGGAAGCGGCGGCAGCAACAGAGGAGGAGGTCGTTCCTTTTCTTCTTCTCCTGCTCCTCCAGACACGACAGACGGAGTCGCCGTCTCGCTCCTCGCGCCCCCGACAGGCGCCGACGCCGACGACTACGAGGCATCAGAACTCGTCCTCCGGCCCCTGCAAGAAGAGGAGAAAGAAGAAGAGAACCCGGGACCGAGGCAGCTGGCCGCGCTCTCGGCGCTCGCCGCCCGGCGCGCTGCGGGCCGCAGCCTCCTGCGTGGCAACGTCCTCGCGGTCCCGCTCCTGGGCAGGGACGCGCCCCTCGAGGTCGTGAGGGTCGTCGTCGTAGGTTCCAGCTCGAACGCTTCGCGGCGCTCTCTTTCGGGCTGGGAGGCAGCGAGGGTTGGGCCGAGGACGAAGGTTCGGGTCGTCGCTGCGAGCGGAGGAAACAGCAGCGGCGGCGACGACGACGACAACAGCGAAAGCGAAAGCGAAAGCGAAAGCGAAGAAGACGAGGACGCGGCAGCAGTCTCCCCTTCTTCCGCTCTCCACTACGGTAGCGACGAAGATCCCCTCGTCGCGGCAGCCGCCTCGGCCGCGGCCAAGGCGGCCGAAAGGGCGGTCGGAGGCGGCCCCTCCGGCCCCGCCGCGAGCGCTGCCGCGGCCGCCGCGGCAGCCGGGGCGCGGGCTCTCCGCGGGGCCCTGTTCCGAGCCCGAGCGGCGTCTTGCACGATCGCCGGCGGCTTCGCGCCCCTGGGCGGCGTCGACGCCCTCGCCGAGCGCCTCCGCGGCCTCGTCGCGCTCCCCCTGTGCAGGCCGGAAGCCTTCCCGCTCTTCGGCCTCAGGGCTCCCGCGGGCGCGGTGCTCCACGGTCCCCCGGGAACGGGAAAGACGGCGCTGGCCGTCGCTGCCGCGGCGGACGCGGCGCTGGCCCTGGAAGAGAAGATCGGGAAGGGCGGAGAGCGCGGCGGCGGGGCCACCGTCTCGTTGTTTGTCGTCGGCGGCGCGGAGGTCGTGCGGTCCGCCGCCGGGGCGTCGGAGGCGGGGCTCCGCGGCATCTTCGCGGCCGCGCGGGCCGCTCCGGGGCCCTCGATGGTGTTCCTGGACGAGGTCGACGCGCTGGCCCCGGCGCGAGGGGGAGGAGGAGGAGGAGGGGGAGGGGCAGGGAGCTCGGGCAGCGGGGCCGTCGCCCCCGCGGCGGCGGCGGCCGCGGCCTCGGGCGCCTCGGCGCGCCTCTCCAGCGCGCTCGCCGCCGAGCTCGACGCCGTCTCCGCCTCCTCCTCTCCGCGCCGCGTCGTCGTCCTCGCCGCCACCAACAGGCTCGAGGCCGTCGACCAGGCGCTGCGGAGGCCCGGCAGGCTGGACGCCGAGGTCGAGGTGCCGCCCCCGGGCGCCGAGGCGCGCGCCGCGATCCTCCGCTCGCACCTCGGCCGCCGCGCGAGCCCGGCCTCGTCGGCCCCGGCCCCGGCCTCGTCGGCCCCGGCCCCGGCCTCGAGCGACCCCCCCGGGACGCTGCGGAGGCACTCGCTGACCGACAGGGACGTCCGCCGCCTCGCGGACGCCGCGCACGGGTTCGTGGGGGCCGACCTGGCCCTGCTCGTGAGGGAGGCCGCGAGCGTGGCGCTCCGGAGGGCGGTGCGCGGCGCCGAGGAGGCCGCGAGGAGGGGCAGCAGCAGCAGCTGCGGCGACGGCGGGGGAGGAGGGGGCGGCCCCGCGGCGGCGGGCCCGCCGCCGGCGCCCGCCGCCGTCGACCCAGACTCCCCGGACCTCGTTGTCTCCAGGGGCGACTTCGACGCCGCCCGGAGGGTCGTGCGCCCCTCGGCGATGCGGTCCGTCGTGCTCAGGCTCCCGCGGGCGAGGTGGGGAGACGTCGGGGGGCAGGGGGCCGCCAAGGCCCGGCTCCAGGAGGCGCTCCAGACGACGCGCCGGCGCCCCTCCCCCTCCTCCGCCGCCGACCCTTCGGGCCCGGCCTCCGCCACCGACGCCGACGCCACCTCGCCCGCTCCGAGGAACCCGGCGCTCCTGGGCGTGGCCCCTCCCGCCGGGATCCTGCTCTACGGTCCCCCGGGGTGCTCCAAGACGCTGCTCGCCCGGGCGGCGGCGAGGGAGTCTGGGCGGAACCTTTTTGCGGTGAGTCTGCGAGGGGGGGGGGGGGGATTTTTTTTCCCC
>Ga0210003_1003840_pt1 | contig 12068 bp, 11 predicted proteins | sample LantaG_FD_182804 | JGI IMG/M metagenome (GOLD analysis project Ga0210003, IMG submission 182804) | Deep subsurface microbial communities from Baltic Sea to uncover new lineages of life (NeLLi) - Landsort_02402 metaG (SPAdes) (version 2) | ecosystem: Environmental > Aquatic > Marine > Oceanic >...
TGTCCAAAAAATCGACAATATCGTTTATGGTATACGGCATATTGGCGGGGCACCCGTCCACATATACTGAAAAACTCTTATTAATCTTCTTTAAAATACATTTTTCCTGCAAAAAACTATTAAAACCAAAATAGCAAATATCAGAATTACACAACACACCGATCCTTTTTTCAAGTTCGTTTATAGAAGGACCTGCCGCGAGAATCGCGACCGGCCTCCCATTAACAATTTTCCGAAGACGTGCGACTCTTTCTTCGGTATTAGGCAGATAGTCTTTACTGATGTATTTCATAATTATTAAAAGAGCTTAATCAAAGATTGTCCCCGCCTGTGCCCGAATGGGTGCAAGCTTTAAGCGGGGAGGTAAAAGTCAAAAATGCAAGTCAAAAGTCAAAAGTCTATTGAATCGGCAAGTATTATCCATATAGTTTCGCAACTAATAGTACCAACCGGCAGATTGTTAAACATTTAAATTAAGCAAATAACCATAAACATTTCAAAATTAAAATCCAAAAGTTTTGATTTTTGACTTGAACTTTTGCCTTTTGAATTTTGACTTTTTACTTTCCTGTCGGCACTCCCCAAAACTCACAGCTCGAGCATAACATAAAGTTTCTTATCCGTTATTGTGCACTATATAATCCAACAATTCTCTGACAACGCCTTCACCGCCCTTTGTTTTCGTTATCAGCTTTGCCATTCTTTTTATTCTGGGATGCGAATCTGCCGGTGCAATGGGAAAACCAACTATTTTCATAACCTCCATATCATTCAAGTCATTTCCAACGTAAATCACCTTATTTAAATCATAACTCTTCCGCATACAGTAAGTTTCCAAAGTCTTTTTTTTATCTTTACAAGAACTTATAACTTCAAGACATAGTTTTTCTCCTCTTTTTTTTACAACAAGATTTGTTTCAGTGCTTAAAATCAGTTGAGGAACTCCAAAATTACGAAAACACTCAACTCCCAAACCATCGCTTCGATTAACAGTAACAGCCTCGGTTCCATCCTGAAAAACTATTACACGATTATCTGTCATCACTCCGTCAAAATCATAAACAATAAGAGCAATGTCTTTTATTTTAATTGAAAATTTTGATTTCTTCATGTTATAGTCCCTTAGCAATCCATCCACCATCCACTATTAAATCAATTCCCGTAACATAAGAAGCCGCCTGCGAAGCTAAAAAAATACACGGACCTACCAAATCACAAGAGTTCCCCCAATCCCCTAACATAATTCTTTTATTCCGGGTTTCTCTAAGATGCGGGTCATTATAACTTTTAGCAGTCATATCCGTCTTAAAATACCCAGGACAAACATTATTCACCCTCACATTGTACCCGGCTAAATCAACAGCCATTGCTTTAGTCAACTGTTTTAATCCACCCTTTGAAGCCACATATGAAGGATTGTCTGGAAATCCAAGTTCCGCACTCAAACTTGTAATATTAATAATTGACCCCGCCCGTTTTTCCTTCATAATTTCGGCCACCTTGCTGCTCAAAACAAAAACTCCTTTAAGATTGACCGCAAAAGTTTGATCCCAAATATCTTCACTATAGCAGTTATCTGACATCAAAGACAATCCCGCGTTGTTAACAAGAATATCTATACCTTTATTTTCTTCCATCACGGTGTCCACCAAACGATCTATATCAGTTTTATGTCGAATGTCTCCTATAACAGCGCGCGCTTTAGAATTTTTCAAAGATTCCACTACACACTTAACATCTTTCAATAAGTCAAAAAAATATACAACAGCACCATGCTCGAGAAAACCCTCCGCAATAGCTCTGCCGTTACCGCGCGCCGCACCGGTTACAATTACCACTTTATTTTTGACTAAAAAAATATCAGGGCTCATGTTACCACTCACTGTTGCTCCTACTAAAACATTTCTTCATTTAAAATTTTGCTTTTTTCATGTCTGCCTATATCCCCTAAAATTCGCGTCCCGATTCAGATAAAGATTCTTCGCAGTAGCTATCATCTGGCCAAGTTTGTTTTTGTAATAGTTCTCAATCAGAGCTATATTCGCTTCCATTAAGCATTTATTAAATTCTTCATCACTCATATTCGTGAAATTTACTGATAATAAATCAGAATTGACATGTTTATTTTCGTAAAAATCTTCCACGTCTTTTAGTAGCCCCTTTTCAATCGCGTGATAATAAAGAGGACTACCCGGATACGGCGTAACCGGACGAATGGTGCGCATTTGAGCGCTGTCATCATACTTCAATAAGAAATCAACACCTTTATTTAAAATTTCTTTATTTTCTCCGATATTGCCAAAAATTATATTATACCCGGGGCTGATTCCCGCTTCAAGCGTCGCTTCGATTCCGCTTGTAATTTGCTTTGTCGTCAGAACTTTTTTCATGTTCCTCAAAATCCCGTCGTCAAATGACTCAATGCCGTAATTGATAAACATGCATCCGGCATTTTTCATCATTTTTAAAATTTCAGACGTAGCGTAATTTAATCTGCCCGAGCAAAACCACTTAAATTTCAATTTTGCTTTTTTTATTGCTTCGCAGATTGTGACCACACGGCTCTTAGAAGACATCAACAGTTCATCGGAAAAATCAATATAGTTAATATCATAGTCCTTTTGGAGATATGCGATCTCTTCCATAATCGCTTCCGCTTTTCTCGGTCTATAGACTGTATCCATTCTATAACAGAAATTGCAATTAAAAGTACATCCCCGAGCAGAAAGAACCGGCATCACGTAATCATTATTCGTACAGTAAGGCAGTCTCAAGAGCTATAATAATGGATTGGGAACATATCATAGGCGGGCATTGATATCGCGTCCACATCTTGAATAACAGGACGCCTATCATTAATGACAACTTCATCGCCTTTACGATACGCAATGCCTTTAACTCCGCTAAAACTTTTATTATTAGAAACCGCCGAAAGTAATTCAACGATTGTTTCTTCTCCCTCTCCAATAACGGCTACATCCGCCTTTGTCTTTTTCAGGAAATATTCCGGTTCGGGAGAAGGTCCATGCCCTCCGAGCACATAACAAACGGGCCTATTTTTCGAATCATTGATCGCCTTTGATATCTTTAAAAGTTTTCTATATTGATAGTATCCGGCAATTATTCCGACACCAATAACATCAAACTTATTTTTATTCAGATACTTAGTCAGATGTTCCTCCGCATAGCGATACACATCCTGACTATAAATTTCCACATCATAACCCGCGCCGCGAATCGCCGAAGCGATATAAGCGATGCCTTGCGGAAAATAATGAATGTAAGAATCGTTATTGTAGACAACTAATAGGATTTTCATATCTTCACACAACTGGCAAGCAGCATAATTTCTTTTGAAAACTTTACTATTTTACTGTACGGACTTAACGCTCTCGGGGTAAGGCGCGCTACTATCGCGGAAACCGGACTCAACCACGGCATACGCCACAAAAAAGGGAGCTGTCTGAATTTTTCGACTTTAACATCACTAAATCCGTTTATTATAAAAAGATTTCTGAGAGATAGAAGCGTAAACGGAGTCCGATGTGTGTGATCCTCATCGTAAAATGTTTTATAAACAGCCGCCCAGTCGGGAACCATAGTAATCACCAAACCACCAGGTTTTAAAATCCTATATATTTCCGTTACTATTTTTTCAGGATAGTAAAAATGTTCAAGCACTGATTTCGAAAAAATAATATCGAAAGTATTCTCTTCATATGGCAAAGCTTCGTTTTCCAGATCTGATTGCAAAATTTCAGCTTCAGAGCAAATAGATTTTGCTATTAGCGACTGATCCACACCGTATCCATGAAGGCCCGAGCGTATAAACCCTCTTAAAAATTCGCCTCGCCCGCAACCTAAATCTAATATTTTCATGCCCGCCGATAAATCATATTTCCGCACAAGATGCCGCGTTAATAAGTCAGGATACATTGTGAAAGGCTTGTCTTTTTCATTATATGTTACTGAAACATAATCAATTTTTTCCCGCATTTTCATCATTTTAAAACCTCTACCAGTTCTATAAATGTACCTTCCGGCGCCCTGCAAAAAGTAACTTTCGCGTACTTGTCAGGCGATACTTGAGGGGGACTATTAAACAATATGTCTTCTTCTTTAAGCCGGTTATATTCACTATCCAAATTATCTACCGTAAACGCAATATGCGCGATTCCAATGTCACAAATCTCACGCCTGTTTTGTTCCCTTACATGAGAACTATAATACAACAGTTCAATCATCTGCCCGTCCGGCGCCACCATCTTTACTGTTTTTACCTTTATTCCGCTAAGAGCTGATATGTTATCAATAAAATTTCCGCATTCATCCATTTCCTTGGTAACTTTAAATCCAAGCAGATCCCGATAAAAATGAATGGACGCTTTAAGTTCTTTAACCACTATGCCGGTATGGCGCACATTTTTTATCATATGTTACCTTCCTGTATAATCTCACAAATAGCTTCCGCAAAAACATCCAGCCCTTCTTCTAAAGCCCCGTCAGGTATTGTAAGAGGCGGACCGATTTTAATAGATTCCCTTCCCGTATGCACAAGTAATAACCCTTTTTGCATGGCTTTTTCACATATCCGGCTCGGGAATACCGCGTCAGGTTGACCTGTTTTTGAATGTTTAAAAATAATACCCGCGAGTAAACCTTTGCCGAAAATATAAGAAATCCTATCGGGATATTTTTCTTTAAGCAAATTTAACCGCGAATGAAGCACTTCACCCTTTCGTCTTGACTCCTTAACCAAATTCTCAGATTCTAATACTTCCAGATTTGCCAGGGCTGCTGCACAAGAAAGCGGATTTCCCGAATGAGTACTGCTCATTGAACCAAACGCGGGTAAATCCATTATCTTTTGACTGGCAATTACCGCTGATAAGGGCAGGCTTCCGCTCAGGGCTTTTCCTAAACACAACATGTCCGGCTCAACTCCATAATGCTGATAAGCGAATAATTTTCCGGTTCTTCCGAACCCGCTTTGAATTTCATCAAACGCAACCAATGAATGATGTTTTTTCGCGAAGTTATGTAAAGCCTTTATATATGCTTCCGGATAAAAAATAGCTCCCCATCCCAGATAAGATTCAATAATAAATCCGGCAATTTTATCGAAATTCAGACCATTTTCTTTTAATTCGTCCATATCCTTGCAAAAACGCCTTTCCCAATCATATTCATCTCCGGAACACTCTTCCGCGTTCCATGGGTAAGGAAAAGGTAAATGATAGATATTCGGATCATGATACCCGATCCACGCGGATTGATCGGAATTGCCTTTAAGCATTTCCGCCGCCATAGTACGCCCATGCATGGCGCCCCGAAAAGAAACAACAGCAAGTTTATCCGAACTGGCGGTCCGTCCGTGCATCCTCATTAATTTTACGGCACACTCGGTTGCTTCGGTTCCCGCGGATAATAAAAAGGCTTTTTCAAACTGAACAGGCGTTATTTCAATTAATTTTTTTAAGAATAGAGCTCGTGCATGGTGAGCGAATGTGTATGTATGAAGAAGGTTTTGATCAATCATTCTCCTGAGAGCTGACGCGATTTGAGGATTCGCGTGCCCGGTATTCGCAACAAAAATAGTAGACGTAAAATCAATCCATCGGTTTCCGCGCGTGTCATATACGTTAAAATCTTCCGCTTTATCCCACACTATGGGAAGCTGTCCATGCATTGACTGAGCCTCGTATCTTTCCAGATCCGCCAAAATTTCCAGCGTTTCCGGCGCGGGAATAGGCGTTTTTATTGTACGATATTTTGTACTTACACGCGGCACTGAAATTGGTATTTTTGAAAATTGATAGTTCATAGTTTTAATGAAGGTCAAAAATTTAAACTTTTAAATTTTTCCGCCGGAGAAGGACCCGCCTATGGCGGGGACTTTCTTAAGCTTTTGATTATATTCCGGACTTTTGAATTTTTCAGGTTTTATATTTACCAAATAACCTCTCAATAATTTCTGGATTCCTCGCCGCCTGAAATTCTAAATAATCAAAGTCATCTAAGGTGTCAATTTCAGAGATCGGCGGAGTTCGGTACGCGATAACTTTATCACCCAATATTTTCCCGTTTTTTTCAATATATAAACTTTTGTATATATCCACGTATCCATTGGCAACATAAGTTTTTGGAAAATGCTGGCGCGGCTTATTTGCTTCGTCCAAATCAAAAGACCCGGAAAAAACACATTTCAGATAATCCTTATCTATTTCAACCGATTTGTACGCGGTTTCCGACATCTCATGCGCGGACCGAAGAGCTGTAGCGTCATCATTTTGTCTCAAGAACTCAATAGCTTTTTCGATTATCGCGACTTCTCGAATCGGCGTTGTCGGCCGAAGATGAACTAAATATGCGGGAACTTCTCCATCCTCTTCCCGCATCCAATCCAAAAAATGTTTGATCCATTCGTAGTCCGTACTATTATCGCCGGAAATTCTCGCAGGGCGCAAAAAAGGGACTTCCGCTCCATATTCTCTGGCAATATCAGCATATGGTTCGGAATCGGTTGATACAATTACGCGGTCAACACCTTTGGCTCTCCGCGCCGCCGCAATGCTGTACGCCAATAAAGGCCTACCTTTTAACAGTTTAATATTTTTGTCAAGAACCCCCTTGGAACCGGAACGTGCGGGGATTATAGCGATAATGTCATTCATGAAATACTCACTTAATAAGCAGGGAAAGGGCATGCCCTTTCCTATAAACGGAAGAGGCAGGCCTCTTCCCTACACTTTCGCGGGAACAAGCTTTGAATTTCACTTTTCCCTTTTTCCTTTTTAATTTTATATTACTTATTTGACTCAAATGGAATATGAGCTCTAAGCTTTTCCGCGATCGGGATTTCCTTATGATTCATGGCAATTCTTCCGTCTCCCATGGCTTTTTCTATTTTCCTGACAGCTCCTACCAAATTTAAAAAACCTCCGGCCTCAACCGATGCCGCCTGATCAGACCCATACATAGCTCGATCAAGCGTTATATGTCTCTCCAATGAAGAAATACCAAGCGCCGCGGCGGCGTATGAAACAGCTAAACCCACTTCATGCCCACTGTATCCCACATTACATCCATAACGCTCACGAAGTGTTTTAATGCGGTTAAGGTTCGCGTCTTCATCGCTCATTGGATAAGTCGAAACACAATGCATAAGTTCGAAAGAACACCCGGCTTTCTTAAATTTGTCAACAGCCATATCAATATGTTTAAATTCACTCATCCCGGTAGAAATAAAAGTATGTTTTTTTTCTGAAGCTACTTCCTCGAGTAACTCCTCATATACAATCAAGGCGGAAGCAATTTTGTTATATTTACAATTAAACTGGCGCAAAAACTTTTGGCTTTTAAGATCCCACGCCGAAGCAAACCAAACAATACCTTTTTCTCCGCAATAGGCGTCTATTTCTTTATACTCTTCAAGTCCGAACTCAAGACCTTTTTTTTGCGCGCCCTGTGTATATCCCCACGGACTCTGTCTCGGAGAATCCAGTGTTTCTTTTGTATAAACAAGATCAATAGTTCTCTTTTGGAACTTAACCGCGTCCGCGCCTGCGAGTTTAGCGGCATCAATCAGTTGTTTTGCTATTTCAACATCTCCATTATGATTAATCCCTATTTCCGCGATAATAAAAATAGCCACAATAAAATCCTCCCTCTTTCATCTTAAACGAAATGAATTGAAACAAACCCAAATTTTGCATTAGCAAAATTTGCCCCGAAGGGGCTGCTACTTTAAATTCGTATTAGGATTTAAAGTTGTACAGCAGGGTATCCCAAATTCACCATGCACTTTTTTGTGAAACGAGTTAAATGCGTTGCATTAGAATAAGTCTATTTACTTGCAATATGTTAGAAATTTCATAATTCTCTTGCGGCGTTTCTAATGCACAATTTGGGATAAATTATATTTCTTCAATCTTCCACAATTCCGCTTCTTAAGAAATTGTGTTTTTTGTTCCAAATTGTATATAGAATCAAGCCTAAAACACACAAAATGAAAAAGAAATTCATTGCAAGTAACGCAATAAGAGTCTTGCTTCTGTAGTAAAACATAATTTCGTGAATACCCGGGGACAACTCCACCCCCTTAAATGTATGGAATACTTTTCTTAAAGGAGCTTCTTTTCCATCAACTTTTACCATCCATCCGTCATCCCATAAATCAGTATAAGTAAAAAGCCCTGTATGGTTAACTGAAACAGTCATAACTATGCTATTTGCTTTATATTCCGTCACTTTTACCTCAAACGCGTTTTCTTTGGCTTCAAGAGGAATCGTCTTTACAGCTTCAGGATCAAAAGAACCGAGAGAAACACCCTCAGTATCAAGCTGATCGCTCATACCAATTCCTCTTTTGATCATCATTTCAAGAAGGCCGGGATCACGCTTGAAAGCCAGCATATCCGCGCTTTCACTCGAGGTATAACACTTCTTAAAGAAAAGAAATTTATTTTTCATAACCTCTTCATGTCCGGGCAGAGACATAAAGAGATAATAACTTTTGAATAAGGGAAGGGATGATTGCCCGAATAGTCTGCCTTTCGTTTTATATGAGTTATCCCGCAAGGTAACATACGACAAAAATTCATCCCTGCCGAAATCAGTTCTACTATCGGGCAAATTAATTACTTCAATATCTAAAGGTCTTTCGCGGCAGAACTGAAGCGCGTGATCCGAACGATCGCGAACGGCTAACATAACAGGGTTATTGTTTGGTACACCCGACATTGGAAGTTTGCCGAAAGCGAAAGTTGATGCCAACACAACAAGAGCAGTAACACATAAAAAGCAATTTGCAAAAACCCTTCGGGGTAAAAAATTTGCGAAAAAAAGAATTATTACCGTGGTAATTACCGGTAACCATAGCGAAATGACATTCTGCGTTGAAAATGTACGACTGGAAAAAAGTATCGTCAGTAAGAAAAAAAGCAAAACACCGCAGGTTACGTTAAATATTTTCTTAGAACAGCTTTTCAATAACTCGTCAAGACCAAAGCCCGCGATAATAATCAGCGAGACAAGATAAAATTGCATAAAAAAGTGGGTATTTCTGATAAGAGAGAACCCCGGAAGTTTATACAAGAGATTAAAGGGAAACATATTGTGTCCGGACATCATAATAAGAAGCGCGGAAAGCGCTATACAACAGGCTCTTCTGGAAAAAGTGATTTGCATTACATTATCTTTCAACTGGAACCGGGGAAAAAGCGCGATTGGAATAAAAAGAAAAGTTAAAGGCCCTACATACTGCCTAAGTTCTTCAAAACAGCCTGTAAAAACCCCTGTAAACAGGGTAACCCAAAAACGGGGTGAAAAAAAGAAAAGTAGCGGGCTAAAAGCGATTATTGGTGACGAAGTATTATATCGCAGAGTATAGTCATCCATTACTTTAATATCTACCGCTCTTGAAATAGATAAAAAAGTTCCATTAAACCGCAGAAACATTAATAATGCCGGAAGGGTCATAAACACCAAGATGCCGCCTAAAGCAAATATATGCCATACAGGAATTTTTGACGCAATAAGCCAATTAGCCAAAAACTCCTTACGATAAAAAAACATAGCCGCGATCAAAAGCATAATTAAGCATGCTATCCCCATAACAAACTGATAGGAATAAAGAGCCACACTATACGCCAACGCGAAAATGATCAAATATTTAAACTTAAATTTCCGCGTATACATAGTGACCGCATAAAGCATCCATGGAAGAGCATACGTTATAAGCAAAAAATTTATGTGATAGGTATTATAAAACACCGTCGAAGAACCTAATGCCAAAATCGCGGCGAAAGCGCCCGCAGATGGATTCTTCGTCCAGCAAGATACAAGCCGATAAATCCCGACTACAAACAACAGACTGATTGCAAAAATATAAATTGAATAGGAAAGAACTATGTCCTGAACTCCCATCTGAACGCAAATGGCTATCACCACATTAGAGATCGGATTTGCCAATTGAAACACTTGCGCTATCTCTTCAGATTGACCTCCCCGAACCAGAGGATTCCATATCGGATATTCCCCTCTGGCAAATCCCGAATATTGGTACGCGTGCCTGGCAAAGCCATTAAGAGTATCACCGCTGAATATCCAGTCGGGCTGGACTACTCTATGAAAAAAGAGTAGAGCGTAAACTAACACGACACCAAAAACCCATATTGCCGGAGAAAAACGCCATGCAGTTTTTTTCTCGGTTATAATATCCATAAAAATCTTTCTTTTTTAGGCAATATTGCGTTCCAAATAAGAAAACTATTATTTTCCTTCACTCTTTTTCCATCCGCCGGTGAGTATTGAAAAGAACTCCGCAATTGATATGGAAGTATTCCTTTTTAACAAGACGTCAAAGAAAAGAGAGCTAAACTTTATTAATAAAACCATAGCTAAATAAAATAAAGCGGGTATCTTCCGAAACTTCTCTTTTATGCCACTGCCCGGATTAAACCATCTTTTAGTAGCGTCACTTTTAGAAAATAACATTCTGATCCTGTCAAAATCACAATAAAAAGCCAACAGACTAAAGAGAATATCATTTCTTATCTCTTTCTCGGAATTTCCAAGCGGTACATAGGAAAAGGGGATTTTTTTGAAAGGATTTTCTATCATCGCGGAAACAGAATTAAAATTTTCATATAACCCCTGTATATTTAACCTATTTTCGTTTTTCGCGATTTCATAAAGCTCGGTCCCGGGGTAAGGCGTGGCATTATTGAACCTGACCATGTCCAATTTAAAATTTTTACTAAATTTAATGCAGTCCATTCTTTCATCATGAGTCTCGTCAGGGAAACCGTATATAAACACGCCGCTTATGTGAAATCCTATCTCCTTAGCCATACTTACGGCTTCCTTACACTGTTTTACTGTCTCGCCTTTTTTGATGATCTTCATCATCCTTTCCGAGGCGGTTTCCAAACCGAAAGAAATGTTCTTAAACCCGGCAGTGTACAAACTCTTTAACAAATCATAATCAACACTATCCCCTCTTGCCTGAAAGGTAAAGTTCAGCTTGTCTTCTAATTTCCTTTTCCTCATCTCATCCAACAGAAAATAAACTCTTTCTTTATTAACCAGAAGATTATCATCAAGGAAAAGAATATGCCTTTTGTTGTATTTGTAATAAAGCAGTTCGATCTCCTCTGTAATACATTCCGCGGACCTATACCTATACTTCTTTTTTGTCGTAATTCTATTGCTACAGAAAATACATTGATGCGGACACCCTCTTGAACCGACAATCGCCCCCAGATCATATTTTTCCGAAGAAAAAAAATGATACGGAAACGGCGGTAAACCGTCCAGATCTTCCACAATAGCCGCGCTTTTATTATGAATTATTTGGCCGCCCAGCCGATAAGAGACACCTTCAATATGAACAAAATCCCTTCTTTCTTTCAAGCACGCGTATAATTGGGGCAGAACTATTTCAGCCTCCCCTCGAAAGACAAAATCTATATGCTTGTGTGCCAACACATCTTCCGGCACGGCGGTTGGATGAATACCGCCAAAAAGAATTATAGAATCAGGATATAACTCTTTTAATCTTTTTGAAACAACAATCGCCCTTTTAAAAGAAGCGGTTAAAACGCTAAAACCAAAGATATACGGTTTGCTCATTCCCCTAACATATTCGGTTACTAATTCAAAAGTATTATCCTCAACCTGTTCATCTATAACTTTTACTTTTATCTTTTCCCGTTCAAGAACACTCGCGAGAATACCTATGCCTACCGGCACATTAAAACGGGAAAAAGGTTTAAAGACCCTCATTGTATCTTTCGGCGATGAATTAATTAAAATCATACTTACAGTTGCCTTTCTTTTCTAAATAGTCTTCCTGCCTAGATTAAAACGTTCCCGCATATCTTTAAACGATAAATTTACTGCAGGCAAAAAAATCAAGCCGAGCAGAATATGTTTACCTGTTCCCATAAAGTAATAAAGCATCGCGAAGGATATCGCGTCACTTTTCTGTATCCCAAAAATTGAAAGAGCGACAATGCTCGCGTACTGAAAATTACCTACCATTCCGGGAGCGGAAGGAAGACTTA
>Ga0210003_1003841_pt1 | contig 12063 bp, 9 predicted proteins | sample LantaG_FD_182804 | JGI IMG/M metagenome (GOLD analysis project Ga0210003, IMG submission 182804) | Deep subsurface microbial communities from Baltic Sea to uncover new lineages of life (NeLLi) - Landsort_02402 metaG (SPAdes) (version 2) | ecosystem: Environmental > Aquatic > Marine > Oceanic >...
GCACGATGATGAGCAAATCTGCACGGTTACCTCAGGAAGCTATCAACCAGTCGACAATGCTCGAGCGCGAGGCGCGCGATTATTTCGAGCAGGCGGCTCAGCAGACGGAAAACGAGCTTGCCAGGCTTACATTCGAGGCGGTGGCGGAGCGGCACGCCGAGCGTGCGGATCAGGTGGAAGCCGCCTATCGCGCGGTCGCCAGGGGCGAGGCGATAGACGTCGGCCAGTCTGCGGCTCCGCGAAGCATGTTCGATGCGATCATGCGGTCGGTCGAAGACTCCGGCGCTCCCACCCCGCCTGTCATCGCGAATCTGCGGGAGGCCCTCGTGTATTCGGCCAAGCTCCGCGACGTATACCGTTACCTGACGTCTACGGCGGCTCAGGACTGGGAGCAACGCTTCTTTGAACTGCTGGACGCCGACGAAGTGTCTTTGCGGATGACGCTGAGCGATACGCTCAACTACCTCAGCTCCAATCTCGAGCTGTCCGACCTTCCCAAGGAAAGCTGACAAGCGGAAAACGCCGGGGAGATCGGGCGACGCCAAGGCTATGGCCGGCAGGCTTCGGGCCGGCGGGATGGCCGCCGGGATCGCGGGCGTCCCGCCCGCATTCATCTGCAGCCGGGACGGTGCCGGCCTCCGGCCTGACATCCGCCGGCACCCCAAGCCCTTCATTTGCTATTCCAATCAACCAGGGGCAGTGGCCGGTCTCGCGGGCAATCGATACGACGGGAGGCTCCGATGGAAATAGATTCGTTGCAGCAGGCCGCCGAGCTGATGAAGAGCCACATCCTTCATCCGTCTGAAGTAGCGGACTATCTGGAGGATACCGAGCCGGCGGAGATCGCCGCGTTTCTGTCGGGCCTCGAGGAAGACCAGGCCGCCGACGTCGTCGAGCACTTGGACCTCGCGGTGCAGCGCGAGCTTGTGGACCACATACCGCGCGGGCAGATGGCACGCGTGATCGAACGGATGGCGCCCGACGCACGCGCCGACCTCGTCAAGGAGCTTGATGAAGAAGTGGCGGCGGCGGTGCTGCCTCTGATCGCTTCGGCCGAACGGCACGACATCGCCCGGCTGGTGTCTTACGAAGAAGGCACGGCCGGCTCCGTCATGACCACCGAATACGCGATGGTGAGGACGGGCGAGACGGTGGCGGGCGCGCTCGAGGAGCTGCGCCGGCAGGCGCCGGGCGAAGAAACCGGCTATTATGTGTACGTTGTGGGCGAAAATCGCAAGCTGGTGGGGATCGTTTCGCTGCGCGACCTGCTGCTGGCCCGCCCGCAGCATCTCGTGGACAACATAGTCAACCGCGATTTCGCGTCAGTCAACGCCAACGACGACCAGGAAACGCTGGGCGAGATATTCTCGCGATATGAACTGCCGTCGGTGCCCGTGGTCGACGACAACGGCAGGCTGGTCGGCCGGATAACGGCCGACGACGTGATCGACGTGTTGGGCGAGGAGGCGGACGAGGATATCTATCACCTGGGCGCGGCCGGCCGACCCATCGATTACCTTCGCTCGAGCGTGCTGCGCATCGCGCGCGAGCGAATCACCTGGATGCTGATCCTCGTGTTCGCCGGGCTTATCACCAGCTCGCTGCTGCAGTTCTACGAGTCCTATTTCGCAGATGCACTGGCGCTGGTGATCCTTCTTCCGCTGCTGCAAGGCTCCGGCGGAAACGCCGGCAGCCAGACGACCACCGTGATCATACGCGGACTGTCGACCGGCGAAATCGAAATGCGCGACGTCTGGAAAGTCGTCTTCAAGGAGGCCCGCGTGGGCATGCTTGTCGGGCTTGTGCTGGCGATATTCGCAGCGTTGCGGTCGCTGATGGTGTCGCCGGGCGAGCTTGGCACGCGGGCGGGGCTTGCTTTGACCGTCGGGCTTGCCATGATAGGCACGGTAACGCTTGCAAAAACGCTCGGCGCAATGCTGCCGATCCTCTTCAAGAGCCTCAAAATGGACCCCGCGCTGATGTCGGCCCCATTCATCACCAGCATCGTAGACATCCTGACAGTCGTGGCTTATTTCACCTTGGCGCGCCTGCTGTTCTTCGCGTGACCACGAAAGAAGACCTCACGCGGAGCCGCGGAGCCGCGGAGAGCCCGCCTGAGAAGGCGGGGCGGAGAAGAAGTGATGAATGATGAATGAAGAAACTCACGCGGAGACGCGGAGAGCCTGCCTGACGCAAACGACATCGCCCTGCTGAACAGCGTCCGGCAGGGCGATTTTCAACTGTGTCAGCCTCAAACCTGCTGAGCCGGTCGCTGGGTCAGCGCCCTGCGCCCACAAGCTCGCGCGGCTCGACGGTCTGGGGCGCCTTGTGCTCGCCCAGCCCGCGTGCCACGATCTCCTCCTCCTCGTTCATCAGCGATTCGTCCGCGTGGACAAAATCCCTGCCCTGCACCGCGCACTGCATCCTGACGGCTTCCTCCGACGGCGTGCCTTCGGCGTTCATGCGCTCCTGGTGCGGGTAGCTCGGCCAATCCGCCGGCAGCTCCGAAGCCCTGCTGTAGCCCTTGTCGGCCGTCAGGCGGAGGTCGACCTGCTCGCGGAGCACCTTGGCGACATAGCCCTTCTGGCTGTCGAACCTGCTGGGCATGACCACTTCGCTGCCGATGACCGACTCGGGGTCGCGGTTCTCGTATTTCTGCATCAGCGCCCCGGCGATCCGCAGGTGCTCCAGCTCATAGCTGAGGAATTCCTCGTATATCCTCCGCAGGCGTTCGTCCGGCTCCTGCTGAAGGAACGTGTAGTAGTTGCATACCTCCATGAATTCGTGCATCAGCCACTTCTCGAGCATCGTTTCGTTGGGGTCGATCAGCGACTCATACTGGGTAACGTGCTCCTCCTCGACGTCTGCGATCTCGGCATAGAGCTTGCGCAGGGCCGGCGCGGCATACATGAACCCGTGGGCCTTATAGAAATTATGAGTCTGCTGCTCGCCGGCCAGCAACGTCAGCACGTTGACCTTCGTGCGCGGCGACGCGCTGTGCCGGTCATAGTGATGGCGCAGCCTGACGGCCGAATTGTTGTGGTGGTCCTGCGTCGGCCTGCCGGGGAACACATCCGTCCGGCCCTGCAGGATTTCGTCGGGGTCCCGCCCTTCCATCATCTGATACAGTTGGCTGTATCGATACAGGTGGTCGAAATCCTCCAGCAGCCCGAAATCGAACGCGCGCCGCACGTTTTCGTCGGGTTCATTCTGCGCGAGATAGGCCGTGAGGTCCGTCGCGACCTGCTCGTACGCAAGCGTGGTCTCCAGGATCGTCTGGTCGCCGGGCGTCAGCCAGTTGATCGTCGTTTCCTGCTGATCCTCAACGTGCCGGACTTGTGCGAGCGTGATCTTGATCTCGTCGTTATCGATCTGGCGGGCGAAGGAATGGTTGAATATCCACGCCTCCATCTCCACGCCGTTGATGAGAATCTGCCGGCTCCGGGAATAGGCGTCCACCATCTTCTTGTCGTACGGCTTGTGAACTATCCTGTTCCAGTTCCTGAGCTGGTGATCGAGAGGCGTTCCCTTCTCCTTGAGAGGATTGAAAGCCATTTCTGGTATCTCCTTGCGTGTTGGGTCTGAGCGTGCATCCTTGCGCACACGATACTTATGATATCATTATCATAACACGCGAGCGGAGCAGTTCGGTTGCGGGATTCCGGCGGCAGAATCCTCGCGCGGGGTTTGTCCGGTCATGCGAAACCCAGGGTTCCCTCCGGCTTACGCCGTCGGTCACCCTGGGCTAACCAACATACGCCCCCTGACGGGGGCTTGGGGTGGGGTTCGTCTGTCGCCAGACGTGCCCGGAACGTGATCCTGCCGCCTGCTGCCATCACAGCCATGGCGCCAGCTTGCACGATCTGTCCGGTCATGCGGACTTCTTGTCCCATCCGTAATCTGCGGAAATCTGCGCAATCTGCGGATCACCTTCTTTGTAATCTGCGAACCATCTTACTTGCCCGTTTTCTTTCCACGTGAAACACTCGCACAGTACCTGCGCATCGTGCAGGCGCATGGTTTACCGGAATTCCCCATTTTTCCGTTGAAAAAAAACATCGGATGTGTATACTCGGCATGCAAATCGGACTCAGCACGCCAGGGACAATGCCATGAAAGTGATCGCAGTCGCCAATCAGAAGGGAGGAGTCGCCAAGACTACCACCTGCGTAAACCTTGCCGCCGAGCTTGCCGCCGCCGGCAATCGCGTGCTGGTCATCGACCTCGACGCCCAAGCCTCCGCCACGGCATCCGTCCTCGGCAACATCGATAACGATAAATCGATGTACGATGTCATGTCCGGCACCACGGCTCTCACCGAAATCATCTCGCACTCCGATACATTCAACTTCGACATCGCCCCCAGCGACATCCTCCTGTCCGGCATCGAGCTGCAAGTTGCACAACTGATGGGCCGGGAAAAAATACTCGCGAGAAAAATCAAGGACGTCGATTACGACATCGTATTTCTCGACACACCGCCCAGCCTCGGCCTGCTGACGGTGAACGCACTCACCGCAGCCGACAGCGTCCTGGTCACAATCTGCCCCGAGTATTTCTCGCTCAAAGGCATCGCACTGCTCGAAAACACCGTCACGAGCGTGCGCAATCAGCTCGACTCGCCCGTGCGGATCGGCGGAGTGCTCATAACACGCTACCAGGACCGCATCGTAACGCGCGAAGCCGAGAGAATAATACGCGAATACTTCGGCAAAGCGGTTTTCGAAGCCGTGATCCCCGAAAACATCAGGCTGGAAGAAGCACACAACGCACACCAGCCGATCTGCACCTACGACGCCGCCAGCAAAGGAGCACGAGCATACAAGGCAGTGGTCCAGGAAATCCTCAACGGGCACCCGCTATGGTGCGAACAAGGGAGTGAAAATGGCCAGAGCAGCAATTGACAACCCCCTTTTCAAGAAAACCGAGGCCGGAGACTTCGGCACCATACAGCTCCCGATCGCGGTGATTCAGCCGTCGCCGCATCAGACACGGCAGAACTTCGCCGAACAATCGATCGCCGAACTCGCCGAAAGCATCAAGACTATCGGCCTGCTCCAGCCGATCAAGGTGGCGAAGGAAGGCGAAAACTACCAGCTCGTCTACGGCGAACGCCGCCTGCGGGCACTCAAGACGCTCGGAATGAGCGAACTGATCTGGGACAGCCGCACCCAACTCGCATACATCCCCGACCCGCCCCAGGCCGACCTCGCCGTCCAGACACTGACCGAAAACATCCTCCGCGAAAACCTGTCGCCCATCGAAGAAGCCGAAGCATACCTCCACATCAAGACCATACGCAACTTCGACAAGCAACAGCAGCTCGCCGACTACATGGGCATCGACAAGCGCCGCATCAGCGAAAAACTCAAGCTGCTCGAGCTGTCCGATTCCATCAAGCGCGAACTGATCGACAACGCCGGCAACATAACCGCCAGCCACGCACGCGAACTCATGCGGCTGGAAAGCGAAGACTTGCAGCTCGAGCTGATCCGGCGGATAGCCGAGCAGGGCCTGAGCGTCAAGGAAACCGGCCGCCTCGTGAACCAGCTCCGCCGCCACGCGCAGCAACACGCCGACGACGATGACCACCAATTCCGCCGGCGCATCGAACAACGCAAATTCATCCGCCGGTTCGAGCAACTGTGCCGGCAGCTCGACCGAGCCGCAGCAGCGATCCAGGAGGGCGACGGACAGCTCCGCACCGCCTTCCTCGACGCCTTCGCATCGGGCAGCAGCATCGTGGCACAGCTCGAGCAACGCCTGCGCAACCTGCGCGTCGGCGAAGCAGAAGGGCGGGAAAGCGCGGCAGGGCGCTACGAAACGGATGAACAGTAGAACGCGCCCAGGGCGAGCCGTCGCCCCGGCCGCAGATGAAAGGCGCAAAGCCTTCGTGGGAAGTCCGCATGACCGGACTCGCCCCTGGCCTCACGGATGATTCCACATATCCGCAGTAACTGGAATCGACAGGATGGTAATAGAAAGAAAGCCGAACATCCTACTCGTCAAGAATGGCGACGCGCACTTCCGTGCACTCACAGGTCTGCTCGAGACCAGCGGATATGCCGTCCATGCCACCTCGGAGACCGCCGAAGCCGCCAGCCTCGTCGGCCGCAATCGATACAGGGGCGTCGTCGCCGACCTGTCACTCCCCGAGCTTGACGGACCCGTCATCCTGAGCAGCGCCCGCAAGGCGTCGGCCGATTCGCGCGTCATCTTCGTAGCCGGCCCGTCGCAGGAATCCGCCGCACGCCGGCTCGTCGACGACGGAGCCGCCGGATACTTCCTGATCCCATTCAAAAGCTCGGAAATCCTGACCGCACTCGCCGACGATACGCCGAAGTTTCCAATATTCTGCGGGATGGTCGGCAGTTGCCACCCGTTCAAGGCACTACTCGAGCTCATCCGGAAAGTCGCTGAAACTTCCTCGACCGTCCTCATACTCGGCGAAAGCGGATCGGGCAAGGAACTGGTGGCCAGATCGGTGCACGACCTCAGCCCGCGGCGGACCAGGCCCTTCGTAGTCGTCCACTGCGGAGCAATACCCGAAACGCTGCTCGAGTCCGAGCTGTTCGGCCACGAACGCGGCGCATTCACCGGCGCCGTCGCCAACCGCACGGGCCTGCTCGAGTCGGCCCACACCGGCACGATATTCCTGGACGAGATCGGCGAGATCACGCCGGCCATGCAGGTCAAGCTCCTGCGCGTCATCGAATCCGGCGTGGTGCGGCCTGTAGGCTCGAACAAGGATATCGACATCGACGCCCGCATAATAGCCGCAACCAACCGCGACCTCCGCGAGCTGGTGCAGCTCGGCTCCTTCCGCGAAGACCTGTTCTACCGGCTCAACGTATTCCCGATCCGCGTGCCGCCGCTGAGGGAGCGCCGCGAAGACATCGAAACGCTCGCGCGCTACTTCCTCGACTGCGTCGGCGCCGAGCGGCTGAGCGTCACGCCCGAGATATCCGATGCCGCGATGCAGCTTCTGCTGCAATACTCGTGGCCGGGCAACATCCGCGAGCTTGAGAACGTCATCGAGCGGGCCGCCATCCTCAGCGCCGGCGGCCCGATAGGCAGCGAACATCTCCCGCGGGAAGTCCAGACCGCATCCGTCGCGCCGGTCAGCCGCGGCATATACGAAATGCCGTTCAAGGACGCCCGCAACGCCTTCGAGCGCAACTACCTCGAGCAGGTTCTCGACCGCTGCGACGGCAACGTCGCCCTCGCCGCCCGCACGGCGGAAGTCTCCCGCGCATATTTCTACGAGATCATCAAGCGCTACGGGCTGAAGGTGCGGTAGGAGAGGCCAGCAGTCAGGGAACAGAGGGTGAGAAGAAGGTGACGGTCGGCCGTCTGAGTGTAACTTCTCACGATGGAGCTTGTGATCAATGACTAGTGAACTACCTTCCGTATTACTTCCGGGACGGAGCGCCGATGAGCTACGTCTTACATTTGCAGGCAATATAGTAAAGCACCTAGGTGTCCAGATGTATGCTGGCCGTCCCGTGCCAGCGATTGCAGAGCTCATCTCCAATTCATGGGATGCAGATGCCACAAACGTCGATGTGCGTCTCCCCCTCAATGAAGCATGGGATCCAGCAAATCAAGACCACATCATCGTGGTCTCAGATGACGGGAATGGGATGACATGGGAGATGGTTCGCGATGCATATTTGGATGTCGGCCGCGATAGACGTGAAGTCGAGAAGACTGACAAATCCTCGGTTGGACGACCTATCCAAGGACGGAAGGGTGTTGGGAAGCTGGCAGGCTTTGGTATTGCCGATGTTGTTGAGGTGCAGACGGTTCATAAAGACAATGACCCTGACTTAAAGAAGAAAGTGCTTATCTGGTTCAAGTTGGACCTTTCTGATCTGAAAAAGGTGAAGCATGGCCCCGCTCCCGTAACAGTGTTATTTGCTGGGCCAGTCAGCAATTCCCCGAAAGGAGCGAGAAGAACACAGGGGACGACCGTTGTCTTGCGACACCTGCACGAGAAAAAAGCTCGGAATGCCGATGGTTTTCACCATAGCATGGCACAGCGCTTCTTGCTTATAGGACCTAGGTTTCGCGTGTGCGTCAACGGTGAGGATCTGCGCGAAGAAACGATCAAATTGCAGTGGAGGCAACCAAAAGAGGGATGGGCGACGGACGATGTTACAGGTTGTGGTCCTATCAAGTACTGGATTGGATTCACTGAACGCCCTCGTAAGCAAAACGAGGGTGAATTGAGCGGAATTCTTATCTATACAAGGGGGAAGATTTCGCAGGAGGAGACTTTCTTTGAAATAAGCGGGGGGGTAACCGGTCAGCATGGCTTACGATACATGGTGGGCATGGTAAAGGCTGAATGGCTGGATGCAGGTGTTGAATCCCCTGACCATATTGCAACTCCTCGTGATTCCATAGCATGGGAGAGTCCTCAAGGCTTTGCGTTTAAGGAGTGGGGCCAGGCTTTACTTAAGAGATGCCTTTCCGAATGGGCGAAGTTTCGTGTTTCGCTCCGAGAGAAGCATATAAAGGAGGTAGAGCCAGCGTTGATGACCCGCATCGGGCAACTGACTCCTACCTACAAAGATGTTGCCTTGCAATTTGTGGATAAGTTTAAGTCGGTGGAGATGGAGCAGAGCGAATTCGGTGATATTTTGTCGTGGTTTCTCGACGCTTTGGAGAACGCAACCCTGCGAAGCATTCTGCAAAAACTGCGCGAGACTGACATTGGAGACCTTGAGAAACTGGACGACTTGCTTTCCAAAATGGAGGTTCGGACTGCCGTAACACTCCTTCAGATTATCGACAGCAACATCGCCGCTATCGACGCACTTGAAAGAATGCATCATCATAATGCCAAAGAGCGTGGCGTTCTTTCCAAGCATTTGGAGAAGAACCCGTGGCTGATTGATCTGACATGGATGCTGAATAAGGCTGAGGGGCGCGTTGCCACCTGGATCGAGAAAGAGTTTGGACTGAAGAGCAGAGGCAAAGTAGGAGACGATGACCGTGCAGACTTTTTCTGTGTGGCCGTCGGTGGTACGTTGCATATTGTAGAGATAAAACGTGGAGCTCATGTTGCCACGGACAAGGACATAGGCCAAGCAGAAAAGTACCGAAAGTACATTCTAAAGCGATTTGAACAGTTGACAGATCCCAAAGCGATCAAATATGCTTACGTCCAGAGCCACCTCATAGCCGCCGAGCTACACGAAAACGCACGCAGTATTGAGGAAGCGTACGCCGACAAGGGGTGGGTGTTTTTCACGACATGGGATGATCTAATAGAACGAGCGAAACAAAGTCATCACCAATTCCGCGAAATTCTCGCGGTGATAGCCAAAGAGACAGCGGGAATTATTGATACTTCAGAGAGCAATCAACAAGATACCAATACTATTCACTCAATTCAGAAAGGGCGGTTGCTGAAGAAAGGGAAGAATGGAAAGGAGGCCCGCAGGAAGTGAGTGCCGACAGACTGATAGCCATAGACTTATTCGCAGGATGCGGCGGCCTTACCAGAGGGATGCGGGACGCAGGGTTCCGTGTTGCGGCAGCCGTCGAAGTAGATTCCCTATCGGCCAAAACGTACAAATGGAACAACAGACGTACCAAGATGATTGAAAAGGACATCCGCGAGGTCCCTGCCGAGGAAATCCTAGAGGCAGCAGGAAATAAGAGGATCAGCCTTTTGGCAGGTTGTGCGCCCTGCCAAGGATTCTGTTCCTTAACGGCCAAGTACAAGAGATTCGATCCGCGCAACGAACTGCCCCTGGTGATGGCTGAGCTCATCAGCAAGATTTTGCCGGAGGCAATTATGATGGAGAATGTGCCCGGCCTTGCAAGTCGGGGAGAAACCATCTTTAACGAGTTCCTCGAGATCTTGCATTCCTTGGGATACCACTATGAGTGGCGAATCGAGCAGATGGCGAACTTCGGCCTTCCGCAGACCCGCCGGCGCCTTGTCCTTCTCGCCGGGTACGGCTTCGAAGTCCCTTTGCCAAAGCCAACGCACGCACGCTCACCAAAGGGTGGCTTTAGTTTGAAGGCGTGGACTACCGTGAGGGATGCTATTGGTCACATGAAAGCGCCTATTACGTTGAGTCAGGCATGTCGTAATGGTGGCCCACAGGCTCATAATTGGCACGTGGTTCGGGATCTGAAGCCCCAAACTAAGGAGCGCCTGAAAGCGGCAGAGCCTGGGCGTACTTGGTTGAAGATTGACGAATCGGTGCGGCCACTTTGTCATAGGAACGGCTATACTGGATTCACTAATGTGTACGGAAGGATGGCATGGGACCAACCTTCTCCTACCATCACAGGTGGTTGCACAACGTCATGCAAAGGCAGGTTTGGTCATCCTGACAAGCGTCGTTACACCATTTCGGTCCGTGAAGCAGCATTGCTTCAGTCGTTTCCACAGAACTACCGCTTCGTCACCAAACAGATGGATAACGTGTGCGACATGATTGGCAATGCTGTTCCACCACTGTACGCGAGACTGGCTGCCAGAGAAGTCTTAGCCGCCATCACAACTCACAATCACCATAAAGAAGGCGCTGGAAATGAGTAAGTGGCCGGGCAATGCACATAAAGAGAGCACGACTTTCGGGGGCTTGTCTCGCAGCCAATTGATGTCCCGTATCCGTAGCAAAGGAAATCGGACAACAGAGCAGCGACTAGCCACGCTACTCAGAAAGGCGTGCTTAACCGGATGGCGCAGGCACCGTCCTGTTCTGGGAAACCCCGACTTCGTGTGGCCAAAGGCAAGAGTCGCGGTCTTCGTCGACGGATGCTTCTGGCATGGGCACGAGTGTGGAAAGAACATCAGTCCAAGGACGAATGTTGAAGCATGGCGTGACAAGATACGTCGTAACAGAGCACGCGATCAGCGCGTAGGTCGCTCTCTTCGCCAACAAGGATGGCGTGTCGTCCGTATATGGGAGTGTACGCTTGCTCAACGGCCGGAAAGCTGTATTCGTAGGATTAGGCGAGCATTGGATAACCAAGTTTCCACGATGTACATTCGAAACCTGTTGTAGCCCTCCGAGGCCTCGAGCAGGTTCTCGACCGCTGCGACGGCAACGTCGCCCTCGCCGCCCGCACGGCGGAAGTCTCCCGCGCGTATTTCTACGAAATCATCAAGCGCTACGGGCTGAAGGTGAGATGACAGGCGGGCGACGCCTAGGATATGCAGTGAAGAGGCACTATCATGCGCAGATACCTTATTATTGCCGCCGTGGTGCTGGTCACCGCCGTCCTGACGTGCTGGGCGATGTTCCATATCCGCTTCGTCGCCGATTTTCCTCCGTTTGACGACAGCGACCTCCTGCCGGCGCGCGTTGAGGTGCCGGACGCGGAAAACGGCGCCGCTTTTTTCCTGAAGGCTTGTGAGAAGTTGAGCTTGCCTGACTCTCCGTGGGAATGGTGGGACGACAATCGCGATGGGGTGGAGACGGATCCATTCGCGATGGAGTGGAGCGATTGGGTTGAGTATCACGATTACGACACTGAAATGGCGCGAGAACTCATTAAGGCGAACGAAGAAGCCTTGCGGCTCGCCGAAACCGGCGTCGAGTGTCAGATAGTGCAGTTTCCGACACCCTCGTACCAGCCGCCGAACGCCAGGCGCCCGCTGTTTGAGATAGGTCAGATTATGCTGCTGCGTGCGCGCCACTTGCTGAAGCAGGGTGAACCGGAAGCCGCATTCCGCGAACTGCTGCGAACGCTTGACTTCGCCCACCGGATCGGCGGATCGGGCAACGGGGTGAAGGAATATCGGGACCGCATAGTGCTGAAGCAGGATGCTCTTGCACAATTGAGGCGGTCTGCCGCCGGATTTGACCTGACGAAGGATCAACTACTGGAACTGACCGCACGGCTGGAGGAGTATGCGGCAGACGAGGAGGCCGCCGTTGAGGCCCTGAAGTCGGAATACCAGATGTGAGCCATTTGCGCTCTTCGCAAGTCCGCGCGTAGCAAGAACTTACGCAACGGCAAGAAACATCTTCACCCCAGAAATGGGCGTTTTGAGGCGGTTTGGGGGGCGAAAAGGGCGGAATGGCGAATATT